>Ga0210088_1000101_pt1 | contig 16630 bp, 11 predicted proteins | sample RushMan_CattailN_6_FD_185557 | JGI IMG/M metagenome (GOLD analysis project Ga0210088, IMG submission 185557) | Wetland microbial communities from San Francisco Bay, California, USA, that impact long-term carbon sequestration -... | ecosystem: Environmental > Aquatic > Marine > Wetlands ... | reverse complement strand
GTGCTGAGGTATCGAAGCACGAACAACTTTGGTAGCCGGTTCGCCCTTCGATACCTCAGGGCGAACCGGTAGGGAGTGACGATCTTTCCCGCTAATTCGCGATGAGCCGAACTAAGTACAGCTGGGCGAAAATAAGTTGCCCGCTATAGTTCCCCCTTTTTCGTAAAGGGAAGATCAGTTCCCCCCTTTCGTAAAGCCGACAGTTAGGCACACAGGACCCCGCGCTTTTGGAAAGTATCTGTTTTCATTGGCATTACAATTTGCCGGCAACAACTAGGAGTCAGCAATTTGGTCCCCCCAATAGGAAAAGGGGGGTTAGGGGGGATTTCTCAACCTGCTGATTCTCATTTAAAATCCCCCTAAATCCCCCTTTGCGAAAGGGGGACTTTCAATACCCACGGGGTCATGTGTGTCCGACTAACAGCCCTTTGCTAAAGGGCAGACCAGTTCTCCCTCTTTATTATTAAAGGGGGTCAGGGGGGATTTCTTAATGGGCTGAGTCTTCTCATAAAATCCCCTTTTAATTCCTGCGCTGCAGGGTTTCCGGATGGGGACTAAGCTAACTGATTCAACTCTGAGGAGGGTGTCCAATCGGCTGCATTAACGGCCCGCCCTCTGGTCCATTCGCGCAGATGCTGAATATCCTCTGCCCGTGTTACCGAAAGTGGGCGAGTGTATTTCACTTCATCAAGCAACAGCTCAGTGCTCAACACAACTTCTTGCGAGAGCGCGCTATAGAGCCCTGAAACAATGACCTGCTCGATCTCGGCTCCGCTGAAACCCTCGGTGGCTTCCGCCAAAGCAGCCAGATCGAATATTTTTGGATCGCTGCCTCGGCGTTTCAGGTGAATTTCAAAAATCGCACTCCTTACCTCCGGATTCGGCAAATCAAGGAAAAAAATTTCGTCGAAGCGGCCTTTCCGCAGGAACTCCGGGGGCAATTTCATCACATCGTTGGAAGTCGCCACGACAAAGACATTCTCTTTTCGGTCCTGCATCCATGTGAGGAACATCCCTAATACTCGCTGGGATACTCCTCCGTCTTCCTGATCGCCGGTAGCAAAAATTTTTTCCACCTCATCAATCCACAGTACAACGGGAGACATCTTTTCGGCAGCGTCCATCGCTCGCTTGAAATTCTTCTCGGTTTCTCCAATGTACTTGTTGTAAAGGTTCGAGGGATCCATTTTGAGCAGGGGCATTTTCCATTCCATGGCGACCGCTCTGGCACAAAGACTTTTACCGGAACCAGGCACCCCCATTAGCAAAATTCCTTTCGGAAAGGACAGGCCGTAGCTCGATGCACGCGCAGGTTTTTCAATGACGCATTTACGCTTGCCGAGCCAGGTCTTCAACACGTTCAAGTCGGCAATTTCAGCCAGGGTCTCCTCAACCGGGAAATACTCCAGAAGACCCTCCCGCTCGATGATGTCTTTTTTTGCCAATAAGACATAGCGAATATCATCAGCCATTAGGCTGCCGTCCACGATGATGGCTTTGGTCAGAACTTTCTCGGCCTCAAGCAGGGTAAGTCCGCGCAAGTCGTCCAGGAGTCTGGCAAAATCGTGTTTACTGATCTGCAGCTTGACATCCATGCATTTGCTGAGATCACGATAAATATAGTGCAGCAGTCCTGCATAGTCCTGTTTGGTTGGCTGCGGAAGCTTGGCGACCGCTGCATAGGCTCTCGCTGTTTCAGGGATTAAGACACCGGCGCCGGTCAAAATAACCGCCCCTTTGGCCTTGCTGAACCACCGGGCAATGTAGGAAAGTTTTGCCTTGATAACCGTCTCTTCCAGAAACAGCCCAAAACTCTGAAAGTGATATATTCCCGAGGCTTCCATTGACTGGACATGGTCGAGGGCCTTTTCAGCATCAACAGTCCGGTCCCAAACCTGCCCGGTCTCTGCACGCCGCAAACCGCGTGCTATGGTCCAGGTATAAAAGGGCAAATTGAGAGAATCGGCAAGGTGTTTAAGAAGACTTTCCGCGCGATCTTCTTCTATGGTGTCCAAATGGATAAGTCCGTAGCGCGAACGGATAAGTATCTGCAAATCTTTTAGGATATCTTCATCTCTACAGGTCTGGTATTTCGAGCACTCATTCCCTGCGCGCCGACTTTCAGATGAAAAGGGCCTACGCATGATTGATCCTTGTTATGAGAGAAACTCGCTGCAGCCCCATTTCCTATTTGCTAAACATGCAATCTTTTCCATCTGTCCGCAACAAGAAAAAATGGATGGTCCAAATCCCGCGTTTAATTTGCGCTTCGTCAATCAAGTCTTTACCGGCAGGGCCTTGTCTCGAGCTCAAAACAAAACTACGTTTCATTAAGGGGAATCAGCACTCCTGTTTTTTTCCCGAATTTTCGGCAGGCTTGAATGGAGGGAAGTAAAAGGTCCACCTTCTTATGGTGTTTTTTCGGCATGGCGTCCAGGAAAACGACCTGGTATAATTTTTTATTGATCCACAGTTGAAACCGGTCCCCGAAATCATAAAGCTTGGCAATATCGCTGCTTAATGCAACCAACCTTTGGTAATGAGTCGGTTTGATCCGCACGGCTGAGGCCGTAACATTGGGGTTTCCTTTTCCGCACTTGGACACATTCGTGTAGGCAGTCACGGTGACTTTATGAAATTTCGGGGTTAGTCCAACCAACTGAGTTGGAACATGAACAGTCGGCAGACTGTATATCGACAGGGCCAGTAAGCTAAGCGTCGTCAATTTGACAATTTTTAACATCCGTGTCTGCTCCTGCGTTGGGGAATTATTCTCGCTCCCTTTTCAATCCTGAAAGAGAAGCGCCCTTGAACCTCGGAGTGGCACACAGCTAAAGGTCAAATTTAGAGCTATTATCAGTTTTCACAGAGTTTGACTCTTGCGTGCACACGCACTTTGTTACAAAATATGAACTGGAAAGTCAACCATTCAAGTTGGCGGCATTCAATGGGATCCGTCCGAAAATTTCTGTTCGCATGCAGCGCAGCCCGTTAGAAGACGGCCCAAAGTCCCCCTTCAAGGACTCCAGCTCCATTGAATCAGCAAAATCAAGGCTTTCCTCAACCGTTTCCTCGGTCTCGAACCTTTAATTCATCGCCTGCAAAGTCTTTTTGGAACCACTCTCAAAGCCAAGCCTCACCTCTTTACAACCGGCCTTTGCCATAAGTTCAATCAGCTTTTTACTGATTTTCCAAGGATAAAGAATTGCGCGCCAGGATATTTTCAATTTTGCGGTTTTCCCTGCTCTAGCCAGCTTCCAGGCAGGCCGAATGAATTTATGCAAAAAGGGCTTGTTAAGCACAAAGTTGAATTTAAGTTTAGACTCAGGAAGATGGAAAATCGACTTGCTGAGAGAAAAGCAGAATTTACGGAGGCTATTATGAAACGTCTCGCAATGACCCTGTTGACATTTATGGCATTAACACCAACCGCATATTCAGAAATTGTTACGGAAAACATTGTCTACAAGCATGGAGATGTCCCGCTGGAAGGCTTCCTCGCCTATGACGACTCTATAAAAGGGGAAAGGCCGGGTGTGCTGCTGGTCCACGAATGGTGGGGATTAAACGATTATGTTCGAGAGCGCGCGAAGCAGATCGCCAGGTTGGGCTATGCGGCTTTCGCATTGGACATGTACGGTAAAGGAAAAGTCACAAAGCATCCTGAACAGGCTAAGGAGTGGGCACAGCAACTGTACAACAATATGGAGATATGGCAGCAGCGCGCTCAAGCCGGACTCAAGGTTTTACAGAAAAATCCGGCGGTAGACCGCACTCGAGTCGCAGCCATCGGCTACTGTTTTGGCGGCTCCACCGTCCAGATGCTTGCATATAGCGGTGCCGAAATCAAAGGTGTAGTGAGCTTTCACGGCTCTCTGATGCCGCCGCCCGCGCAACCGGCCATTCCGGTAAAAGCAAAGGTCCTCATCCTGCATGGTGCGGCAGATCCCCTCGTAACGCAGGAAGCCATGATGAAATACATTGGCGATATGGAAACTTCCGGTATGGATTGGCAGATGGTTATCTTCGGCGGCGCCAAGCACGGTTTTACCAATCCGGACGCAGACAAAGCGGGTATGCAGGTGGTTGGCTACAACAAAGACGCTGACCGGCGTTCCTGGGAATATATGAAGGTTTTCTTCCAGGAGATCTTTGCCCCTGCACCAAAGGATTCTTAAATAAACTCAATGAGTTCAGCCGCATCTGCAGCGATTGACCCATTGCTAATTTTGGCGATTCCATCGTTGGCCCCTTCTCGTGCCGGCAGAGCTTGTCCCGCGGTGCCGCACAAATACAAGCGGGATTAGGCGGAGACCAGGGCTGAAGAGCCGGATGTCACAAAAACCAGATCGCTAAGATTAGTTGAATCATAATTAGAAAGGAGATTACATGCATGGATCTATATTCATTACCGGCGCATCATCAGGTTTCGGCGCAAGTTGTGCGCGACGTTTCGGCAAAGAAGGCCGGCCTCTCATCCTTGTCGCTCGCCGCGTCGAAAAGCTGGAGCAACTAAAGAAGGAGCTGGACGGTCAAACCGCTGCATACATTCTCTCTTTGGACATTCGCGATCGCAACGCGGTGCAGAATGCCGTCGCCAACTTGCCTGAATCGTTCGCCGACATAGAAATCCTGCTCAACAATGCCGGAATCGGCCTTGGAGTCGGGAAGGTGCAAGAGGGAAACCTCGATGATTGGGACGCAATGATCGACACCAACGTGAAAGGCCTTCTTTATTGCACCCGTGCGATCCTTCCGGGTATGATTGCGCGCGATAGAGGGCACATCATCAACGTCGGTTCTATCGCCGGCAGCTGGCCTTACCCGGAAGGCAACATTTATGCGGCAACCAAAGCCTTCGTGAATCACTTTTCTCGTTTGCTGAAGGCGGACCTGTACGGCACAAAATTACGAGTAACAAACATCGAACCGGGACTGGCAGAGACAGAATTTGCCAAAGTACGGTACAAAGGCGATGAGGAAAAGGCTGCCGAATTCTATGACGGCATACTGGAAACTCTGGCACCCGAGGATATCGCCGAAACCATTTACTGGGTGGCAAACATGCCTCAGCATGTCAACGTCGCCAGCGTTGAGGTGATGCCGACGGCTCAAAACTGGGGCGAGTTCAGGTTACAGAAAAAGTAATCTTGCTTTGTCCCTCATTGATCACCGTTTAAAAAGGCGGAAGATGCATGGAAAAAATGGAAATAACCGTATACGGGGCCCATTGGTGCCCGGACTGCCGGAATAGCAAACAATTCTTGGGTGAACACCAGATCCCGTATCAGTGGGTGGATATTGAGGAGGACAAGGAAGCCGAACAGTTTGTACTCCAAAAGAACAACGGCAAACGCATCATCCCGACGATCGCTTTCTCCGACGGATCATTTCTGGTCGAACCAAGCAATGCCGAACTGGCGGCAAAGCTTGGATTAAAAACTGAAGCAAGCAGGCATCATTATGAATTGATAGTTCTTGGAGGCGGTCCGGCCGGCTTGACAGCCGCACTTTACACCGGCCGGGAAGCCATCGACACTCTGGTGATCGAACGTGCCGCCTTTGGAGGACAGGCAGCAGTAACGGCTAAATTGGATAACATGCCGGGATTTCCCGAGGGTGTTTCCGGAAGTGAATTTTCTCAGCGGCTCCGGCGCCAGGCCGAGCGGTTCGGCGTCGAACTGCTGCACGCTCAGGAAGTCACTGAAGTCTACAGCCGGCATAATTACCGCTGCGTGAAGACCGCAGACGGAAGTCTTTACAGTGCTCAAGCCCTGCTTATTGCGACCGGAAGTCACTATAAGCGACTGAATGTTCCCGGTGAGAACGAATACATGGGAGCTGGTGTGCACTTTTGCGCCACCTGCGACGGACCATTTTATAAAGGCAAGCGAGTGGCGGTGATAGGCGGCGGAAACAGTGCCGCCCAGGAGAGCCTTCTGTTAACAAAGTTTGCCGATTCAGTAACCATTCTCGTTCGCGGCGGCCGCTTCAAGGCTACACAGATCATACAGGACAACGTGTTCGGCAATCCCAAAATTGATGTGCTCTGGCACACCGAGGTAAAAGAATTCATCGGCGAAAATTCAAAGCTGACAAAGCTTCGAATCCTGAATAACCAGACCGGCAAGGAGGATGAATTCCCGGTGAACGGAGTGTTTATCTTCATCGGGCTGGAACCCAACACAAAATTTCTCAAGAACAGTGGAATTCTGCTGGACCGGTGGGGTTTCATCATCACCGGCCGCGAGCTCTTGAACCGCGGAATCCGGCCTCCCGAGTTTAAAGATCGCGATCCTTTCCTGCTGGAAACAAGCGTGCCGGGTATTTTTGCCGCCGGCGAGGTGCGCGACACGAGCACCAAGCAGGTGGTCAGCGCCGCCGGTGAAGGAAGCAGCGCTGCTTTAATGATTCGGGAGTACTTGAAGCACGCGTAGTTACTACAGAATCCAGGAGTCAGAATCCAGAATCCAGCGGGGCCGCCCCGGCTCAACCTAACCTTCGCCATCTGATTTTATTTCAAGCACAAAGTACAGAAGCAGAGAACCTAACAAAGTTCTATAAGACGATGGAAAGGCATCCTCAGGCGCATCACTGCTCACTCTTCGCCTCCAGAACTTCCCAACGCGCGTAGGCCTCGACCAATTTCCGCTCGATCAGTTCAAGTCTGGTTCTGGCGGAGGCAATCTCACTGCCGTTTTCCCGGTAGAATGATGGATCGGAAAGAGTTTGGTACAACATTTCCTGCTCGGTTTCGAGCATTTCAATTTGCTGCGGCAAGCCCTCCAGCTCGCGTTGATCCTTGTAGCTCAGCTTCTGATTTTGTTCCCTTCGAGGCTTTGGCTTTCCTTTACCGGCGGAGGCTTTCTCCTGTTTGATTCGAGGTTCGATTTTTCGCTGAAGCAACCAGTCATCGTAGCCACCCACATACTCGCCAACCCGGCCCGCCCCTTCGAGAACCAGAGTGCTGGTCACCACATTGTTGAGAAAAACACGGTCATGGCTGACCAGCAGCAAAGTACCCATATAGTCAAGGAGCAGTTCTTCCAGCAGTTCCAGAGTCTCGGTATCCAGGTCGTTGGTCGGCTCGTCCATGACAAGCACGTTGGAAGGTCTGGTGAAAAGTTTTGCCAGCAGCAGCCGGTTACGCTCCCCACCTGAAAGGATACGGGCAGGGGAACGGGCGCGTTCCGGCGAAAAGAGAAAATCCTGCAGATAACCGATGATGTGCCGAGGTCTACCGTTGAATAGGATAGTGTCGTTCCCTTCAGCGACATTTTCAACCACCGATTTATCCTCAACCAACTGCGCTCGAAGCTGGTCGAAATAAGAGACCTCCAGGTGAGAGCCGTGCCGAACTGTTCCGGTTTGCGGCTGCAGGTCCCCTAGCAGCAGCCGCAGCAGTGTGGTCTTACCCGATCCGTTGGGACCAATGATTCCAACCTTGTCGCCACGCATAATCAAAGTGGAAAAATCTCGAATCACCGGAGCGTCATTACCGTAACCGCAACTGATGCCGTCCGCCTCAATAACCAGCTTTCCCGTGCGGACTGCTTCCTGCGCGCGCATATGCACAGACCCCATACGTTCCCGCCGGCTGCGTCTAACCTCCCGCATTTTTATCAGTTCCCGCACCCTGCCTTCGTTGCGTGTACGCCGGGCCTTAATCCCCTGGCGAATCCATACCTCTTCCCTGGCCAGCTTCTTGTCGAACTGAATCCACTGTTCTTCCTCAGCCTCAAGGGCGGCATGCTTGTGTTTTCGGAAAGTCTCATAGTCGCACGACCAGTCAAACAGGCTTCCTCTGTCCAATTCTACGATCCGGGTAGCAAGCCTTTGCAGAAACATCCGGTCATGAGTAACGAACACCAGTGTGCCGCTGAAGCGCAGCAGGAATTCTTCCATCCAGCCTATGGCCTCGATGTCGAGGTGGTTGGTGGGTTCATCCAAAAGCAGGACATCGGGATCTTTCACCAGACCCCTGGCAAGTAAAACTCGGCGCTTGAGCCCGGCCGAAAGAGTTTCGAACAAAGCTTGAGGATCTAAATTCATGAGCGACATGATCTTTTCGACCTGCAATTGCTTGCGCCATTCGGTCCCGTCATAGGAAGTGTCCAACCCACCATCGTCATTTTCCAGCCCGCTTGCAACGACTTCCGAGGTCGTGCCTTGGAGTTCCTGCGGCACTTCCTGAGGGAGCAGCGCGACTCTCGCACCTTGCCGGCGTATAATCGTCCCTTCGTCGGGAACAACATCACCATCTATCAAGCGCATCAAGGTAGATTTGCCGACCCCGTTTCGGCCGACAAGGCAGACGCGTTCACCGCTTTCGATCTGCAGATTCACGCGATCGAGCAAAAGAGGCCCCCCAAAGCTTACGCTCACGTCCTGCATGCTTACCAAAGACATTCCGAATTCACTCTCCCAAATTCTATAACCACCCGGTTCTACTGAACAACTACAATGCCTGCCAGAGTTCCCTTGGGCATGTCTTCCGGTTTGGCCCCGCTGCCAATCGGGAAAATGTCCCAGCCTGCCTTGGCAACCATGTGATAGACATCAATTCCCACTGCTTCCATTGACGGCCTGGAAAGGAGCGAGAAGCGACATTTCTTGCCCTCCATGGCCTGGCAGGTTTCCTGCTGTCCGCAGAAAGTATGGCGGCAGGACCCCGCCGCGAACCCGAATGCCAGGTAATGACCGTCATAGAAAGCCATGGATTCGATTTCACCGACCATCTTATAGACATGCTGATAAGCGGCAACGCGCTCCTTGATGGTGGCTTTGTCGCGCACGATCACTTCAGGGGGCACGTCCTTAATAAAAAAGACGCTCCACCGAAAGCCCTTGAGAATCTCACGCAATTCGGCCGGCTTCAGGGTGTTGGGCGGACACTGAGCTCCGGCTCCATAGCCAAAACATCTGGGGATCTGGCACTTTAGAGTAATCCGCTCGTCCACCGGGATGTCCTCCACCGGAACAATCGTGGCCTTGGTTGCCCCAAGATCCAGCACCTTTTCGCAATACCTGCGAAGGTTTTGCTGAAGCGCGGCTTCATTTCGATCGGCTGTAATGCGGCTGACTTTTTTCCCCATCATTCATCTCCTGTATGGAGGATTCTCAGAATTGTACGTTTCTGCTTCTGTTTTCAGCTTCAAAGTAAAGGTAAAGGCCTAGCTGCTCCAAAAGTGACCAATCCGGAGATAAATGGCAACAGAAAATCGATCCCACTCCCTCGCTTTCAATTCCCTATACGTTCCCAATCCTCCATAGCCTTTCAACCTTCCCTATTAACTAGCGGTAACTTCTCAATAACAGTGGACACATGACGCTGAGTCGCTGGGAACAACAGCTACTGAGCAATCGCTGCATCCGGCATCAACCATTAACCTCCTTCCACCATCGCATAGAACTCATGCTTCCACGGCCCGAAACCCATATCTTCGCTGAGTCCGAGATCTCGCAGCTTCTCGCTGAACTTTTCCCACTCGGAGCGCTGCGGGTGGTCGGAGGCCACATATCTTTCCTTAAAATAGAGGAGTTGTTGTTTTTCGCTGTTTTGGTGGTCAAAGATATCGATAGCTTGGTTTCTTAGATCGATTTTTATCCGCTCGACGAGTTCCGGAAGCGGATTGTTTAAAAAATCATCGTATTTGAGCAGTGTGACTTTGCCGGATCGCTTGTGAATTTTGAGGATGTCCGCATTGCGCATATCGCCGTACAAGGCCTCGGCACAACCGACATAGATGCGCAGAATGGGATGCAGCTCCTGGATGAGGCTTTGGTGGAGATACAGTGCCTGCCGATCGAGGTAGCCAAAACCCGTTTCGTCGCATAATCGTGTGATCTCCTGCGGATTTCCGATGGCAAAAAGCATCGACTCACTTTCGGCGAGCCCCTGCTTGTAGCTGCCCAAAAACGTCTTGATGTCGGTCCTTAGATCGTCCGGCAGATGCTTGAAGGGAACCTTTTTCTTGAAATTCGACAGCGCCAGATAAACCAGCAGATCGTTTCTCCTTTGATCGAATGCTTTGACCAGAGTTTCTTCGCCGAATTTGCGAACAAATAATCGTCTGGCTTTGTTGGCAGAGCCCAAAGCGTTGCAGAGAGCATCGTAGCGGTCGAACTCCCCTTTTTTCGGCACCCGTCCGAGATCGAGCATTTTCGCCCAGAAGGCGTCCAGCAGCTCTTTGTGTTTCTGGTAGGCATCTTCTTTCGGCGGTCTCTTCGGTCTTTCTCTTGCGGGATAAAGTCTGCGGCTGATTTCCTCCCAATTGATGGCCCTTTTGCTGCGGTTGGAGAGGAACTGCTGCTGGTCGTTGGGAGAGCGAAAAACATAAAAGATTCCCGGTCCGACGGCTACCGTAGATGTGTTGAGCACATCCTCGATGTACTGCTGCAATTCATTCTGCTGGAAGTATTTCTGAAAAGTATTGCGGCTGGTCAGGATTCCGTCCTTATATGGACGCCCCACGACCGGTGTCGAGGTACTCTCCATGAGAGTAGAAACAACCAGCAACTTTTTGCTCAGCTCATAGGCTTCGTGCAGAACTTCCGCACGTTCGACGGGATCTTCAATGACATTCAGCACAAACCCAAGATTAACAATATCTGCCGGCTTTTTGGGACTGTCTGGGTGGTAAACGGGGTCCCATGCTGAAACCGAAAAGCCCATCTCCCTGAGCCCATTGACGTCGTCTCCTCGCCCGCAGCCATAATCCAGAAGACTTTTGTCCTGATCAAGCAGACCATATTCAATAATGGTCTGTATAGGCCTGGAGAACTTGTAGCGGGTGATAGCCGTCTTATGTCTTTGGACCTCTATGGATGCCTCTTCTCCCGGTGCGCCCGCTGTCTTGATCCTGATCAACTGGTGCCCCGAGTAGCCGAGGTTCTTTGCCGCCAGAAGAGACTCCCAGTTCAGTTTGAATCCGATAGTTTTCGAATTGGCGTATAAGCCTTCGGCCTCTTCGGCTTTTGTGAGCTCTTGGAATTCTTCTGCCAGAGGATGATCCGGCGGCAGCAAGGCTTCTTTGCGGTGCAGTATAGGCGGATTAGTGGAAGCTCCGTAGTCGTGCTTTCTTATCCTGCCCGAAGCGAGATCGACCGTACATGAAGAGCGCAGTTCAGGATGGGGTTTCCGGAAGAATTCCGGGTAACTGAGTAAGGATATTCTCGGTTCCAACAAATAAAATTTTATGACATTGCAGGCATGATCTGCATCCACCCGCTCTTTAATTGTTTCAATCAGTTCCCGAAGCTGGGGAGAGCAGTCCGACAAAAACTGCAGATGGATGTAGCGAGCATTCCTGAGCTTCTTTCCAAAGGGAAGCTCTACGATCAGACTCTTGTAATCTTCAAACTTCATCGTTCCAATACGACATCTGGCATTCTCTTTGACCTAAATGGCTCATCGCGCATTAGTGGGAATCATGCATCCCGTTCGTGCTGAGGTATCGAAGCACGAACAACTTTGGTAACCGTTCACGCTGTCATTCCGAACAGCCTGCGGGCGACCGGAAATCCTGCGATTGTGATAGCACCCGACGACAAAGTCTTCAGCTTTTAAAATACGTTCATGAAAGTGAATAATCGAGATGACCGCTGCTGTTACAAACGCATTGGGAGCTAAAAAGATTCCGGTCATGTGTCGGATGATCGCAATCAAATCGAAACGACGTACTTCCGCTTTCAATGTTAATCTATGCCGCTGCTTAAGCCTAAAATGGACTCTTTTCTCGTCGGTCTCTCTTATTTGACCAGAGCAGGAAATCTGAGTAACATACACATAATAGAATAAAGGAGCATTCAATGATCAACTACACTGCAAAATACACTAAAATAAGCTCCGGTTTCATGGGCCAGCTCATCGAATGGCCTGAAGTGGTAACCGAGGGTGACGACCTCGAAAACTGCCGGGCAATGCTTCGCGATGCACTGAAGGAGATGGTGTTGGCCTATCGTGAATTGGGGAAAGAGATTCCCCTTGGAAATGCATTGATCGAACAAATACCTGTCGAGATTGAGCATGTCGGTCAAGCGCCGTGATCTACTTCAGTATCTCGAGGCGCACGGTTTCTATTTGCTTCGCGAGGGAGCCGACCACTCCAACTGACGGTTTTGGCTTATCCGCATATTTCAGTCAGCTTTTATCTTTCACCTTTGAGCTTTCAGCTATAATTTTTTTTCGAAATTCGAAATCCGCTATTCGAAATCTTTTTCATGGGCGTCCCTCTGGAACTCCCCTTACCCGGACGAGCCTACGGGATTTTCTGCTGGTCAATCCCTTCATTTTTTCCTGGAATTTCTCCATGTAGATATAAACAACCGGGGTTATGTAAAGCGTGAGCAGCTGCGAAAATATGAGGCCTCCCACCACCGCCAGCCCGAGCGGTTGCCTTGCCTCGGCGCCGGCTCCGATTCCCAGTGCGATGGGCAAAGTGCCCATCAGAGCAGCCATGGTTGTCATCATGATGGGACGAAAGCGCAGGATGCACCCTTCGTAGATGGCTTGCGCCGCGCCCTTGCCCTCATCGCGCTGGGCGTTCAGGGCGAAATCGATCATCATGATGGCGTTTTTCTTGACGATACCAATCAGCATGATAATGCCCACGAAGGCGTAGATGCTCAGATCCGTATGGAAGATAAGCAGGGTCAAAAGGGCGCCGACCCCGGCGGATGGAAGTCCCGAGAGGATGGTGAGCGGATGGATGAAGCTTTCGTACAGAATGCCCAACACGATGTAGATCACTAGAATGGCAAGGATAAGCAACAGCCATAAGCCTCGCAGGGAGGCTTGAAACTGTTGCGCGGCTCCCTGAAAACTGGTGCTGATGGTAGCCGGCAGCCTGAGGCCGCGGACCGCTTGCTCGATCTGATTCACCGCCTCACCCAGCGCGACTCCCGGCTTGAGGTTGAAGGAAATGGTCACCGACGGCAGTTGGCCCGTGTGGTTCACCGTCATCGGGCCGGTACCGTGAATCAGCTTCGCCACACTGTCCAAGGGAACCATCGTGCCGTTGGGAGAACGCAGGTAAAGCAGGGAAAGCAGGGCTGAACCGATCTGATATTGGGGCTGCACTTCCAAAATGACCTGATATTCGTTGGTCGGGGTGTAAATGGTCGAGACCTCCCGGGAACCGTAGGCATTGTAGAGTGAGTTCTCTATCTGTTCGGGCGTAATGCCGTAGCTGTCAGCCTTGTCGCGATCGATATCGACCACCACCTGGGGGTTCGTGACCTGCAAATCACTGTTTACATCCTGCAGCACCGGCAGATCGAGGAGCCTGGCCTCCACTTCCGCGGCGCGCTGGTAGAGGTCGGTCGTATCCGGCCCCTGGAGAGTATACTGGTAGAGGCTCTTGGTCATGAGCCCGCCGATCCGAATCACCGGGGGATTTTGCAGGTAGGCTTTGATTCCCGGGATGGCGGCGAGTTTGGGACGCAGCTTCTGAATGATTTGGTCGGCGCTGGCTTTGCGTTCGGAGCGTGGTTTGAGATGGATAATGAAGCGCCCGCCGTTGCCCGTAAGGATCGGCCCGCCCGCACCGGCAGATGACATGAAGCCCTCGATGTCGGGCTCCTCGCTGATGATTTGAGCCAAGGCATGTTGGTGCTCCACCATGGATTTGTAGGAGATGCCCTGAGCCGCCTCGGTGAAGCCCGTAATCTGGCCGATGTCCTCACTGGGGATAAAATCCTTGGGGATAATGACAAACAGGTAGACCGTGGCCGCGAGCAGACCGAAGGAAACGATGATTACCGCCGGCCGGTGGCGCAGCGCCAGCTTGAGGCTCCGGTCATAAGCCCGCAGCATGCCATCGAAAAATCGCTCTGAGAGGGCGAACAGACGTCCGTGCCGCGCCTCTCCGGGGCTTGTCAGAAAGCGGCTGCAGAGCATGGGGGAGAGGGACAGTGAAACGAAGCCCGAAACCAGAATCGCCACCCCGATGGTGACCGCAAACTCGTGCAGTAGACGGCCCATGATGCCACCCATAAAAAGCAGCGGGATGAAAACCGCCGTTAGCGAAAGGGTCATGGAGAGGATGGTGAAACCGATTTCTTTCGATCCAGCGAGTGCCGCCTCGATCCTCCCCTTCCCCATTTCCATGTGGCGCACGATGTTTTCCAGCATCACGATGGCGTCATCCACGACGAACCCGACGCAGAGTGTCAGCGCCATAAGGGAGAGGTTGTCCAGGCTGTAATCCAGCAGATACATGACCGCGAAAGTGGCAATGATGGACAGGGGCACCGCCAGGGCCGGGATAATGGTGGCCGAGAGGCTGCGCAGAAAGAGAAAAATCACCAGCACCACCAGGCAGATACTGAGGTAGAGGGTAAATTTCACGTCGTTGATGGAGTCCCGGATGGACTCGGAACGATCGATCAGAGTATCGAGAGCGACGGACGCGGGCAGCTGCTCGCGGAACGAAGGCAGGAGCTGTTTGATGGAGTTTACCACTTCGACGGTATTGGTTCCCGGCTGACGCTGGATGGCCAGGATGATGGAGCGTCTGTTGTTGAACCAGCTTGCCGTCTTGTCATTTTCCACGCTGTCCAGCACCGATCCGAGTTCTTGCAGACGCACGGGCGACCCGTTGCGGTAGGCCACGATGAGGGGACGGTAGGCGGCGGCGTTGGTGAGCTGGCCGGTGGCCTGTACCGTGAGGGCCTGATGTTCCCCGTAGAGCGTACCCGTGGGCAGATTGACATTACGGCGGGCAATGGCCGTCCCGACCTCATCGATGCCGATGCCTCTGATGGAGAGCGCTTTCGGGTTGACCTGCACCCGCACCGCGTACTTCTGCGCCCCGTAGACCTGTACCTGTGCCACCCCCTGCACCATCGAGATGCGCTGGGCCAGGAGGGTTTCGGCGTATTCATCGACGGCGTAGAGCGGGAGGATGGAGGAGCTCAAGGCAAGAATATAAATGGACTGATCGGCCGGGTTGACCTTCCTGCTGGTGGGTGGGCTGGGCATGTCGGGCGGAAGGAGTCGCTGCGCCCGGGAGATAGCCGTCTGCACATCGAGGGCGGCGCCGTCGAGGTCGCGCTCCAGGTTGAACTGGAGAGTGATCCGCGTGATGCCGAGACCGCTCGTCGAAGTCATGGAATCGAGGCCCGCTATGGTGGAAAATTGCTTTTCGAGCGGGGTGGCGACCGAAGACGCCATCGTATCGGGGTTGGCCCCCGGCAGGCTGGCCGACACCTGGATGGTGGGATAGTCCACGTTGGGCAGCTGGCTCACCGGCAGCAGAAAGTATCCCATGATGCCGAACAACAGAATGGCCAGCATGACAAGTGTGGTCATGACCGGTCGCCGGATAAAGACCTCTGAAAAATTCATGGATGATTTTCCCTGGATGACGGTCATGGATTTGACGCACACATTCCTCCGCTGATGCCGACTTATTCAACCTTCCCAGCAACTGGACCAGCAAATTATATTCCCGCCCCCCTCTCCTTTCAATCTGAAACATCGCGTCCTTGGATACCCTATGATAAAATGTGGACTCAATCACTCCTTTTTCCGCAATCCGCAATTCCGCATCCCTAGCCGTGTTCACCCGCGCTTGCCCTGTGAAGCCGCATCATCTCACCGGGGTTCATCTGCGGCCAACGGGCCTCTTCACTCAGCCGCGGATAGACGCCGATAAACGCGGATAAAAAGTCGTCTCTTTCTTTCAGAATGCAGGTCATTCATGGGTGGCAAAGCCGCATGTTTCCAAATCCTTATTCCTTGCGTCTCCCTTCATCCGCGCCCATCAGCGTTCATCTGCGGCTGGATTCCCTCAGGTCCTTTCAGATTGATCGAGGATTATGTATAAGCCGATAAATGGAAGCTCTTAGTTGCCTATGCTTTCCGAACTCCGGGCTGTCATGTCGAAATCCGTGGCAATTTGAAACCCGGCATTGCAAAACCGGATTGCATAGCCCGCTGCACTTCTCCAGCCGGCCGGATTCTTGAACTGATTATCGGCGCCAAAGCCGGCCGCTGGAACTGGTGGAAAATACACCTTGAAATGATGGGTATAGTCTGAATAATTGAGTCTTAACGACAGACTCTAGTGCATGATCTCCATAACAAACATTTTTTTAACGGAGTACGGCCATGAAAAACTCTCACTTTTTCTTTTCCCTCATTCTCCTGTGTTTTTTTAGTATACCGCAGATGGGGCACTGTTCGCAAAAACCGGAAGAGATTGATCCATGCAGCCTCATTGCCCCTGAAAAGCTGATTTCAATCTTTCCCGTGCTGCAAAAGGCGGAAAAGCAAGCAGTCGGCCCAACCACTGTGTGCAACTATCTCGACAAGTTTGGCATCCCGGCTCTGATTATTTCTGTCAGCCAGGCTGGATCCCATGCACGGGACACACTGTCAATACTGGGTCCCGGCTATGTTATAGAAGAAATCGCCGGTCTTGGAGACGAGGCGGCTGTTGCTGTGCAGCAGGCAAATCCAAAATTTGGACTGCAGGAAGGGGTAGCGGCGCTCCATATCAAGAAAGGACCTCTTTCTCTGAATCTCTCCTTTCCCCGCATTAACATTCAAGTAAATGACCCGGAATTTGAGAAGGTGAAAATACTCGCTGCAGAAATGCTGGATAAATTGTAGCAGTACCGGCAT
>Ga0210088_1000099_pt1 | contig 16885 bp, 17 predicted proteins | sample RushMan_CattailN_6_FD_185557 | JGI IMG/M metagenome (GOLD analysis project Ga0210088, IMG submission 185557) | Wetland microbial communities from San Francisco Bay, California, USA, that impact long-term carbon sequestration -... | ecosystem: Environmental > Aquatic > Marine > Wetlands ... | reverse complement strand
CTCAGATACAAGAGCCACTCCACCGTGATCTGCTCGCCCACGAAGGCCCTGGTCTTGCTCGGGACCACCTGCAGGAAGTTGCGCCGGCCGGCTGGGACGACTTGCCCGGCCGCCGCGGGTGGGGTTGGCGGCGTGGGGTCCGGCTCATCCTCCGTGGGATCGAGGTCAGGGAAGAAGAAGCTGGATCCCAGGAAGCCCGGAATTCCGCGCGGCATGCGCGCGCGGGACTGTGGCCGCTGATCATGCGCCTGCTGCCGGTCCGCACCCTGCGCCGTGAAATCCCGCAGGCGGAATCGCTCCCCAAACGCGGGTCGACCGCACCAGGCGTACTGCTTCTCGATGCGAGCGAGGTGACCAAGCGCTTCGGTGGCCTGGTTGCCAACAACAACATGGCGCTGACCGTGAAGGCTGGCGAGGTCATGGCATTGATCGGCCCGAACGGCGCCGGCAAGAGCACGATGTTCAACTGCATTTCCGCGGCCAATCCGGCAACAGAGGGCAAGATCGCCTTCCTTGGCGAGTCGACCGAAGCGCTCGCTGCGCGCGAAATCGCCCGCCGCGGCATGAGTCGAACATTTCAGCACGTCCGCCTGCTCGGCCAGATGTCGGTTCTGGAAAATGTCGCCATCGGCGCCCACCTGCGTGGAACCAAGGGTTTCATTTCAGCGGCGCTGCGTCTGGATCGTCGCGAAGAGAATCGGGTGCTCGCCGAAGCAGTGCGCCAGATCGAGCGGGTTGGCCTTGGCGAGCGCTTGTTCGACCCCGCGGGCAGCCTGTCGCTCGGCCAGCAGCGTATCGTCGAGATCGCGCGGGCGCTGGCCTCCGACCCCTGCCTGCTGCTCCTCGACGAACCCGCCGCCGGCCTGCGCTACAAGGAAAAACAGGCGCTCGCCGAATTGCTGCGCAAGCTTCGCGCCGAGGGCATGGGCATCCTGCTCGTCGAGCACGACATGGATTTCGTCATGGGGCTGGCCGACCGCGTCGTCGTCATGGAGTTCGGCGAGAAGATCGCCGAGGGCAAGCCGGAAGAAGTCCAGCGTGACCCGAAGGTGCTCGAAGCCTACCTCGGGGGGGTGGATTGATGGTCACCCGGCATCCTCACCTGCACGAGCATGAAACCATTCTCGAGGTGAATCGCCTGTCGGTTTCCTACGGCAAGGTCGAGGCATTGCACGATATCAGTCTGACCATCGGCCGCGGCGAGATCGTCACCGTGATTGGCCCCAACGGCGCCGGCAAGACGACGCTGCTGTTGGCGCTGATGGGCCTGCTGCCGGTCGCCGGCGACATCGTTTATATGGGCCAGACGCTGGGTCGCGAGCGTGAAGTCGAACACCTGGTTCGCCACGGGATGACGCTGGTTCCAGAGAAGCGCGAGCTGTTTGCCGAAATGAGCGTCGAGGACAATCTGGTGCTTGGCGCCTTCGATCGCTATCGCACCGGTCACCGCGACCATATGGAAACTATGGACGAGGTTTTCGAACTCTTCCCGCGCCTCGAAGAGCGCCGCGCCCAGCTTGCAGGAACGCTTTCCGGCGGCGAGCGTCAGATGCTGGCCATGGGCCGCGCGCTGATGGCCAAGCCCAAACTGCTGATGCTCGATGAACCGAGCCTTGGACTGGCCCCGCTGATCATCAAGGAGATTTTCCGGATCATCGCCGAACTCAAGGAAACCGGGGTCGCCATCCTGCTCGTCGAGCAGAACGCGCGCGCCGCACTGCAGATCGCCGATCACGGTTACGTTTTGGAAACCGGCGAAGTTTCGCTGGCCGGCCCGAGCCACGAACTTGCCGCTGACCCGCGCGTCATTGAAAGCTACCTCGGCCTCGGCCACAAGCGCTGACCCGCAGACCCGGAGCCAACCAGGAAACTCCTAGTGCGGCCCGCGTTCGTTCGATCGCTCGTTGCGCCCGTGGTTGCCACCGCGATTGCCATCGCCCGGCGGCGCCTGGCGCGGATCGCTGCGTGGCATTTGGCGCGGCTGGGCAACCGGTGTCGGCATCGTCGTTGGCCGCGGAGCTTCGCGTACCACCGGAGCAGGGCGCTCTTGTGGCGGTGCGCGATAAGCCTCGGGTCGGGGTTGCGGGGCAGCTTGCCGAATTTCGCGCGGCGGCTGGTAGCGGCGATCTTCACGTGGCGCGCTCGGCACAGCCATCGGTTGCCGCTGTTCGCGTTCCATGCGCGGTGCTACGGGCGTGGCCGGGGCAACTGGTGCGGCCATCCGTGCTGGCCGCTCTTCCGGGGAAGGAGCACTTGCGGCGCGGCTTTCAAGGTTCCGGATGGTCATCGGCGGCGGACGGTTGGCGTCCGGATTTGCGCCGCCAACAATACGACGATTGTCTTGCGGTGAAATGCCGCGCGGAAATTCCGCCGCTTGGCGCGGCATGCCGCCTGGCGACTGCTGCTGGGTGACGGGTGGTGGCATGGCATGGCGCCCCTGACGGGCATTGGGTTCGCCATGCGGCGCGGCAGCTCCGGCTGGTGGCAGCCAGTCGCGGCTCGGCGCCCGGCTGGCCACTGGTGCCTTGTCGAGTTCGTGCATGTCGCGTGGCCTCATGGCAGCGCCGGCAACCGGCTTGCCCTCGCGCAGCGTGTTCGCCGGCACGACCGTGACGGCGCCCGGCTGGCCGCTGTGCTTGTAATTTGCCCGAAATTCGGGTCGCGCGGCGCGCTCGATTTCCCGGGCATTGGTGACGTGCGTGACATTAATCTGGCGCAGGTAAGTCGGGCTTGTGCGATAGGCCGGTACATAGACTTCGCGTGGCGCCAGCGGAAACCAGCCGACCGCCGGGGCCGAGCCGTAGCTGAAACTGGCATTCCAGCCCGGATTGCCGTACCAGCCGACGAGCGCCGGCGCATAAACCGGGCGGGCGGCGTAAGCGCCCGGGGCCCAGCCCCAGCGACCGCCGACTTGAATCCAGCGTCCGTAGTGGAAGGGCGCGAAGCCCCAGGGTGCGGCGTCGATCCAGGTCCAGCCCCAGGGAGCCACCCAGGCCCAGCGCCCATCGCGGTAGGGCGCCCAGTCGTCGGCCACGGCACGCGGATACCAAACGGTGCCGTAATCGGTGGCCGAGTCCCAGTCGCCATAAGCATCGAGGTCCTGGTAGCCGGTCATGTAAGGAGAAACATTGCGCCGGGCGAGCGCCGATTTTCCCTGGTTGTCGCGCGCCGAAACCCAGGTGTCGAAATCATCGCCGTAAGGTGCTGATTCCATGGCGGCAGGACCGGGGCCACCAATGGCGGCCATTTCGCCGGCCCGAACGGTAATCGACCGGCCGCCGGCAATCACCTCGGCAGTACCCGACTGGGCGGCGACGGTCATCCGCTCGGGCAGTACCTCGATCCGGTAGCGCCCGGTGCCGCCAAAGCGGACCCGTCCTTCCGGCGTTTCGATTTCAAGATCGTCCGCCTGGTTGCGATCGCGGATGGTGACGGCCAGGGTGCCGGTCGCCAGTTGGAGATTCACGATGCGGTCGTCGACGGTGACGAATTCCGCCCGGCTCTTGCCGTCCAGTCGGTAGGCGGTCGAGCCGATCCAGACTTCGGCCCTGCCGTGGCGCTCGGTGTCGAGGATGGCGCCGCTGCTGATCGGCCAGTTAATCGTGGCCGGATTGCCGGGATCCTGCCGGTCGGCGCGGAAGGTCACGTCACCTTCGGTCAGTGACAGGCGACCGATGCGGGCTGGCGGATCGCTCTCGGCCAGCGCCGGCGTCAGAAAGCCGATCAGGGCGATCAGCCCGACAAAATAGCGAAACAGTGAAAGCATTATCAACTCCGACAGTCGCGGCCACCTGTATGGTTTGCCGCGTGATCAATTAACGCATTAGAGCCTGATCGGATGCATTCCGGTCACAAAAAAAACGTTTCAGGATGTTACAGGCAAGCTTTCCGGCTTCTGGCATGGAGTGTCGAGAGTGGGAAAAACCTGTTAATTTTCAGCCCCCTGACGTAAAATCCGCCTCCCGGTACTGCGCTGCAACATCCCCTCTCCCATGCTTTTTCCCACCCGTTTCGATGTCATAGTTGTCGGCGGCGGCCACGCCGGCACCGAAGCCGCGCTTGCCGCGGCGCGGGCGGGTGCGAACACGCTGCTGCTGACGCACAACCTCGACACGCTGGGGGCGATGAGCTGCAATCCGTCGATCGGCGGTATCGGCAAGGGGCATCTGGTACGCGAGGTCGATGCGCTGGGCGGAGCGATGGCAGCGGCGACCGACGAGGCCGGCATCCAGTTCCGCATTCTCAACGCGTCGAAAGGCCCGGCGGTGCGCGCCACCCGCGCCCAGGCCGACCGCGTGCTGTACAAGCAGGCGATCCGCGGTCGACTGGAAAATCAGCCCAATTTGACGATTTTTGCCGAAGCCTGTGACGACCTGATCGTTGAAGGCGAGCGCGTGGCCGGCGCCGTCACGCAGCTCGGTATCCGTTTCATGGCCGAGGCTGTGGTGCTGACCGCGGGCACCTTCCTTAATGGCAAGATCCATGTCGGACTGGAGAACTACACGGGTGGCCGCATGGGCGATCCACCTTCGGTTTCATTGGCCAGCCGCCTCAAGGAACTGAAACTGCCGCAGGGCCGCCTGAAGACCGGCACGCCGCCGCGCCTCGACGGCAAGAGCATCGATTTTTCGGTGATGGAAGAGCAGCACTCGGACAATCCGCTGCCGGTCTTTTCTTTCCTTGGCAACGCGGCGCAGCACCCGCGTCAGTTGCCGTGCTGGATTACCGAGACCAACGGGCGCACGCACGACATCATCCGCAGCGGGCTGGACCGTTCGCCGATGTATACCGGAGTCATCGAGGGTGTTGGCCCGCGCTACTGCCCGTCGATCGAGGACAAGATCCATCGTTTCGCCGACAAGGACAAGCACAACGTCTTCCTCGAACCGGAAGGCCTGACGACACACGAGATTTACCCGAACGGCGTGTCGACCAGCCTGCCCTTCGACATCCAGCTGGCCTTGGTCCGCTCTATCCGCGGTCTGGAAAACTGCCACATCCTGCGCCCCGGCTACGCCATCGAATACGATTTCTACGACCCGCGCGGGCTCAAGGACACGCTGGAAACCAAGGCGATCCACGGCCTCTTCTTCGCCGGCCAGATCAACGGCACCACCGGCTATGAAGAAGCTGCCGCGCAAGGCCTGCTCGCTGGAATCAACGCCGTGCGCTATGTGCGTGGCGAAGAAGGCTGGTGTCCGAAGCGCAACGAGGCCTACCTCGGCGTGCTGGTCGACGACCTGATCACGCGCGGCGTTTCCGATCCCTACCGGATGTTTACCAGCCGTGCCGAATACCGCCTGAGCCTGCGCGAAGACAATGCCGACCTGCGCCTGACCGAGCAGGGTCGCGGACTCGGCTTGGTTGACGACGTCCGCTGGGCAGCCTTCTGCAAGAAGCGCGACGCGATAGCCAGCGAGCAGGAACGCCTGAAAGCGACCTGGGTCAATCCCAGGATCACGCCGGCCGACGATACGATCCGTGTTCTGGGCAAGCCCATCGAGCACGAGTACAGCCTGTTCGAACTGCTGCGCCGGCCGGAAATCTCGTACCGCGAACTGCTGACCCTGCCCGGTGCCGAGCATCCGGAAAACAACCCGCCGAGCGATCCGCTGGTCGTCGAACAACTGGAAATTTCTGCCAAATACCAGGGCTACATCGACCGCCAGGCCGAGGAGGTCGCCCGTTCCGGTAACTACGAGAGTACGGCGCTACCGGTCGATCTCGATTACTCGAAAGTTGCCGGACTGTCCAATGAAGTCAAGCAGAAACTCGCACTGCACCAGCCGCAAACGATCGGCCAGGCCTCGCGCATCCAGGGCATCACGCCGGCGGCGGTTTCGCTGTTGCTGATTCATCTGAAGCGCTTCAACCTGTCGCAGGCGGCATGAGCGCGATTACCTTGGCGGCCGGGCTGGCCCAACTCGGAATTGCTTTGCCGGCAGCGACGCAGGAGAGGTTGCTCTCTTTCCGCGACCTGCTGCTCAAGTGGAACAAGACCTACAACCTGACCGCGCTGCGTGATCCGGAACAGGCCATCGCTCACCACTTGCTCGACGCGCTGGCGATCCTGCCGCATGTCGGCACCGGAACGCTGCTGGATGTCGGCAGCGGCGGCGGCCTGCCGGGCATTGCACTGGCGATTGCGCGCCCGGATTTGGCGGTCACGCTGGTCGATGCGGTACAGAAAAAAGCCACCTTCCTGCAACAAGCAGCGATCGAACTGGGTCTGAAAAATGTTACGGTCCACCATGCTCGGGTCGAGGAAATGGGCGGCCAGTATGATCAGGTCAGCGCACGTGCTTTTTCCGAACTGGCCGTTTTTGTCCGCCTGACCTCCCATTTGCTGGCCCCGGGTGGCCGCTGGCTGGCCATGAAAGGCGTGCGTCCGGACGACGAAATCTGCGCGCTGCCTGCTGATATCGCGGTGGAATCGATTGTTCCGCTGACGGTGCCCGGGCTGGATGCCGAACGACATTTGATCATTTTGAAAGCCGGGTCATGAAAGTACTCGCCATTACCAACCAGAAAGGCGGCGTCGGAAAGACGACAACGGCAGTCAATCTGGCTGCCGCGCTGGCCGTTGAGGGCAAGCGCGCCCTGCTGATTGATCTCGATCCGCAGGGCAACGCGACGACCGGGGCCGGGATCACCAAGAAGGAAGCGCTGCCTACCGTCTATCAACTGCTGATCGGCGCTGCAACACTGGCCGAGGTGTGCCTGCGCACTGAATTCGGCTTCGACGTGTTGCCTGCCAATCGCGAACTGGCGGGTGCCGAAGTCGAGCTGATCGATCTCGACCAACGCGAGTACCGGCTCAAGAATGCATTGCAGGCCGGCCATGCCACGTACGATTTCATCCTGATCGACTGCCCGCCGGCGCTCAACATGCTGACGGTCAACGCACTCGTCGCTGCCGATTCCGTACTGATACCGATGCAGTGCGAGTATTACGCACTGGAAGGTCTCTCCGACCTCGTCGAAACGCTGCGCAAGGTGCGTGCCCACCTCAATTCTCGTCTTGAAATCGAAGGTCTGCTGCGCACCATGTTCAATGCGCAGAGCACGCTGACCCAGCAGGTGTCGAACGAACTGGAAAGCCATTTCGGCAACAAGGTGTACAAGACCATCGTGCCGCGCAATGTCCGGCTGGCCGAAGCGCCCTCCTATGGCAAGCCGGTCATCGCCTTTGACAAAAATTCGAAGGGTGCGCAAGCCTATACGGCGCTCGCCAGGGAAATTCTCGAAAGGGTCGTCCAATGATCAAGATGAAAGGACTCGGCCGCGGCCTCGACGCGCTGCTTTCCGGTAGCGACAGGCCGCATGGTGATGAACAGCGCAGCCTGCCGGTCGATCGCCTGCGCCCCGGCAAGTACCAGCCGCGCACCCACATGGATCGGGACTCTCTGGCTGAACTGGCGGCCTCGATCAAGTCCCAGGGGGTCATGCAGCCGATCCTGGTGCGCGCGACCGACAACACGCCGGGCGCCGAGCGCTACGAGATCGTCGCTGGCGAACGCCGCTGGCGCGCTGCGCAACTCGCCGGCCTCAGCGAGGTACCGGTTCTGGTGCGGAGCATCCCGGACGAACAGGCGCTGGCGATGGCGCTGATCGAGAACATTCAGCGCGAGAACCTCAATCCGCTGGAAGAAGCACAAGGCCTGCAGCGCCTGATCGACGAATTCGGTCTGACCCATCAACAGGCGGCCGATGCGGTCGGCCGCTCGCGTCCGGCGGCGACCAATTTGCTGCGCTTGTTGCAGTTGACCGCAGCGGTCCAGGAAATGCTGATGACCAGCAGGCTGGATATGGGCCATGCCCGGGCGCTGCTGCCGCTGGCGGGTGCGCAGCAGGTAGCTCTGGCCCAGCGTATTGTCCAGAAGGGATTGTCGGTTCGCGAAGCCGAGCGCCTGGTGCAGCATCTCCTCAGTCCGCCAAGGCATGCCCCGGAACGGGAAGCGGACCGCGATCTGCTGCGTTTGCAGGAAGAGCTTTCGGACGGTCTGGGGACCAATGTCGCCATCCGCTCGAACAAAAAGGGGGCGGGCAAGATGACGATCGAGTTCGCCAGCCTCGACCAGCTCGACGGACTGCTTTCGCGGCTGCGCGGGTGATTTTCCGTCGATGAAATCAACAATTTACGAACACAGAAAAATACCAACTTTGTGCGCCGCAACAATTGACTCTTGTATAAGACTTGGATACACTCGCTCAGTTTTCAGTTGGGGCCTGTTGTGCACCCGCATGTAAGCTGGATAATCAGCCGGCAAGCGGCGCTGACAATCTTCCTGGCGATCGTCGCCTGGGCAGTTGCCGGCGGTCACGCGGCAGTCTCGACACTGATCGGGGGTTCAATCGGCATCGTCGGCAACCTGGGGTATGTTCTCCGGGCCATGCGGATGACGACGGGGGCTGACCCGCTCAGGCTGTATCGGGCGCAGTCGTCCGGAGAAGGGTTGAAGTTTGCATTGACCTTCGCCGGATTTGCGCTGGTTTTTTGGGGGTACAAGGATGTTGCGGCATTGCCGCTCTTTCTTGGCTACGCATCAACCTTTGTCATCTTCTGGGTGGCACTCTTGAAGCAACGCTAGGCTGAACGGAGAGATCATGAGCGCTGAAGGCGGCACGCTGACCACAACGGGCTATATCGAGCACCACCTGACCAACATGCAAGTCTGCGGCCAGGCGGCTAGGGATGTTGCGGGTCACTGTCAAGGGTTCTGGACCTTCCACTTCGATACCCTGCTGGTTTCGGGTGCGCTCGGCCTGCTCGTCTTCGGTCTGATGGCCCGGGTGGCAAGCAAGGCGACGTCAGGTGTCCCGGGTAGCCTGCAGAATTTCATCGAAATGGTCGTCGGCATGGTCGACCAGCAGGTCAAGGATACTTTTCACGGCAAGAGCAAGCTTGTGACCCCGCTCGCCATCACTATTTTTGTCTGGGTGTTCGTTATGAACGCCATGGATCTAATACCGGTCGATTTCTTGCCTACCGCCCATCAAAAAATCACGTTTAACGACCACGCGGTTTTCAAGTTTGTGCCGACTACGGACCCCAACCTGACATTTGCCATGTCGATCTCGGTATTCTTCATCTCGCTGTTCATGGGCTTGAGGGTTAAGGGTTTCAGCCACTTCATGCACGAAGTATTCGCGGTTCCGTTTGGTCTAAAGCTCGCTCCGATCAACTTCCTGTTCCGTGTCGTCGAGGAAATCGCCAGGCCGATTTCGCTGTCCCTGCGACTCTTCGGTAACATGTATGCGGGCGAAATGGTCTTCATCCTGATCGCCCTGCTCGGCATCTGGCAGCTTCCCCTGGCCTTGCCCTGGGCGCTGTTCCATATTTTGATCATCACCCTGCAAGCCTTCGTGTTCATGATGCTGACCATCGTGTACATGTCCATGGCCTCAGAGTCGCACTAAGTGTTTTGGCAGTTTCCCGTCGTTTTTAAACTTTAACCGCAACAACCCCTACCTTACTGAGGAGTAAACATGGAACTCGCAACCGTTCTCTCCAACACCGCCATCGCTGTGGCCATCCTGATCGGCGCCGGTGCTCTGGGCACCGCCATCGGCTTCGGTATCCTCGGCGGCCGTTTCCTGGAAGGCGCTGCCCGCCAGCCGGAAATGATTCCGACACTGCAGGTCAAGATGTTCATCGTCGCCGGCCTGCTCGACGCGGTGACCATGATCGGTGTCGGTATCGCCCTGTTCATGCTCTTCGCCAATCCGTTCATCGCTCTGGTCAAGTAAGCATCCGCGCGCCTGTAACCCTTATCACCAGGAGGTTAGCGTGAATATCAACGCGACACTGATTGGCCAGGCAATCTGGTTTGCGGTCTTCATCTGGATCACGATGAAGTATGTCTGGCCGCCGCTGCAAAAAGCGATGGCTGACCGCCAAGCACAGATCGCTGAAGGCCTGGCTGCGGCCGAACGTGGCAAGCACGAGCAAGAGCTTGCTGCCAAGCGTTCCGCCGATGCGCTGCGCGAAGCCAAGGAGAAATCCGCGGATCTCGTCGCTCAAGCCGAAAAGCGTGCACAGCAGATCGTCGAAGAAGCCAAGGGCAATGCCAAGGTGGAGGCAGACAAGGTTGTCGCCGGCGCCAAGGCCGAAATTGACCAGGAAGTCGAACGTGCCAAGCAGCAATTGCGCGAGCGCGTTGCCGAGCTGGCGGTTGCCGGTGCCGAGAAGATCCTGCGCAAGGAAATCAACGCGTCCGCGCATGCCGACATGCTGGTCGCCTTGAAACAGGACCTGTAAGCATGGCTGAATCCGTCACTATCGCCCGCCCTTACGCCGAAGCACTGTTTCTCGCGGCCAAGGAAAGCGGCAATCTGGCCAAGTGGTCCGAGCAGGTTCTGCTGCTCGGCCAGATGGCTGCCAATCCCGAAGCCCGCGAGGCTATCGGTGATCCCAATGTGGCGGCCTCGCAACTGGTCGACCTGTTCCGGTCAGCCTGTGGTACGGCAGTTGATTCGGAGTTGTCGAACTTCATCCAGCTGCTTTCCAAGAATGATCGTCTGGCACTCCTGCCCGAAATCGGCGCCTTGTATGAAAGCTACAAGCAGGCCGAGGAAGGTATCAAGGAGGCGACGATTTTTTCAGCCTTCCCGATTGACGCTTCACAGGTCAACGCCCTTGTATCCCAGCTCGAAGCAGTGTTCAAGTCCAAGCTCGAGCCATCCGTTGCGGTCGACCCGGAACTGATCGGCGGAATCAAGGTAATCGTTGGCGACCAGATGCTGGATGCTTCGGTCCGTGGCAAGCTCGACGCCATGGCTACGGCGCTGAACAACTAGGAGAATTTCATGCAGTTGAATCCTTCCGAAATTTCTGAACTGATCAAGAGCAAGATCCAGAACCTGCCTGGCGCATCGGAAGTGCGCACGCAGGGCACGGTGGTTTCCGTCACCGACGGTATCTGCCGCGTGCATGGCCTGCAGGATGTCATGCAGGGTGAAATGCTGGAATTTCCCGGCAACACCTTCGGCATGGCGCTCAACCTTGAGCGTGATTCCGTCGGCGTCGTGGTCCTTGGTGATTACGAACACATTTCCGAAGGCGATGTCGTCAAGACGACCGGTCGCATTCTGGAAGTTCCCGTCGGCCCGGAACTGCTGGGTCGCGTGGTCAACTCCCTCGGTCAGCCGATCGACGGCAAGGGCCCGATCAACGCCAAACTGACCGACAAGATCGAGAAGGTCGCGCCGGGCGTTATCTGGCGGAAGTCGGTCTCGCAGCCGGTTCAGACCGGCCTCAAGTGTATTGATGCCATGGTTCCAATTGGTCGCGGCCAGCGTGAGCTGATCATTGGCGACCGCCAGACCGGCAAGACTGCTGTCGCAGTCGACGCGATCATCAACCAGAAAGGCAAGAACCTGTTCTGCGTTTATGTCGCCATCGGTCAAAAGGCTTCGACCATCGCCAATGTGGTGCGCAAGCTCGAAGAGCATGGCGCGATGGAATTCACCACCATCGTTGCCGCACCCGCATCCGAATCGGCTGCACTGCAGTACATTGCCCCGTACTCCGGCTGTACGATGGGCGAATACTTCCGTGATCGCGGCCAGGACGCCCTGATCATTTATGACGATTTGACCAAGCAGGCCTGGGGCTATCGCCAGGTTTCCCTGCTGCTGCGCCGTCCGCCGGGTCGCGAAGCTTACCCCGGTGACGTGTTCTATCTCCACTCCCGCCTGCTTGAGCGCGCCGCCCGCGTTTCCGAAGCCTGGGTCGAGAAGTTCACCAACGGTGAAGTCAAGGGCAAGACCGGCTCGCTGACGGCCCTGCCGGTTATCGAAACGCAAGCCGGTGACGTTTCCGCCTTCGTTCCGACCAACGTCATCTCAATTACCGACGGCCAGATCTTCCTGGAAACCGACCTCTTCAACGCAGGTATCCGTCCGGCAATCAACGCCGGCGTCTCGGTTTCCCGCGTCGGTGGCGCTGCCCAGACCAAGCTGATCAAGAAGCTCGGCGGTGGCGTCCGTCTGGCACTCGCCCAGTTCCGCGAACTCGCTGCCTTCGCCCAGTTTGCTTCCGACCTCGACGAAGCGACCCGCAAGCAGCTGGAGCGTGGACGCTTGGTGACCGAGCTGATGAAGCAGCTACAGTACTCGCCGATGAGCATCTCCGAAATGGCCGTTACGCTTTACGCAGCGGACAAGGGCTACTTCGACGATGTAGAAGTCAAGCGTGCGCTGGAATGCGAAAAAGCCATGATCGGTTATCTCAAGGCCAACTGCGCTGACCTCATGAACAAAATGGAGACCACCGCAGATCTGGACGGCGAATCCGAGAAGCAACTCGCTGCCGGCATTCAGGCGTTCAAGAGCAGCTGGGCCTGACCTAGGAGAACGCCATGGCTAGCGGCAAGGAAATTCGCAACAAGATCAAGAGTGTCGAAAGTACGGCCAAGATCACCAAGGCCATGCAGATGGTGGCCGCATCCAAAATGCGCAAGGCGCAGGACCGGATGCGGGCTGCCCGTCCGTATGGCGAGAAGATCCGGCGCGTTGCGGCCAATCTGTCCCATGCCCTGACCGAATACAGGCACCCCTTCCTGATCAAGCGGGACCCAGTGCAGTCCGTCGGCCTGATTCTGGTCACCTCCGACAAGGGACTTTGCGGGGGCCTCAACGCTAACATCCTGCGTATGATCGTCGGCAAGATGAAGGATCTCGATGCCTTGGGGATCAAGCATCAGTCGACCTGTATCGGCAATAGGGGCCTCGGTTTCATGCAGCGCGTAGGTGGCAAGGTGGTTTCCAATATTGTCGGTATCGGCGATACACCGCATCTCGAGAAACTGATCGGTCCGGTCAAAGTGCAGCTTGATTCCTACTTGAAGGGCGAGATCGACGAGTTGTACATCGGCTACACCCGCTTCATCAACACGATGAAGCAGGAACCGGTGATCGAGAAGCTGCTCCCGCTGTCGGGTGAAGCTGTCGGTTCTACCAAGACCAAGTGGGACTATGTATACGAACCGGATTCCAAGGCCGTCATCGACGATCTGCTGATCCGTTATGTTGAAGCTTTGATTTATCAGGCCGTGGCCGAGAACATGGCCTCCGAGCAGTCCGCCCGGATGGTCGCCATGAAGTCTGCTTCCGATAACGCCAAGACAGTTATCGGTGAGTTGAAGCTGATCTATAACAAGACCCGTCAGGCCGCGATTACCAAGGAACTGTCGGAAATCGTGAGCGGCGCCGCCGCCGTCTGACGCAAAAGCATAGCTTTTAATTATTGGGGATTTGAATATGAGTCATGGTTCCATCGTTCAGTGCATCGGCGCAGTTGTGGACATCCACTTCCCGCGTGACGCGATGCCCAAGGTGTATGACGCGCTCAAGCTGGATGCCTCCGAAACCAACGGGATGGCCGAAGAAGGCCTGACCTTCGAGGTTCAGCAACAACTGGGTGACGGCGTGGTGCGCACCATTGCCATGGGTTCATCCGACGGCCTGCGCCGCGGGATGAAAGTTACCGGCACCGGTGCGGCGATTTCGGTGCCGGTCGGCGAAGGTACGCTGGGGCGCATCATGGATGTGCTCGGCCGTCCGATCGACGAAGCCGGTCCCATTCCGGGCGGCGAACTTCGTCCGATTCACGCGGCAGCGCCAAAATTCGACGAGTTGTCGTCTTCGGTCGACCTGCTCGAAACCGGCATCAAGGTTATCGACCTGATCTGCCCGTTCGCCAAGGGCGGCAAGGTCGGCCTGTTCGGCGGCGCCGGCGTTGGCAAGACCGTCAACATGATGGAACTGATCAACAACATCGCCAAGCAGCACTCCGGCTTGTCCGTGTTTGCAGGCGTCGGTGAGCGGACCCGCGAAGGTAACGACTTCTACCACGAGATGAAGGAGTCCAACGTTCTCGACAAGGTCGCGATGGTGTTCGGTCAGATGAACGAACCGCCGGGCAATCGCCTGCGTGTTGCGCTGACCGGCCTGACCATGGCCGAGCGTTTCCGCGATGACGGTCGCGACATTCTGCTGTTCATCGACAACATCTACCGCTTCACTCTTGCCGGTACCGAAGTCTCCGCTCTGCTTGGCCGCATGCCTTCCGCGGTGGGTTATCAGCCGACGCTGGCTGAGGAAATGGGCCGTCTGCAAGAGCGCATTACCTCCACCAAGGTCGGCTCGATCACTTCCATCCAGGCTGTCTATGTGCCTGCCGATGACTTGACCGACCCGTCGCCAGCCACCACATTCCTGCACCTCGACTCCACGGTCGTGCTGTCGCGCGACATCGCCTCACTGGGTATCTACCCTGCCGTCGATCCGCTCGATTCCACCTCCCGCCAACTCGATCCGCAGGTGGTCGGCGAAGAGCACTACGAAGTCGCCCGTGCCGTGCAGATGACCCTGCAGAAATACAAGGAGCTGCGCGACATTATCGCGATTCTGGGTATGGACGAATTGTCTCCGGAAGACAAGCTGGCCGTGTCACGCGCACGCAAGATCCAGCGCTTCCTGTCGCAGCCGTTCCACGTAGCCGAAGTATTTACCGGTTCGCCCGGCAAGTACGTTTCGCTCAAGGAGACGATCAAGGGCTTCAAGGGCATTTGCGCCGGTGAATACGATCACCTGCCGGAACAGGCATTCTACATGGTTGGCGGTATCGAGGAAGTCATCGAGAAGGCCAAGACCCTGCAGTAATATATGTTTCCAGCAAAGGATCCAGCTATGGCAATTTCTGTTCATTGTGACGTCGTCAGTGCGGAAGAGTCGATCTTTTCCGGCCCAGTCGAGTTCGGGGTTTTTCCCGGTGAAGCCGGTGAGCTTGGCATTCTGCCGCACCATACGCCGCTGCTCACCCGCATCAAGCCGGGCACAATCCGTCTCAAAATACAGGGGCAGAGCGATTTCGAGCTGGTCTATGTTTCCGGTGGCATGCTCGAGGTTCAGCCGGGTATGATCACGGTGCTGGCCGACACGGCAATCCGTGCCCATGACCTGGACGAAGCCAAGGCTCTGGAATCCAAGAAGCGCGCCGAAGAAGCACTAGCCAACCGCCAGGCCGAAATGGACTACGCTGCCGCCGAAGCCGAGCTGGCCGAAGCGATGGCTCAGTTGCAGGCCATCCGGCGTTTGCGCAAGACAACGCACTGAGTTCGGTGCCGCAGAAAAAAGGCAGCTTCGGCTGCCTTTTTAATTTTTAACCTGACTGCCGCCTATGCCTTCAGTTTGGAGATCCGTTTTTCAAGACGTGCGGTGTCGTCGCGCACTTGGTCGACTTCACGCGCGAAGCGCGCCAAATCCTGCGCCGAGGTTACCAGTCCCGCTTCCTCGGTTGCAAATTCAGCGGCATTGAGGCCTAGGCGCTGCGCAGCCGAGCGATGCCAGCCAGCACCTTCGGCGAGCAGGCGCGCGATGCGGTGTGCCGGTATGTCGCCGATGATCCCCGCAAGGTCGGCTTCGTAATCCCAACGAAGGTTCCTGAATACAAAAGCCAGTACTTCGGCAAAACTGGCAGCACCCGTGATTCGTGCAGCCCCGAATATCCCGGATGGGTCGGAGAGCAGCTTGAACGGTGTATCCGATGGCAGTGAAATTGTCACGGCAACCGTCTCTTCCGGTTTTCCAGGCCGGAAAGTTCCACGCTCATCGACCGTCAGCGTCAATGGAACTGGAGCGCCTTCGATGCAGGCTGTTTGCGCCTGAAACGGAATCAGGCGCTGGCGGGCCCAGGCTTCATGTTCGAGCAAATGGTTCAGTAGCGGAACGAAAATGTCTGCGAAAGAGGGCATGGTCAGGTCAACGGTGTTTCGGACGCCAACTTCAGAATTTGAAGCCACGGTGCAGCGCGACGACACCCAGTGCCATGTTGAAATATTCGACTTTCTCCAGCCCTGCCTGCTCCATCATCTGTTTCAATTCCTCCTGGCCTGGATGGACGCGTATCGATTCCGACAGATAGCGATAGCTTTCCGCATCGTTGGTAACCAGCTTGCCAACCCGAGGGATGACGTGGAAGGAATAGAAGTCGTAGGCCGGCGATAGCGGTTTCCAGATTTTCGAAAACTCGAGTACCAGCAGGCGCCCGCCGGGGCGGAGTACGCGGTGCATTTCGGCCAGTGCAACGTCCTTGTGGGTCATGTTGCGCAACCCAAACGCCACCGTAACGCAGTCGAACCAGTCGTCCGGGAAAGGCAGCTTCTCGGCATCGCACTGGGCAGCAGGAACGGCGTAGCCCTTGTCGAGTAGACGATCACGGCCGCGCGCCAGCATCGCGTTGTTGATGTCGGTCAGCCAGACCTGCCCGCCCTTCCCGACTTTCCGGGCAAAAGCGAGCGCCAGATCGCCGGTGCCACCGGCGACGTCGAGAACCCGAGAACCCTCGCGAACGCCGCTGCGTTGTATCGTGAATGCTTTCCAGAGCCGGTGCATGCCGCCGGACATCAAGTCGTTCATCAGATCGTAACGACTGGCGACCGAGTCGAATACGTCGGCGACCCGCCGAGCCTTCTCCCGCTCCTCGACGGTTTCGTAACCGAAGTGGGTAGTCTCGTTTTTCATGGCTTCAATGGTGTGAACCGCAACTGCCGCCACTCGCCTTGGGCGACGTGGTGTCAACATCCCGGGAAAGCCCCTGCGCTTCGATCTGCTCCAGGTAGCCCTGCCACAACTCGTCATGATGCTTGCCAAGGTTGTAGAGCAGATCCCAGGAATAAAGGCCACTGTCGTGCCCATCGGAAAAAACGAAGCACAGCGCGTAAGTGCCGATCGGCTCGATGCGCTCGATGCCGACATTCCGCTTGCCGGTCTGCAGGGTTTCCTGCCCTGGACCGTGCCCGCGGGCCTCGGCCGAAGGCGTGAAAACCCGCAGATATTCGAAATCCAGTTTGTAGTGCTCGCCGTTTTCGTAGAACAGTTC
>Ga0210088_1000097_pt1 | contig 16977 bp, 15 predicted proteins | sample RushMan_CattailN_6_FD_185557 | JGI IMG/M metagenome (GOLD analysis project Ga0210088, IMG submission 185557) | Wetland microbial communities from San Francisco Bay, California, USA, that impact long-term carbon sequestration -... | ecosystem: Environmental > Aquatic > Marine > Wetlands ... | reverse complement strand
TAATTACGTCTTGACCATACGCTCTGGAGATTCTCAATCGCGGGAGAGATGCCAGAAATTGACAGTACGAGAGTTCACGGAGGAAGAGACATTGCGAGCCTCGGAAAAAGCGGAGAGCCGGGAAGTATCGACCCATCTGATCACATTCACTGATTTTGGGTGCAGACGCATCATAGAGGGCAAAATTAAACTGAATGAAGATGAAAGATTAGTTTTTCAAGTCGAGGATAAAGAGTATGAGTTTTCACCTTATCAACCGAATCGGGCGAAAAGCTAGCAGATCAGATTAGCGATGAAGCAACTTCTGATTGGCGAGGTATATCCATGGACGCAAGCAAGGTATTGGAAACTCTAAAAAAATGTGAGCTGTTTAGTGGCCTGTCTGAGAAGGAGATCGAGTCTATTGGCAGGAGTGCAATGATTGAAAAATTCAACGCAGGAGAAATCGTCTATGAACAAGGAAGCGTTGGCGACAATTTGTATATTTTGGCCGAAGGGCAGGTGTCGCTCGAAAGAAGCGTCTCTATAGGAAGAATGGGGAAGGCAAACGTTACCGTCTTTGTTCAACGAGAAACACCTTCTCGGCGGCTTATGGGATCGTGGAGCAGCTTGGTCGGTGAACGACACATACAGATGTGCACGGCCAAATGCGATCAGCCAACGACCTTGATACGGATTCCTTCCTCCGCGTTTGCTGATCTAATCGCTTCACTTCCGGAAGTAAGAATCAAGATATTAGAAAAGGTAGTGATAATGCTTCGTGAGCGCATAGCGAGTTCTTACGAAGTGTTGGAAACATTGTGATTCGGCAACTCCTGGTTCGGTGACAGAAATTGCTATCTTTCCGATATGCTCAGCTTTTGGTAGCTGTCCATTAGCCTGCCGGCGATGACTCCGGCAAGCCTTCTCATGATCAGAAGACCCTCGTGCGGATGCTGTTCGAATAATCTCAGCAGCCTTTCCCCATCGAGTTTCATCACCTTGCTGTCCATTGCGAATTCGGCTGAAGCAGTGTATTTTCTGGGCTCCACCAATGCCGACCAACCGAATATGGAACCCGGTTCTGTGATGGGAAAAACGACTTTCTTCTCTCCTTCTACGATAATAGCTAACTGACCGTCCTCCAAAAGATAGAGGTAGTCCGCATCCTCACCTTGCCGAAAAAGGACTTGTTCTGCAGAATAGTTTTCTTCAACAGCAAATCCAGCAATTTCGTTGATGATGTGAGAAGGGATTCTTTCAAAAAGCTCTAATTCTTGGATGTACATAGCAGTTCTCCTTTCTTCTAACTGGTTGCTCATCCCCAAAGTAGATTGAGGGTCTTGACGCTCAGGGAGCAACGATTCCCACTTTTAACAGGTTATAACTGTTGTAATGCTGGCATACAAGTTAGAAAACTTGTATGATCAATACCCTTTGCTCCTCGTCATTCCGAGTGAAGCGAGGAATCTTCAGTGTTATGCATACCCACAAAAGATTCCTCGCTTTGCTCGAATTGACACTACAAAACGAAAATCTCGTTCTAGCAATGCTTATATGAGACAAAAAATAACAAAGGAGGTTCAGTTTTGGCAAATACATCATTTTACGATTTGGTTATTCTAGGGGGTGGACCGGCCGGCCTTACTGCGGGGATTTATGCGATGCGGGCAGCTTTGAAGACTGCTCTTGTCGAAAAAGGACTGGCCGGCGGTCAGGTTGCCAACTCCGACAGTGTGGAGAATTATCCCGGTTTTGAGTACATAACCGGTTTCGATTTATCCCAGAAATTTCTGAATCACGCCAAATCCTATGAGCTCGAAGTGTTCCAGCAGGAAGTTGTGGAAATACGGCCGGGGCTGGATCATCATTCCGTACGTCTTTCGAATGGAAATTTTTTGGATGCACATGCACTGATCCTGGCGATGGGAGGCAGTCCCCTAAAGCTTGGAGTTCCAGGGGAAGACAAATATTATGGTAAAGGAGTTTCGTACTGTGCCACTTGCGACGGTTTCTTTTTTAGGAATAAGACAGTGGTTGTGGTAGGAGGCGGGGATACGGCCATGGAGGAAGCCCTCTACCTGGCGAAATTGTGTAAGCAGGTTTATGTGGTCCATCGACGTGATGCGTTGCGAGCCAGCAGGATTTTGCAGCAGCGGGTGTTTGGAGAATGTAAGATTGAGGTGCTCTGGAATACCGTTGTCACTGAGATCAAGGCAAACGATGACGGGGTCTGTGCGGTGGATCTGAGTAACACAAGAACGGCCGAAACCAGACAACTGCCAATTGATGGAGTATTTATCTTTATAGGCTTTTCACCCAACAATACGCTCGTTCCTGCAGGAATAGCAAAGGATGCGGACGGCTACGTTGTGACCGATGAAAAATGTGAAACCAGGATTCCCGGAATTTATGTCGTTGGAGATTTACGTCAGAAATACGCCAGGCAGATCGTGATTGCGGCGGCAGATGGTTGCACAGCGGCCCTGGCAGCGGCTCACTACGTCGAAGAAAAAAAAGCGTCATCGGATACGTGCCGGCTTCCTGAGTAGGTCCGGTTGGACCTCTTTCGGCGGCGATGTTCATGATTTGCCGGCCCCTATCTTCCCCTTGATGCGTTTGAGGCGAAAAATGTCCTCCTGTTCCTGCTGGTCGAGTACCTGTTCGATATGGCGTATCTGCGATCGAATGCCTGGGATGACCGCCTGCTCGAGCGCGTTCACGCGGCGGGCGGTTTTCTTGATCTCCTCTCCAATGCGGCGTAGTCGCGATTCCGTGTTCGCCATCCGGATGAGTGCCCGTGAGAGCTTTTTGAATGAGGCCTGTGCGGCCACGGTTCTTCCCCCTAATGCTATAGGACTGGCTGCGGGGCCGTGAGGCCAGTCCACACTTAAACGAGGCACCCGAGTGCCCCAGATGTTCCTGAACTCTACCTCTGCACTGGAAATGAGCGGTTCGCTCAAGGAGACAGCTTCAACCGTCTGCGGGCCATCGAAGGATTTTGCCGGCAACAGCGCTTCATGCGCTTCCCTGGCAAAAGTATTTAATTCTTTGCGGGCCTCGATCGTCTCGCGCACCAGAGCAAAAAATTCCCTTACCAGTGCATCCCGCTTCTTCTGCAGCAGGTCTACGCCCCTGGAGGCCAACGCGAATTGGCTGCGACGAGTGAGCAAATTCATTCGGGTTGGGCTTGTCTCGATCATTGCAACTCCTTTAGAATTTCTCTTGAGTCGTCCAGAATTCCCTCAATTTTGCACCGTAATATTTGCCGATATGATCAGAGGATATGCGCTTTAACTCCGACGCAGGCAGTATGGACAGCAGTGCCCATGCAAGTTCCAGTGATTCTTCGAGATCTCGGTTCTGCCGGCCTTGATGGATGAACTCCTTTTCGAAGGAGTCCGCAAACTTCAAATAACTCTGATCGTTTTCGGTCAAGGCATCCTCGCCAATGATTGCGACCAGTTTTCGAATGTCCACACCATTGGCGTAGGCGGCGAAGAGCTGGTCGGAGAGCTGCTTGTGATCCTCCCGCGTCTTGCCTTTTCCGATCGCGCTATTGGCCAGTCTTGACAGAGAAGGAAGCGGGTCGATCGGTGGGAAGGCGCCTTTGCGATTCAGCTCGTTTGTGAGTTGGATCTGCCCCTCGGTAATGTATCCGGTCAGGTCCGGGATTGGATGGGTGCGGTCTCCACCGGGCATTGAGAGGATCGGAATCTGAGTCACGGAACCGGAGCTCCCGGCGATCAAACCGGCGCGCTCATAGATAGTGGAAAGGTCGGTGTACATGTATCCGGGGTAGCCGCGGCGGCCTGGAATCTCCCCCCGCGAAGCCCCCACTTCACGCAGAGCCTCGCAGTAGTTGGTCATATCCGTCAGGATCACAAGGACGTGGTAGCCGTGTTCGTAGGCGAGGTGTTCGGCTGCCGTCAGAGCCATGCGAGGTGTCAGAATGCGCTCGATCGTTGGGTCATCCGCCTTGTTGAGGAAAAGAACCGAACGTGAAAGAGCGCCGGTCTCCTCGAACTCATTTATGAAATAGCTTACCTCTCGTTGCGTCACTCCCATGGTTGCAAAGACCACCGCGAAGGTACCTTTTTCACCGGGCACCGTGGCCTGACGCGCAATCTGCGCCGCGAGCTCATTGGCGGGAAGACCGGGCGATGAGAAAATGGGAAGCTTCTGTCCCCTGACCAGGGTGTTCATGATATCGATGGTTGAAATGCCGGTCTGGATAAACTCTACGGGTTTGCGCCGTGCTACCGGGTTGATCGGCATCCCGGCGATGGCGATGCGCTGCTCGGGAATTACCGGAGGCAGCAGGTCGATCGGCTTGCCGATGCCGCTGAAGCGGCGTCCAAGCATGTCTTTGGATACTCCCAGCCGTGCAACATTTTCCACAAGGCTGACGGAGGTGCGAGCCAGGTCCAGCCCGGCGGTTTCTTCAAAGACCTGAATTACGGCGTATTCTTCAGAGACTTCGATCACTTGGCCGCTGCGTATGCGACCGCTGCCGTCCTTTATATCGACGATGGCGTTATATGCAAGGTCGCCGGCATTCTCCACAAACAACAGTGGGCCGGAGATGTAGCTCAGCGACTTGTATTCCCTTTTTAGAAGATCCATGGTCCCTTCCTTCAATCCTTTTGCCGGAATGCTTTGCCTATGTCGGAAAGCACCTCTTCGAGGTAGCTTTGAAAATCCGCATCTGCAATGGTGCGTGCACGGGAAATTTTCTCCAATAAGGGATTTTGAATGACTTCATCGATGGGAACACCGGCTTTAAGGGCCTTTTCAGCCTTATCCTTGAAATCCGTCATCATCCGCATCATCCCGTGGGCCTTTGTCATGGAGCAGTAAGCATCGTTTTCGTCGAAGGCGTTTTGCTGAAGGAAGCCCTCACGGATGATGCGGCCGATTTCGATCACCAGGCGTTCGTGATCCTGAAGAGCGTCCGGGCCCACCAACTGAACCATTTCCTGCAGGGATGCCTCCTGTTGCAGCAGTTGGCTGATTCTGTCCCGTAATTCCGGATAGTTCGTATCCACATTTTCCCGATACCAGCGGTCCAGGAGATGCATATACAATGAATAAGAGCCGTTCCAGTTGATTGCAGGAAAGTGACGGCGGTAAGCCAGTGATGCGTCCAACTGCCAGAATGCTCCCGAGATGCGCAGGGTGGACTGCGTGACGGGTTCGGACATGTCGCCGCCCGCAGGTGAAACCGCTCCCACTATTGAAACCGCGCCGCGTTCTCCAGCCAATGTGGTGACCAAACCCGCCCGCTCGTAGAACGCTGCCAGACGAGCTGAGAGGTAAGGGGGATAGCCTTCCTCGGCAGGCATTTCCTCCAGTCGCGAAGAGATTTCTCGCAGCGCTTCGGCCCAGCGACTGGTGGAGTCCGCCATCAATGCAACCATGTATCCCTGGTCGCGAAAATATTCGGCCAGCGTCACACCCACATAAATGCTGGCCTCCCGTGCGGCTACGGGCATGTTTGAAGTGTTTGCAATCAGTACGGTACGGTTCATCAATGGTTCGCCGGTTCTGGGGTCTTCCAGTTCCGGAAACTCAATGAGTACATCGGTCATTTCATTGCCGCGTTCCCCGCATCCCACGTAAATAACGATATCGGCGTTGGACCACTTTGCTAAGGACTGCTGGGTCACGGTTTTGCCGGAGCCAAAAGGTCCCGGAATTGCCGCGTTTCCGCCCATGGCGATGGGGAATAGCACGTCCAAAATCCGCATGCCGGTGAGGAATGGCGCTTTCGGGTGGAGTTTTTCCTGAACCGGGCGGGCATACCTAACAGGCCAGATTTGCATCATCTTCAACTCGCTGCCGTCTTCCAGTTCTATCACCGGTTCTTCCACAGTGTATTCGCCTGGCTCCTTTACCCGTTTGACAATGCCCTTTGCCGCAGGAGGAGACATGATCTTATGGGTAAAGCGGAATTCCTGCGCAGTACCGATGACCATACCGCCGGAAATCCGGTCGCCGATTTTTACCGCGGGTTTCCATTCCCACTCTTTCAGCCGGTCCAGAGCCGCTGCCTCCACTCCACGGGATATGAAGTCCCCGGTTTTCTCCCTGATCTTGTAGAGTGGGCGCTGAATCCCATCATAGACGGAATTCAACAGCCCCGGGCCAAGTTCTACGGCGAGGGGCACGCCCGTTGAGACAACCGGCTGGCCTACCATTAGACCGGAGGTGTCCTCATAGACCTGAATAAATGCGGTGTCCGCGCTGAGCCGGATAATTTCACCAACCAGTCCCTCCTCGCCCACTTTCACAATGTCGTACATGCGGGCACCCAGCATCCCCTTGGCGATAACGGCCGGACCTGCGATTTTGCGGACGGTTCCGCGGATCATTTTTTCTCCTTGCTCACGGCTTCAGTTTAACCCCATAGCCGATGGTTTTGATAATCAGTCGTTGCATATATTCTTCGGCTTCTTCAACCTGGTCTGCCATAGCGGAAGGCAGCGAAGGAATCACCAGCAGGATCGGGAGATCGCGGCTTCGCATCTCTTTCTTCACGGCCTGGTAAGGGTCCGGCAATAGATCCTCATTTACCGCGATCAATGCATAGATGCCTTGTTCGATCAGTCCGACCAGCACCTCCCTTGCAGCGGTTGCGTCATTTGCCACGGCTGCTTCCAGGCCGGCCAGGCGATATCCGGCGGCTGATTCAGGGTCTGTTAGGACTGCTATCTTCATTCGCAGAATAGCTCCTGTTCAATAGAACGGGAGGGCAAATCGAAATAAGCCCGTCTGGCCAACAATCGAATCCGCCCGGCTTCCCACTGTTTGCGCTGAATATAGTCAATGGCCAGCCCCGCCCCCAAAACATCCTTAGAGCATTCACCGGCCTTTGCCAACAGGATGCAGCGCAGCCCCCGTTCAAGCTCCAAAAGCTCTTTCACTTCTGCCACTTGATCAAAATCTGTACCCCCCAACTGCTCGAGAGCTGCCAGGTCTCCTTCCGCCAGTCGCAGAAACAAGGGGAGGCCTACATGTCTGCCCCCCTTCAGGAAAAAAGGTTCCGTCGGGTCTTTGAAGCCAATTGTAAAAAGCTTGAGACCGGTCGCAAGATTCTGTGCGTCAATTTCGAAAACCATAAAATCGGCAAGATAAGGTTGATCCAACTCCCGAGCCCGGCGCATTATCGCCTGGTAAAATGTTCGGTCGAGAATCATCTCCATCTCGGATAGTTCGCGGGCTGCCGATGAGGCCTCGCGCAGGGCCTTAGCAAGAGGATGCTTTGGCAGCGAAAACACTTGCGAGAGGGAAGCGGCATCGGCAGAGTCAAGCAGAATTTTATAGAGGGTTTGGGGAAGGGTGCCGGTCCCAAGATGGCCCATGATTTCTTCATTTGACCATCCGGCTTTCTTCCCTTGAAGAATGGTTCTCACGTTGGTCAGGTCGGTTCGCATTAACAGCAGACTCAAGGATTCCTGCGCCTCGCCCGCAACGAGATGGGGCAGATCCGCCACAGTGCGATTTAAGTGGAGGGTTACGGCGCGGTCAATGTCTGCCAGAGTGTCTCCGGCGAGGTCCGGGCCGTAGATGCTTTCGCCCAGTATCTTTACCAATTCCGCAAAACTCAATTTCAATGCTTCGCGGAAAAAACCCTCGTGCAGCAACTGGCTCCGCCTTACATGGATGCGGGCATTTAAATAGCCAAAGTCGTCAGTCAATCGTAGTCTCTTATTCCCAAAGCAGCTTTGCGACGCTGGAAGCCAGCGTGTCCCATGCACGATTAAGGCGTTCGGGCAGGGTGTTCTCCACACTTTTGCCGTGGCCGCTTATAACCCTCACCCCGCATCGAATTTCGGGATCTGTGAGCAATTCTAGCCCCTTTTGCATCGCCCAGTCACTGAGCTTTTCCGCATCGCTCGGGTTTACAACCACGGCTTCCGCCGCTTTCAGCGAGTTTTCAGCTTCCACGGCGAGAGCCTCCAGTATCTTACCGTAGTCGGGTTTGGAAGGAATTTCTTCTATGGTGTTCAGGGCTTTTTGTTTCACTTGTTCCATTACCTGGCCTCTTGCCCGTGTGCGGGCGATGGCGATGGCGAGTTCGGCGGCGCTTTGCTCTCTTCGAACAGCAGTGTGCAGCTGTGCTTCTGTTTTCTTACGATGGGCCGCTAGCCGGGCAGATGCATCACTTTCAGCCTGTTGGACGATTTTCTTGCTCTTCGTCTCGGCCTCGGCCAGGATCTCATCGATTTCCGCAAGCACCTTTTCTTGCAGGATGTCTCCCAGCTTAGACATCACATCCGTCCAAGCAGAATGAAGGCAATCACCAACCCGAAGATTACCAGGGTTTCGGGAAGCAGGAAAAAGATGAGGGCCAGACCCAGGGATTCGGGTTTTTCCACCGCACTGCCGAGGCCCGCTGCGCCAATGCGGGCTTGCGCTATGCCCGTTCCCAGTGCGCTCAATCCGACGGCCAGCCCCATCCCAATGGCGATCAGTCCCTTGTTCGAGCTGCCGCCCACTTCATTGGCAACTCCGGTCTGCTGAGCGAACGCCGAAGTGCACAACAGCAGGAACCCCAAAATGAGCAGAATCTTGATCTTCATCATCTCTCCTTTTTCAAAACGCTTTGCCCTTGACGATTGCACAGGAACATTCTGGGCAACTCATACATCATAATGATCCGCCGATAAACTTAAACGGCCGATACGGTCTGCCGCTCGATGTGTAGAAGTCAAACTTGGTAAAAAATTCAACCCAAATGAGTCGTATGGGTTGGAGGACGTGACTCACCGTAAGCAGCACAAGGAGAACTGCGTGAATCAAAAGGGCCATGAGTATGCCGAATAACAGACCCGCAATCATTCCCGCCACCCCAAACAGATGAAAGAGCGCAAATCCGACGTTCGTGGAAAGGTTGGCCAGAATGGCCGATGCCAATCCCACTGCATAGATACGGATGTAGCTCAGGATGTGACCTCCTTGAGTCGGGAGTTCGGCGATCATGAGGGGCATCCTTGCGCGAACCACGCCCAACAAAAACACGGCGGCACAGCCCAGAGTCGGGACAACCAGCCACAGCCCGAAGTCTCGGGACATAAAAGCGTAGGAGAATAAGACCAAGGCCGCTACGCCGCCCAAATAACCGCTGGCCTCCCAGAAGTGTTTCTTTTCGGCTGTTCGGTGAGCAAATATCGCTTTGAGGTAAAAGCCGTGCAGCACCTGGAAGACGCCGAATCCAATTGAAACCAGGATCAACATGTTGGCGGTGGTCGCGGTATCGGTGCGGAGAATCAGCACCGGGATCAAAGCGGAGCCCGGCGTCGTACCAAAAAATCCCAGTCTCTGGAGCAGATCGCCGAAGAATTCTCCATAAACAAAGCCCCATACTATCGTCCATGCGATCATTGGCTTCATGATACCCACCAATCGACCGACCGCCTCCGGTGAAAGCCGCATCTTAAAGAAATCGATTTTCAAGGTCCGGTTGTGCTTAACGTAGGTCGAAAGATAGTGAGCAACTCCGGCAAAAATCAGGCCATAGCCAATATCGCCCACGATCATCCCAAACCATAAAGGAAACAAAACGGCTATGATCCAGGTCGGGTCCCAGCTGTCGTAGCGGGGAGTATTCAGGAAGGAAATCAAGGACTCGAAAGGCCTGACCCATCTCGGATTTGCCAGTGTAACCGGAATCTGAGCTGCTTCGCCGTGTTCGTCCACCGGTTCGAAAGTATGGATCGTTTGCCCCTCATATCGATTCATTATTTTGAGCACTTGGCTCTTGAGAGCAATAGGAATCCAGCCAAACAGCACGAAACCGTAACGGCCGGAACTCATCTCTTTGAGGGTCCGGAGGCGGAGGGTTTCGTTTTTTGCACGGTTCCACAGCTCCTTCAGTGTCCAGTCCCCCTCCTGGATCAGACGCTGAAGTTCTTTATCCAGGGCGCCCATTTCCAGCGGGACAAGCTCTGATCTTTCCGTTAGCCTCAGAGCCAGCGCCCTTAGGTTCATCCGAGCATAATCGCGGGGCCTTGGAAGCTCACCTAAACCCTGGTGACCGAGGACCCCCCGCGCTTCATCCGCATCTTGCTTCAACACCACGATTAACGCTGCAATTCGTCCACTCATGGGCTTTTCAACCAAAACGAAACGGCCGTCGAGTGCCGAAGTCATTTCCTGCTTCAACAGTGCCAGGTCCTCTCTTTTTTCGATGAGAAAAGGGAGAACCGCAAGTCGCGGGCTGTCGTCGAGTCCTTGTGCAGCCTCGGCCAGCTGCTCCACAACCCCACGATACTGGCCGATCAGTTCGAGTTCCTCTCTGAGCTGATCCCGCCTTTCCACCAATCCGGCTGAGAGCTGTTCGTAGGGTAAGCCTATGCTTTCTGCTTTCTCCACATCGCTTTGGAAGGGCTTTACAGCTGGATCCGGTTCCAGGCCGAGCAGCCTCAGTGTATGATCGGCCGATGTTGCAACAGCTTCCCATCTTCTCAGTCGAATCTCTTCTTCGGAGCTCAGTTGATATTGGCCGAGCCGATTCCCGGAAAGTGGATCGATTTGCACGACTCCGCTACGCTGCAAGTCAAGCAAGATGGTTTCAGCGAGACTTTTGGGTCCTGCAATGAAAAGCTTTTCCATTCGCGCGATCACGGCAGCACCTTTGAAACAATGAAGTCGACCGCCCGATCGATGTTGATCGAAGCCTGTTCGCGTATTTCATGAGCCTCCTGTTCGGCGCTCGCCTCTGTTTCTTCGGCAATCCTTGCGCTTTCTTCGGCCACTCGAGTCCGCATCAAGTCATCCATCCGGCGGATTTGGGCTTCGGCTTCGGCCACCAGACGTTTGCTCTCTTCCTGCGTTTCCTCGATTCTTAGTTCGGCAGACCGGCGAGCTTCCGAGAGTTTTTCGGCGAGTTGGCGCTCGATCTCGGCTATGTTTTTCACCAACTCAATCCCTTCCATCATCCCTCTCTTATTCCCTTATGCTGCAGCGTTCTTTCGAGGCGGCAGGTGGTATGGACCGATAAGCTTTCTCGTCCTAGTCGCCAATTCGCTGATCTCAACTGGCAATAAAGTAAACACATAATCTTGATATTCAAGACACGTCGCCAACCACCGGCTTGCTGTCCACGCAGTGGAAAGCTTCACCGGTCACGCGCCAAAAAGCTTTAACAAAACAAACGCGTCGTCCCGCGCGGTCCGGTGGCAGCAGACGTTCGACGATTAACTTCAAGCGTTTAGATAGACAGCGGAAGTGTCAAAGGCTCCTTCCGGTGTTCCCTCCCAGTTTCCGCTGTCAAAGATGCAGGGCTCATAGGTCTCGTGACTGTAGGTGTAGAATGCCATTGACCATCGATCCTCGTCGCCGAAGTATCGGAGCCGACATAGGTGTGTCGGTGTATCGCGCAACCGCTCAATGTGCTCTTCACGGGATTCACCGTAAAGGTTAGGATCGTAGTCTTCGGGCACATAAGGTTCTATGTAGGCGTCGATGTAGCAGAACTGCCCCCGGAACCGTACTTCGATTCGGTTGTATTTCCCAGCATAGTGCTTCTCCGCATGCTCCAGGATACGTTGACGTAACCGGGGTTGTATCTTCTGCGGAATCTTAACGCCTCCGGATTGGGGATCGTAGACCCACATTTTTCTTGGCATGTGCGTATTCCTCTTCTCCATGTCGAACAATGAATTCAGCGAATCGGCCGGACTGGCTGGGAGCAGCGGAAAGTGGTTCTGACTCTCGATGCACCACCGAACCGTTCAACGCTCCGCAAAGGGTCCCGAAACCGGCGACTCCGCTTTTTCCGTAAGCCATCATCTCTATGGGTATGCTGTTATACGGATGACCGTTGCGGACTGCAAGCTGACCCAGCAGCCCATTGAAGGCCCCGTAGCAGCATCCGCCTTGGTAATATCCTCGGTAAGCCATATCTCTAGCCAGATCGACATCCAACTTGTGAGGTTTCCAGGGAAATGTAGATTTCCGCTCGGTTGAAGATGAAGCCATACCACTTTGAGTTAGCTTGGTTAAGCCCAGCACCCCGCCGATTGTCATGAATTTAAACAGTTTTCACCGTGTTATTTGCATGTATTCCTCTCCTTCATATTGTCTGCTGGACCACCCAAACTGAATCTTGCCACCGAACTAGCCTGGTCCTCGCAAAGCCCGTTCCACCTGGTTCTCAAGGCTTTTGCCTGGAAATCCATACCGGGAGGCCATGCCACTTCATCTTGCTTCATTTTGTTTGGAGCTCTAAGAAGACCTGTCGTCCAATCCCCATGGAGGAAGCACGCTATGACGGCACGGTGCAGACACGTCCAGATTTAACACGCTCGCGGATGAGCGAGATCTCCGTGTCCCAAGTCTGCGTAACCGGACGCCCGTATTTGTATCGAAAGTTGCACACTGCGTCCCCCTGCCCCAGTGTTTCAGTGCGATGCAAGCCGGTGTTCAGCCGCTTACTGCGCAGAAAGTCGTTCAGACATACATACGGTGCCAATTCCGGAGTATTGTGATGATGGAAAAATTTACATAGCCCGCATTCGGTGTAGTTGTAGCCGAAATCGAAATTCTTCCCATTCCCCTTGATGAATTCCGCCACCCAGTTTTCCGGATATTTGCGCAACTGCGTATTTTCAGCCCAGTGCTTCATCCGAGTTTCCGCTTCCGGCGAGAACTTCGCCTTCCCCTCCTGAACAGCCTGGCGTTCGGACATGTTCTCCAAATCGATTCTATTCAACTCGTAAATCATGAACCCTACATCATCCGCCAACAGGCCCAGCTCCTTCATAGGACGGTAATACGCGAGATACCACGCTGCGATAATTAGATAGCAGGTATTATCATTGTCTATGCCGCCCACATCAGGAAGCGTGGGAAGAATGTTTCTGAATTCAAATGCAGCCCCCTGCGTTATGATTCCGGCTTTTTCTTCTGAAAGTTGCACTTTGAGATACTGGTAAGCCCCCTGATTGGTATCGTCGAAAGCCTTTATGAAGGTGTCTTTGTGATGAAGATAGTAGTTGGAAATTGACGCCAGAGCGGCCTGCACCGCATCAGGTGCAATCACTGCCGCACAGGGAACCAGCATCAGCCATTGAAGAAACCGACGGCGTGCAGGCTCCAGACGTTTTCCCTCGTTCATAAATGCGCCTCGCTTTCCCGAGACATTAATCTCGGTTGTACCTTATGGCAGGGTAGCAGGGGGCCGTCTCCAGCCCCAAGGCCCCGAGAAACCATGCCTGAGAGCTTCCCCTCGCACGGCTCGAGCCTCTGAAAAGGTTTCCCCGGTGGCGTGGCCTGGGGTGGTGAAAATCACGCCACCTACTGCCCGCCGACTGAATCAACCCCATTTGCCTTTCCACCTCCGTACCAGCCATGCACAATTCCCTCACTGCCCAGTAATCTGCGATACCTCTGGCCATAGATCGTTTTGGTTCTTTACCCGAAGTTCTGATCCTGTCCTCCAGCAGGTCAAATACCTGTGAACCCCGAGCGATAATCGTATCGAGGCTGAAACCGAGAGCTCTCAGACGATATTACTGCTCCATCGTCACTCTGGCCAACCCCTTTTCCATGAGATTTAAAATTGGTCAATTACCTTTACTCCCGTTCCACTGAAGCTATCCATATTAACGAGCTCTCCCAGTGCCTCCTCGATACTTATTGTTTTTCCTACCAGCTTCTCCGGAAACAACCTGCCCGATCGAATCATCCTCAGCAGTTCCGGATATCTATGTGCCTGCATGCCGTGACTTCCTAAAATTTCGAGTTCGTTAGCGATGACTCTATCCATTGGTATGGAAGGGTGACTGTGGTCTCCCAGCATTAATCCTACTTGAATATGCTTCCCAAGTTTTCTCAAGTTTGCTATCGAGTTGAAACAAGTCACAGGACTACCCAGTGCATCGATAGAAACATGGTTTAAAGAGCAAACACCTACGAGCCCCGCAATCGGCTTGGGAAGCTTGTGGTGTTTAGCCCCGTGCGTGTCCTTGAGTTTGCGGCAGGTATCCGACACAAAAGCTTTGCTGCCGATAATTACCGAATCGGTAAAATATCGAGTACGATATTTGAACCGTTGTGCGCGTGTCAATTCGAAATCATTGCCTTTTTCTTTTGGCTCATCGCGAATTAGCGGGAAAGATCGTCACTCCCTACCGGTTCGCCTTGAGGTATCGAAGGGCGAACCGGCTACCAAAGTTGTTCGTGCTTCGATACCTCAGCACGAACGGGATGCATGATTCCACTATTCCGCGATGAGCCATGTTATTTTATAAGGTTCCCGCAATTCCCATTTGCATAAGTACCAGCAGGCGGGATGAAGTTGGATATAAATCCGCTTTCGGTGTTACTGGAAGCGGGGTATCAGGCAGGGTACCTTCCATGCGGAAGGGCGGGCTAGCAGCCTACGCGGGTTCAGATCCCACAACATAACCAACCTCGCAACATAACGTGCCCCATTTCCTCAACGTTCTTGCTACTCCCACTCCTCCGCATCCTTCAAAAGTCTCATGATTGCTGCTGCACCTCTGTGGCTTAACGGTCCCTGCAGCTGGGCTGTCGAATATACCTTCGTTTTTTCTTGCAAGATTAGTGGAACTCTGCAATCTAAGATAGTTCCTCAAGCGTTCGTGCAATCTGAATTAGGTCGATGCTCCTGGGATACGATCGAAAGAGCATCATTCTTCCTTGTCTAGTTGATGAAGCTTACATTAAAAAGTTTGATTCTGAATTCCAACTGGAGGCCTTCTGCTGGAGTATGACCATGAAGATACTGGGAGTTAAGTTTAAAAACATCAACTCCTTGCCGGGCGAATGGGAAGTGCGCTTCGATCAGCCACCCCTTTCCGACACGGGACTGTATGCCATAGTGGGTCCGAACGGCTCGGGCAAGTCCACCATCCTGGATGCTATAACGCTGGGGCTTTACGGCGAAACCCCGCGCCTCAGGCATCCCGAAACAGGGATTTTACACTGGCAGGAAGATGAGACCTATTCGAAGGTGACCTTTTCTGTCGGTGAAAGCCTTTATCAGAGCGAATGGTGGGTGGAGAGCCGTGCCGGCCGCACGCAAGGCCCGGAAATGCAGCTCCTGGGTCTCAACGGGCAACCATCACTACTGGAAGACCGGGTGATCCGGGTGCGCAGTCGCATTGCCGAATTGACAGGGCTCGACTTCAAACGCTTCTGCCGATCCATTCTGCTGGCTCAGGGAGAATTTGCCGAATTCCTGGACGCACTGGAAAGTGAACGCGCCGAAATCCTTGAGAAGATCATGGGAGCTGAAATGCTGCAGGAGCTGGAACAGTCGATCCGCACCAGAGCAGCCATCGAAAGTGAAAAACTGGATCAACTCAAGGAATCTGCCGCGAGCTTCACCCTACTCGATAAGAGTCGACTCAAACAGATAGAACAGGAACAAGAGCAGCTCAGCGATGAACTGGCACAAATGGAGGACGCCTTTAGAGAACTGCAAGACTTGGAAAGCTGGCTCGAAAAGTTGGAGCAGTTGCAGATCGCCGATCGACGCGATTCCGAAACCCTGGCAGAAGCAAAGGCCAACCTGGCCAAACTGCGGGAACCGTTGTCGCGGCTGGACGAAGCAAGGCGGGCCAGGCCTCTTGAAGCAACACTGCAACGCCTGAATAGCCTCAAGTCGGACCAGGAGTCTATCCAGAGCCGGCTGATTCAACAGGAAGAAAGGACTCTTTCCGGCGAGGAACGACTGAGCGCTCTCGAAGAACAGCTCAGCACCAACCTCATAGAACTGGAAACAGCCCAAAAACAGAGATCGGAAAGAGCAGAAGAAATAGCGCAGGTTTCGTCTTTGGATCGCGAAATAGATGCTGAAAACCGCCGTCTCACCGAGAACACATCTCAGCTCGATGCGCTGGAAAGCAAACGGAAGGACCGGCTCCAACGGCTGTCGGAAGTGCAAAGCCTGATAGACTCGCTGCAAAAGAAGCACCAGAAACTCCGACAGAGTGTTGCGGATCAGGTAGTGGACCCGGGTGTCGAATTCAACCTGTCCGCCATCGAAGAGAAATTGACAAGTCTCGAAAAGCTCCAGCAACAGCTCAAGGGTCAACAAGAGCAGCGGGCCAAGATATTGAAAAGAGAGCGGAAAGTTCTCCACAGGCTGGATCCCGAGGAACGCGCGGCCAGGAAGTTGCGAGATAAAGCGGATTGGCTGGCATCGCGCAAGAGCGAACTGGTGCAACGCATCGATAATCTTCTGGAGAACAAAAGCTCCGATCAGTGGGCAGCTCGCATCAAAGACCTGCGTAACAAGAGATCCGCCTGCCGCAAGTTGTACAAGCTTGGACGCAAATACCACAAACAAGGATTGAGTGTTGACATTCAAGGGAAATTGGACAAGAGCAACTTAGAAATTCAGGCACTGGAACAGTCGCTTTCCGAGGAAAGAACACGCCTTCAACAATTCGATGAAGACATCCTCCGGCGTGACAAGGTAAGGCGGCTCGAAAGCGAGCGATCGGAGCTTCAAGCCAGGCAGCCATGCCCTCTCTGTGGCTCTCTCGATCATCCTTTTGCAGAGGAAGGACCTCCGGATTTCCTCGAATTGGACCGTGCAGTACTGGCACAAAAACGAAAAGTCGAATCCCTGGAGGCCCGGCTCGACAACGTCAAGGCCACGGTACTCAAAATGAAAGCACGGGCTGAAGAGATGGAAATGATGCGGCAGTCTTTGGCCAAAACCTGTTTCCGGGCCGGCGTTGATTGGAATCCAGCGGATGTCGATGTGGTTATGGAAGAGAGTCGCATTCATGCGCGGGAGCTCAAAGATGCCAGATCCCGCCTGCGCTCGGCCCGCTGGCAGCAATGGAAGCTCGGCTGGGTGGATCGCAGATTGGAACGGAAGGAGGACAGGCTTGCCGGCAAAGAGAAGAAAGCGGCGAATTCCAGGGAGCAGTATAAACTGGAGAGCCGGGCTCTAGCTGCAGTCGATAGTCAAATAGAAAGGTTGCAGCGAGAAGATAAGAAGATTCGAATAGA
>Ga0210088_1000096_pt1 | contig 17067 bp, 14 predicted proteins | sample RushMan_CattailN_6_FD_185557 | JGI IMG/M metagenome (GOLD analysis project Ga0210088, IMG submission 185557) | Wetland microbial communities from San Francisco Bay, California, USA, that impact long-term carbon sequestration -... | ecosystem: Environmental > Aquatic > Marine > Wetlands ... | reverse complement strand
CGGGTGGAGACTTCACTCGGGACGGGCTCCGTTTTATTTGCTGGTTACCTAAGAAAAAAATTGAGAAAGTAGTCTGAGCTATCTTCATGAAAAGGGGTTGGGCCACCTCACCCAATCCCTTTTCATGTTGCGCCGGTAGAGATCCATCAAGTACTGGCCGACATGCTCGGCACCGCAGAGTCCCTGAGCGGCGATTTTCTCCAGCGCGATTTCGATCAGAACTTGATTGAGCAATACCTTGGAAGCGCCCGACTCGGCGTCGACGCGGTAATCGTTGCCGAAAGCTGCCTTTTGTTTCAGCTCACCGTGCGCACTCGGTCGGGAGGGTACCAAACGGGGGTGTTCTACAGAAACAGGTTCGAGGTTCATCACTGCCTCCTTTCGTGTTTTTGTAGAAAAAACAGGAGGATGATGAGCTTCTCACCCGAATCAGTCAATCATCGTTTTATTGCGTACAGTGACAGCCTATTTGCAATGCACTGCGATTTTCAAATATACAGATATCGAATCGATACCGCTTAAAGGCGGTTTTTTCGATTCCCTCGGTGTTTCAATTTGGTTGGACACTGACTTTTATCGGTTGGCTGGTTGCGGAGGTTCAAGCCGGGGATCAAGGGGTGTGCGGTTGTGGCGCTGAAGAACAGCGGCACCGGCAATGTGAATCACAAGTGGGTGTGGGGCAATCCTTATCAATTGAGTGTCCTCTGTGGCCTCCCTTAAAGTTGCTTTTCAAGCCAATAAAAAAAATTCGGGGACGTTAAGCCCCCGAATTTATATAAACTTTGTGGTGGAGCTGAGGGGGATCGAACCCCTGGCCTCATGAATGCCATTCATGCGCTCTCCCAGCTGAGCTACAGCCCCGGTTAAAAACCTTTTTTAGCTAACAAAGATGCAAAACCATGTCAACAGTTATTTCGTCCAAAGCTGTTGACAAATGAAGCCGTGAAAAATAAAATCATTTTTTTAAAGACAATGCAATTCCAAGTACCTCGCCTCCGCCCTCAACTGGGGCATCGATCGGACGGGGTGGACACAAGGCATGATGAACCCGTACGCCAAATCGCCGCGTGGGGCCCGGACTCAGGGCGCCTATAAAGAGTTCGACGCCACCGAGCTTTTTTGCCCGCGTTGCCGAAAGGCGGTCCCCGTCCGCAAGCGGTTGCTGCTGGTGCTGCCGGAGGGGGAGAAGTTTGAATACCTCTGCGCCCTGTGTTCCACCACCGTGGGGACCAAGATCAGCCGCGAGCAGAGACCGCTGAAGCTGATCGTCTGAGCCATCGGAGAAACGACCGCAACGGTTCATCCCATTGAAATTTCCGGCGGAAGAGGAATCGGATCGGAGAAACGACGAATGCTTGATTTCATGCGCAAACACGCGGGAACGTGGATGATCAAGGTCTTGCTTTTTGCCATTGTGGTGGTGTTCATTTTCTGGGGCGTCGGAAGCTGGACCAGCGAGCAGCAGGGTGTAGTGGCCACGGTCAACGGCGAGGCGATCTCCCTGGAAGCCTACCGGCAATCTTACAACCAGCTGCTTGACCAGGTGCGGCAGAACTTCGGAGCCAACCTCAACGACGAGCTGCTCAAGTCGCTCAACCTTCAAACACGCGCCCTGGACCAACTGATCGATCGCGCGCTGCTGAAGCAGGCCGCAGCGCGGATGAAGCTGGAGGTGAACGACGACGAACTGGCGCAATCGGTTCGCCGTATTCCCGCCTTTCAGTCCAACGGGGCGTTCGACCGCCGGCGCTACCAGCAGGTGCTGTCGCTGAACCGCATGACACCGGAAACTTTCGAGGTAAGCCAGCGGGAAAACCTGCTGGCCACCAAGCTCATGAAGGTGATCACCGGCAGCTCCAAGGTTTCCGACACCGAGGCGGAGGAATGGTACAAGTGGGACAACGCCAGGGTAAAGATCGATTTTGTCTGCGTGGACGCCGATCGCTACAAAAACGTGTCCCCCTCAAAAGAGGAGATCGCGCAGTTTTTTGAACGCAAAAAAGAGTCCTACCGGACGGAGCCCGAGGTCCAAGTCCGCTACGTGCACATCAACCCGGACACCTTCGCTCCCACAATCGCCCTCACGGAACAGGAACTGCGGGATTACTACGATGCCAACCTCGAGCGCTTTGTGATCCCCAAGACCGTGGAAGCCCGTCACATCCTGATCCGGCTGCCGGCCGACGCCGCGCCGGAGCCGGTCGAGAAGGCGCAGGAGAAAATTCAAAACATCCTGAAGATGGCCCGCGAAGGCAAGGATTTTGCCGAGCTTGCCAAGCAGTACTCAGAGGATGAGGGCAGCAAGGCCCAGGGCGGCGCTTTGGGGGCATTCCCCAAGGAGGCCATGATCCAGCCCTTCGCCGACGTCGCTTTCGCCCTGCCGCCCGGTCAGATCAGCGATCCGGTGCGGACGCGTTTCGGTCTGCACCTGATCAAGGTCGAAAAGGTCAACGACGGACGAACGCGCAGTTTCGAGGAGGCGAAAGCCGACATCCAAAGCCAGCTCACGCGCGAACGCGCTCGCACAAAGGCCTATGACGAGGCCGACGCCGTCTACGATGCGGCTTCGACTGGAAACGATTTGGCCGCAGCGGCGGCCAGCCGAAAGCTCGACGTCAAAACCACCGATTTTTTCAATCGCGGGGGTGCGGTGAAAGAGATCGCCCAGCCGGAGAAGTTCGTCCAGACGGCCTTCCAGCTGGCTCCCGGTGAGGTCAGCGAAATCCAGGAATTGAGTGATGGGTACTATCTCTTGCAGGTTGCGGAGACCCGGCCTGCGCGGATCCCTGAGCTTTCCGCCGTGGAATCCGCCGTCACTAAAGACCTGATCAAGGAAAAGCAGAAAGAAATGGCCCGCAAGGACGCCGAGGCGTTGTTGGCGGAGGTCAAAAACGGCGTCAGCCTGGAGCAGGCCGCCAAGAAGTCCGGGCTGGCGCGTCGCACATCGGACTTCATCAAACGCAGCGACCCCGTCGGCGATATCGGCAATGAACCCGAGATCTCCCGTGTTGCCTTTGATTTGTCCGAACGTCAGCCGCTTGCCGCAGATCCCGTCCAGACCGCGAAGGGGTATTGCGTTCTGCGCTTCGTGGAACAAAAGGAGCCGGCCATGGAAGGCTTCGAAAAGGAGCGCGCCCAGATCAAGGAGCGATTGCTGCAACAGAAGCAATTAAAGGCCTGGGAGGTCTGGATGAGCCAGTTGCACAACAGCAGCCAGATCGAGCGCAAAAAGGACTTCAGCTAGATCTGAACGACGACGGAGGTTCGATGGCCGGTTCAAAACGAAAGGGCGCTTCTGACGCGTCCCCCAATATTCACATGACGAAAAAGTGCCCGGAGTGCTTCGCCTATCTCCCGCTGAACGCCAAAGTGTGCCACTCCTGCGGGAAAAGCGTCGGCGTGGTCACCCATCTGGGGTTGGCCGAAAAACCTCCGAACATCAAAGGGTATGTCGTGGCCGGCCTTGCCATTCTGGCGTTTGTCATCTTCGTGTGGTGGGGGTTTTTCACCGACTAAATTTTCATGCCGGCTGAGGCCGGCATGAAAATTTGTTGAAAATCAAGTCAAAAAAGGGGGGGGCTGGGGACCGATCGGGTCGTCTGCCCCCCCTCTTGACTTTACCAACGGTAGTGTGAACGGCCGGAAAAGCCGATCGAATGTTTTTCCAGGATCTCCTCGGGGATCATGTCGATGAAGCGTGAGGGGCGGTTGAGGATGATACCCAGACTGCGGTCGTACACCTGGCGGGGGTAGGTGAAGAACAGGCCCTCCCGGGCGCGCGTGGCAGCTACGTACATCAGCCGCAATTCTTCCTCCATGTCCTCCTCGCTCGACTGCGCATGCAACGAGGGGAACCGTCCGTCCAGCGCCCAGATGACGAACGCGCTGTGCCATTCCAGCCCCTTGGCCGAGTGGATCGTGGACAGGATCAGGCGGTCTTCGTCGTCGCCTTCGGCGTAAAGCCGGTTTTCCGCGCTGATGTTCGGCGGCTCGAGGGCCATGTCCGTGAGAAAAGGCTCCAGGCGGCCGTAGCGTTCCATGATCCCCAGCAGCTGTTCGAGGTCCTTTGAGCGCCGGGGGTGGTCGTCGAAGCTGCGCTTGAGGATGGGCAGGTAGTATTGAACCACCGCGGTACCCATCTCCGCCACGGGCATCGTGGCGGCATCGATGGCCCGGTAGAGCGCCTTGAGCCGTTCGATCTCCGGGTTTTTGAGTTTCAACGAAAAAAGCCCGTCCAGGCCGGCCTTGGCCTGCACGATGGATTCATAGATGCGCTGAGCGCCGCGGGGGCCGACCTTTTCGACCAGCTGCAGGATGCGGTACCAGCTGATGCGATCATAAGGGTTGGCGACCACGCGCAGGTGGGCGAGCGTGTCCTTGATGTGGGCGGATTCGGTGAACTTGAACCCCCCCACCTTGATGAAAGGGATCCCCTCCCGGGCCAGCTCGATTTCCAGATCGAACGAATGAAAGCCGGCGCGGAAAAGAACCGCCATCTCCCGCAGGCAGACACCCCGGGATCTGAGATCCACAATACGCTCCACCACCCACCGCGATTGGGTGTTTTCATCTTCGGTTTCGATCATCTGGGGCACAGCCCCCCCGCCCTTGCGGGTGAAGAGATGTTTGGCGTACTTCTCCCGGGCGCGTTCGATGACGATGTTGGTCAGATCAAGGATCGGCTGCGTGCTGCGGTAGTTTTCCTCCAGACCGATGATGCGAGTGTCCGGGAAGAGGGAAGGGAATTCCATGATGTTGCGGAAATTGGCGCCGCGAAACGCATAGATGCTTTGAGAATCGTCGCCGACCACCATGATGTTGCGGGTCGCATCGGTCAGCAGGTAAAGGATTTGCGCCTGGATCTTGTTGGTGTCCTGGTACTCGTCGACCATGATGTACTGGTGTCCCGAGGAAATGCGCCGGCGGACATCCGGAACGTCCTGCAGCAGGCGCTGGAAGCAGACCAGCAGATCGTCGTAATCCAGGAAGTGGTGTTCGCGCTTGCGGCGGGTGTACTCTCCGAACATGGACACAAGGGTTTCCGTCAGCTCTGAAAAATGAGGGTAGTCGGCGAACACGACCTCCTCGATGGGCAGCACCTTGTTCACGGCCCGGCTGAAGATGTCGGCCAGGGTGTTCTTGCGGGGCAGGGGCCGGCCCGGGGAGCCGTCGGCCTCCTTGCGGATCAGCCCGATGAGGTCTTCGGCGTCGCTGCGGTCCAGGATGGCGAAATCCGGCGAAAGACCCAGGTAAGAGGCGTACTGGCGCAGCTTCAGGTTGGCGAAGGAATGAAACGTGCCGCCGGACACTCGCTCGCAGCGGTCGTCCAGCAGGCGGGATGCCCGCTGCAGCATTTCCTGGGATGCTTTGCGGGTGAAAGTGAGCAGCAGGATCGCCGCCGGCGGGACACCGGCCGACACCAAGCGGGCGACCCGGTGAGTGAGGGTGCGGGTCTTGCCGCTGCCCGCGCCGGCGATGACCAGCAGAGGGCCTTCCGTGTGTTCGACGGCGGCCCGCTGGGCATCATTCAGATCTCCCTCCCATGCCGGCCGCAAGCGGGAGGCTTGGCAGGAGTCGTCGCTCAAACGTTGCATGAATCCATTCCCATTCGTGTCTTGAAAAACAACGGAACCCCGTGTGGACGGGATTCTAACAGAAAGCAGGGGAGAGGTCATGGTATTTTTCCATCCTTTTCCTTTCGGCCGGCACTCACGGCAGATCCGGCCGTCTTCCTGTCTGCGGCAAAGACCGGCGCGGCAGAATGCCCGGGAGAAGCAAAGCGCAATGCCGATCGACTTTTTCTTCCAGCCTCGATTGACTTCTCTCCTGCCATGTTCTAGTATCGACAATTAAATGTTGTGTTCTTCAAATCTCTTGATGGGAGGGCATCCGACATGAAAAAAGTGCACGATGAGCTTTCAGAAGTGTCAAAAGCGCTTTCAGGGCTTTTCAAAAAAGTGAATAAGATCGCCAAGCGCGTCAACAAGCTCGGCTCGACGGCCGGGGCCAAAGCCAAACGGGGCCGCAAACCGGGCCCAAAGGCGCCCCTACGGGCAGCGCGGGTGCGACAGGACACTGTGCTGGACTCCGTGTACAAGACCATCCGGCGGAGCCGCAACGGCATCTCCATCGCCCAGCTGAAGGCTAAAACGGCCCTCGACGACCGCCAGCTCAGCAACGCGCTTTACAAGCTGACCAAAAAGGGGATGATTGAAGCCAAATCGCGCGGTGTTTACGTTAAGAGCTGAGAAAGGATCGCGCGCTGCGCATGTCCGTTCAAACAACATCCAACGGTTTCCTCGATGCCATCTGGAAACTGCTGGCCTCGATACGGCTGACCATCGTTTTGCTGCTGTCGTTGGCGGCGACGTCCATTATCGGCACGCTTATTCCCCAGAACAGCGAGCCGGCCGCGTACGTGGCTGCCTTCGGAGAGACTGTTTTCCGGTTTTTTTCGGTCCTGGGCCTCTTCGACATGTATCATTCCTGGTGGTTTCAGATCCTGATCGTGCTGCTTGCCGCCAATATTATCGTCTGCTCGGCAGACCGGATTTCTCTGCAGCGCAACCTCCTGTTCGTTCGCAAACCGCGCTTCCAGGTCGGCCGCTTTCAAAACCTGCCGAATCGCATTGAATTTGAAGATGAGCGGCCGGCGGAAGTACTGCGTGGATTGTATGAATCCTATCTATCCCGCAAGGCCCGCGCCGTTCAGGCGGATGCGGATGATGCGGGGTTCAGCCTGTTCGGGGAAACCGGGCGCTGGACCCGTTTCGGGGTCTACACCGTGCACCTGAGCGTCGTCCTGCTGCTGATCGGTGGCTTGATCGGGTCTATTTTCGGTTTCGACGGTTTCGCCACCGTTCCGGAAGGCGAAACCGTTCAGCAGATCACCCTGCGCAACAGCGGCGAGAGGCTGCGCCTGCCCTTTGCCATCCGCTGCGACGATTTCGAGGTGAGCTTTTATGAAACCGGCGCGCCCAAGGAGTTCCGCTCCAGCCTGACCCTGCTGGAGGACGGCCGGCCGGTGGCGCAGAAAGACATCATCGTCAACGACCCCCTGCGCTATCAGGGGATCAGTATTTTTCAATCCAGCTATGGGTCCCTGCCGGCGCGTGAGGCCGTTCTGAGCTTTACCAGCCGCAGCACCGGCATGGTGTACACCAAGGACATGAAAATCGGCGCGGAGATCGCCATTCCCGAAAACCTGGGGACGTTTGTCCTGACCGACATCCGGCACAACGCCCAGTTCCGCGGGCATCCGGTCGGCGACGCCTTCATCGGGCGTCTCACGCCGCCGGGCGGTTCTCCGGAGGAAGTGGTGCTGCCGATGCGTTTCCCGACCTTCGACCGGATGCGCCGGGGGGATGTGGTCATCGCCGTCGACCAGTTCAAGGAGAGACACTACACGGGGCTGCAGGTCAACAAGGACCCCGGCGTGGACGTCGTCTATATAGGATTCATCCTGATGATCGTCGGCTGCTATGTGACCTTCTTCAGATCTCACCAGCAGGTGTGCATCCAGGCGAGCCGCCGGGGGAGTGTTACACGTGTGACCGTTTGCGGAACCGCCAACAAGAACAAGGCCGCCATGGAGCGCCGGATCCAACGGCTGTCGGCGGCGCTCAAGCAGTTGAAGTGATGAACCGCAAATTCCTTGCTGGATACCAAACACTGAAACCAACCCAATGTTGGATTGAGATGCCTCTATGACCAGCTCCCTGCTTTTGTCGGCCACGACCTTCATCTACGGACTCGCCGGTTTTATCTATGTCTTCGCATGGGTGTTCCGGAAGACATCTTCCGGGCGGCTGGCCACATGGGTGGCCATCGTCGGCTGGGCCGCCAACACGGCCGGCATGGCCTTTCGCTGGGTGGAATCCTATCAGATGGGCTTCGGCCATGCGCCGCTGTCCAATCTTTACGAGTCGCTGATTTTTTTCGCATGGACCATCATCGTCATCTACCTTTATATCGAGTGGCGCTACGGCAACCGCGTGATCGGTGCATTCTCGGCCCCGCTCGCGTTTTTGGCCATGGCCTACGCCTCGCTGTCCCCCAACATCAGCGACAAGATCCAGCCGCTGATCCCCGCCCTCAAGAGCAACTGGCTGATCGCCCACGTGATTACCTGTTTTATCGGCTATGGGGCCTTCGCCGTGGCCTGCGGCGTGAGCGCCATGTATCTTCTGAAGTCCGGCCGGGACGACGAGGAGGGCGGCCTGATCGGCCGGTTCCCCCCCACGCCGGTGCTGGATGAGTTGACGCACCAGTTGGTGATGTTCGGTTTCCTGTTTCTGTCGGCAGGCATCATCACCGGCGCAGTCTGGGCGAACTCCGCCTGGGGCCGTTACTGGGGCTGGGACCCCAAGGAAACCTGGTCGCTCATCACCTGGTTCATCTACGCCGCCTTGCTGCACGCCCGGATGATGCGCGGCTGGCGCGGGCGGCGGATCGCCTATCTGAACCTCATGGGTTTCGCAGCGGTCCTTTTCACCTATTTCGGCGTGAACCTGCTGCCTGGGCTCCACAGCTACCAATCCATGCAATAGCAACGGCTTAAAAAGCCCGTCGCTTCCCCCGCATTTCCCCTTGACAACACGGAAGGGGATAAGGTACAGAACCGGCTCAAATTCCACATCATCCTGACCCGCGGTGCTTTCTGCTTTTCCTTGCCCGCGGGTCGGTTGACGTGCACGCCAAGACGACCTAAATCAACTTTAGCGCAATGGGGTGTCCATGGAAGAACCGAAAGCGAACCTCACGTCACCAGGATCCGAGCATGGCGAAAAAGAGGATGGGGCCGGTGGGCCGATCATCCTCTTTTTCATTTTGGGGCTCATCGGCAGCCTGCTCGTCGGCTGGGTGGCCTTCCCGGCATTGCTCTATTCGCAAAAAAAGCAGCCGATCGATTTCAACCACGCCCTGCACAACGGGCTGGTCGACAACGGCTGCGAGAGCTGCCATTTCTTCCGGGAGGACGGCAGCTATTCCGGGGCCCCGAAGCTGGCCCAGTGCGTGGGCTGCCACGAAGAGGCCAACAGCGAAGACCCCGAAGAGATCAGGTTCGTCGAGGACTACGTGAAGAAAGAACGGGAGGTGCCTTGGCTGGTGTATTCGCGCCAGCCGCCCTGCGTGTTCTTTTCCCATGCGGCCCACGTGAAGGCGGGTGGAATGGACTGCGTGGTCTGCCACGGCCACATCGGCGAGTCCGAAACGCTCAGGGTCTATGAGGAGAACCGGATCACCGGCATCAGCCGGGACATCTGGGGCCACAATATCGCCGGCTTCAAGCGCAACAGCTGGGACCGCATGAAGATGAACGACTGCGCCGACTGCCACGCCGAAGCCCGCGTGAGCGGCGGCAGCGTCCAGACCCAGAGGGACGGCTGTCTGGTCTGCCATAATTAGACCGTCCCGGGCCCGGGCGAGGAATTTCGTATCCGGGCAACGGTTGTCAACCTGATCGCACTGACGAGGGTAACCACAGATGAAAATCGACCGAAGGAGTTTTCTGTCATTCGTCATCGGCGGCGCCGCCGGGACCGCACTCAGCCCGCTGCCCTGGAAGCTCACCGATGATTTTTCCATCTGGACCCAGAACTGGCCGTGGACCCCGGTCCCGCCCAGGGGCGAGACCACTTACGTGACATCCACCTGCACGCTTTGCCCCGGCGGCTGCGGGATCAGCGTACGCAAAGTCGACGATCGGGTGGTCAAGATCGAAGGACTGAAGGGGCACCCCGTCAACGACGGCAGCGTCTGCATCCTCGGGGCGGCCGGAACGCAGATGCTCTACGGTCACACCCGCGTGCAGGCCCCCCTGAAAAAAGTCGACGGCGCCTGGCGGACGATCACCTGGGATCAGGCCATCAACGAGATCGCCTCGACCCTGAAAGAATTGCGCGGCAAGGGCCGGCCCCAGTCGGTGGCCTGGGTTTCGGAAACCGATCGCGGAACCACCGCCGAGCTGTGCCGCCGGTTCCTCACGGTGTACGGCTCCCCGAACTTCATCCGTACCCCTTCCATGCAGGACGCCTATGAGATGGCGCTCTACCTGACCCAGGGCAACCGGGCGATGGCCGGCTTCGATGTCGGCCAGGCCACCTACGTGCTGAGCTTCGGCAGCGGTCTGGTCGAAGGCTGGGGATCCCCGCCGTATATGTTCCGGGCCAAGGGCGCCATGCAGGCAAAGGGCGGCCGGTTGAGCCAGGTCGATGCGCGGCTCTCCAAGACCGCCGCCAAGGCCGATCAGTGGCTGCCCGTCAAGCCCGGCACGGACGGCGTGCTGGCCCTGGGCCTGATCCACGTGATCCTCAAAGAGGGCCTTTATCGGAAGGACTTTGTGGCAGACAAGGCCGGCGGCCTGGACTCACTCAGGAACCTCGCCGGCGATGCCTACGCACCGGAGGCGGTTTCCAAAGCGACCGGCCTCGAGGCCAAGACGATCGTCGACCTGGCGAAGGCCTTTGCCGGTGCCAAAAAACCACTGGCGATCTGCGGCCGGGGTGCGGGCCGGGTGCCGGGAAACGTGCAGGAGTACCTGGCCGTCCACTTTCTGAATGCGCTCGTGGGAAGCATCAACATGCCGGGCGGCGTGATCGCCGTGCCTGAGCCCGACTATATCCGCTGGCCCGAGCCGGAGATGGACGCCGTCGCTTCCAAGGGCATGCAGCAGCCGCGGGTGGACGGTGCCGGCACAAAGAGCTTCCCCGTGACCCGGTACCTGCTGAACCGTTTGCCCGAAGCCTTGGCCGCGGGGTCGACCGCGCCGGTTCAAGTGCTTTTCGTGAGCAGCGCCAACCCGGCCTACACTCTCGTGGACACTCAGAGCGTAGTCAAAGCGTTCGAGAAGATCCCGCTCATCGTGAGTTTTTCGTCTTACATGGATGAAACGGCCGCCATGGCCCACTACGTCCTGCCGAGCCCCATCTACCTGGAGCGCTTCGAGGACGTCCCGGTCGCCCTGGGGTTCCCCAAGCCTATCATCGGACTCGCCAAGCCGGTGGTGAAGCCGCTCTTCAACACCCAGCCCACCGGGGACGTGGTGATCCGGCTCGCGAAGGCGGTCGGCGGCACGGTAGCCGGCGCTTTCAAGTGGGAGAGCTACGAAGCCTGCCTCAAGCAAACACTCGGCAACACGTGGGAGCCCCTCAAAAAGAACGGCTACCAGGTCGACGCCAAGTTTGCCCCCGGCCCGTTTGAAACCCAGAGCAAGAAATTCGAATTCACAAATGCCGACATCGCCCAGCTTCCGGCCTACGCCGCTCGCAAGGCGCCGGGGGACGAAACCTCCTATCCGCTGACCCTCGTTCCCTACGATTCCATGCGGCTTACCGCCGGCGCCATCGGGTCTCCGCCCTTCCTCGTCAAGTCCCTCGATGCCACCGTGCTTTCCAAGAACGATGTGCGGGTGGAGGTCAACCCGGCGACGGCCAAGGAGATAGGGCTCGCCGACGGCGCCGATGCCGTGCTGAGTACGCCCAAGGGCAACGCCAAGGTCAAGGTGTATCTCTTCGACGGCATTATGCCCGGCTTGGTCGGCATGGTGCGCGGCCTGGGGCACACAGCCTACGACCGGTTCCTGGCCGGCAAAGGGGTGAACACCAACGACCTGATGGGCTCCGTGGAAGACCCCGGGACCGGCCTTGAGGCCGTCTGGGGCATCCGGGCAAAGCTGGCGAAGGCGTAGCGGATTGCATGCGGTCGCAGGACCGATCTGAACCAATTGCCAACTAAGGGTGTTCGAATGGATCAGCAGAAGAACAAGAAATACGGAATGGTCATCGACTTGGACAAGTGCACGGGGTGCGGGTCCTGCATGGTGGCCTGCATGGCCGAGAACAACGTGCCGTTTCGTGAAGACGACACCGACAAGCTGTTGAGCGTGTCCTGGATGCAGGTTTACCGGCTGTCCAACGGCAAGGCGTTTCCGCATACGGAGGAGTGTTATCTTCCCCGGCCCTGCCAGCAGTGCGAGGGGCACCACGGCCATTCCCCCTGCGTGTCGGTCTGCCCCGCCACGGCTACCGACTACGACATGCACACCGGCATCGTGAGCCAGATATACACCCGCTGCTTCGGCTGCCGATACTGCATGGCCGCCTGTCCTTACCACGTGCGCCAGTTCAACTGGTGGGACCCGGTTTGGCCGACCGGCATGGAGCGTTCACTCAACCCGGATGTTTCCGTGCGCATGCGCGGCGTGGTCGAGAAGTGCAGCTTCTGTTTCAGCCGCTATCAGACTTCGATGAACAAGGCCTTTTTGGAAGGCCGCCGCGAGTTGGAGGAGCATGAGTACCAGACGGCCTGCACCCAGGCCTGTCCGGCGGGCGCCATCATTTTCGGCGACTTGAACAACCCCAAGCACGCCGTTCACAAGCTGGCCCAGCCGGACTTGGCCCATGAGGGCAAACCTCGCAACCCCAAAGCATTCCGGCTGCTGGAGCGGCTGGGCACCAACACCAAGGTGTACTACCTGTCCAGCAGGGAGTGGGTCCGCAAGGCGGGCGACAACGAGGTCAAGATAGCCTGACGGGACGGGGGATCCCGCAACGCAGGCCAACCGGATACGCAAAAAACCTAAACCGGCAACGAGGTAGGAGATATGGATTCGGCTTTGATACCCAAAGGGGTGAAGCGCTGCCCGATCGGTCAGTTTGCCCTCTTCATCGCCGTGGTCGGCGCCGTCCTGCTGTGGGGGGTGGTGGCGATGCTCCTGATTTACTTCAAGGGGCTGAACCAGACCAACATGAACAACGCCTACGGGTTTGCGCTGTGGATCTGGGCGGACCTGGCCGTCATCGCTCTGGGCGGCGGGGCGTTTTTCACCGGGCTGCTGCGCTACATCATCGGCAAGGACGAGCTCAAGAACATCATCAACTATGCCGTGCTCATCGGGTTCGTCTGCTACAGCTCGGCGTTGCTGATTCTTGCCATCGACGTGGGCCAGCCGCTGCGGGCCTGGTTTATTTTCTGGCACGCCAACGTGCACTCCATGCTGACGGAGGTGGCCTTCTGCCTGACCTGTTACTTCGGCGTCCTGACCATCGAATACGTGCCTCTGGTCCTGGAAAACCGTCAGGTCGACAAGGTCCCCTTTTTCCACCACCTCAGCCATAACATGCACGGGATCATGGCGATTTTCGCCGCTACCGGCGCCTTCCTGTCGTTCTTCCACCAGGGATCATTGGGCGGGGTGAGCGGCGTGCTGTTCGGCCGGCCCTTCGGCTTTCGCACGGGCATCAACATCTGGCCCTGGACCTTTTTCCTCTACACGTGGTCGGCGGCCGCCTGCGGTCCCTGCTTCACCATCTTAATCACCCGGATCACCGAGATGGTCACCCGCAAGAAGCTGGTGAAGGACAACGTCATCGACTTGCTTGCCAAGATCGCCGGCTGGATGCTGCTGACCTACATCATTGCCAAGATCATCGACACCGTGTACTGGGCGACGGTGACGGCCCCGGCCATGGGCTTCACCCTGATGGATTTTTACTCCAACAACCCCGGGTCGGCCTACGGGATCTGGATCCTGATAGCCGAAGTCGGCATCTGCGGCCTGCTGCCGGCGGTGATGCTGGTTTCTAGCGGCATACGTCGGAACCCGACCCTGCTCTTCATCGCCGTGACACTCGCCGCGATCGGCGCGTGCCTAAATCGCTGGGTCATGGTGCTGCAGACCCAGGCGGTGCCGGTGCTGAGCTTTGAAGAATGGTTCACCTACATGCCAAGCTGGCAGGAGATCGCCACAACCATTCTGCCGGTCGCCTACGGCATCATCATGATCGCGCTCTCCTACCGCTACCTTCCCATTTTCCCGCAGGAGCGGGAGCTGAATCCGATTGAAGGAGGCAAATGATGTTCCCGTTCAGCTTTGAATGGATTTGGGATATGAGCCACATGGTCTTCCACGGCGGCCTGTGGTACGCACTTTCCGTCATCGGCATGGGGCTGACCTACTGCGTCATCAAAGCGGTTTACGACACCGTCAAGGGCCCGGGCGGAGGCCACGGCCACGGTCATCACTGATCCGTCCGCAGAAAAGCGGTCAAGCGCTCTTCCCGCCCATGGCGCGGGGAGGGCGCTTTTTTTGTTTGCATGAAAATGGTGTTTAGTGTTTATTGTTCGGTAGTTGGTCGCACCCATGTCATGAACACCATTTTTTGCCATGCAGAATCAGCCAGACACAAACACCAAACACTCAAATGGACAAAATCATCATCCACGGCGGCCGGCGTCTTGAGGGTACCGTCCGCATCAGCGGTTCCAAGAATGCCGCCCTGCCCATCCTTTTTTCGGCGCTGTTGACGGACGGGGTCAGCACTTTCTCCAACGTACCCAATCTGCGGGACATCGACAGCACCCTGCTCCTGCTCTCCACCCTTGGCGTGCGGGTCGAAGCCGCCGCCGGCGCGGTGCGGATCGATGCGGGCGGGCTCAACTGCTGCGATGCCCCCTATGACCTCGTGCGCAAGATGCGTGCCTCGGTGCTGGTGCTGGGGCCGCTGGTGGCCCGGATGAAGCGCGCCCGGGTGTCGCTTCCCGGCGGCTGCGCCATCGGCGCCCGGCCGATCAATCTGCACTTGAAGGGCCTGGCCGCCCTGGGGGCCGAGATCGCGCTCGAGCATGGATATGTTACGGCGTCGGCCCAACGGCTGAGAGGAGCCGAATTCTACTTTGACATCGTCACCGTCACCGGGACGGAGAACCTCCTGATGGCGGCTGCTTTGGCCGAGGGCACCACGGTGCTGCGCAACGCCGCTCGTGAGCCGGAGGTGGTGGCGTTGGCCGAGGTGCTCACCCGCATGGGGGCGGACATTGCCGGCGCCGGGACTCCTGAGATCACCATCCGCGGCGTGGGCTCGCTCCGGCCGGTTTCAACGGAGATTATTCCGGACCGGATCGAGACGGGGACGTTCATGGCGGCAGCGGCTCTCACCGGCGGCCGCGTCTTGATAACGCACTGCGAACCGCAGCACGTCGGCGCCACCACGGACAAGCTGCGGCAGGCAGGGGTCCAGATCACCGCGCAGGGCCGGACCCTCATGGTTCAGGGGCCGGAGAAGCTTGCCAGTGTTGACGTCATGACCCAGCCCTACCCGGGGTTCCCGACGGACATGCAGGCCCAGTTCATGGTGATGATGAGCGTCGCCGACGGGGTGAGCGTCATCTCAGAGACCATCTTCGAGAACCGTTTCATCCACGTGAGCGAGCTGCGGCGCATGGGTGCCGATATCATCGTGTCCGGGGACACTGCTACGGTCAGGGGCGTGCCGCGGCTATCCGGCGCGCCCGTGATGGCGAGCGATCTGCGCGCGAGCGCCTGTCTGGTGCTGGCCGGCCTCGTGGCCGACAACACCACCGAGGTCCAGCGCGTCTACCACCTGGATCGGGGGTATGAGGCCATCGAGCAGAAGTTTTCGGCGTTGGGCGCGGCCATCCGCCGGGTCAAATGACGGCATTTTTCCCGCCTGCGGCGGGAAAAATTTATTTCGGTTAATCGTGTGTGCCGAAGGCCATGCAGGCTGAGAAATTCTACCATCGCCCCGTCATCCCGCTGACCGCCGCACTGATGGCGGGCATCGCCTTGGGCTCCGCGATGCCGGGATTTGGGATGTGGGCGCTGGCGCTGGCCGTGGTGAGCGGCGCTGCAGTCGTTTGCTGCCTGGTCCGCCGCGCGTCTGCCCTGATATCTCCTCTGTTGCTTTTTGCCGCCCTTGGATATTTATCCCTGCAGCCGTGGGTTCACCCTCGGTTTCCGGATAACCACGTCAGCCGCTTCCTCGACACGGGGCCGTGGCGTATTATTGGGGTCGTGGATGCCCGCCCGCTTGAGTTTGAGAGTCGGACCCGGCTTGTCTTGCGGGTCGAACGGCTGGAAAGCGATCGGGTGACGCACGAGGTGAGCGGATTGCTGCGGGTCACGGTGGCCGGAGAGGCTGCCGGGGTGGATCAAGGGGACCGCGTCTCGGTTCACAGCCGAATCCGGGCCCTCCGCAATTTCAACAACCCGGGCGGGTTCGATTTCAAGCGCAGCATGGCCTACCGCGAGATCTGGGGCAGTGCCTTCGCCGACGGAAAGAATTTGAGATCCCTGGAAAGAGAGGCGCAGACCGGTTGGCTGGGGGGGATCGACCGCCTTCGCAGCGGCATTGCGTGCCTCATCGACCAGTCCGGGCTGGGGCCCGAGGCCTCCGTGCTCAAGGCGCTGGTGGTGGGCGACCCGTCGGCGATCCCGCCGGATATCCGCCAGGCCTTCACCCGGACCGGTACCAGCCACATCCTGGCGATCTCGGGTCTCCACATCTCCCTCGTGGCCTCGGTCGCCTTTGGCGTGTTCCGGTGGCTGCTGAGCTGGTTTCCGCCCGCGCTCAGGCATGCCTGGGTGCGCAAGGGTGCGGCCATGCTGACCCTGATCCCGGTCATGCTTTACGCCCTCGTCGCCGGGTTCTCGCCGTCCACCCAGCGCGCGCTGCTGATGGTGTCGGTATTTCTATTGGCTTTCCTGGTGGAGCGTGAAGCCGACCTTATAAACACGTTGACATTGGCGGCCTTTTGCATCTTGGCGGTCCAACCGGTCTCTCTTTTTTCCATCTCGTTTCAACTGTCGTTCATGGCCGTCTTGTCCATCGTCTACGGGTTTGACCGCATGAAGGCATTGCGTTCGGCCGTTCCGTCCGAAGGCAAGAGGCGGACGGCTCAAATCAGACGCGGCCTGATTGCTTTTCTCGGGGTATCTCTTCTCGCAACCTGGGGGACGCTTCCGCTCGGCATGTATTATTTCAACACCGTGTCCTTCATCGGTTTGCCGGCGAACTGTGTCGCTATTCCTCTGATCGGGTATTTCGTTGTCATGGTGGGGTTGATCGGGACACTGCTATCGCCGTTGAGCGCTTCAGCGGCCGTGGCATGCTACCAGATCAGCGGCTGGGTGCTGTCAAAATCCATCGCTCTTATGCAGCTCATGGCGGCGATGCCCTTTGCCGCGGCCCGGACGGTAAGCCCCTCGCTTATAGAGCTGGCGCTGTTTTACCTGCTGACCTGGGCGGTGTTTTATCTTGCCACCGG
>Ga0210088_1000094_pt1 | contig 17303 bp, 19 predicted proteins | sample RushMan_CattailN_6_FD_185557 | JGI IMG/M metagenome (GOLD analysis project Ga0210088, IMG submission 185557) | Wetland microbial communities from San Francisco Bay, California, USA, that impact long-term carbon sequestration -... | ecosystem: Environmental > Aquatic > Marine > Wetlands ... | reverse complement strand
CCTGCCCAATTCGGTCTCTAAGATAAAAAGCCTTAAGACCCACTGTGAAAATCGTCTGGCCAAAGAATTTGGCGGAAATTTACAGAAATTGTCTGAAGCGATTTCGGGGTTGGGACAAGAGATCACGGCGGATTTGGATCAAGTCGATTTTGCGGTCGGGTTCAAGGTACTGCCTAAGCTCACCATTAGGGTCCTGTGGTGGGCCGAAGACCTTGAGGAAGGATTTGACAGCCAGGTTAAGTTTTTGTTCGACTCCAAGGTACTGGGAACTCTGGATTTGGAGTCTCTGTTGTTTGCCTGCGAGCAGCTTACCGAGCGATTGTTGAAACCAGCTCGATAACCCTCATGAGCCCTGGAGCAAAACGAAGTATGAAGGTACTATCAACTTCTCAAAAAAACACTTCGTCCTCCCGGTTCTCTATTCTGGCTCCTGGATTCTGCATCTACCGGTGCCATATCCGGCATCCGGAATCCAGCTTCATTACCTGCCAGAACTATCGCCGGCACATGGTAGTTTCCAGTTCTAAGCCTCACGCAATGAAAAATTTGGGTCCTATTTATCACCCTTCCCTTGATAACCTTTGCGACGGTTATTAAGTGTTACATAATGAGTCGATTTTTGTTCTATCAGATCAATTTCAGACAAGGAGGAATTTATGGAACCGAGAAAAGTAGATGATCCATTGGTTTGGGTAAAGGATAAGAAGGGGAACGAGTTTATCTGCCAGGCCAGCGCCTTGAAGGATCCAAAGAGCCTCAGTGAAGAGGAAAAGAAGCAATGCGTTGACAGCGCGACAGTTCATCAGCCTCATGCAGGTGGTTAAAATACCTGAGAACGCACTCATTGTAGGTGTACCCAAATGAAGAGTTCCCTTCCCCGTGAAGTGCAGTAGTGTCGCTGTGTTACGTATGAAGCTGGGGAAGAAAGCTGGAGCTAACCTTCGGAAGATGTGGTTTCTGAAGCTCACCAAATATCTGTGACATGTTTTGGATGAGGCTCGATCCATCGAAATTGTTGACGCGGCAAGATGGTGAGTTGTCATGGGGAAGGGATTCTTTGCACGCAACGGTGTTCAATCTGCAAAAAAAACCACTTATTTTGTTCCCTTAAGCTTTCTCCAGAGAGTGGTGGGGCTGGTGCTGAGATTTTGGCGGCATGCATAGCGCCGATACCCGCACCTGCTTTCTGCATAATACGCTGGAGAGGCTTGTCGCTGACTATGCCGTATCGTTTATAAGATGATCCGGAGTCGTTTCCGAAAATGCCGTTCTTATCATTTGAAACGAAGTGCAGCGCTGTCAGAACCGTGTCAGGTTAGCGCGAATTTCAGAAATAAGATCTCTAGCCTTCGGCTCGAAATGACAGTCGTCGGGCAAGGCAGCCTCCCAATACATCACTTTACCACCGCAAACGACAACTTGCCGATTGACAGACACAGATCTCCTGCCATAATGAGTGCAATCTTCGATTGATGTCTCAGCTCTAAATTCCGTTGTAATTTTTTTTGCAAACCATACAAATCCTGAGTTCACGATACCAAGAGAAGGGGAGGAATGCGAAAAATATTTGTTGTTTTAGTGCTGTCAATTCTTCAAATGTTAACTGTTCGATCGGTTTCAGCCGAGCAGCTGAAACTGGCTGTTTCACTCACCTTGCCGCCATTTGTCTTCTCCGATACCGACTCCGGAATTGATCTGGAAATCGTTAAGGAGGCTTTGGCTTCGAAAGGATACTCCGTAAAGCCCGTGTACGTGGTGTATGGTCGCACAGCTGCAGATCTGAACGCGGGCAAAGTTGACGGCGCGTTGACAGTCAATAAGGAAAGAGGACTGGATAACGTTTACCTTTCCGATCAGTACATTTGTTATCAAAATGCAGCGGTGAGCCTTAAAAGCAAAGGCTTTCAGATAACCAAAGTGAAAGATCTCGCCGACAAAAAGATCATAGCGTTTCAAGACGCAGCCAAGATATTGGGCTCCGATTTTGCCGAAGCGGCCAAATCTAGCCCTTCCTATTATGAGATTCCGGATCAGGAAAACCAGGTTGCTCTCCTGTTTAAGAATCGGACCGATGTAATTGTCATGGATATAAATATATTCAAATACTATCAACAAAATACCAAAAGAGCCGATACCAGCCCGGCTGTGGATATTGTAACGCTGTTTCCCGCGTCATGCTATTCGGCCGGCTTTACCAGCGAAAAGGTTCGAGACGATTTTAATGAAGGCCTGAAAGAACTGCGAGGGTCCGGTCGGTATGACGAGATCTTCAAAAAGTACATAAAGTAAAGACAGAGATCAATGTGAGACTCTGAATTGAGAAACTTCGGCCTGTAGCGCCTCCACGGCATCCGTCAGATGCATCGCGGCTTTATGGAACTCTTGCAGTGATTCGCGAGTTTGTTGGGATATTTCGCTAAGCTGCCCCATCGCCTTGCTTATTTCTATTGCCCCGCTGCTTTGGGCCTGCATCGCTTCGTTGACTTCCTCGTAGCGGGGAAACAGATCTCCCACCCGTTCGATAATCTTTACCAGTCGCGCACTGATTCCACCCATTTCCTGTACGCTTTGGTTGACGCGCATCACAAATTTATCCATCTCCATGACCCCTGAAGAAACTGCTGACTGCATTTCCTCGACTACTTTGGCTATTCTGGAGGTAGAAATTTCGGTCTGATCCGACAGGCGGCGGATCTCCCTGGCAACAACGGAAAACCCTCTACCGTACTCACCAGCCTTTTCTGCTTCGACTGCAGCGTTTAACGATAAGAGATTCGTTTGCTCTGCGACTTTATTGATAGCGACGACGATGTTGCTGATATTCTCAGCCTTTTTATCAATGGTCGAAAGTTTGGAGGAAATGGCGCTGGTGGCATCGATCAGAGTTTGCATGGTCTCTTGCATTTTTTGCAGGCCGGTTCGGCCTTCTCCCGCCAATTCTACCGTTTCGCGCGTGACCGTCATAACGTTGCTCATGGTTTGAGCAAGGTTCCGAGAGCGGACCGCGATGTCGTTGGAAGTCGCAGTAACCTGGCTGGTGGAAGTTGCCTGTTCCGAGATTGTCCCTTCGAGCTGTCGAGCGGAAGCGAATATTTCCGTTGCAGAAGTCTTTACCTGAATACCTGAATTTTGTATCTGTTTGATCAGAGAGTAGAGCAGCTCGGCCGCCATTTCTTTCAAGCTTGCGCGCAGCGATGACAGTTCACCGATGAAGGTGGCATGTCCTACTTCCGCATCCAGATTCCCCATTTTGATTTCTTCCGCAAAAGCCTGGAGACTCTTTATGGGTTGGATAAGCAGTTTGCGCAGCAGCAGGATGTTGATAATGGTCAAGATAGCTGTAAGCAGGAGAATTTCTGCCAGAGTCTGGACGAGATGCCGCCTTAATTTCTCTTTTAGGAATCTCTGAGTAAAATAGACATTGAGATATCCTAATGTTTCCGAATCGTGTTTGACTTCGACTTTTTTGAGAATCCCGTCTTTTTCTTTTAGATCTTCGATCCTATCGAGTTGCACTGCCTGCCAAGCTGGGTCTCGAGTGACTCCGTAGCTCAACTTTTCTTGATTGTCGCTCAGCAAAACAATTGCGTAAATCGATTGGTTGGCCATAGCATTTTTGATAATATCTTTTGCGACCGCAAAATCTAAATTGTAGAGAGGGAATGCAATATTTCTTGCAATGCCGTTGGTTATCATTTCACTGTTTAACTTGAGCGACTTGAGCTCGGTTTCTTTTATGCTTTGGTAGTTGTAGAACCCAAACAATGCAATGACGGTGGCTGTTGTAAGCGCAAGCACAAGGTTAATTAGGGTGCTGATGGAGCGTCGGGTGATTACCATCGGTCTTTTCATAAGTCGGGTCACCAAAAGTCGTCTGAAGATTGGCTAGGTCTACGGTCCAACTTTCTAATATGTCTAATGTTTTCTCTCGTTATTGGTCATCGGTCTCCAGTCTGTATTACATTGGTATCGTCACCGGTGTCCTAAAACAGGTTGAACGACTTCCCAACACATTGTAAATGTTCCACCATTCCTGAATTTGTGGAGGAATCGGAGGGCAATGTCAAGGAAAACTAACGGCGGGGAGGGGTGCGTATGGGGACGCCAGCATTATTGATTTTCGCCGGTTTGATTTTACTCTATGCCGGTGCTGAAGCGTTAGTTCGCGGCAGTGTCTCTCTTGCCTTACGGCTTGGCATCAGTCCCCTGGTTATTGGCTTGACCGTTGTTGCCTTCGGCACCAGCAGTCCGGAATTGGCCGTCAGCGTTAAAGCTGCTCTGCAGGGAAAAGGTGCTATATCGGTAGGAAATGTGGTTGGTTCCAATATCGCCAATGTCGCTCTGATTTTGGGCGTAGCTGCCCTGATCAAGCCTTTGCAGGTGAACGCGCAGGTCATCAAGGTGGATATACCGATAATGATCTGTGCATCCATCGTTACGACGCTTATGCTGGGTAATGGTTACCTGGGGAGGATTAATGGATTTGTATTGGTACTTGGCATCCTTGCCTACCTTTGTTTGAGCATATACCTTGCACGAAGAGAGAAGAACAAATCTGTTCACAGCGTGTTCGATGAGAGTCTTCCGGCACGGTTTAGAGCCGCTTGGCTGGACCCTCTATTTATAGCCGGGGGTTTTGTGGCTTTAGTCCTCGGGGGCGAGTTCCTGGTTTCAGGCGCCGTGACGTTGGCCGCTGAAGCTGGTTTGAGCAATGCTTTCGTCGGCTTGACCATTGTCGCCATCGGAACCAGCTTGCCGGAATTGGCGACTTCGGCAGTTGCAGCGGCCAAAAATGAGGGTGATATAGCGGTCGGCAACGTGGTCGGCTCGAATATATTCAACCTCCTGTGTATACTTGGAATTTCGGCATTAGTCCGCCCGATCAGGGCAACCGGCATTCATGTTTCCGACCTGCTGATCATGATCGGGCTGGCGGTTCTAACGTTGCCGGTGATGCGCACCGGTTTTTGCATCAGCCGAAGAGAAGGCATTCTGCTCCTGGCTCTCTATGCCGGCTATATTGTTTATCTGCTAATCGGGCAGCCTGTTTGAGAACTCCGTCGGTCTTCGCCGGGCTACGGGCTTTTCGGATGGACACTGATAGTCCGGGTCTCATCCGGAAACGATCCAGCGCCTCTTTGTGAATAGGCCAATCCGGCTGGCAGCGGGTTGGTCTCGTTTTTGTTGATCGTTCATGTTCTGCATTTTCCCGTGACGCTGCCCCGAGTCTCCTGCGTTGCTGCAGAAGTACTCCGATTGAGCTTTGTACCTGATTGCTATAAAGGTTTACGAGTCTACAATGTCGGATTTCACGGCATCGATATTGGCGATGATGGCTGCAATCGACCCTGCGCACGCATTTCGATAGTCCGCCACCGGCTCGATGATTGCCAGCTCCTGCAGATAGCGCTCGCGATCGACCTGTCTGAGGGTTTCTCGCCATTCAAACAATTCATCGAGCGTTACGGTGTTCTGGTTGATCAGCCTTTTTAGAATCCCCGGAGATTGAGTGACCGCGACCCCAATATCCACGATATCTCTCGTTTTCACCTGGAGCCTTCGATAACGAATCTTCTTGGCGATGATTTCTTCGACAGATTCGACGTAACACTCCACTCGCCCAACCTTCCTCAAGGATGACGGCTCATCGGTAAGATTGGGCGCGAGCAGCAGATCCAGTTTCACCCCCGTCAAGGTAGCCAGGGAAATATGGTCGGCCTGCTCAAGGTAGTCCGATTGAAAAACCTTTTGATCATCCATGAACCATTTGGGGGATAGGAAGGAGAAGTATTGAGGGTCATGGACAAAAATATCCACATCGTAGCTTCTCCGATGCTGCAGGTAGAACAGGGCCAGCGCCGTTCCGCCGCCGAAGCTCCAGGCTTCGAGGGGAATTCTGCACAGAATGTTCGCATAAGCAGCTTCCAGGGCGGACAGCTGTTCTGCAAAACTATCCCAAAAACCATTCATATTTGTCCCCCTGCTCTACGTTTTTCAACATGAGTCTCGACTCGGCGAAAGTCCGGTACAAAGCCTTCGCGTTGGCAAACGGAATGTGGTGCTTGCGCAGGAACAGGAAGATCTCCTGCAGCGGGGCTTCACTGAACATGACGGAGACGGCGTAGCGTTCCAGGGGATCAAGGTCTGCCTCCTTATAAAAGAGAGCCACCAGTTGCTCCTCATCCAAATGACGGGCCTTGGAAGAAATAGATTTGTTGATAGTCTCTTTGAGCATACGCTTTCTTTCTGTCACATTGTTTCCACCGGTATGCCCCGGATTATCCTCTGCGGGTCGCCTGGAGGCAAGTGTTCGTTATCAATTCCCTGCGCTTTTCCATCAACTGTGCCAGCAGATCTTCTTCCTGCCGCAGGAGGGCGTCCAAGTCTGCGATCTTCCTTTTTACCCCGCCTGAGGGAAGCGGAACGTCCATGTTCTCCAGTGTCTGTCGTGTGGCAACCGGCATATGGACACCTCTCCCGCTGTACTGGCGGAAGTAATGCTCTGCCGGAGCCTGGTTGAGATACCAGGCTAGGTAAGCGGGGACGACCTTATCCGTTGCCACACGGACGATAAAGAAACTCGCCGCGGCTATGATATCCGTCCTGAATATCGGCAAACACAAACAGCTACTTGGTGACTTTTTTTTACTACGGTATAACAGAAACTGCAATGAAACGCTTGACGCCAATTCAAAAACAACGCTTCCCAAAAAGCCATTGCGGATCTTGCCAGCACAGCAGTTGAAGCTGTTCAGACAGACGACGAGGGGAAATCTTCAAAGCTCTGGAGGGCACAGTTCGGTGACCGTTTCCCTCTGCGTGAAAAGGAAAAGCAGTCAAGTCAAAAACAAGCGGCCGTAAATGGATTGGCGGCTTTCTATTCGGCCGGGAATTCCCCCAAACCATGGGGATATCGTTGATGGCCTCATGGTTCGAAAATAACCGCCGGCTTTTTCTTGGGGAAGGAGAAGTTTTGGCCGCGGCATGTCCACTTATGCGCTTGACGATCATAGAAGCAGAGTTTCAGATGAATACTGTTTGCCGGTTGATACGTAAATGCGTTGTGGCTCATGGCACATACATTTTTCAGGCTCCGGACGTGGAACACGAGATAGGCTATGGAATAGCATTGCGGGTTGCAGACAACCACCCGAAAGTTGCCCCGTTGATGTTCTGCAATGATCCCAAACTACCCATAGGCGATATCGACCGCCATATCATGCGTGACGGTCAAGCCTGTTTGGGAGTCCAGGCTGAAATCGGGCAAAGGTGGCCACCCGGCTCAAATCTTTTCACTTTTCTCGAAAAGCTCGTCACGCCATTTTTGGCGTGGCAAGCCTATTATGACTTTTACTCTTGTGCTTCGCCATGGGGTGAGCGCTCCCATACGGAAAGAGGTATACTGAAATTTTATGCCGAACTCATGGGTGATTTTGCAGATCCCGCACTGCTCGGTTTCATGGGGCTGTTGGCCAGAAAGAATGAGGCAAAGGGTCACGAACGCTGTCCATGCGGTTCAGGAAAGAAACTGCGGGATTGTCATAAAGGCCTTGTCAGTATCGCCCGCACCCGTGTCGCGTGGCAGGCTGTGGAAACTGACTTGAGGGTGTACAGAAAGGCAACCGCGCAGGCAACGTGAAACGCTTGCCCCATTCTATTCAAAGTATTAACGTCTTATACAGAACATACAGGGGACGATCCTGACTACTGCAGCTTTGCGATGTTGGGAAATGTCTTTCAAGCGAGGGCGGCAATGCATGCATTAGAGAATAAGACCATTATTATAACGGGAGCTTCGCGCGGGATTGGCAAGGCCTTGTCCCATGAATTGGCGAGGTCGGGCGTCAATCTGGTACTAAATGCTCGGCACAATTCGCCTTTGGCGGGGGTTGCCGAAGAGTGTGAACAATTGGGAGTTGCGGTGCATTATGTTGTCGGTGACGCAGCCGAATCCCAAGTTGCTGCGAAATGTGTCGATGCGGCCATAAAAATCGGCAAATTTTATGGGTTTATCCATGCAGCTGGTGTGTTGCAGCCCGGCCCTCATATATGGGAGCTTCCTGAAGACAAGTTTCAAGAGGTCATAGACGCCAGCGTTAAGGCCGGCTATCAAATGATTAGGACCGCATTGCCGCCGTTGCGGGAGCAAGGCGAAGGATTGGCGGTATTTTTTGGGTCGGGTGCGGCTGAGACCAATACTGCAGGAATCGGTGCTTATTGCATTGCTAAAGCAAGTGAAGAGCATCTAGCCCGACAGCTGGCAGTCGAAGCTCCTGAAATCACAACGCTGATCTATCGCCCTGGTGTTGTGGAAACGCGCATGCAAAAGCAGGCTCGACAAGCTGAGGGCGGGAGCGCCGATGTGGTGCGAGAGAAGTTCTGGGGGTTCAAAAATAAAGGTGAGCTCATAACTCCCGAGCAGACGGCAAAAGCTCTGGTCACTATCCTGACCGGGGACCCTCGCAAATTCCATGGCAAAGTCGCGACCTGGAGAGATGGGTAACCTGAATCTCTCCATCGCTGTGATGTAGGGAATGATGATCGATTGCAGGCAGGCTTATGCTCCAAAGGGGAGTCGCAGCTGAAGCATCCGGTCCGAGATGACCAAAGCTAGACCTGCTATCACCCAAAAGCAGCCTTTGAGCCAGTCCTTTTTTCCTGAGTGAAATTCAATGAGAGCCGGGAATTGACCGTTGTAGCCGCGTGCCAGCATTGCGTCATAGACCCTTTCGGTCCGTTCAAAACTCCGCACGAAAAGCATGCCTATGAAATTACCCATGGCTTTCAGGGTATCCAAGTTGGTTCTTCTTTGAAAGCCGCGGGCCTGCATGCCGGTTGTCATTCTTTTTGCTTCGTGGTGAAACACAAAAATATAGCGATGAGCCAGAGAGAGCATCTGACAAATCATATTTGGTACTCTCAGGTGAGTCAAAGCCTTGAGGGTGACGGGGAAGGGTGAAGTTCCCAAAACGACATCCATCATGAGGGCTATGGCAGTAGCTTTTAGCCCGATTCGAAGCGCTATGAAAAAGCCACGCAGATTAAACTGAATAAATCTGAAGGAATCCACTATTAACAGATGATCACCGGTTTTGACCGGGACCGTGAGCGGCATGACGATCAGAAACATTCCGATAAAACCGGACAAAGCCGCTATCCGCTTCATTGATGTTTTTAGGGGAATTTTGGCTGCCCAAACTGCTGCCCAAGAGATTAGAAATGCGAGCAAGCACAGCGGCAGATGCTGTATTGATGCTACGCAGAACCAGAAAAGGAAGAGGGATACTATCTTGAATCGAGGGTCCCAATTATGGAACGGGGAATGTTTTTGGGCATGAGCATCGATCGCTGGGATTGTCCAGTCGCTGCCCTTTCGGGGAGTGCCATTGTTGTTGGGCTTGGAATGGGAAAAAATCAGACGGGCGCAGCCGAAGCCTAACATAAACAGCACAGTCAGACAGATCATTAGCCAGTAGACTGGCACATTGGTGATGTGAGTTGCCTGATCCATAGGACTCAGCGATTAAGATGCCGCTGTAAATGCGGTTTTTAGGAGTTCCGGTTTAACTTTGTACAAGAAGGACACGGTAAATGCCGATATCACTGCTTCAATTACGATGACCGGTAAGTGTGCAATCAGGGCGATTTTTGCAACACCCAGAAAATCTTCTCCGCTTGTAAACAGTAAAAGAGCCAGTATGACGCCTGCGAGCATCACTCCAAATCCTCCGCAGATTGCACCGGCCAAGACGTTGCGAAACAGAGTTCTGCCCTTGATGAGTTCGAATATCCATCCTGCCGATAGAGCCGGCAACCCCATCATTAGTGAGTTGGCTCCCCATGCGGTGATCCCTCCGAATTGAAATAGCAGAGACTGCAGCAGCAGCCCGAGAGCTATGGAGACAAAGGCGCTGTTCCCCAGTAGAATACCGACCAATCCGGGTATGAGCAAATGAACACTGGTAGGCCCCAGGGGCACATGGATTAGCGAAGCCACAAAAAAAGAAGATGTGACAACAGCCACTTTGGGAAGTTCATCGCCCCGAGTCTTTCTTATGCTCCAGGCCATGAGAGCAATAGTTACTGCGTAACTTCCAACCGCAACCGATGTAGGCAATACACCGTCTGATATGTGCATATGGTTTCACCTTTATCTCAAGAATCTTTTCCGGACTTCCTACAATGTACATAAAAAGCTATGCCGACCAAGCCCAAAATATAGCCGATGCCTGCGAATACTTCCTGCAACCCCGGTTCGGACAAAGTCTCCCGCAGTAGAGCAATCTCTCTTTTTATCTGTGCGAGCTCGCGAGTAATCAGGCTCTTTTGCTGTTGCAACTGCGCAATAATCTGCTCGCATTGGGCTGATTGACATGTGTTGTCGCTCCAGGTCTTAGCTTCTCCCGGTTTTTGAGGAGACTGGCCGCTTGGTGCAGACTCAGAATTCTGAGCGACTACATCAGGGGTAAGCATGTATGACAAAGCGATTGTCGAAAAAACAAAAATTAAAAAAACTCTGCTCAACGAGCCTAATTTACCCACGCTACATTTCGTTCTGTTTGATTGTGTAGTCATTTTTATGGCCCATACTAGCGATGATCACGATGGTAAGGTCTTCCTTTTTGGGAATGGGAAATGAAAATTTCCCCTCCTTATCGGTCTTTCCTTCTATAAGCTTGTTTTTTGATTGGTCGTAAACCTCTATCGTCCCGCCTTCAACGGGCTTTCCGTCCGGGAAGTAGCTCTCGGTGTAAATTGTCCCATCTTCGGCATAAGCGAAGACGTTCACTTTATGCGCACTGGCCGTGCCGATCGATGCAATGACGGCAAGGCATGAAAGAAACACTATGAGTATTGATTTCCTTAACATATCAGATCCTTTTTTAAATCCAATCAGATGCCGACGCCATTCCTGATCGGGTAAATATACTTGCGCGAAGCCCCGTCTGAGAGAAACGCAGCCCTCATATGTCGCAGAGGCACCCTTAAGGTTAAGTTTGGATTGCTGTCGACGCTGGCTCAGCGACTAACAGTTTGGCTATTTCATATCCGCTGTGTGCACCCAGTAAACAGCTCCTATTTCCACGCTTTTTTCTACTCCTTCATGCTTCAACTTCCAACGTGCTTCATTCAGGGCGGAAAATCCCCACCATCCCGCTCTCGGCATGGCGTACGTAAAGATGCCGTTGGAATCGGACTTTACTACCTGCGTTACAAATGGGTCGGATGGCGCATGCACGACTTTAGGATTGTCAGAGGATTCATTGAGGTACTCAATTTCTACCTCAGCGCTCGGAACTGGTTTGCCGTTCACCAGGACCTGTCCCTGAAAAACATTTCCCGTCCACAGCCCGTATGGTCTGGTCAGCGGAACAATTTCCGTTTCCAGTCCGATGGGCTGGTCCCAACCTTCTTCTAAACCAAGCGCATTAACGCATACCTTGGGGTAGTGAACAATAAAGAGATCTTCGGCGGGTTCCCAATAAGGGGTGGGTTCTACAAAAAATGTATAATCTCCGGGACTTTTGACCGTATATTCTGTTTGCCAGAAAGTGAACTGGTTCTCTTGATCGGGCGCTTTTCCTTTGATCGGTTTGAGTGTACTAGTCAAATCAGTGGTCTTTCCTTTGCGGAAGACACCGAACTTTTTCGGTTTTTCCATTTCCATGTAGTGTTGTTCCAGCGGGTGGATAAATTTAACTTCCAGCGAAATCTTTTTAGAGTCATTTTTACTGATGATGTCGTCCGAGGGTATAACAGTTCCAAAGTGAGCCCAGGCGTTGGCGGCAAAACAGATTAGAAAAACACCGGCAAACAAAATGAACATCTGACGTAGCTTCATCTTTCCCTCCATACAGCGTTTCGGATCCTGGTCAAAATAAAAAAGGCCAGCACAGACGCTGGCCTTCTTGACCGCATTATTAATCACTCAAAGTGTAAATTCAAAATCGCTTCTGGGTGAAAAGCTTCAGCTTCTCGATTGTTGAAGGAATATCTTACATAACAGCTAAGCGTGTCAAGTCATAAATCAAACGTCAGACAAATCATGCGGTGTGCTGACTATTAGATTCACTCATATCCATCCCGATGCCCCGCTTCTTGCAAAGAACAAACTTGCGCTTGCCGGCTTACTCAGCACAAAGGCGAATAGTCTAATTTCAACAGCATAGCTGTACTGGCGAACAAAAAATTAATCTGCGTAAAGTTGGCCTGCAAGTTGCTTAAACAAGTCGAAAACGATCGGAGGGAGTGCAGTTCGACCCCCAAAACTTACTTATGGAAAACGTTGAGTGGTTCAGGAGGAAGAAATTGAAAATTCAGAAGTCATTATTGAGCAGAATATGCGTATGGTCAGGCCTTGCACTAGCCTCCATTTGCCTGGTCATCCCGTCGCAGGCCAGTGCCGGGGGAGTGGATGTGGCAATTGGCTTAAACTTTGGTTTCCCAGGCTATTATGTGGCTCCACCACCGCCCGTGGTTGTGCAGCAGGCGCCGGTGTATGTCGAGCCCCCAGCGGTCGTTGTACAGCCGAATCCTGTCGTCATCTACCGTCAACCTGTAGTAGTGGTACCGGCTCCAAGAGCCTATTATGATGGACATATTCCTCCGGGCCACGCAAAAAAGCATCACAAGCACTACAAACAAGGAAGATATGAGCGCAACTACTGAAATTTCTTTGGTAATGGCTTGATCGATCCGTTCCAAGACACTTTAGGGTAGGGCAGGGCAGGGAAATAGGAAAGGCGATGAGGCAGTAACTGATGGGCGTGGTGAAGTGCAGTGTAGGCTTTTGACTGCAGTCCTGTATGAGGTTGCATACAGCGACCTTAAGGCCATTCATGGATCAGGGGGAAGATGATGCCGAGGATAAAAATGTTAGCAGTTTTATTGATGTTACTGACGTTCGTGTCTTTAACAGGTTGTGCTGGTGGACCGCTCAGTACGCGCGAACGCCTTACCCTAGGGGGTGGTGCACTTGGGGCGGCGACCGGAGCTTTGGTGGGGGCGGCATCGGGAGGAAGTGCTGCGGTTGGGGCAGCGATCGGCGGCCCCGTTGGGCTTATCGGCGGTTTCCTTATTGGGGACAGCCTGCAGGGCAGTTCCTATGCAAGACAGAGTTGTCCTTCCAGATCCAGTTATCAGGTGCAGGGATATAAGCGCAAGGCACCTGCAAGGGCGCAGTCCAGCTCAGCGGAGAAAACACCAAACACTACGGCTACCGGCCAAGTCTTTTAGACAAGTGGGAGAAATGCTGTTGGAGAAGACAGGTGCTTCAATTTATCCAGTGGTTAAAAGATTTCGAATTAATTTATCGGCTTGTATCAACAAGAGCAAAAGCGTGGTGATGTCATTGCATCGTTCTTTGCTGTTAATGATGGGTATTCTTGCGCTGACAGGATGGGTGCTGGTGGGGATGTTGTGGCATGCAGACCCCGCTACCCGGGATGTCGAGCCGGCGCAGGCAGAGGCAACACAGGCAGTTCCACAGAAAATTGTTCCCATCGGCCGTCCTTACCTGGGGATAAGGGGGGAGGCTTTCAAGCATGGCAATTTAACCGGCCTAAAGATCCTTGAAGTTTTCCCGGGTTCGCCCGCCGCAATCTCAGGACTCCGTTCCCGAAACGATCCTCTGCGTTCCACCGGAGACTTAATAATCAAGGTCAATGACCGTGCTATTAAGTCTGAGGAGGATTTTCGATTGTTAATGCAAAAAAGCGTTCCCGGCGATGTGCTAAATTTTTTGATTACTTCCGATGGCGCTGAGTCGTACGAGATTATTCCAGTGACCTTGGGAGCGGTACCGGGCACAACAAACGCTGATAACATTGAGGATGATCAGAATAGTGCAACTTCCCAAGGGTCGAATTCAGCAACTCAAATAGAGGAAGCGATTCTTTCTCAAGTGAATAGGGTGCGAGCGGAATATGGACTTGATGCTCTTCGATCCAATCCTTTGCTAAAGGAAGCTGCTCGGAGTCATAGCGAACAGATGGCAAATCAAAACTTCTTTTCGCACATCGATCCAAAAGGTAGAGACGTCGTTGACAGAATACAGTCAGAAGGCGTTGAAAGTTTCAAAAGCGCAGGGGAAAACATTTTTGTCGGCCAGAACCTTGCGAACCTTGTAGACTCGATTATTCAAGGATGGATGGCGAGTCCGGGTCACAAAAGAAATCTCCTCTCCTCAGACTACCGGGAGGTGGGAACCGGAGTCGCTGTGAGCAATAAACAAAAGTTTTATGTAACCCAGGTCTATCTGGATCCACGGTAAAATGCTTTTTTCGGAATCCCGCGATGGTTGTTCAGGTGAAGCTGCAACTGCTACGCCCGCCAATGGAAAATGCTTGGGTCTCTGCCGCATGGAAGGGTGAATAGAATTCGTTCAAGCAACATGCTGCAAGCTCGTTGATAGATACTCTATGCAAGCACTTTGAGCATCAACGGGATTGCCACAAAAGTTCCAAGAGCGCTTCCGACGTTGGTAAATACGGTAACAAGAAGAATTTTGGTAATCTTATTTTTCCAAAACCCTTTTAGGGAAGAAATATCTTCTGTCAGGTTTTCAAAATCAATCACTCGCGGCTTTCCAAGAAATGCTTCCACCAAACCGGAAACCCAGCCTGCCGCAATCATAGGGTTGAGTGACGTTATGGGGGAGGCCACGATTGCGGAAGCAATCGTCAATGGGTGGGCCAATGCCGCGGCTGCTCCAATCCCCGCAAGAGCAGCGTTGGCAACAATCCACATCTTAATCATGTGGGAACCCGCAATGCTGCCCGCTTTAAAGAAACCCAGCACGACAATGCTCAGGATAAATATCGGTATGCCCCACTTTAAGAAATTCTTCAATTTACCGGCAGGTGGTATTTTGTTTAAACTTTCCAGATCGATTGGATCGTTCCAATATTTCTGAATACCGTTCGTATGTCCGGCCCCAACGACGGCGACGATCCTGTTGCCCGGTGCAGATCGGATCATATGAGCAAGGTATCGGTCTCTTTCATCGATTAGAACTTGAGTTATCTCAGGGAACGTCTCCCCTAGTTCCGTGAGGAGTTCTTCGAGCACGTCCTTCTTCTTCATCTTTTCTATTTCTTGCTCGTTGATGTCATCCAAGTCCTTGAAAGAAGTCAAAAGATGCCCGAAAAGCTTCAATTTTGCCCAAAACCTCATCGATCTCCAAGCCCTCAAAAGAGTAACCCGCACATCGCGATCGACCAGATGGACTTTAGCGTCAATGGCTTTGGCGGCTTCAATAGCTCGCAGAATCTCTTGTCCGGGAGTGATTCCGACTTTCTGACCTATCTTTTTTTGGAAATAGGCGAGGAAAAAATTGGACAACAACAGGAATGCTTTCTTTTGCTTGATTACCCTGAAAAGATCCGTCTCTTGCCACTCTTTCTTGCTGACGATGGATTGATATCGGGATTGGCAGAGTTCAACACAGACCGTTTCAGGTTGTTCCTGTTCAATGACTTCTGCAACCAGATCGGCGCTCTTTTGGGATACATGGGCTGTTCCAACTAGGATTATCTCTTTATCACCATTGGATAAATGGAAAATATTAGCGTCTTCTATCATTGCGGATCTTCATTACTCCTTTCCGTGGCTTAAATTTATCATACGTAAATCCGTACTCTTCAGCCGGCTGAGGCCACCCTCCGGAAACTACGGAGCGCAGCTTCGAGCTGCTGATTAATTATTATCTTACAACTATAACACTTATTGACTTACTGCCACATGGACTATGTCGGTTTCAATGAAAATAAATGGATCGGGTGGAATGGCTGATTGTGACTCATCCGATGATCAAGCAAGCATTTCATTTTTTGCAGGAGTGCGATCAAAACTTCTAAGCTTTGGTTCACCATTTTCACCCATCTGATTGGATTTTACCTGAGATTTGATGCATGGCGCCCAGAATTCCCGCGGCCTCTGGCATCCCTTGCATGAAGCTTGCCCCTGCAATCTTTTGCAGTAACCGCTCATTGCCAGGTCAAGTATCCAGGCATTGCGGGTTGCAAATGAAATTTCTTCAGCAATAAGGGTTGCCAGAAGCTTTTCTTCCTTATTGAATGCCTCTTTCCTTTTGTTTAATACTTCAAAGACGCCGACTCGTTCCTCAAGTGCCACCAGGGGTACGGCGATCATGTTTTTTGTAGTGAAGCCGGAAAGTGAGTCGAGATCTCTAAAGAATCGTCTGTCGTTTTGGACGTCATGAATGATTTCTGCTTTTTGTGTCTGAAAGACTGCACCGGCGATTCCCTTGTCGGCACAAAACTTTTTGGTTGTCAGCACCGGTCGAGCGGGTCCTTCCACATGGTAGAAGCAAAATTCATTCTGCTCGGTTTGGTAAAACAATATGGATGCTGCTTCAGCTGTAAGTTCTTCTAAGCAGCAGTACAGTGCCGTTTCAATCAACTCGTGAAGATTAGATGAGTGGGCAAGCATCGAGCTTACCGTGAGATAAGTGTTGAAGTACCGCATCAGCCTGCTGCATTTGGACTGGTCAATCAACTTGTTGAATGAATCCGCTAATAAGTGCAGAAATAAGTCCAAATGGGCGTTCCATGAAGGAGAGAATATAAAATTTGTGTTATTCCGTTGCAAAATCCCAAGAAAACCGATGCAATTCTCTCCACATTTTAAAGGGTATGCGGTTGGAAACTGCGACGTTGCGTTTTGATTTGCAAATGCTACGGATTGAGGATGCTCATCTAAAACGGAGCGCCGATGTTTTGCGTAGAGCAGCTTCTTGAGTTCGACTTCTTCGTGGGGCTCAAATCCGCATTGGAAAAAAAATGAGGATTGCGGATGAGTGATGTGAATAAAAGCTGCAGACGGTTGCAGGATTGCGGTAAGTTCCAAGACTATGTTTCGTGCAAGATCTTGTACACTTCTTGCTTCTACGGCAATCCGCGACAAATCCAGCAATCGAAGTGCCAGGGCCTTTTCACTAATTACTTGAAGCTTATTCCCATTTTCTGACACGGTTAGCCTCCCCCCGCACCTGACTGTAGTTGATTATCTGACTTTTTGCTTCATTCTATAAGCCGCCTTCTCAGGTGGGGTATCCATGTGCTTTATGGCTGTCAGGTCCGTTGTTTAATAATGTGAGATGCAAAGGCTGTACCCGACCTGTTTCAGGTTTGGCGTTCCAGCAATGAGCACAAGGTTTCAGCGAAGTCCAATTATGCAGACTTCCATCCGGAAAGTCCTCTTCGCATGCAGCGCAGGCCTCAGGACTGCCTATGCTATATTTTTCAAGATAATGTCAAATGTAGGTTGAGTTGAGTCGCGCG
>Ga0210088_1000093_pt1 | contig 17325 bp, 11 predicted proteins | sample RushMan_CattailN_6_FD_185557 | JGI IMG/M metagenome (GOLD analysis project Ga0210088, IMG submission 185557) | Wetland microbial communities from San Francisco Bay, California, USA, that impact long-term carbon sequestration -... | ecosystem: Environmental > Aquatic > Marine > Wetlands ... | reverse complement strand
CTATTCGACCTTTGCTTCCCAGCTCACATCACATGCTGTCGTGGATGAGACATAAAAGGAAACCTCTGCAGGTTTGGGATAATCACTCTCAACGGTCTTGTATTCCAACTCCAGTGAAGGGGGCTGCGCCGTAAAATGGATCACCCGATCCAATAGCAGTTCGGTATACGCAGGGCCGGTATTAGTGTTCGGATCTATATACGCCCTGAACCCGACAAGCACCTCGTCATCGAGCTCCGTGCCCTCGCCACATCCCGCAGTGGGTACTTCCAGGCAGTAAGTTTCGCCATTGCAGTTACGGGCCACCTTGAGAGCATAGAGCTTATCGGCGTCTTTGGCATTTCCTCCAGAGAGGTAATCGCCGGCACTGCCTGCGAAAGTAACACAGTCTGGGCTGTAACAGTGATCGTATGCGTTTGCTATGCCGCAGTACTTGTACGACTGGTACATGCTGATGTTGTGGTAGACAGCCTTTCCGCTGCTTTGGTGATTGACGCCGTAGATAATGAGAAAGTCATCAGAGCTACCCGAAAGCTTGAATGGTTGCTCAGTGAGCAGGTAGGCTGCATCGCTGCTATCTCCCAGGGTGTTGGTCATAGTCTGGAGCGCGAGAGGGCTTTCCATGACCCACTGAGAGCTAGTGAGCTCTTGAGCCGAGAGATTGGAATTGGAGTAACTCTCCAGGATAGCTTGCCTGAGTCTTTCCACTGCCGGGCCGAGGTCAAATTCCGTGGGGCCTGTACCCCTGACCATTTGTGGGGGCGTGGGAAGCGGATCGTGGGAGTCATTCGGGGGGTGACACGGAACACGATGCCCCCCCGGGTTTTCGATGTAGCCCCCACCATCGCTTGAGCCATCCCGTTACAAGGCCGTCCGCTGGCTGATGATGAGCTGGTCCGTGGTTTCATCGAGGGCATCGTTGGTTTTCAGAAGACTTGAGGGGATTACGAAAGTGCTACACTTGTTGAAGATTAGAATCTGCATTTATATTCCAACTTTTTCTGGATTCCTCTCTTCGCCATCAATTCAAGCATTGCATTAGACGATTCCTTGTCCGAGTGGTCAGGAAAACCATCTCGTCAATATTTTTTTGCCGATTTCATCGAAGAGACCAAGGCCAAGGCGCTGGTTGAAAAAAGGTATCGGTTGAGCATAATCGGTGGAAGTGCTAAGAGAGTCATCTTAATTTTATTTTGGAAGGATGAATGACAGGGACGCTGCCCAAGAATAACGAAAAGGCAACGGATGCATTCGAGAACTTGTCCGACAAATGTCATTTCGAGCGCAGCGAGAAATCTGAAGGGCCGGGAGCAGCAGCCGGATCTCATTTTCCGGTCGAGATGAGGTTAAGCTTGCGGACCCTTGAACTAGGCCGGTTTCGTATCGATACCCGACCTGAAATTGCAGAGAACATAGCGGAGGACCTGATGACGGTATTACATGGTTTTGAGCAAATAAGTCAGCAAATGATTTCCGAAATAGATACGGATGCCAGGCTCTATCGTCACATCAAAACCGGGGCGGAGTTGCTTTCTCTTGTCCGGGACGATGAAAACAAGGTTTTCGGCATCACTTTCCGCACGCCACCCCAGGATTCAACGGGGGTCGCCCATATTCTGGAACATTCCGTATTGTGCGGCTCACGCAAGTACCCGGTCAAAGAACCATTTGTGGAACTGCTGAAAGGATCGCTCAAAACATTCCTGAATGCCTTCACCTACCCCGATAAAACCTGCTATCCGGTGGCGAGTCAAAACCTTCAGGACTTCTATAACCTGATAGACGTGTATCTCGATGCGGTCTTTTACCCCCGCCTCACGCCGCTGATTTTTGAGCAGGAAGGATGGCACCTGGAACTTGAAAAACCCGATGACCCTCTGACTTTTAAAGGAGTGGTCTACAACGAAATGAAGGGCGCCTATTCGTCCCCGGACACGGTCCTGAGTGAATACTCGCAGCAGTCTCTTTTTCCCGACAATACCTACGGCTTGGATTCCGGAGGAGAACCCGGCCAGATTCTCAATCTGACTTTCGAACAGTTCCAGGAATTTCACCGTAAGTACTACCATCCTTCCAATGCTCGAATCTTTTTCTACGGTGATGACGACCCGCAAGAGCGCCTGCACATTATCAATGAATATTTAAAGGATTTCGACCGGCTGGAAATTGATTCATCAGTCGGTTTTCAGTCCAAATTCGAAAAACCGAAACGCATCGAACGCGCCTTCAGTGTCGGTAAAGACGAAGGAAGCGAAGCCGACAGCTCCAAAGGAATGGTGACGGTCAATTGGCTGCTCTCGGAAACAACCGATCCCGAGCTGAATCTGGCACTCCATGTGCTCGAATATATCCTGCTGGGTATGCCGGGCTCCCCCCTTCGCAAAGCTTTGATCGATTCGGGACTGGGAGAGGATCTGGCCGGGGTGGGACTCGAGGCCGAACTCCGTCAGATGTATTTCTCAACCGGCCTCAAGGGGATAGACATAACGAATGCAGATCGCATCGAGTCTCTCGTTTTCGATACACTGAATGGACTGGTCAAAAGCGGGATCAGCCAAGAGACCATTGAAGCCGCGCTCAACACCACGGAATTTCGTCTGCGTGAAAACAACACGGGCAGTTTTCCCCGCGGGTTGCTCCTCATGCTGCGAACTTTGACCACCTGGCTTCATGACAGCGATCCCACGCTTTTACTCTCGTTCGAAGGACCGCTTTCGTCAATCAAGTCCCGTGTGTCGGCTGACAACAAATACTTCGAAAACTTGATCCAGCGCTACCTGATCGAGAATAGCCACCGGACAACTCTGGTCATGCGTCCGGACCCAACTCTTGAAGAAAAACAGAAGGAAGCCGAAAGTGAACGTTTGACCAACGTTCGCAAACAAATGGATGAAGAACAGCTCAAACTTGTCATCGAACACACCCGCACCCTGCGACGGATGCAGGAGGCGCCCGATCCACCGGAGGCCTTGGCGACGATTCCCACCCTCACGATTGACGATCTGGATAAAAAAAATAAAATCATACCTATTGCTCAACTGGAGAAGAACGGAGTCAAGATTCTCTACCACGATTTGTTTACCAACGGCATCGTGTACCTCGATGCCGGCTTTGATCTCACCTCGCTACCTCAGCAATACTTGCAATTCATGCCTCTTTTTACCCGGGCGCTGATCGAAATGGGAACCAAAAGCGAAGACTATGTGGCCTTTTCGCAGCGAATCAGCAGTAAGACCGGCGGCATTCGCCCGGAGCTTTTCACATCTACGGTTAAACAGGTTGACACAAGTGCGGTCTGGTTCTTTTTGCGGGGCAAGGCGATGCTTCCTCAGGCCGGTGAAATGCTGGCTATCCTGCAGGACATGCTGCTCAATGTGAAGCTGGATCAACGCGACCGTTTTCGCCAGATGGTTCTGGAGGAAAAAGCTAGACAGGAACAAAAGCTGGTGCCCGCAGGGCATCAGATGGTCAATTTGCGTTTGCGTTCCCATTTTAAAGAAGCCGACTGGGTTGCCGAGCAGATGAATGGAGTTAGTTATTTGATGTTTGTGCGAAAGCTTGCCCGCATGGTCGAGGAGAATTGGGACGAAGTCCTGCAGTCGCTGCGAGAAATACGTCGAATCCTTTTCAAGCGAGAGATGATGATTCTCAATGTGACTCTGGACGATGAGAACTGGAAGACTTTTGAGTCCCGACTCGATGATTTTCTAGCCTCCATACCATCTCAGAATGCTTCTGTAGAACCGGCCGACTGGCAGCCCGAACATGCGGCCCCCTTTGAGGGGATGGTCATCCCAACGCAGGTAAACTACGTGGGAAAAGGGACCAATATTTACAGCAGCGGCTATCACTTTCACGGATCTACCCTGGTGGTTTCAAGATACCTTCGAAATTCCTGGCTATGGGAACGCATCCGGGTCCAGGGGGGTGCTTATGGGGCTTTCTGCCTATTTGATCGACTTTCAGGTACACTTTCTTTCGTTTCCTACAGAGATCCAAATTTATTGAAAACATTGGAAAATTTCGATCAGACAGCAGAATTTTTGCGCACACTCGAGCTCAGTGAAGAAGAGCTCACCAAGGCCATCATCGGCACCATTGGCGATCTTGACAGCTACATGCTGCCGGACGCAAAAGGCTACGCGTCTCTCCTTCGCCACCTTAGCGGCGACTCGGATGAAGATCGACAGAAAATGCGTGATGAGGTGCTTGCAACAACAGCAGTTGACTTTCGATCATTCGCTGACATACTGGATGTCTTAAAAGAAAAGGGAATTATCAAAGTACTCGGTTCCCAGAGTGCCATTGAAGAATCGCTGGTAACAAAGGATCAATGGCTGGAAGTATTGAAAGTACTTTAGGGAGTTGGCACCGCTATGCTCGAGATGGCCGCAATCTTCGGAGCTTCGTTTACTCTAGCCCTGTCCGGTGCGTTAATGCCGGGCCCTCTCCTCACCATAACCATCTCCGAGTCGGCGCGCCGGGGCTTCCGAGCCGGGCCGCTCCTCATGGTTGGGCATGCTATTTTGGAAATGCTGTTGGTTGTGGCTGTCATTCAAGGGTTGGGGCAATATCTGAAATGGCCCACGGTTATAGGCTCGATAGCCCTTCTGGGTGGATTTTTGCTGCTTTATCTCGGAATGGATATGGTGAGGTCGGCCGGAAAGCTTTCCTTAAGGAGTGAAATGGAAGGAACGAACCTCAAATATTCTCACCACCCGATTTTGCTCGGTATACTGGGGAGCATTTCCAATCCCTACTGGACCCTGTGGTGGGCGACTATCGGCCTGGGCTACCTGGTGACGGCTATGGAATTCGGGTTTCTGGGCGTGGCCGCATTTTTTCTGGGACACATTGCGGCCGATTTCGCCTGGTACAGCTTGGTGTCGCTCGGGATAAGCAGAGGCAAGACGTTTCTTAAAGACAGTGGATATCAGCATCTAATCAGGGTGTGCGGCGTTTTTTTGTTTTGCTTTGGCGGATGGTTCCTGTTTTCCGCCAAGGACTACCTTTCCAAGAGCATGTTTTAGATGCGGGATACTACCTGAATTTGGCGATTAACCGCGAGTTGTCATTCCGAGGAGCCTGCAGGCGACGAGAAATCTTCAGGGCCGTCCATCTTCACAAAGATTTCTCGCTTCGCTCGAAATGACACTACTGAACGAAATCTTGTTGCAGCACTAGAATCCAATTTGTATCGTCTGAATTCTGCATGGTGCGAATGGAGCCCGTAGCATGGACGACAAAACGAAAAAAGCAATTTTCGATCAGGTTGCAAAAGAACCATTTGCCAAGAAGTTCGGGATTACCCTGGTAGATCTTGCGGCAGGCTATTCCAGGGTAGAAATGATTTTTACACCCGATATGGAAAATATCTTCAGCATGGCCCATGGAGGCGCTATCTTTGCCCTCATTGACACAGCTTTCGAGACATCGTGCAATTCTCACGGTTCAATGGCCGTGGCTCTCAACGTCACGGTCAATTACCTGGCTGCCCCTTCCAAAGGGGCCAAACTGATCGCTGAAGCCCAGGAAATCAACCTGACCCGAAAAACCGGAAATTACGAGATTAAGGTAAAGGAAGAAAACGGCAAGCTAATAGCGGCCTGCCAGGCTCTGGCTTACCGCAAGGGGGTGCCGCTCCCTTTCCTGGAGACGTTAGAGCAGCGTTAGACCTTTTATCGCCGGCACAATAACATACTTCCTCCTCAGGTTTCTTGTATGCGCGTCATGCTCTATTGCCAGCACGTTCTAGGGGTTGGGCACTTCTTCAGAAGCATGGAGATTGCCAGGGCATTCAAGCGTCATGAAGTCCTTTTTGTCGAGGGTGGAGAATCGCTTGCGGACTTCACTCCGCCATCCCATGTAGAAAGAGTCTTTCTGCCTCCTCTAATGATGGACGCCGAATTCAGTCGGGTGGAAACGCGAGGAGGAGACATTGAAGAGGTCAAATACAGCAGAAAGCGCCTCCTAGAGGAGACGTTCAGGACTTTTGCTCCGAATGTATTTTTGATCGAACTGTTCCCGTTTGGAAGAAAGTATTTCAAATTTGAGCTTTTGCCTCTTTTGCAGGCGATCAAGCAAGAAGCGCTGCCAGTCAAAGTAGTCTGCAGTCTGAGAGACATTCTAGTAGAAAAGAAAGACCAGACGGGCTATGAAGAGAGAGTCATCAAGATCTTAAATACCTTTTTTGACCTTCTCTTAATCCACTCCGACCCTCAACTGATTCGACTTAATGAGACTTTTTCAAGAGTGGAGGATATTGACATACCGATAGAGTACACCGGATTCGTAACGAGGCAACCCCCTCATGCCGCCGCCGAGCGCACCGGTTTGATTGTGGTGAGTGGTGGGGGAAGCCCTGTCGGCAAGGACCTTTTGGCTGCAGCCATTAGTGCCGGTCAATCATTGCCGGATCGGAAATTGCGCCTGCGGGCTTTTGCCAGTCCCTTCATGAAGTTGGAGGACCTTGATTACCTCGAAAAACTCGCAGCCAAAGATGAACGCACGACCTTGCTTCCGTTTTCCTCGGAGTTTTTAAGCGAGCTTGCCGCTGCCGATCTTTCCATCAGCATGGCCGGCTACAATACTTGCATGGATATCCTCAGCAGTGGTGTAAAGGCCCTTGTTTACCCCTTTCCCCAAAATCGAGAACAAAGAACACGAGCGGAAAAACTTCAGGATCTGGGAGTGCTCACAATGCTTGACTCCCTGCGGGTTGATTACCTCGCCGCACAGATTTCGGCTAAAATAAAATATAAGAATCCTCACCTTGCAACGGCTGCAATCCTGAAAGATGGTGCTGCAAACACCGTACATATTGTTGAAAAATATTTCAGTAGCCTTTAAGATAGGCACCAGGTGCTAACAATTATTAGAGCTGGACTAATGTTGACATAGTTTCAGCGATTCCTCTAAGATCACCTCGTCATGCTCATGAAGGCGGTCATCTGGTAAGTCGGTCGTACATTCCGGATTGCCGCTTGCGTGGGAATGATGATGGCACAGTTATGTTGTAGTTGTTAAAGATATAAAACTGCATTCAAGCACTCCTTCGAATTGATACGGGAAGAGATCAGTGAAGACATCCGTTGAGAGACAGGTGGTCTTGCCCTGGAACCAGGTTGTTAGAATTTCTTTCAACTCCATTAAAGCGCGCTTTTTTCGATCTCTCATCACCACCCTCACTCTCACCCTCGCCGTAGCCTTTGTCGCCTTTACCTGGTCCAGTTATGACATGCTCAATTCCATATGGCCGCATGCCAACACATCTCTTCAAGAATTGATAACCTCCGGGGGCTATGAGATCACTGAAAAAGGCTTTGGCAGCAGTCCCAAAGACATATGGCTGGCCATTTTGTCTGTGCTGGTCTGCGTGGTGGGCATCGTCAATGCGCAACTGATGGCCGTAACGGAAAGATTTAGAGAAATCGGCACGATCAAATGTCTGGGCGCACTGGACAGCTTTGTAGTGCGTATCTTTTTGCTGGAAGCCGTTTATCAGGGGCTCATAGGCGGGATAAGCGGAAGCCTTCTGGGGATATTGGTTGCAACTCTGTCGCTCATCTGGAAGTTCGGATCAGCTGTACTCTATTACTGGCCCTTCTTGCAAATGCTTGCCACCATGGCCTGGGCTTCGGGACTGGCAGTCGCGCTATCCCTGATCGGGGTCTTTTATCCGGCGCTGGTAGCCGCCAAAATGCAGCCGGCAGTGGCTTTGAGGGCAGAAGAATAATTCCCAAGATAGGACGGATCATGTATCGGGATGAAGCACACAACGTCGTAAGGCTTTCAGAGGTTACCAAGGTCTTCAGGATGGGGAATAATAAGGTCGAAGCCCTCAAGGGAGTTGATCTCACCATAAAAACAGGTGAATACCTTTCCATCATGGGGCCTTCAGGGTCGGGCAAATCAACTCTTTTCAACATGATCGGCGCTTTGGACAAACCTTCATCCGGAAGAGTATTTATAGATGAAGTGGATGTGGCGCAGTTGGACGCTTATGAACTGGCTTGGCTCCGATGCCGAAAAATCGGCTATATTTTCCAGACATTCAATCTCATCCAGGTCATGACCGCCATAGAAAATGTAACTTTACCAATGGTTTTTGCCGGTATGAACCGAGACGAATATACCGAAAAAGGCATGGAGCTCCTTAAGATCGTCGGTTTGGCGGAGCGTTATCAGCATAGACCTTCGGAACTGTCCGGCGGGCAGCAACAAAGAGTTGCCATTGCCCGCTCTCTGGCTAACGATCCGGCTATTGTGCTGGCGGACGAACCCACCGGAAACCTCGACCTGACTACTGGTGAAGAAATCATCTTCCTGCTCAAACAGCTTTCAAAAGAAAGAAGCGTAACCATTATTTCGGCCACGCACGATGTCAAAATGTTGAATGTCTCGGATCGAGTCGTTTGGATTCGCGATGGACGTATCGACCGCATCGAGGATCGAGACAAACTTAAAATCTCAATTGGTGAAGTGGCATGAAGAACTTTCTCTACAGCCGGCAGAAGATCCAAATGGGTACCTGTGCCCTTGCCCTCGTTATTGCGGCTATAGCAGTATGCACAGCTTCAGGGAGGGTCATGGCGCAGGATATGATGAGCGATATGGCATTCTTCGCCGGCATCGAAGATCGTTCCACCGGATCGCCCGGATCTGAAAAAGCTGCGGAATACATCCTGCAGTCATTTCGCAAGGCCGGCCTCAAAGACGTTGGTGCACAGGACTTTCTCACACCCATCCCGGAGGTTGTCTCGGCCTCCCTTGAAATCGAGGGGCAGTCGCCTTTGGAGCTCTTTCCGTGGGGGCCCAACATGGTTTACTTGCCGATGACTCCCCCGGAAGGGCTGAGCGGACGTCTGATCTATGTCGGAGCCGGCAATCTTGCCGAGTTCAATAAGAAGGATGTGAAGGGCAGCATCGTCCTAATGGACATGGCTTCTTTCCAAAATTGGCTGAATGCCTCAATGCTGGGGGCAAAGGCGCTGATCTTTCTGGGAAACACGGATTCTATTCGAGGACAGTTCAAAGAAAAGAATACTCCCACCCCGGTTGCTTTCCCGCGATTTTGGGTATCGCAACAAACCGGCGAACAACTCAAAAAACTGGTGCTGGATCAAAACATTTCAGCAACGGTTAAGTCTAAGACCAGGTGGCAGCACAAACTGGTTTATAACTGCTATGCGATTCTACCTGGAAAATCTCCTGAACTTCGCGACGAATTGATTGTTCTGGATGCTTTCTACGATGCCTCTTCCCATATCCTAGGTTTGGCTCCGGGCGCGGGCGAATCCACCTCTATATCCATGCTTCTGCTGTTAGCCCGAGAATTGGCGAAAAATCCACCAGACAGAAGTGTTTTATTTCTTGCGGCTACCGGCAACGGGCAGGGACTTGCGGGAATGAGGCAGTTCACCTGGGCGGTGACCACCCGTCGAAAAATTCTTCGAAGAGAGAAAAAGAGCCTGAGTGAGGAAAAAGAAGAGGTCGACCATCAGATCGAACTTCTGGAAAAGGGCGACCCCTTGGCCATTAAAGATCCAAAAGACCGTGCACTTATCTGGCAAATTGTTCTGGAAAGAGCCAGGGACAAAGTCGATGAGTTGACCAGGGAAATGCAATATCAAAAGAAGTCTATTTCCGAGAACACCGCAGCAGTTGATGCCGCGGATGTCCGTCCCTATCGCCGGCTTTCCTGGGTCAACAACATGAACGATCTGACTCCTGAACAAAAACCGCTTGCCCGCGAGGTTCTCGAGGGAGTGATTCCAGACCTTAAGCTCAAGCGTGATGAATTGAAGCTCCGACGTCGCGTCTTTAGATCTACCGAACAACTTTCCAGAAAACTGATCGACTTGGACCCGATCCTTTATCTCGATCTCAATTTATCATCCCATTCTTCTTTCATTGGTTTGGCCGAACTGGGACAAACCTTCCCCATCAGGCAAGATGTAAAGCGCATCGTCAGATCGAGACGGCTGGCTGACATGCTGACTGAAACCGGAGACCTGGCGGCGAAGGAAACGGGCACCGCAAATATGTTCAAAAATCTTTTGAGGGGCAATGCCGCGCTGGGGAATTTTGGGCAATGTCATACTGAAAACTGCTTGTGCTGCGATATTGCAGCTATAGGAGGGCTTCCGGCGGTCTCGCTGGTCACGCTGGACGATAACCGTTCGTTCTGGTCTACGCCAAACGACACTCTGGACCGGGTAGATACCGATAATATCCAGAAGCTGCAAATGTTCTTCCCGGCGTTTTTGAGCAAGGTCTTTTCCCATGAAGATCTTGCTTCCGGCATTACCGGTCAGCTTCGAGGTTTAGCAAGCCTCGAGGGCACAACCAAGTTCATTCGCCAGGGAGAGCTTTTCGCAGATCAACCCGCGCCCAACACCATCGTCAACGTCATCCAGGGCGATTCCATCTTCCGCGGCATGTCCCTCCAGGATGGCACCTTTTTTATTCCCGGCCTGGCCAACAAAAGAGCATCTTTTCAGAAATTGATTGTCGAGCCGTACGGCTTAGATCCGAAAACCGGCCTGGTTAAATGGACCGCCGACAAGAACCAGACCGGCAAAGTAAACTACCGGATCAAAGTCAAAACCGACCTGGCAAGTACTTCGTTGATCATGTTCCATTGCAAACAGACAGATGTGGTGGGCATCTTCGACCCTCAAGACATGGGCCATTTGACCAAGGTTGAACTGCTCAACGCCGCGACGGAAACAAAACCCGTGCGCTACTGGTACAGCAGAATTGACGGCCGCAACACGAACGCCATATCGATATTTTTGGAGCGCGGCACCTGGTTCAAGCTGATTTTGTCTCAATCGATGGTCAGCAAAGAATTATTTCTGCTTAACAGTACGGATGAAATCCCTACCGGCAAGGGCTTCCTCATCGGCAACCCGCCGACCATTCCTCTGGTTCCCCAGCAAGTAGCCAACGACCTGCAATATTTGGTGGGAAGACGACTCAACAACCTGTTTAAACACGGCATAGCCAACCGCTATCTTAAGGTGCTTTACCATACATCTGACCAGGAATTGGGTTCGTCCAGCCAAAGCCTTGCGGCCAGAGTCTACGATAAATTCTGGAAAAATACCGTGTCGGCGTGGGCGCAAATGAATGTCGTCTACAGCCAAATCGAAAGCACGGAAAGAGACGTTTTGACGGGAGTGATGTTCTTTATCGCCCTCTTTGTTCCGTTTGCCTACTGCATGGAAAGATACCTTTTCAGTTTTCGGGATATATACAGGCAGATTGTAGCATTTATTGTCATTCTACTGATTACCATTTTCACCATTCGAGCACTGCATCCCGCTTTTCAGTTGACCTACAGCCCCATGGTGGTGATCATCGCCTTCTTCATTGTAGGACTGTCCCTGCTGGTTGCCTGGATCATTTTCATGCGATTTGAAAGAGAAATGGACGAGTTGCATGACACTTTTTCCGTTTCCAACCGAAAGACGGACCAAGTGAGCAAATGGCAGGCCTTTGGCGCCGGATTTGCCATCGGGGTATCCAATCTCAACCGAAGGAAACTTCGTACGGCTCTTACCTGTATTACCCTGGTCATTCTAACCTTTACCGTCATGTCTTTCACCAATGTCAAGAGTCTGCACAAAACCACCCGCACCAACCTGGCTGAGAAGAACCCTTACCGGGGCATCCTGATAAGGCACCAGTTCTGGTTTCCGCTAACAATGATGCTGCTCAACGATATGCGTGCACGATTCGACAACGAGTCCTCGATTTGGCCCAGGAGCTGGATCATGCCGGGCGAAACTCGCAATCAAGCGATCACCAGCGTGCGTCGCTTGGGAAAAAGCGCCCCCGCGGAGGGAGTGTTGGGCACGGGATCGAACCCGCCGGAGTATTTTACGAAAATCGTCAAGTATGGCCGCTGGTTCAATCCGGATGAGAAGAATGCCATTCTGCTGCCCATTGCTATGGCAGATCAGCTGGGGCTCGATCCGAAGACCGATTTGGGTGCAGCCGTAACTTTGATGGGAGATCCTTTTAAAGTAGTAGGGTACTTCGAAGGCAAGCTCATGGAAGCATCGAAGGACCTCGACCAAACCCCGATCACGCCGGCATACGAGGAAATGCTTCACAGTCAGGATCTGTCGGAAGCTGAAATCGAAGCGATGCAATCAGGTGAACAAATGGCACCCAGCTCGCAAAAATTCCGCTTCGCAAATGCCAAAGCCACCGCCATTATTCCTTTTTCAACCTGCATCCAGTATGGCGGCAAATTTATGGCCATTTCCGTTCTTCCCGGCCCGAAGCAAGAACCCCTCCAGATAGCCGACGGCCTTTCGACCTGGCTGGCATACCCGTTGTTTGTCGGGCAAGATGGGATATGGTATCACAGTGCAAGCACCACCGTACGCTATCAAGGTGTAGCCAATCTGATCGTACCGATTCTGATCGTCATCTTTATCTGTCTGAACACTTTGATCGGGCACGTCCATGAACGGCAAAGGGAGATCGGAACGTATACCTCGGTTGGACTCGCACCTACTCACGTAGGGTTTCTGTTTATCGTAGAAGCCATGTCAATGGCGGTCATATCGACTGTGATCGGCTACATTCTGGCGCAGCTGAGCGCCAACTACCTGGGGAATACAGGTCTTTTTTCTCAACTCACATTCAATTACTCGTCTCTGGCAAGCGTGGCTTGCATGTTTTTGGTTTTTTCGGTAGTTTTTCTGGCGGCGCTTTACCCCGCAAGGCTCGCCGCGGAAATCGCCATGCCGGACATTAACCGATCCTGGTCTTTGCCTGAAGCCGAAGGAGAAGAAATAGTCATGCACCTTCCCTTTCTACTGAAATACGAAGAAGAAAAAGGGATCATGGGATTTCTGCACGCCTTCTACAGTTCACACCAGGATGTCAGCCAGGGCTCCTTCATCGTTGACGAGACCGAGATGAATGTAGATGCCCCCGAACTTGCTGGGGGCCAGATGCCGTCACCCGTGTGCTTACTTCTCCGAATGAACGTCTGGCTAGCCCCCTTTGATTTCGGAATCAAGCAAAGACTTCAGCTGCACTGCTGCCCGTCGCCCGATAACCCGGGATATCTGGAAGTTGCTCTTCGCATGATCAGACTGTCCGGAGAACGTTCCGCCTGGGAGAGAGCCAACAAGAACTTTATTAAGGCACTGCGCAAGCAGATGCTCCTGTGGCGCCTTATGGATCCAAAAGCGAAAGGGCAATACCAACAACTGGTGCCGGTGGATTACGCCGGGCAGTTGGAGGAATCCCAATCATGAGAGAACCGAAAATCCGGCTATCGGCTGTTGTGATTGGGCTTGTTTTGGTTTTTTTATCCTGCGCATTCACTCCATACAACAATATCAAATTGCAGAACAGTCCCCTTGCAGGGGGTCATTTCCCTTTAATATCCTTCGCTTGCCTGCTGCTTCTGGTGGTTGTCATTAACCCGGTACTATCCTTGATCAGAAAGAGTTGGCGCTTCCATATGTTCGAGGTGCTCCTTATCTGGGCCATGATAACCGTGGCCACAGGTATTGCCTATACCGGCTTACTGCGCACATTCATCATCAATCTCACTACTCCCGCCTGGTTTGCAACTTCGGCCGGCGATCTTGGCAAATTGCTTCTTCCCCTGCTTCCTTCCGCCTTATTTCCGAAGAACCCCGACATTATCCAACCGCTTTATTATGGGTTAAAAGGCGGACTGGACATGGGATGGTGGGAGATCATCACCCACATTCCCTGGAATATATGGGTATTGCCGATGCTTTGGTGGGGCATTTTTATCGTATTCGTTTATGCGGCTCTGCTGGGCATGACCGGGGTATTCTCACACCAGTGGATCGAAAACGAGAAAATGAACTTTCCTCTGCTCCGTGTCCCTCAAATCTTGTGTGAGGAGTCGGAAAGCAACACTTTATTCAAGTTCTTGCTGCATCGATACTTTATCATTGGCTTCTGCATTCCTCTTTTTTTACATACATTCAACGGACTGCATACATATTTCCCTCAGGTCCCGGAAATACCAACCATCATTCTGACCCAGGGCTATATCCCCAAAGAAGGCATACTTTCGGGGTTCTACAAGATGAAGATCTTTATATATCCGGCTTTTATTGGATTTGCCTTCCTCACCTCCAACCAAGTGTCGTTCAGCTTGTGGTTTTTTTTCGTGCTCGGGGGGTTTCTGCCGGGTATTCTGGAATTCTTAGGATGGCGTCTTCCGGCAGCCGCTCTTGGAACGACATTCGGCCCCGTGCTCTCCCGAGTCGAAGAGATGCAAATGGTAGGGGCCTTCGGGATATTTTTCCTGTTCATTTTGTGGCTCGCCAGGCATCATCTCTTGCTGGTCTTTCGATCACTTTTTAGCCGTAGATATTTACCCGACTACCACGGCCTCATGTCGCCCCGCCTGTCATTATACCTCTTTGCCGGTGGCTTTGTGGGTATCGTCGTCTGGATGAGTTTCTTCGGCATGGATCCTCTGGCGGCCATCGTCTTTTTGGCGGTATGTTTCATGCTGCAATTGGTCGCTGCACGCTTGATCTGCCAGGGCGGGCTGCCATATTTCACTTTGACCGCCGCTCCATCGGACGGCTTCCTCGCCTTCATGAATACGCATACGATTGGCCCTCTTACCCTGTATCTGGCTATGGTGGTGCAAAAGGTCACTTTTCTGGATATGCGCGAATCCCTGGCGCCTTCTTTGTTCCACGCTTCCAAGCTCTCGGACGGGAGTCGTCCCAGAAATCGTTTCCTGTGGGGTATTGTATGGGCTATCGGCCTCGGATTGGTTGTTTCCTTCGTTGCCATGATGGCCCTTTACTACAAATTCGGAATTTCCACCTTGCCCGACGACTGGGCTATAGAGACCGCCCGCAGAGTCCACGAAAATGTCGGTCAGCTTTTGGAGTATCCAGAGCAACCCAAGGAATGGAGCATCACATTCACCATGGTCGGCGCTGGAGTAATGACTTTTCTGGTGTTGGGTTACCATCATTTTCTGTGGTGGCCGCTGCATCCGATCGGCTATTTGACCACCTACAGTTCTGCAATGGACATTTTGTGGTTCAGCTTCTTTATCGGATGGGTCAATAACGCGCTGACCCTGCGATATGGGGGCGTCACCCTATATAAAGAAGTGAGGCGTCTTTTCATCGGCCTGGTGGTGGGAGACATGGTGATGGCCGTAGTGTGGTTGATCGTGGGGATATTCACCCCGATCAGCTACCACGTGCTGCCGTTGTAGTATCTATCCAGTTCTGGATTCTGCATTGAACATCGAAACAAGTGGGTCTTAGTCTACAGTTCTTATTCTGCGCCATCAGCGGGGATTTGCAATGTACGAGGATCAAGATAAGGAACTTAAGGAATATCGAGACCTATTAAAGCCACCGGAGGAATTTGAAGAGGGGTTCGGCTGGAAGTCTATCATCGGGGCTATCCTCATTGGATTCCTGATGATGCCGGGATCGATGTATCTAGGGCTGGTAGTCGGAACCGGCATCGGTCCGGCAGCGCGCTGGGTAACGGTCATCCTGTTCGCTGAGGTAGCCAAACGCGCCTACACCCGCTTGCGCCAGCAAGAGGTATTTGTCCTCTACTACATGGCCGGCGCGGCTATGGCTTCGCCTTTTTCCGGTCTCCTCTGGAATCAATATCTCGTTCAGTCCGAAGCCGCAAGAATGCTTGGACTGACACAATTTATTCCTCAGTGGGTTGCCCCTCAACCCGGGTCTGAATCCTTTGTAGAGCGCAGTTTCTTCCACCGCGATTGGCTGATCCCCATTCTTCTCATGGTGGGATTTGAAATCATTTCGGCTGTCGATCACTTCGGCTTGGGATATGCCCTGTACCGGCTGACCTCGGATGTTGAAAAACTCCCTTTTCCCATGGCCCCGGTCGGAGCTCTGGGAAACATGGCCCTTGCAGAATCCACCCAACGAAAGGAGGACGGCTGGAAATGGCGGGTCTTTTCCATCGGAGGAATGATCGGTCTCTGTTTTGGGGCGGTCTATGTTTTGCTGCCGGCCGCCTCTGGCGTCATCTTGAATGAACCGGTGCATCTGCTGCCCATCCCATGGATAGAACTCACCGACGTCACCGAGGATCTACTGCCCGCTGTCGCGACTGGAATCAACCTGGACCTGGGACTCTTGTTCCTAGGGATGGTTCTTCCTTTTTGGGCAGTGATCGGCGGTGGCATTGGGCTCATTTTGACGTTTATCGCCAACCCCATCCTCCATCATTACGGTATCCTGCATCGGTGGCATAAAGGGATGGGTACCGTCGACACCATTTTTGCCAACAATTTTGATTTTTACATGAGTTTCGGAATCGGTCTCGGGCTGGCTATCGCGCTTATCGGAATTCTGCACGTGATCTACAGTTTCAGTCGAGAACACATGGGAACTTTCCGCGAACGGCTGAAAGCGCTTTTTACGCCTCCCCCCGGACGCGGAGATTTCAGCATATGGTTGGCTATCGGCATATACGTCGCGTCCACAACCGCCTATGTGCTTCTCTCCTCGTACCTTGTACCGGGATTCCCATGGATTTTTTTGGTAGCTTACGGATTTATCTATACTCCCATCATCTCCTACATCTCCGCCAGAATGGAGGGAATTGCGGGTCAGTTCGTAACTCTTCCCATGGTTCGGGAGGCCAGTTTTATCATGGCCGCGAGGTTTTTCGGCTACTCGGGGATCGGCATCTGGTACGCCCCAATCCCATTTCATAACTACGGCAAAGCAACTGTAAGATGGCGTGAAATAGAACTGACCGGCACGAGTTTTCGGAGCATCATCAAGGCGGAAATCCTTGTCATTCCCATCGTCCTGATAGCCAGCCTGCTCTTCTCCCAATACATCTGGAGGTTGGCCCCCGTCCCCTCCAGTCAATACCCGTACGCCCAGCAATTGTGGCATCTGCAGGCCTTGAACACTTTGCTCCTGCAAAGCGCAACATTGGAAGGGGATTCGCCATTTTTCCAGGCGTTAAAATTGGACTACGTGGGAATCGGCCTGGCTCTCGGTAGTATAACCTATGCCGCACTGGCCTACCTGAAACTACCCATCATGCTGATCTATGGTGTGGTTCGCGGGCTGGGGCAGTCGACTCCGCACAGCATCTTTCTGGAACTCATCGGAGCCTTCCTGGGGCGCTACTATTTTATCAAAAAATATGGTTTGTCCTGGCGGCAGTACGCACCGGTTTTGCTGGCCGGATTCTCTTGCGGCATGGGTCTCATGGGCATGCTTGCCATGGGCTTTACCCTCATTATGCGGTCCCTCAGAAGTCTGCCATATTGAATAATGA
>Ga0210088_1000092_pt1 | contig 17612 bp, 14 predicted proteins | sample RushMan_CattailN_6_FD_185557 | JGI IMG/M metagenome (GOLD analysis project Ga0210088, IMG submission 185557) | Wetland microbial communities from San Francisco Bay, California, USA, that impact long-term carbon sequestration -... | ecosystem: Environmental > Aquatic > Marine > Wetlands ... | reverse complement strand
CACTTTTATCGGTCAAGGGCTGAGAATGACAGACATACAGCAACCAAACAAGCAAAGAAAATCCAAATGGCGCCGTTCCAAATCCTACACCTGCGGCACCTGCGGGCGCGAACAGCCCTTCTGCTGGAACTGCCCATGCGGGTTTATGATTTGCTGGGACTGCATGGAAGAAAACTTTTGGGGCATGACCTGCAACGGAATCACCTGGACTTGCCCGGACTGCGGCGCCATTCGAGGCTTTGGCAATGACTGAGAGGAAAAGAGGAAAGGACTTATGGAAACGAAGCGCGTAGTCATTATTGGAGCGGTAGCGTTGGGACCTAAAGTGGCATGTCGACTAAAACGGCTAAGGCCCGATTACGAAGTCGTCATGATCGACCAGGATGAACACATTTCCTATGGCGGCTGCGGAATTCCCTATTTTATTTCCGGTGACATCAGCGATGTGAAAGAACTGATGAGCACCAGTTTTCATATGGAACGGACTCCACAATTTTTTGAAGACGCCAAAGATGTACGTGTCAAGATAAGGACTCGAGCGGAAAGGATCGATCGCAAAGCCAAAACGGTCCGCATACGAGATCTGACCACGGGGAAAGAAGAAGACCTATCCTACGATAAAGTGGTCCTGGCAACCGGCAGCCAGCCAAACCGATTGCCCATCCCGGGTTCTGATTTGCCCGAGGTGATGAGCGTATCCAACCTCGGGTCCGCAATGGCGATTAAAGAACGGATCTCCAAAGGAGAGGTCGATAAAGCGGTTATTATTGGAGCCGGTGGCATTGGGTGTGAAATGGCGGAAGCCTTAAGCGACTTGTGGGGAATTGAAACTTCCATTGTCGAGATAGCGGGGCAAGTCCTGCCCGGCATACTCGACTCCGGCCTTGCCCGAATGGTCCAGCAGCATATGGAAGAAAAAGAGGTGGCTATCTACCTCAACGAGACAGCCCGCGAAATTCGAAGAAACGACAACGGCGAACATAAGCTGCAGTTGCTCACTTCAAATAGAACGCTCGATACCGACCTTATCATCACTGCGATCGGCATCCATCCCAATTCAAAACTGGCACAGGAAGCCGGATTGATGGTTTCACCCAAAGGCGGCGTCGTAGTCAATAACCGCTTGCAAACATCCGATCCGGATATATACGCGGGAGGCGATTGTGCGGAGGTTCTGCATCTGGTAACCGGCAAGCCTGCCTATTTTCCGCAGGGCTCACTTGCAAACCGGCAGGGACGTGTGATCGGAACGAATCTGGCCGGAGGTTTCGCTTCTTTCAAGGGCATAGTGGGGAGTTTTTCCATTAAGATTTTCGACCTCGCCGTTTCGGCAACCGGAATCACCCTGAACACGGCTCTTCGGGAAGGCATCGATTCTGCCCACGCTCTGGTGATCCAGGCCGACCGTGCACATTTCTATCCTACCCAGGATCTCATGTATTTACAGCTGGTGGTAGACCGCAAAACCAGGCGAATCCTTGGTGCGCAAGGTATCGGGAGCAACGGAGATGCTCTGGTGGGACGTATCAACAGCATCGCCGCAATGCTGCCTTATCGCCCGAACCTTGAGGATTTGTCCAACATGGAAGTCGCCTACTCGCCGCCCTTCGCCTCGGCGCTCGACATCGTCAATGCGGTGGCCAATACGGCGGAGAATATACTGGACGGCTATAACGTGACCATGGATATAGATGAATTTGAAAAATGCTTTATCGAGGGAGAATCCGATCAATGTATTTGTCTGGATGTGCGCGGGCCGGCCAATGCCGCCCCTTATGTGGCCAAATTCGGGGAGCGATGGCTTAACATTCCGCAGGAAACTCTAAAGCACCGTCTTGCAGAAATTCCCAAAGACAAGCGTTTGATCGTGGTATGCAATTCCGGGGTGCGATCCTACGAGGCGCTCCGCCAGCTAAACTGCGCAGGCCCTTGCGATGCGATCAATTTACAGGGAGGAGTTGCCGCAATCAAGAAGTCCGGCCTCCTGAACCTAAGTGAAGAACCAGAAAGTGACAAACGACAATAGCAGCAAGCCGCAGTTTCGCTCGAGCGCGCCGCCGATAGCCGTCTTGTGGGATCAATCCTTGCTGTGGGGTCTCATTTGCGCACAAACGCTGCAGCGTCTCGGAGTCTCTTTTCGCTTTTTGAGCGGATCGGAGATCGCGCGCGGGGATCTGCAATTCTATCGAGTACTGCTGATTCCGGGCGGCTGGGCGGCTCACAAAATACGAGCCCTGGGAAGAGCCGGCCGCAATCAAATAAAACACTTTATACAGAGTGGAGGCAGCTACATCGGCTTTTGCGGTGGCGCCGGGATGGCCCTTTCCAGCCCTCCATCCCTGGAGTTGGTTCCATTCGAGCGCATGCCTCTCTCTGAACGCCTGCCCAATGCAAGCGGCACTGTTCTCATCAGAGGCATCGCCAATCATCCCGCCTGGCAAGCCTTGCCGGAAGAGATTCCCGTTTCCATCTGGTGGCCTTCTCAATTTGCCTGGCACCCTGTGCCGCGTTCTCTCTGCCTGGGGGTTTATACGGCTCCCGCTGAAGATTTTTGGGTCGCAGATCTGCCTCTATCAGATTTTCAAGGCCGGCAAGTGGATTGGCGGAACTGGGAACAGGTCTACGGGATAAACCTCGATCCGAAGCGACTCATGGGACATCCGGCCATATTAGAAGTTCGCCTGGGCAAAGGCAGACTGATCCTTTCCTATCCACATTTGGAGACCCCGGAAGATGGTTTTGGCAATCAACTGCTGATGAATATGTTAAATTATATGGACATCCAAGCTTCGAGGCACCTTCTCGCCCTAAACACTCCGAAAAATCTTGCAGAACAAAGTTGGACCAGCCCTGGTAGGGAATGTCTGCAGACCTTCAATGGCATAAAAGAGACTGTTAACGACTTGGTCGCGTTCGGCGAGCGGCACCTGTTATGGTATTGGTGCTCGCCCTGGCTTCTGCGCTGGCAAAGAGGAATTCGAGGACTGGAATACGGAATGCTGGCCGTGGCGACACAATTTCTTGTAAAGCTCGGCAGCGACGTCACCTACTCCCACCCGGGCCCGGACCCGTGGGAGGAACCCATTCGAAAACTTGCGAAAGACATCGAAGAATTTTGCGGCCAAGCAAAACTTTTGTTGCTCGAAGAGAAGCTCGCCGGACATGCCGGCAATCTGAGCAAACTCGGCAAGGTGAACGAGCGAGTTGACGCCTTGCGTTCTTCTCTTTTCGGAAACCGCATGAATCACGGCGGACTATGCCGGAGCATATTTGATCAATTGGATCACCTTTTGCTGCAACTGCTTCGGAGTACAGAAGTCAGAATCGAGGAGTCAGAATTCAGAATGCAAACATGACCTGCAATCTACTGCGGCACTAGACATTGAAGCGAAAATTGATAATGTCCCCGTCTTTAACGGGATATGTTTTCCCCTCGAGTCGGACCGTACCTTGCTTGCGCGCTGTGGCGTGGTCCCCGGCCGCGCGTAAGTCATCGTAGGCAACAACCTCAGCCCTGATGAAGCCTCGCTGAATGTCGGAATGAATCACACCGGCGGCCTCCTGAGCTGTCATCCCTGCTGGAATGGTCCAGGCCTTCACTTCATCTTCTCCCACCGTTAGAAAAGTTATCAAATTAAGGAGTGCGTATGAACTGCCTATAACCCTGTCGAGAGCCGACTCATTTATGCCGAAGTCCTGGCGGAAAGCTTCGGCTTCCGTTTCAGACAGCTGCGCCATTTCCATTTCAAGTTTCCCCCGCACTACCATGGCTTCAGCATAATCAAAATTTAACGGCGGCAGATCATTGTCTTCATCCGGATTGTTGACAACTACGAGCAATGGCTTGACCGACAAGAAGGTGAATCCTCGAAGTTCCTGTGCCTGGGTTAAATCAGGTTCGGTTCTCAGCGGCTTTTCTTCATTCAAGGTCCTGGCGCAAGCTTCCAGCAGTTCCTTTTCAACGCCTACTTTTCTTCCTTTTTTCTCTTCCAGGACGAGCTTTTCCAGTCGCTTTTCCACTGTCGCAAGGTCAGCGATGATGAACTCGTCCTCCAACTCTCTGAAATCACGAGCCACATCAGGCGCACCCAGCACGGTGTCGGTAAAGTTTCTTATGACCATCAAAAATGCATCCATTGGGCGCATGTGAGTAAGGAGCATAGACATATACTGCTGCTTGCTCTCGATCACGCCCGGCATTCCCTGCAAATCCATGTAAGTCACCTGGGCGTTCACTTTCTTTTTGCCGTGATATAGTTGATCCAGCCACTCTACACGCGGATCGGGAACCGAAACTACTCCTAATACCGGTACCATCTGACCTCCCGGCGGGACCGATTCACCATCCCTCCGTGTCAATGCATTGAAAATTGTCGTTTTCCCCGACCTCCCCAAGCCAACAATCCCAAGTTTCATGGTTGTGCTCCCAAATTCTAAGACCGCAGTTAGCGGCAGCCAAAAGTCACCTTAATTATGCTTCTTGTCCTTGACCTTTGTGTAAGATTCGCAGACTATACCAAATAGCCATAATGATTTAGAAGGTCGTCCAATGCTTTCATCCATCCTCCGGGTAATGCCGGAAAATATGTCACGAGTGGTCCATACTCTGGATGCTTACCTTGAAGCTGCAGGGAAACTGGACGGCCCTGTTTACCACAGTTTAATCGCGAAATGTTTTGATAACAACGTCACTGATGAGAAAAGCTTGAATAGTTGGCTGCATGATTTACCATCCATCGGCTCAAAACACCTTCAGCTTTTCGACCGGGCCCGCCGAACCGCCGAGCAGCGACTCCGGCAAGGCATGTGGATTGCCGTCTGGAAGGACCGGAAGCCTCCCGGTAAAAACTGCCCACAGGCTTTGTTCGGAACCGGTCAGCTCAACTTCGAACGAAAGTGGGCAGCCGTTTTTAACTCCAGGAAATCCAAACACATGAGTTCCAACGAGCAATGGCTGGCTGCTCTGCGCTATTGGCTCCCAAGATTATTTTCAGGCAATTTAGGGTTTGCCGGCAGCATAGGAACTTTGACTTACGACTTGGTGACAACCTACGCACTCTGTAAACACCTTCCGATCTTCCTCGTTTTGCCTTTTCCAACAGAAGAATTGAAGACTCGAAAGTGGTTCGATCTTTCTTCTGAAAGAGCGTCATCTACTGTGTGCATAACCTGCCACAGCAGAGCGGTCCGCTGCTCAAAAGCTTTGAGGATGACCTGCCGAGATCGGCTGCTTGCATTTTTGGCCGACTGCCACTGGGTTTTGGATATACGAAAAGGTGGAAATCTGCATCAAATTCTGCAAACACAGCAAGCAAAACACCTGCGCACCCTCTTGATCTCTCGTCCCTCCAGCGAATCAGCAAAAAACTCCGCCAACCTTGAGCTCCTGGAAACTCATCCCGGCGCTGCAATCGTGCCGGATCCGCCACCGCATTGCGGTCCAGCATATCCAGCAGGCAGCGGCAACGCAACTCATCTCCCAATTTCAAAAACCATCCTATCAAACCGGATAGTTTGGCAGGGCTTCTTATACCATTACACCCGATCCTGTCCAGGTCCCTGGCCCGGACAATCCTATCAGGACTACCTCACCAGCCTTCTTAACAATGAACCCTATTGTGAACATAGTGCACTGGACACCCTCAGCCGCATTCTTTTGGAAGGCCGAATAAGGGCCAGTTTGAAGCTGGTTCGCGGAGAACAACCGGTTGTCTCGTGGACAGCGGTCCCTCCATTACAACTACAGAAGCTAAGGCACTGGAATCCCGCATTGATTCGCTGGACCTTTGAACCTTATGGACTGGCCATCAGGAAAGAATTAGTTCATGCCGGTGGAGCCAAACCAGCTATATATGTCCGCCAGAGTAATTTTGGACGGCTGAAACCTGAAGATCGATTTCGATATCAGCGGCACGAGCCTCCAAAATCCTTATGGAAGCATGAAAAGGAATGGCGGCTGCCTCAAGATTTTCTGCTTAACGGGCTTTGCAAAGAGGATGGTTTCATTTTTGTGCCGGACATTAATGCTGCCCGACTCATTAACGAAAATACACAAAGCCCCCTGCCCTGTTTGGTCTTGTCACGTGTCGATGGCTTCAGCATGATACAGCCTAAATAGCCTTTCTATTTGATTGACGGCCGAATATGGATTAGACAGTTACCATCCGCAACTCCCGTAGCGCAGGGCTTCAGCCCTGCCAATACTCGGCAACCTTAAAGGGCCGCGCTGCGCAGGAAAAGGAATTTCAGGATGAACGCTTGACCACTGGATTTGGTCCGGGGAATGAGGTAGGTTGCGTTGAATGAAATGAAACGCAACAATACGTACATTGAGCCTTCAACAATCAGTCGCGTTTCGCGTGCTCAACGCGACTTACTGAGCTGAAAATACAAAATTTTACAGCGCTACGATTAGAGGAATAAAATCGTGAAGGATTGGCTCAAAGTCTATGGGAGCAGAAGAGTCTTGTGCCTGCTGGGTCTCGGCCTTTCTTCCGGACTCCCGTTGGCTCTTACCGGTTCAACTCTGCAGGCTTGGATGGCGAGCGCCAAAGTAGACTTGCGGATTATCGGAATCTTCTCTCTGGTCGGACTTCCCTACACCCTGAAAATTTTATGGGCTCCCCTGATGGATCGCTTTTCGATCCCCTTTTTGGGAAGAAGGCGAGGCTGGATTATCTCGACGCAGCTGCTGCTTGCGGGAAGCATTATTTTACTTGGCTTTTCATCGCCTGCTTCCATGCCATGGGCAACCGCATGTCTGGCCCTTGCAATCGCGTTCTTCAGTGCCAGTCAGGACATCGTCTTCGATGCCTATCGGGCTGATGTTCTGGCGGAAAAAGAACTGGGGGCGGGGGCGGCAACTTCCGTTATCGGATATCGCCTGGCCATGCTAATCTCCGGCGCGGTGGCGCTGATTCTCTCCGATCATATGGCCTGGTATATGGTTTACGGGCTGATGGGCCTGCTAATGATCGGCAACACGGCATTTACCTTCTGGGCACCCGAGCCTACAGAAACAGTCATACCTCCCAAGACCCTAAGAGAGGCCGTTCTGGAGCCTCTTGCATCCTATTTCCGCCGCTCGGGCGCGGTGGAGATGCTGTTTTTCATCATGGTCTTTAAACTCGCCGATGCTATCGCGGGTGCCATGACCACCCCTTTCCTTTTGGATTTGGGTTTCACTCGAACCGATGTCGGCACCGTCAACAAAGCCTTCGGCTTGCTTAGCACCATCTTTGGAACGCTGGCCGGTGGAGGCATCATTGCCAGAATCGGGATCAACCGATCACTTTGGATCTTTGCCTTTGTTCAGGCGCTATCCAACTTGTCGTTCACCGCTCTGGCGATGCTTGGCAAGAACTATCCGGCAATGGTGGGAGCGATCGGCATGGAAAACATATGCGGCGGCATGGGAACCGCCGCTTTTATCGCATTTCTCATGAGCCTTTGCGACAAACGCTTCACTGCCACCCAATATGCTTTGCTTTCAAGCCTGATGGCGGTCACCCGTGTTCTGGCCGGGGTTCCGACTGGGTTCATGGTAACATCCATGGGATGGGCAATGTTTTACGCCGTCAGTACTCTTGGAGCTTTACCGGGGATTCTGCTGCTTCCTCGTTTTGCACCCTGGAACGGGCACAGAGATGGAGACTGGTCAAGATCGAGCGATTTAGTGTAGCAAATGCCGGTTGCCTATCCTTACCCTTCGCAATCCCGCGCGCTTCGCTGCATCCATGCAGGCTTCCGCCTGGGCAATAGATGTGGTGGGAAAGTCTTCGAGGCAAAATTGCGGGGCAAACCCCAAAAGCGCATAAGGTATGTCTGGATCCAAAGCGGCAATGAAGGAAGCTAGTTGAAAAACTTCCGAATCGTCAACATAACCTGGCACAAGCAACGTACTTGCTAAAAGCACAGGCGGGTCCTTGCGAGCAGCAGCCATTTGCGCGAGGCGTTTGAAATTCTCCAGTATCTGACGATTGTCAAACCCGCACAAAGCGCGATGAATGTTTGGATTCCAGGCCTTCAGATCCACCTTGATGCACCCGCCCGATTCCATCGACAGTCGGAAGACTCGCTTCAGCCAGGCCGGGTGCATGCTGCCGTTGGTTTCCCAGCAAATGCGAATGATTTTACCCGGGTATTTCTCTCGTACTTGCTCAGACACTTTGATGGCATAGGGAAGCTGCGGTATGGGGTCGCCGCCGAAATAGCAGATGCAGCTGGTCTCGCTATTGACTTTTTCAACCAGCGCTTCCACCGACTGCCATTCGGGTACCGCTGCTTGCGACTTTTTGAACTGCCAGTTCTGGCAGAACAGGCAGTTGAGATTGCACGCCTCAAAGAACACCGCCAGGTTGTAATAACCGACCTCCGGCCCCCGGTCATTGGCAAATAGCGGATACCCTGCCCCGGTTCCACCGGGACACACCCAGTCGGCAACACAGTTTGTCGGCAGAGGATCATAATAGTGGGAAACCCTCGCTCTGAGACGTCCGTCCTGGCGTATACTTTCTCTAGTTCCTGCTCGGATGCCGCAGTAACCAACTTCCTGTTCACCCATACGGCATTGGTGTATGCAAAGCGTGCAAGAAAGACCTTGAGCGTTATCGGGCGGCACCAAAGGAAGCTGAAAGACTCTTCTGGACCGAGCATGCAGGGCTTCTATTCGATCCTGGCTTTCCTCCCATCGATTGCGGACGCAATCCGGACAGACCTCTAAACTGGCGCCGACATCAGCCAGCCCACTGCCGCAGACAAGGCAAATCGAATTTTTCTTAAGCCGCCCCGGATACTTTATTAACATAAGCCCCTCGAAATGATTGCCAAAGTACGGGCACTGACAAACCTCCAAGCAAATGGTTTTACTTTTATAGACTTAGCAAATTCTCGGCAGCTGCTCACCTCGCAGCATATCCACCAGGCGCAAACCACCAATTCGGGTTTTCATAAAAACTCGCCCGGGCTCGCCAGCGACAACCTCTCCGATTTTGCAGGCCGCTCTTCCCAGCGGGTGGCTGCGCATAACTTCCAGTACTTCTTGTGCCGCATGTTGGGGAAGACACACCAACACTTTCCCCTCATTTGCAACGTAAAGCGGGTCCAATCCCAATATTTCACAAGCCCCTGCCACATCTTCTCTTACCGGCAGTGACTCTTCATCAAGCTGAATGCCCACATCGGACTGCTGAGCAATTTCGTTCAGGGTTGTAGCCACGCCTCCGCGCGTGGGGTCGCGCAGCACACCAATTTGACGGCAGGAGTTAAGCATAGCCTGAACCAGACCATTTAATGAACCGGAGTCGCTCACAATTTCGTTTTCGAAAGCCAATCCTTCGCGCTTGCAAAGAACGGCCATCCCATGATCTCCAATGGTTCCGTTGATGAGAACCGCATCTCCCGGGCGGGCGTTGTGCCCTCCTATGTTTATTCCATCCGGTACCATCCCGATCCCGGCAGTATTGATAAAGATTTTGTCCGCCTTACCTCTGGGCACCACCTTGGTGTCGCCCGCAATTATCAAGACGTTGGCTTCACGGGCAGCCGCCGCCATACTTTCGACAATTTCCCGCAGGGTCTCAAGCGGCAGGCCTTCTTCCAAAATAAACCCTGCGGTCAAATACATAGGTCTGGCTCCGCGCATGCATAAATCGTTTATAGTCCCATGCACTGCCAGGCTGCCTATGTTTCCCCCGGGAAAAATAATGGGATCAACCACATAGGAATCGGTGGTCATCGCTACCCGACCGCCTTCTACTTCAACCAGTGCGCTGTCGTTCATTTCCAGCAAAAACCTGTTATTAAAAGCCTCTGCAAAGACTTCGTTAACAAGCTCGTGGGTGGCACGACCGCCGCTGCCGTGATCAAGCTGTATGCTCAAGCTATCCATTCCAATATCCACACTCTTTTATCTCGCCCTCGAATCACGATGCATCATAACCTTTAAAACCTGCAAGGTGAACACTAGCTGTGATAACGATAATATGCTCCGCAGGTTCCTTCACCGGAAACCATGCATGGTCCCAACGGATGCTGGGGTGTGCACGCCTTCCGAAATAGTCCGCACTGGGGCGGCGTCATCACACCTCGAAGGACCTCTCCACAGCGGCAGCCGGGATGTTCTTTTACCTGGATGTTTGGCATGGCAAAGCGAGCCGCTGCATCATAGCTCCGCCATTCGGTCCTCAACTTGAGACCGCTTTCCGGGATTTCACCCAAACCGCGCCAGGTGGAATCCGCCGCCTCGAAAATCTCATTCATTAGTTTCCTGGCCGCGATGTTTCCTTCCCGAGTCACCGCCCTTTTGTACTGAATGGCCACTTCGGCTCGGTCTTCCTCCAGCTGGTCGACCAGCATGGTGATGCCCTGCAGGAGGTCCAGCGGCTCAAAGCCGGTTATAACGCATGGCATATGATATTTTGCTGCCACCTCCTGATAAGCCTCCGCTCCTATCACGGTGCTCACGTGTCCCGGACAGATGAACCCGTCCAGGGACAAATCCTCCGCCTCCAGCAAAGCCTTCATCGCGGGAGGCAGCAGTTTGTGTGCAGAAAACACAGAAAAATTCTCCAATTTTTCGGCGGCGGCTTTATGCACGGCGGCGGCAACCGTCGGAGCGGTCGTTTCAAAGCCGATCCCCAAAAAAACAACCTGATGTTCGGGATTCTCACGAGCAATCTGCAGCGCATCGAAGGTCGCATAGACAATACGAACATCAGCCCCTTTACTGCGTTCTTCATGGAGTGAAGAGCTGGAGCCGGGAACTCTCAATAAGTCTCCGAAAGTCGTGATGATCACCCCGGGCTGCTGCGCCAGCCAAACGGCTCGATCTATGTCCTCATTAGCGGTCACGCAGACCGGACAGCCGGGACCGCTGATGAGTTGAATGCTCGGTGGAAGCAACTGCCTCAAACCCGAGCGGAAGATCGCTACGGTATGAGTACCGCAGATCTCCATTAATCTGATCGAGGCCCTGGACAAACTGCGGCGCAACAGACCATCCAGCAAGTTTTTCGCCAGTTCCGGGTCACGGTATTCATCTAGATATTTCAAACTCACTCCAATTAAACCCTTAATCCCTTGGATTTCGACAGGCTCTACGCGAGCGGGGACCTGCCGCGACAGGTCTTTGCCGCACAGGCAGGCACCGGTGCGGCGGGTAAACCTCAAGGCGACTAAAGCCCCTCCCCTGCAAAGTACTTTTGAGCCCCGATGTAGGCCTGCCCAAGCGAGATGCACGCGTCATTGGCAGGGACTTCAACATGAGTGAATACTTCAAATCCTCGCTCTGCCAATTGTCTTTCAAGCCGTTCCGAGAGGTAAGCGTTTTGAAAAACGCCGCCGCTCAGTGCAATTCGCCTCAACTCCCGCACCCTGCTTATTTTTTCCACCGCTTCGACGAGCAGCGAGACGAGGCCGTTGTGGAATCGAGATGATATCATCCCTGAATCTTTGCCGACACGCACGTCTCGAATGGCTGAAGCCACCATTGGAAAAGGATCGAGTACCCAAACATCATTCTTTCTTACTACTTCCCCTCGATACTCTTCATCACCCTCTTTCAGAGCCTGCTCCAACTCGATGGCAGCCTGGCCTTCATAATTGACTGAGTCGCGCAATCCGGCCAGAGCGGAAATCGCATCGAAAAGTCGGCCGCAAGAGGAGGTGATAGGGCTGTTCAGGCCCTTATTCAGCATTTGGATGAGAACCTGAACTTTGGACAAAGGCCAACGGTTCAAGACATCTCCATATGTTGTCAGAACATTGACAGGGTCCAGGCTCCACAAATAACTGACCGCCATCCTCCACGGTTCTTTAATGGCTTTCTCACCTCCGGGCAGCAAAACCTGGCGAAAATGGGCCAGTCTCTCAAACCGGCAGCCATCCACTCGCAAGATTTCCCCACCCCAGATCGTACCATCGGTACCGTAACCCGAACCATCTAGAGCAAGGCCGATTACTGGTCCTTCAATGTGCCGCTCGGCCAGCACCGAAGCGATGTGAGCATGGTGATGCTGCACGGCAAACCGCGGCAGATCCGTTTGACTCATTGCCCATTGGGTGCTCAAGTAGTCAGGATGAAGATCGTGCACAATCCATTTTGGGTCGATTTCCAGAATTCTTTTAAGATGCTCAACGGCGTGCTCGAAAGAACGGAGAGTTTCGAGGTTCTCCAGATCTCCGATATGCTGACTTAAAAAGGCTTCATTTTCCCGGGTTAGGCATACGGTATTCTTCAGTTCCGCTCCAACCCCTAAGAGCGATGGCACCTTTTTACTAAGAAAAATTGGCACCGGTACGTATCCACGTGCCCTTCGAACCGGTCTCGGCTTCTGGTTGAGCACTCGCACCACCGAATCATCGCAGCGCATATAAATGTCGCGGTCGTGAAAAAGAAAATAATCGGCAATTCCATTCAATCGAAGCCTGGCATCATCATTTGCCATAACGATCGGTTCGTCGCTCTGATTGCCGCTGGTCATGACCAGTACGTCACATGAACTTTGTTCGAACAACAGGCAATGCAGCGGGGTATATGGCAGGAAGGCCCCAACAAAGCGATTCCCCGGTGCCACGCTGGGCGCGATGGAAGCCGCAGCATTTTGGTGGTTCTTCTTCACAAGCACAATAGGCCGCTGTGGACTTCTCAGGAGTTTTATCTCTTCAGCAGAAATGTTGCACTGTTGCTGGATGGCTTCAACGTTGCCGAACATTAGTGCGAAAGGCTTTTCTTCTCTTATTTTTCGCCTTCGCAGCCGACTGACTGCAACTTCATCCGTTGCCAGGACCGCCAGATGAAACCCACCCAATCCCTTGATCGCGAGGATCTTGCCTTGCTCCAACAAACGAATGCCTCGGCGAATTGCCTGGTCTTTTTTCGCCAGTAAACGCCCGGAATCATCTTCCAGCCAAACTTGAGGACCACATTCCCAGCAGGCATTGGGCTGTGCGTGAAAACGACGGTTCATTGGATCTTCATATTCTCGTCGGCACTCAGAGCACATAGGAAATGCGGCCATGGTTGTTTGCCCGCGGTCGTACGGAATGTCTTGGATGATGGTGTAGCGAGGTCCACAGTTGGTGCAGTTGATAAAAGGATAACGGTAGCGGCGATCACCCGGATCGAGAAGCTCCCGCAGGCAATCTTGACACGTACACACATCAGGCGATATCAGCGTCCGACGTGATTGATGGGAATCGCTCTTGAGGATGCTGAACCCTTCGAATTGCTCATACGGCAGGTCGGCAACTTCCAGTTGAGTAATCTTTGCCAGCGGCGGCGCCTTGGCACTAATGTCTCGCAAAAAGCTATCCAGTTTTTCGTGCAGCCCGGTCGCTTCAATGAGGACCCCATCGGCCTGATTCCGCACCCATCCCGTAAGTTCGTATCGATGAGCCAGCTGATATATGAAGGGACGAAAACCGACTCCTTGGACAATCCCTGCAATGCGCACGAAAACACTTCGCTCCCCGGCACCAGGCATGGTGTTCATGAGTGGCCTACACCCCGAATCCGACTTCATCTGCTGCGAGAAGCCCGGACTTTCCGTTCCAGCCAGGCAAGCCATACCGGCAATCCCTCGCCGGTTCTGCAGGAAATTTCGAAGATCTCTTGATTGGCATTGAGTTGCCGGGCACTTTCCCGGATTATTTGGATATCGCAATCCGTATAGGGCAGCAAGTCGATCTTATTGATCAGGAGGGCGGAACAGAGCTGAAACATTAGGGGATATTTGAGAGGCTTATCATGTCCTTCAGTCACGCTGAGGATCATGACTTTTTCATGCTCACCCAGGTTGAATTCTGCAGGACAAACCAGATTGCCGACATTTTCAATGATCAAGAGTTCAACGTCATTTAGATCCAGAGCTTCGAGGGCAATCTGGATCATGTTGCCGTCTAAATGGCATCCGCCATCCGTATTGATTTGCACGGCCTGGACGCCCTTGCGCTGAATTCGTTCTGCATCGAAGTCGGATTGCAGATCCCCTTCAATTACTGCCATTTTGATGCGCCCGGCTAAACCGTCGATGGTCTTCTCCAGAAGAGAAGTCTTGCCGGCTCCGGGAGAGCTCATCAAGTTGATAACAAAAATACCGGCATTGTCAAAAAGCTTGCGATTTGCGTCGGCCAGACGATCATTGGCCTGCAGAATGTTTCGCACCACTGGAATCTTCATCTGTGTCATCGAAATCTCCAGTTTCACCTTCTATATTAACGAGAGAAAGTTCTCTTCCGCTGATAAGCTCCAGCGCAGGTTCATCGCACTGGGGACAAAGGAAGATGTGATTCTCTACTTCAAACAATTCCCTACACGCCGAGCAGCGTGCAACAATAGGGACGGTCTCGATCTCCAATTCAGCCCCGGAAGCAATGGAGTCCCGACTCAGCATTTCAAAGCAGAATTTCAGGGAATCCGGCACCACCGCCGCCAACGCCCCTACTTGAAGCCTAATGATGGAGACACGCTTCAAACCGTGCTGCCTTCCCTCTTCAAGAGCGATATCCAGCACGCTTTGAGCAATCGACATTTCATGCAAAGTATATTCTCACCCTTTCCTTCACATTTGCTGAAACTTAACATTCACAAAGGCTCAAGGCAATTAACATGCAGGAACCAAGGGGTCAAGCCGGGCGACAAGGATTGATTTATATTTGTATAGTTTTGATGTAATGTAACAGAGCGGCTGTCCCAAAATGCCCTTTTTGTCATTTCGAATCACCCCTTGGCGTGATGAGAAATCTGTTAGATCAGCGATTTGTGGGAGTAAGATTTCTCGCCTCCGGCTCGAAATGACAATTCTCCGACAGCCCTCCAGTAAAGATAACAGGGCCGTTGGATGTTGGAGAATGAATGCTCAAGCCCGCACGAAGCGCAATTGCGTGTGCCGGCGAGACATGGAATAAAATGTGCAAAATGCAAGATCAAATTGCCCGAAGAAAGCCAACTTGGCCTGTGAGGAACTTGCATTCTTCATGGACAGGAGTCTGCACTCCAGAATATATCGATTGAAGATCTCCGGTTGCCATGCTGGCAAGGAGGTCATCGCCGAACAGAAAAACGGGAACTCTTCATGGACGCTTCGGAAAAACATAATCTAAAAATCCGCCTGATCGCCATCATTTGCTCACTGCTGGTGGGGGCGACTCTGATGGCACTCAAATTTTACGTCTACTGGCTTACACAGTCCACGGCGATCCTCTCCGATGCACTTGAATCCATCATAAACGTGGTAGCAAGTGCATTTGCACTGGGCAGCATCATTTTGGCGGCGAAACCGCCTGATCCGACTCATCCCTACGGACACGGTAAAATTGAATACTTCTCAGCGGGTTTTGAGGGCGCATTGATTATCTTTGCCTCTGTTGGGATCGTTTGGACTGCAATCCCCCAACTCCTCTCTCCCCATGGCTTGCCTCACCTTCAAAGCGGGCTTTTGATTTTACTGGCAACAAGCTTGGTCAACCTGCTGCTTGGAATGGGTCTGGTCCGAGCGGGCAAGTCCACACAATCTCTGGTACTGGTTGCCGACGGCAAACACGTCTTAACTGATGTATACACCTCAGCCGGAGTTTTGCTCGGTTTGTTTCTGGTTCACTTGACGGATTGGTACTGGCTCGACGGAGCAATAGCCCTGCTGGTCGGGTTGAATATTTTGGTCATAGGTGCCAAATTGGTGCGTGAATCCTTCGCGGGACTCATGGACGCTTCCGACCCGGAATTGTTGGAGCAAATTTCGGAATTGCTTGCGCAACACCGGAAAAACTCTTGGATAGACATTCACCGACTGCGCGCGTTGCGCTCCGGCAACCGTATCCTGCTGGATTTCCATCTCATATTGCCGCGCGATCTAACCCTTGAGGAAGCACACAACGAAGTGACCGAGTTGGAGCAAGTTATCAACCAGCATCTGAACGGAAGGTCGGACGTTCTCATTCACGCGGAACCCTGTATCATTCCTGAATGTCCCATATGCGGCTATGATCCCTGCAAGCTGCGACAAGAACCAACACAGAAGCAGTCCGTTTGGCATCGAGATGTGCTGACGGCAGAGGCATCAGAAGATGATCGAACCGAGTTGGATTCCCGCAGAGACCCATCTCCGGCGGATTCAAACGAAAATAGATGAGATATCGTTGTTCTTGAGGGTAAAAGGGGAGAAACAATGTTTAAAACAGGTCTTCGAGCAAGGGCCGAGGAAGGAGAAGACTCTGCCTACTCTCCCCCATCTTATTTCTCCGACGTTGCCGCCAGCCATTGGGCTGCCCCCTCGCTATTTTTGCCTTGCCGTTTTGCCGCCCGCATGCTACCTGAATACCGTTCACAGTCTCCAACTCACATCGATCCTTGCACAATCGTTCCAGCGAACCTGTTCTGAAATTTCTAGCTGATGCAGTTCTCTTTCTAAGCGGTAGCGACACATCTGAGCTATCGGACGACTGGGTCCTCCTTCATCGGCTTTTACAATAAAGAACTGCACAATCTAAACAAAATCAGGGAGGTGAATGATGCGGATTGTAGTTATAGGCCAAGCCGCCTTCGGAGCAAAAACGCTTGAGGCTTTATTGGAAAAGGAAGAAAACATAGTAGCCGTATATGCACCACCGGATGGTCCAAAAGGCCGAGTCGACCCGCTAAAAGAGACGGCACAGGCTAAAGCCATTCAAGTTTTCCAGCCAAAGTCGTTCAAAGACAGTTCGACGTTTGATGCTTATCAGGCTGTGAAACCCGACCTCACCATATTAGCCTTTGTGACCGATATCATCCCCGCTCGCTTTTTCGAGACAGCATCAAAAGGAGCCATCTGCTATCACCCATCGATTTTGCCGCGCCACCGAGGAGCCAGCGCAATCAATTGGGCGGTCATCATGGGCGACCAAAAAACCGGCCTCACTATCTTTCGGCCTGACGGCGGCATCGACACCGGCCCCATATTGCTGCAAAAGGAAATCGACATCGGCCCGAACGACACGACGGGCTCATTATATTTCAACCACCTATTCCCAATGGGGATAGCCGCAATTATGGAGTCCGTAGCACTCATTAAGGAAGGAAAAGCACCTGAAATTACCCAAGACGAGTCGAAGGCAACTTATGAACCTCCATGCGATGATCGAGTGGCCGGCATAGATTGGAAGAAATCCGCGCAAGAAATATACAATCTTGTCAGGGGCTGCGATCCTCAGCCGGGTGCATATACCTTGTGGAAGGGCGACAAAATTCGATTTTATTCGGCCGGACTCTCCAAGGACCAGGCGGATGCGTCTCCCGGTACAGTGCTGGGCATCGACCAGGAAGGGATTCATCTGGCGGTTCCTGGCGGGAAGCTGGTAGTTGGAAAGGTGCGATCGTCCAGCACGGGCAAGATATCAGGCATGGAGTTTGCCGAACAGCAAGGCTTGAAGGCAGGGGACCAGCTGACGAGCTAATAAAGACTGAATGAGGAATTCAGGAGTCAGAATCCAGCGGCGCCGCTCCGTCTTTTGACGGGGTTTGAACGAAAATGGAACCAGTGCAGTCTCCATCCTGAGGCCCCTGTTTCCTCTCTCCCTTGAGAGGGAGACAACGTTGCTGAATTAAGGATGCACTCTTCAGAAAGTCCCCCTTTAAA
>Ga0210088_1000091_pt1 | contig 17673 bp, 13 predicted proteins | sample RushMan_CattailN_6_FD_185557 | JGI IMG/M metagenome (GOLD analysis project Ga0210088, IMG submission 185557) | Wetland microbial communities from San Francisco Bay, California, USA, that impact long-term carbon sequestration -... | ecosystem: Environmental > Aquatic > Marine > Wetlands ... | reverse complement strand
GACCCGGCCCACACTTACCCCAATTTTACTATCAACCATCTGGGCTTCTCCACCATGCATGGCCGCTTCGACAAGACCAGCGGCAAAGTAACGCTTGATCGCGCAGCCAAAACCGGTTCGGTAGAGATTGCGATTGAAACCGGTTCTGTCAGCACAGGTTTTGAAAAACGCAACGATCATTTGAAATCCCCGGATTTTTTCAATGCTGCGGAATTCCCAACCATCACTTTTAAATCCACCGCCTTTCATTTCAAAGGCAATACACCTTCAAGCGTGGATGGCAACCTGACCATCTCGGGCGTAACCAAACCGGTTACCTTGACGATAGATGCATTTACCTGCGGTGCCCATCCAATGAACAAAAAGGAAATGTGCGGAGCTGATGCCAGCGCACAGATCAAGCGTTCCGATTTTGGTATTAAATACGGTCTTCCTGCCATCGGAGACGACGTGAAACTTCAATTCGAGATCGAAGCACTAAAGAACTAATTCCTTCCAGACCGTAATGAAAAAGGCAGTCCAGATCGGGCTGCCTTTTTTCATCGAGGCTTGCAAAATTACGCTGTTTCAAATTTGAAATACCGTGTCCAAAATTTGGTACGGCACTACGCCATACCCTGAAACATATCCATCTGCCCATGCAGCAAGGGTGGTTTGAAGAGTGTGGTATCGAGCGAACTTTCTTCAAGGTTGAATCCCAGCCGCTCGCAGGCTTTGTGAAAGCGCCGCGATAACAGATCGGCAAACAGCCCGCTGCCGCGAAAACGGCTGCCGAATTCCGGATCATTCTCGCGCCCACCGCGCATCTCGCGCAAACGGTTCATCACATGCTCTGCCTTCAGGGGGTAATGCACGGTTAGCCAATCCTTGAACAAATCCTTCAACTCGTAAGGCAGGCGCAACAGGGTGAAACCCGCTGAACGCGCACCGTGCCCATATGCAGCCTCGAGGATTTTTTCCAGTTCAGCATCGGTGAGGAAAGGTATCACCGGCGCGACAAACACACCGCACGGTACGCCCGCCTCGTTCAGTGTCTCTATCGCCCGCAGCCTGCGGCGAGGCGTTGCAGCACGCGGCTCCATCCGGCGCGCGATTTCCCCTTCCAGCGTGGTGACGGAGATAAACACCTGTACCAGATTGTCTGCGGCCAATTGTGCAAGCAAGTCGATGTCGCGCTCAATCAACGATGATTTAGTCACAATGGAAACAGGATGCCTGTGCTCGACCAGCACCTCCAGTATCTGCCGCGTGATCTTCCACTCGCGCTCGACCGGCTGATAGGGATCGGTGTTCGAACCCAGCGCGATCGGCGAACAGCAATATGAAGGTTTGGCGAGTTCCGCGCGCAACAACTTCGCCGCCTCCGGCTTGGCAAACAGCTTCGTCTCGAAATCCAGCCCCGGCGAAAGATTCAGGTAGCCATGCGAAGGCCGCGCATAGCAATAAATGCAGCCGTGCTCGCAACCGCGATAGGCATTCAGCGAATAATCGAACGGAATATCGGGAGACTTCTGGTGCTGCAGGACACTCTTTGCATGCTCCACCGTCACCGTGGTTTTAAATGCCGGCAACTCTTCGTCTGCCGTGCTCCAGCCGTCGTCCACCCGCTCGCGCGACACATTCTCGAAGCGCCCATCGATCTGCAATGTCGCGCCACGGCCTTTGTTTACTTCATGTTTCACTGTGAGATCCTGCAATCAAAATCAAAACCGCCGGGTGGTAGCCCGGCAAAGTCTCTACACCTCTTTCAATACGCCATCCGCAAATATCAGCGCGCACCTGACCTGTTTGCCCGCATATACCGCCTGCATCGCCGCCTGATATTCCTGCATCTGCGCGCGGTAACGCGCTGCTTCCTCCGAATCACCCAGCTTGTAATCCAGCACCCACACTTCATCGTCAAACTCGACTATCCGGTCGATGCGCTTAATTTCGCCTGAAGCGTTGACGTAGGACATTTCGTTATAGGCATCGCGATATTGCTGCGCGTCGAAGAAACGTGCGAGTTGCGGAGAAGAGCGAAGGTGCCTTGCTTGCTGCCAGAGCGAGTCCATTTCTTCTTCAGGAATGGCAAGACGTTGCAGCTCGGCCTTTTCCACATCCCCCTCTGTCATATGTTGCAGGAGCGCATGGAGCCAGATGCCGCGCTGTTGCTGTGATGTTTTTCGGACAGCACGCTTGCCGATCGGAAGAATGGCAGGTAACGCAACAGCCCTTTCTTCATTTCCACTCGTTTCTTTTGCTGGGGACACAGCCTTGAAAAGCGGATTTTGCGTCTCGGTCACCGCTGCCGCGATGCGGTCGTACCACGATGGCGACTTCTTTTGTTCTTCTTTGTCTTCGCCCTTGCTGTTGCCGCTCACGATCAGCGCCTGTTGCGCGCGAGTCATCGCGACGTAAAGCAAATTCATCTCTTCACGTGCTTGCTGCGCTGCTTCCTGCTCGAACAGCGGCGCACGTTTTTTGCCACGCGATGCCTGGTCTGCATACAGGGAAAAGTGCGTTGGCGCGGGAGAGTCGTTCGGCCAATCGAGCAGTACGTCATTACCTTCCCTGTGCTTTTTTTCCGCATTCGCATCCAGCAGCCAGACGATGGGTGATTCCAGTCCCTTGGATTCATGCACGGTGTAAATTCGCACCGCGTCTCCAGCAGTGCCCAGCTTGCCCTCGTCCGGCGCATCATCCGTGCTGTCGCGCAATTCACGCAGTTCCTGCAGGAAGCGCGGCAGGCTGGGATAGCGTCCGGCATCCACTGAAAGTGCGATCTCCATGAAAGCATGGAGGTTGGCGGTGACCTTGGCGCGCATCTCTTCCGGCAACACGGCGCTGTAGCGCGCCAGCACGTCACCCTCGAAATAAATTCGGTCAAGCAAGTCATGTACCGGCAGTTTATCGGCGAGAGCGAGCCACCGTTGCAGCAGTTCGGCGGCGCGCTGCAGGGCGGGCGACGGAGACTCAAGATTTTGCAGCCGCATCCACCAGCTTGCATTCCCTTCCGTCACAAGACGCATCAAATCCTCATCGCTACAGGCAAAGATCGGTGTGCGCAGCACCTGCGCCAGTTTAATGTCGGCAAAGGGCGTAATGAGGAAGGTCAGCAGCGCCTGCACGTCTTCTGCTTCCAGCGTGTCGAGCAGCCCGCCGCGACGCGAGCTGATGAAGGGGATGTGTTTTGCGCGCAAAGCTTCTTCATACACTGCGAGATGGGTACGGCTACGAACCAGCACCATGATGTCGCGCCAGCTTGCGCGGCGTTCATTTCCATCCTCGTTCACTGCCCAATCGCTAACGATCGTTTGCAACAGCCCTGCAAATTGTCGTGCCTCTATCTGGCGCCCGCCCTCTTCAGCTTCTGTTCTCTGCATGGTTAAAGGGTCACGCAGTGTGAGTCCGGCATTCTCTTCAACTTCTTCTTCAGCCTGCTTTGCCACTGCCAATGGCAGCACACGTAAATAGCCGGGTAATTCATCTTGATGCGTCTGGTGTTCGACGAACTCGAATCCATCCGGCTGTTCGCGAAACACAACATTCACCGCATCGACCACAGGCTGCGCGTTGCGGCGCGTCAAGCTGTTACCCAGCATATCGGCAGAAAAATGTTCTTGCAGGTATTCGCGCGCCAAGCCGAACAGCCGTGCGTCGGCACGCCTGAAACGATAGATGGACTGCTTGGGATCACCGACAATAAACACAGTGGGGTGAGATTCAACTGCCGCCGCCGCATCGAACCAGGCGCGCAATATCTGCCATTGTAATGGGTTGGTGTCCTGGAACTCGTCGAGCAACACGTGGCGGTAACGACTATCGAGCTTGTACTGCATCGTCTCGGCGTGTTCGCTTTGTTGCAGCAGGCGACACAATTGCCATTCCAGATCAGAGAAATCCATCTGCTGCATCTGCTGCTTCAGCGCCTGATAACGTTCGAGAAAGGCATGACCGCAATGCAGGACCGCTTCGTTCAGGCGATAGGCCTGCTGCTCTGCCAGCGTATCGAGAACGAGTTGCAGGTTGTCGAACAAGGCATCGCGCGTAAGCAGAAATACTTCTGCCGCCTGTTTTTTGGTGGGTTTGAAACTGCGCGGTTCGTCTTCTTTAGTGAACAGCAAGGGGCGCACCATGTCAAAACGAGTTTCTGGTTTGCTGCCCGTCCAGGCACGTTCCAACTCGCCTGCCTTTTTAATCTGCGTTTCCGTACCGTTTGTCCCAAGCTGATGCACGAAAGCAAAGAATGCCTCTTCACTGATACCGCATTCGCCCCAGTCTGCGACCGGATCGAACTCCAAATCCACGTCAAGATCGGCGCGCAACTTTTCCAGCGCAAATGACAGCACATCCTTTTGTCCTTGTGTATACGCCCACCACTCTGCACGCTTGGCCAGGAAATTGAACAGCAGCTTGCGCGTGATGTACAGGCCGCATTCTCCGAACAGCCATTGCATGTGCTGCGCCTCTGTACTTTCCGGCTGCTTGCGCATCTGCTCCAGCAACTCTTCCCACGCCTCTTCCTGAGCACTGCCCGCACGCTCAAGCAACGATGACCCTTGCATCACATCGGCGTTCAGCGGCGCGCGCTGCATCACCTGCATGAACCAGCCGTGGAAAGTGCTGATGGTAATGCCCGGCTGCGCCAGCAGGACATGGCTATAGAGTCTGCGCGCGCGCTGCACCTGCTCATGGCTCGATATTTCAACCCCCCGCTCGGCAAAGAATTTTTGCACCGAGTCATCGTCGCCCATCGCCAGGTCGCGCAACCACTCCTGCAAACGCACCTGCATCTCCTGCGCAGCCTTGCGTGTAAAGGTAATGGCCAGTATCTGCGAGGGCTGTGCGCCATCCAGCAGCAGACGGACAATGCGCGACACCAGCAGCCAGGTCTTGCCGCTGCCGGCACAGGCTTCGACAACGACGCTGCGCTTTGGATCGAGAGCGATGTGGTTAGTCATTATTCTCCCCCTCCCCAGCCCTCTCCCGCGAGGCGAGAGGGAGCGTAGTCCATTCACCCTTTCTGCACACGCCTCGCATCTCACAATAAACACAGGCTTGATCAATGCCATTCGCGATCAATCCCGCACCGCTATGGATTCGTGACATCAGCTGTTGTAATCGCTCGACATTGAGTTGCGCCAGTTGCGGGACATCCTCTTTGGGTTCAACCAATTTCACTTTGCCATTCTCGATACTGACGAATGCCGCATCGGCCGCGTCATGCGCATAGGCATAGCATGCTAGCTGCACATCCTCGCCCGGTTCCTTCAGTTTGTTGCGCAGCACCTGGTCGTTCTGCGTCTTGTAATCCAGCACTCGCTTTTCTTCGGATCGTATATCCAGTCTGTCGATGCGTCCGTGCAGACGCACCCCTTCCAGCTCCCGATCGAATTTGCTTTCCGACTCGGCATAGCGCCAGCCTTGTTCTTCATTTGCAATTTGCCATTCAAGATAGGCCGGCAACGATTTGTTCCATCGAATCAGCCATGCCCGCGCGGAAAAATCCTGCGACAGCAGGTCAGCGAATACTTGCTCGCTGATCCGCAGCAGGACTGGCTCCAGCTCATCAACTGTATGTTTGCTGACCAATGGATAGCGCTCATGGAAACGGCGCAGGATATCGTGCACGCGCTCGCCGTAGTCACGCTTCTCGATCACCTCCTGCACTTCGTCGAGTTCGTTCAACCGCAAGATATGCCGCGCATAGAATTGATAGGGGCAGGCCACCAATGAGTTGTATGCGCTGATGGAGACACTTCCGGGTACGATCTCCTTCACCACTCTTGGCACTGGTTGTTCGGCCTGCGGCAGACCGGCAGCCTTCGCTTCTTCCGCAGCGAGACAGGCCTGCAATTTTATTTCGCTGAGATCATCACCATATGTCAGCGTATGCAGATCGCGCAAAATTTCCAGATACGGACTGAGCAATCCTTCCTCCCCATTTCTGTCTTTTTGCCATGTGACCAGCACACAATCGTTCATGGCAAGCAAAGCCAATAAATCATCGCGTTGTCTTGCAGCATGGGTACTGCGTGTGGGTAGATCGAGCGCAGCGCGGACCGCATCGTTGAACCATCGTCCGCCATCAGTGATGCCCGGCAAGTGATCCGCGTCGCAACCCAGCAGCAATACCGCATCGAACGCTCTCCAGCGCGTCGCCGCAAGGTGGGTAAAGCGCACCGGACTGTCGATGCCGCTGTCACAGTAAGTCTGAGTATCCAGTTGCTGTGCAAGCCAGCGTCGCCATTCCGCAAAACGGTACTGACCCTGGTCATCGGCCAACTCTTGTTGCCAATTTCCCAACGCATGCAACAATTGCTGCCCCGCATCGTCTTGTTGCAATCCGGTATCGACAGCCAGCATGCGCAGACTTTCGCGCAATGCGGAGATCCATTCAGCCAAGGTCTTTTTCTTGCCCAATTCCAGCCATTCAGCAGCCTGCCGCAGCCGCGCCATCGGTTGGTGCAACAGTGTTTCGTGCCCGGAAAGGTCGATGAATTTTTCCAAACCCGATACCACACCGTGTTTGCGCAGCAATTGTTCAAGTTGGTACACCGCCGATTTCCGGTCGCTTGCAGTCATGTCTGCAAAAATGAACGGCGATTTGAGCAGATCGAGCAAGTCGCGGTGGTAGAAATCGCTTTGCAGCGCAGTGAGCCAGCGATCCAGCACCGTGCTCACCGACAACGTAGCGAAAGTCCAGCCGGTCTCGTCCGCAACCTGCACTTCGGCGCGTTCCAGCAGGGCGCGCATGCGCCGCGCCGCCACGCGATCCTGGGCGACAACAGCAATGTCGCGCTTGCCAGCCGCCAGCCACAAGCGCACTTGCATCGCGGCGGCCCGCGCTTCCTGCTCCAGGCTGGTTGCGGCAAAAAAGTGCATTTTGTCGCCCAGCGGCAGAATGGTTTGAGAGCGAAGATCGTCAATGTCATCGCTCAGCAGACTGCCCCACTGCGTGTCCATTTCGCGGAAATCAAAAATATCAACCGGCGCACGCTCGGCATACTTATCCAGAAAGTGTTGTTCCAGCGCATTCCACCCGGATGCACGCAATACGAACAAGGGTTGATGTGCCTGTGCCGCCAGCTTCGCCAGGCGCAACTGGTAGGTGCGCGGAGCATCCAGTTCGTTTCCGCTTTGCATTGCATGCCACAATTCGAACACGAGCCTGGCTTCGAGTTGCAACGTGCTGTTCTGCCGCGCCTGATAGGCTTGCTGCACAGCGGCGGCGAACGCTTCGGCATCGCGCGGCAACTCATTAAGTGAGAAGGTCAACTCATCGAACAGTACAAGCAATTCGTGGGTCATACTCCACAAGTCAGCATGCTCGAACCATCTCTGCCGGCGCAGCTGTTGATAAAGAATCGCGCTACGCTGACTGTCGCTGATGATGTGCCCATCATGCGGAATGGTTTGCACCCAGTCGTTGAGCGTAACCATTTGCGGTAACAATAAAGCAGGCAGATTGGATTCGGCGCTCAACGCCCGTGCCAGAGGTTGCGCTACATGGTAGTTGGGCAACAGAATCGTTGCCCCGCGCAGATCAGGCATGTCCTGCGCATGGCAGGACAAAATATGTTTGGCTACTCGGTCAAGGAATTCGGAAATCAACGCTCGAGTAGATGCAGCTTATCCTTTACATCTTTCCATTGATCGGCATCGGGAAGCTCGTCCTGCTTTTCGACAATAGGTTTCCATACCTTGGCCAATTCTGCATTCAGAGCAATAAAATCCCTCTGGTTCTCAGGCAGATCATCCTCGGCATAAATCGCTTCTACCGGACATTCGGCCACACATAGCGTGCAATCGATACATTCATCGGGATCGATCACCAGAAAATTTGGCCCCGCACGAAAGCAATCGACAGGACACACATCCACGCAGTCTGTATATCTGCATTTAATACAAGGTTCAGAAACAACATAGGTCATGATGGAACTCCATTTATCAGCAACGTGACATTTTAGCAGAGCTGGTCATAATTAATTCACTTCACAGCACAGCCAATTTTGGTTAGGATATCGCTTGAAGTTCTGCAACTCATCCCAATTTGATTACCCGTTACATCCCAAACCAACAATCACAAAGCGAGAATAAGCCATGAGCGAACATATACATTACGTTTCTGATGCCACTTTTGAGGCAGAAGTATTGCAGGCTCCCCTGCCGGTACTGGTGGACTACTGGGCTGAGTGGTGCGGCCCCTGCCGCATGATTGCACCGATTCTGGAAGAAGTTTCCAAAGAATATGTTGGCCGTTTGAGCATCGCAAAACTTAATGTAGATGAGAATCAGCAAACCCCGGCAAAATTCGGCATACGTGGCATTCCGACTCTGATGTTGTTCAAAAATGGCGACATCGCTGCCACCAAGGTGGGCGCATTGTCAAAATCCCAATTAACGGCCTTTATTGACAGCCACATCTAAAGCGTTTACTGTTTCATCCGCATCGCCTCTTCAGCTTCGCCCCAAGCAACTAAAACATTAAAAATAAGCGAGTACGCTCCAGGCCATGCGGATGGATTTCAGCCATCCCGACCGAATCTGTTTCATTTCGTACATTCCAACTTAATTCTCTCTGTTTCCATTCATTCAATCACCCTTCTCGCATCGCTATGCATTTATCCGACCTAAAAAGCAAACACGTAACTGAACTCGTAGAAATGGCTGCGGCCAATGAAATTGAAAACGCCAACCGAATGCGCAAGCAGGACTTGATCTTCGCGCTGCTGAAAAGCCGGGCTAAAAAGGGCGAAAGTATATTTGGCGACGGCACACTGGAAATCTTGCCGGATGGCTTCGGCTTCCTGCGATCCCCGGATACTTCATACCTGGCTGGCCCGGATGACATTTACGTTAGCCCAAGCCAGATCCGCCGCTTCAACTTGCATACCGGCGATTCAATCGACGGCGAAATTCGGACGCCAAAAGACGGCGAGCGCTATGTTGCGCTGGTAAAGGTGGATAAGGTCAACGGCGAACCGCCCGAGAATGCCAAGAACAAGATCCTGTTTGAAAACCTCACCCCGTTATTTCCCACCGAGCCGCTAAAACTCGAGCGCGACATCAAGGCCGAGGAAAACATCACTGGGCGCATTATCGACATCGTCGCACCGATCGGCAAAGGCCAGCGCGGTCTGCTGGTCGCCTCGCCGAAATCCGGCAAGACCGTGATGCTACAACACATTGCGCATTCCATTTCCTCAAACAATCCCGATGCGATCCTGATCGTACTGTTGATCGACGAGCGCCCCGAGGAAGTAACCGAAATGACCCGCACCGTGCGCGGCGAGGTGGTTGCTTCAACATTCGACGAACCGGCCAGCCGCCATGTTCAAGTGGCCGAAATGGTGCTGGAAAAAGCCAAACGCCTCGTTGAGCATAAAAAGGATGTGGTAATTTTGCTTGACTCTATCACCCGCTTGGCACGTGCCTACAACACTGTAGTTCCTTCTTCTGGAAAGGTTTTGACTGGCGGTGTGGATGCCAACGCATTGCACCGTCCAAAGCGTTTCTTTGGCGCGGCACGCAATATCGAAGAAGGCGGCTCGCTGACCATCATCGCCACCGCGCTGGTGGATACCGGTTCGCGCATGGACGACGTGATCTATGAGGAATTCAAGGGTACCGGCAACATGGAGATTCACCTCGATCGCCGCATGGCAGAAAAACGCATTTACCCCGCAATCAATGTGAACCGCTCCGGCACTCGCAAGGAAGAATTGCTGATCAAGCAGGACATCCTGCAAAGAATCTGGCTGCTGCGCAAGCTGCTCTACCCGATGGACGAGCTGGAAGCGATGGAATTCCTGCTCGACAAGATCAAGGCGACCAAGAACAACGCGGAGTTCTTCGATTCCATGAAGCGCTAATATTTGAAATTTCGTCTCCACCCGTTGTTGCGCTTGGAAATATTGAATTTGATGATAAAAATGGTTTTGACGATGCCGGATATTTATGTATAATCCGCGCCTTCGCGAAAAATCGCCCCAAAATCACAAAAGTAATCGAGGTTGTTATGTACGCAGTCATTAAAACCGGTGGTAAGCAATATCGCGTCACCAACGGTGAAACCCTGAAAATCGAAACCATTGCCGGTGACGTGGGTAGCCCCGTCGTGCTGGACAAAGTGCTGATGGTAGCCGACGGCGACAAGCTTTCCGTAGGAAAGCCTATGCTGACTGGCGCTTCCGTCAAAGCTACTATCGTTTCCCATGGCCGCGCTGACAAGGTGCGCATCTTCAAGATGCGCCGCCGCAAGCACTACCAGAAGAACCAGGGACATCGTCAAAACTACACTGAAATCCGTATCGACGGAATTTCTGCTTAATTCTGCAAGAACGTAATACTGTAAGGAGCAACTAGCATGGCATCAAAAAAAGGCGGCGGCAGTACCAGTAACGGACGCGACTCACACTCAAAACGACTGGGCGTGAAGAGCTACGGCGGCGAACTGATCAGTGCGGGCAGCATCATCGTGCGCCAGCGCGGCACTGAATTCCACCCCGGCGAAAATGTCGGCATGGGCAAGGATCACACACTGTTTGCCAAGATCACCGGAAAAGTGGTATTCGCAATCAAGGGCGCACAAAAACGCAGGACTGTTTCCATCGTAGCTGCTTAAACAGCTCAACTGGAACAAGCCAGCCCTATCGCAAGGTAGGGCTTTTTTGTTTCCAGAGGTTATTTTATAGACAATAGTTACACGACATGAAGTTTATTGACGAATCCAAAATCGAAGTCTTCGCAGGCAAGGGCGGCAACGGCATCGCCAGCTTTCGCCGTGAAAAATACATCGAGAAAGGCGGCCCGGACGGCGGAGACGGCGGACGCGGCGGCAGCGTGTATGCGCTGGCCGACCGCAACATCAATACGCTGGTGGACTACCGTTTTGCCCGGATACATCGCGCCAAAAACGGCGAGCCCGGGCGCGGATCGGATTGTTACGGCAAGGGGGCAGATGACATTATCCTGCGCATGCCGGTCGGCACAGTAATTACAGACATTAACAGCGGAGAAGTCATCGCCGACCTTACCCATGACGGAGAAAAAGTATTGCTCGCCCAGGGCGGCATCGGCGGCTTGGGCAACATCCACTTCAAGTCCAGCACCAACCGGGCACCGCGCCAGTGCACGCCCGGCACGCCCGGAGAGGAACGCGAATTACAGCTGGAATTGAAAGTCCTTGCCGATGTCGGATTGCTCGGCATGCCAAACGCAGGCAAGTCCACATTCATCCGCTCGGTTTCTGCAGCGCGACCAAAGGTGGCTGACTATCCGTTCACGACGCTGCACCCCAATCTGGGCGTAGTGCGCGTATCGAACGAAAAAAGTTTTGTCATTGCCGACATTCCCGGATTGATCGAGGGTGCTGCGGAAGGTGCCGGTCTGGGACACCAGTTCCTGCGCCACTTGGCACGCACACGCCTGCTGCTGCATCTTGTGGATATTGCGCCCATGTACGAGGGGACCGACCCTGTCGCAGATGCGCGCGCGATACTCAACGAGTTGAAGAAATACGACCCTGCTTTGTACCAGAAACCACGCTGGCTGCTGCTCAACAAAGTCGATTTGCTGGAAAATCGCGATGAGAAGGTTGCTGAATTCCTGAAGGAGTTTACCGATTTTGACCGATACTTCGTCATCTCTGCGATCAACGGCGAAGGTTGCAAGGAATTGACATACGCAATCATGGATCATCTGCTCGCCATGAATGAACAGGAACAACAAACTGCCGCGGAAAGCGCGCAGGAATCCGACGCAAGCTCTATCTGAACACACCATGAAAACGGTACTGACAAAATGTAAACGCATCGTCATCAAGGTTGGCAGCAGCCTCGTGACGAATCAGGGTGCCGGACTCGACCTCAAGGCGCTGGGCAACTGGGCGCGCCAGATCGCTTTGCTCAATGCCGGTGGTCATGAAGTTATATTGGTATCTTCCGGAGCTATCGCCGAAGGTATGCAACGTCTCGGCTGGAAAACCCGCCCCACCCTGATACATGATCTGCAAGCCGCTGCTGCCGTCGGGCAGATGGGTCTGGTACAAGCCTACGAAAGTTGTTTCCGCCTGCATGATTTACATGCGGCACAAGTACTGCTTACCCATGCCGATCTGGTTGATCGCGAGCGTTACCTGAACGCGCGTGCCACGCTCACCACGCTGCTTTCGCTGCGCGTTATCCCGATTATCAACGAGAACGACACTGTTGTGACAGACGAAATAAAGTTCGGCGATAACGATACATTAGGAGCGCTGGTCACCAACCTGATTGAAGCGGATGCGTTGATCATCCTCACCGACCAGACCGGCCTCTACACTGCCGATCCGCGCAAGGATCCAAGCGCCACGTTAGTCAGTGAGGCTCGTGCCGGCGATGCTCAGCTTGAAAAAATGGCGGGGGGTGCAGGCAGTTCCATTGGACGTGGCGGCATGCTCACCAAAATTCTTGCCGCAAAGCGCGCGGCCCGGAGCGGTGCGCACACTGCCATTGCTTCAGGACACGAACAAGATGTGCTGATGCGTCTGTTGCAGGGTGAATCCATCGGCACGCTACTCACATCCCCCACTCTTCCCATTACCGCCCGCAAGCAATGGCTTGCCGATCATTTGCAGGTTTCTGGCAAACTGGTGCTGGATGCGGGTGCTGTATCAGCTTTGCGTAGCAGCGGGAAAAGCTTGCTGCCGATAGGCGTCAAGCATGTCGGCGGGGAATTTGAGCGCGGAGCAGTTGTCGCCTGCGTCGACGAGAACGGCCAGGACATCGCACGCGGATTGACCAATTACAACGCCAAAGAAGCTCGAATCATTGCGCAACATGCCAGCAAGGAAATCGAAAAGCTGCTTGGCTATGGTGGTGATGCCGAAATCATTCACCGTGACAATCTAGTCTTGTTGTAAAGCAACAATACTAAGTTGCGGCGCAGGCCAACGTGGGCTTAGCGAACGTCAAGCTGCGAAGCAGCGGCCGTAGCCACAATCTATTGCAGATATCTCAGCCTGTTCCTTACAAGGCTTTAACGGTTATTTTCAACTGCCGCGCAATGGTATCAACTGACTCGCGCAATTTCTCTCCCCATTGTTCCTCGGCAGGTTCTGAGTGAGGATATTTCTTCAATGCCTCATCGGCAGATTCATTTAAAGCTTTTAAATGACTGTCCCCATCATTTGCCTTCAGTTGAGGATTAATTGCCTGAAAATACAACATCCCATCGCGTAGCGTTATTGCCAACAAGTATGCGCTCTCGCCCTTTGCAAACACGGCGGGATCGCGTATTTCATAATACTGGCTGGGAAGATCGGCTTTCGGCGGATGTGACAACAGGAATTGCTTGGCGATTTGCTCGATAAAAGTTTGCGCACGATTGAGTTGCGGGGCGAGAATCATGTGGTACTGGCCGGGACGCTGAATCGTGACGGGGGTATCCAGCACCACAGGTTTTGCTCTGCGTATTGTCAGAATGACAAGTGTCACAATGGTTATGAGTAGCAGTGACTCGCCCATTTATTTGCCCTAAAGAATTCGGGACATTAAGTCCCTCGATTGATAATCGATAGTCAGCTTTGCTGAAAATCCTGAATGTCTACTTTCTCCATCCATTTCCTGATGCGGTTGGCATCCCCTACACGGGTGTGCTTACCCCATGAATTGAGCAGTACGATAATAACAGGGCGTTGATCGATCTTTGCTTCCATCACCAGGCAGAGTCCCGCTTCGCTGATGTAACCAGTCTTGCTCACACCGATATCCCACGATGCATTTCTGACCAGAGGATTGGTATTGTTAAAGCGCATGGTGCGCCCCCTTAATCCTTCCACCGAATGAGACGTGCTGGTAGTGTACTGATGGATCAGCGGGTACTTGTACGCGGCGGCAACCATTTTGACCAAATCCTGGGCGGTGGAAACGTTATCGCTATCCAGTCCGGTCGGGTCCAGAAACCGGGTATCGTGCATGCCCAGAATGTGCGCCTTGACATTCATCGCCTCAACCATGGCTCTCGGCCCTCCCGGATAACTTCTCGCCAAAGCAAGTGCCGCCCGGTTCTCCGATGCCATTAACGCAATCTTAAGCATTTCACTGCGAGTCAGTGTCATACCGACGCGCAATTTTGATTTGGCCCTTCTGATCTTGTTGAGGTCATCTTCAGTGACGTTCACTTCCTCATCCATGGGCAAGTGCGCATCCAGCATAACCATCGCCGTCATCAGCTTGGTAATGGATGCGATTGGCACAACCATTTCTGAGTGCTTTTCGTACAGCGGAAGCTGCCTTTGCTCGTCATAGATCAGCGCAATATGGGATTGCACTTTGAGCGATGGTATCTTGTGCTTCCGGTGTGAAACTGCATCACCAGAAGCAGATTGCTGACGATAAGTTCCTGCACTGACCGTTTGGATTGCCAGCGAGCAGCCAAGCAATACCAATACCAACAATGGTTTTTTCATACTTCTCCCCGTTCTGAAACGACCACAGGGTATAGAGCATACATTAATATCAATAAAAATCAAGAAACAAGCTGCATATTCTCTTCCTGTTTCTGAAGATTCCACATTTGCGCATACAGTTTTCCCATTGCCAATAATTCGCGATGCGTGCCTCGCTCTGCAATGCGTCCCTTATCCATCACCAGTATCTGGTCAGCATCAACCACAGTGGACAAACGGTGTGCAATCACCAGTGTTGTGCGGTTTTGCGCAATTGCGCGCAGTTCGGCCTGAATCGCTTTTTCAGATTTCGAGTCCAAGGCAGAAGTGGCCTCATCGAAAATCAGTATTGCCGGATTTTTCAAAATCGCGCGAGCAATGGCCACGCGCTGCTTTTCACCGCCCGACAGTTTCAAGCCTCGCTCGCCCACCATGCTGTCATACCCTTGCGGCAATGATTCGATGAAATCATGAATATGCGCTGCCTGCGCGGCAGCGATAATATCTTCGCGCGAAGCATCGGGGCGACCGTACGCAATGTTGTAATAGATCGTATCGTTGAACAGCACAGTATCCTGCGGCACGATACCGATCGCCGCGCGCAGGCTGGTTTGAGTCACGCCGCGTATATCCTGCCCATTAACCAGGATGCGCCCCTGCTGGACATCGTAAAAACGGAACAGCAAACGCGAAAGCGTCGACTTACCTGCACCGCTAGCGCCCACCACGGCCACCTTATGCCCGGCTGGAATATCGAAACTCACATCAAATAATATCTGCCGGTTGGGCGCATACGCAAAACTGACCTGCTCGAATTTCACCGCCGCGCTTCCGACCTGCAACGTGACCGCATCCGGGGAATCGGCAATTTCACGATGCTCCTGCAACAGGCTGAACATCTTTTCCATATCCGCCAAGGCGTGGCGTATCTCCCGATATACAAAACCGAGAAAATGCAGCGGCATATAGAGTTGGATCATGAACACATTGACCAGCACCAGATCACCCACGGTCATCTTGCCTTGAACAACCTGGCTGGCGGCCAGTATCATCAGCGTGGTAATACCAATCGCGATAATGACACTTTGCACGGAATTAAGCAGCGCAAGGGAAGTCTGGTTTCTAACTGCAGCAGTTTCCCAGTGTGCCATGTGATGATCGTAGCGGTTCGCTTCGTATTGCTCATTGCCGAAATATTTCACCGTTTCATAATTCAGCAGGCTATCGATGGCTCGCGTATTGGCTTTCGAATCCAGATCGTTCATGGTGCGCCTTACCACCATGCGCCACTCGGTGATAAACAGGGTAAAAGCAATATAGATCACCAGCGTGATGAATGTGATGATCGCGAACCAGACATCGTATTTTTTCAGCAATATCACTGCCACCAGACCGATTTCCAGCAGCGTCGGCAAAATATTGAACAGCGTGAAATTAAGCAGAAAGCCTATCCCGCGCGTGCCGCGTTCGATATCGCGCGACACCCCGCCGGTTTGCCTGTCCAGATGAAAGCGCAAACTCAGGCTATGCAGATGTTCAAACACCTTCAGGGCGACCCTTCTGATCGCGCGCTGAGTTACGTTGGCAAATACCGCATCGCGCAATTCACCGAACAGCGTGCTGCACAAGCGCAACAAACCATAACCTACAATCAGAAAAACCGGAACAACCAATACAGATTTGGTTTTATCCATCGCATCGATGATTTCCTTGAGGACCAGCGGTACAGACACGTTGGCCAGCTTGGAAAATACCAGCAGACTCATCGCGACGATTACCCGCCATTTGAATTCCATAAGATATGGGAAAAGCGAGCGAAGGGTCTGCCAATCGGCGCGGTTACTATTGTTTAATGGTTGTAGCGTAGAAGGACGCATATTTATGAGGCTGAGAAAATCAGACGCCGATTATAGCTGCGCGCGCTGGTATAACCAATAATTGGCCAGCAATCTTGTATGGTTTATGCGCTGATTACAGGTGATTGCCGCAAACTGAATGTTTCATTGGGTGCTATAAAACAGACAGACTGCAAATCAATGCGGCAAAGCAGGATAGCCATAATGATAGCCCTGTGCATAGTCAACCCCGATCTCGGCAATAATTTTGGCTGTCACCTCATCCTCGACGAATTCGGCAACGGTCTTGAGACCGAATTGATGCGCCATGCTGTTGATATGTTCGACCATAATGCGGTCGCGGTCGTCAGCGGCAATTTTGCGTATGAAACTTCCCTCGATCTTCACGTAGTCGATAGCCAGGTATTTCAGGTACATAAATGAGGAAAAGCCGCTGCCGAAATCATCAAGTGCAACGGAAATCTTGTTAGCGCGCAACTCTTCGATCACCTTCCCAACCTTGGTAAGATTTGGCAACGCCTCTCGCTCGGTAATCTCCAGCACAACACTTTCGCAGGGCACCCCTACACTTCTTACCAACTCGGGTATTCCTCGAACCCATTCAATATCTTTAAAACACGAGGGAAACAGATTGAAAAACAATTTGACCTGCGGCTGGTCGCTTACAATTAATTTGTAATACTCCAATCCCTTGCGGAACACTTCACGATCCATATCCTGCGCCATACCCAGCTCTTCAGCCACCTCTGCAAACTCCTCAGCCGGAATGTATGCCTCACCATCGCGGATTCGTCCCAGCACCTCATAAGCCATCACATCCCCGGTTTGCACGTTGACAATAGGTTGCAAGAAGGCATCAATGCGCCCCTCACGCGCAGCACTGCGCAAAAAGTCGCCTTGCTTGAAGATCGTCATCATGCTGTGATCCTCTTCATGTCCAGTAGTCATTACCTGGTTCTTGCCACTCGCCTTTGCCTTGTACAACACCACATCCATGGCTGAATAAATCCCTTCTTCAGTCTTGGCATCCTCGGGGAAATTCACCATGCTGAAACTGGCTGTAACGCGTAACTTGCCAACCGGCAATTCAAATACCTTTTCGGCAAGCGCCTGGTGGACTTTATTGGCTACCTGCATGCCCCTGGTGACATCGGTTTCCGGCAGGATAATGGCGAACTCGTCACCCCCCAGGCGCGCCAGCACATCGACACGGCGTAACTCGACTCCCAATAGAGATGTAATCTCCTTGAGCACCATATCTCCTATCGGATGACCAAAGGTATCGTTAATATATTTGAAGTTATCCAAGTCGATCATGATCACCGAAAACATGTGGTCATGGCGCGTCGCGCGGATAATCTCATTCTGCAAAAATTCCTGGAATTTGCGGCGGTTGTACAGACC
>Ga0210088_1000089_pt1 | contig 17739 bp, 21 predicted proteins | sample RushMan_CattailN_6_FD_185557 | JGI IMG/M metagenome (GOLD analysis project Ga0210088, IMG submission 185557) | Wetland microbial communities from San Francisco Bay, California, USA, that impact long-term carbon sequestration -... | ecosystem: Environmental > Aquatic > Marine > Wetlands ... | reverse complement strand
CAAAAAGATCGACCGCTCCATCTTCCCCGGCACCCAGGGCACGCCGACGCTCTCGCTCGTGGCCGCCAAGGCGGTGTGCTTCCACCTGGCCGCGACCCCGAAGTTCCGCGCGCTCCAGGAGCGAACCCTGCGCACCGCAGCCCTCCTCGCAAGCGAACTCGACACCAAAGGCTACCGGCCGGTGAGCGGGGGCACCGACAACCACATGGTGCTCACGGACCTGCGAGGCAAGGGCCTCAAGGGCGACAAGGCCGAGGCGGCACTCGAGGCCGCCGGGGTCCTCTGCAACCGCAACGTCATCCCCTTCGACCCGGAGTCCACCCTGGTGACGTGCGGCCTGCGCTTCGGCACGCCCGGGATTGCCTCCCGCGGCATGGGGGAGGAGGAGGTGAAAGCGGTTGCCGGCTGGATCGACCGGATTCTCTCCAAGCCGAATGACACGTCCATCCAAAAGCGTGTTGGAGAGATGGTCAAAGATCTCTGCCGCCGGTTTCCCCTGCGCGATCGGCTGTAAAGCTGACCAACGTCAAAGATCATTTCAACAAATTCAAATGTTATTTTTTTGTTAACCGTTTAATCTCCCCACGGGTCTATCTGCTCCGTTGAGGGGCAATATTCTTGAGCCTGTCTGCGAATCGTACTATGATCAAACAAGAACCACAAAACCAGCAACCGTTGTTTCAGGCGGGCGAGCCGACTCAAAGGAGGGTACATGGAAAACGCTGTCAACTGGAGGCCTTACGTCGCCGGGGCACTGGTCGGGGTACTGGCCACCCTTTCCGTCATCGTTTCGACCAAGGTCCTGGGGAAAACGCAGTACCTGGGCGCCTCCACCACGTTTGTGCGTGCGGTCGGGTTCGTCGAGCAGGCGGTGGATGCCGAGCACGTTAAAAAGAACCCCTATTTTCTAAAGGAAAAAGTCAAGGTCGACTGGCAGTTCATGCTGATCGTCGGCATCTTCGTCGGCGCCTTATCGGCTTCGGTGATCGACGGCAGCTTCAAGCTCGAGGCGGTGCCGCCCGTCTGGCGCGAGCGTTTCGGCGGCGGCGTGGGGCTGCGCGCCGTCGGTGCGTTTCTGGGAGGCATCGTGGCCATGTTCGGCGCGCGGCTGGCCGACGGCTGCCCGAGCGGGCACGGCTTGAGCGGCCTGATGCAGCTTTCGGTGAGCGGATTCATCGCCCTGGCCTGTTTCTTCGGCGCGGGGGTCCTGATGGCCGCGCTGGTGTACCGGCGAAGAGGGGGTGTGCAATGAGCGACCAGTGGCTTGGGCTGATCACGGGGATCTGCTTCGGTGCGCTCCTGCAGCAGGGCCGGGTGCTGCGGTTTGAAAAGCAGGTCGGTGCCATGCTGCTGAAAGACATGACCATCATGAAATTCATGATGTCGGCCATCCTGGTGGGCATGGTCGGCGTGCACGTGGCGGTCGCACTGGGCCTGGCCCAGCTCAGTCCCAAGGCCACCCAGATCGGTGCGACCGTGGTGGGCGGCCTCCTGTTCGGTCTCGGCTGGGCGATCATGGGATTCTGCCCGGGGACCTCGGTCGGCGCCGTGGCCGAAGGCCGCTGGCATGCGATCTTTGCCATATTCGGCATGATGGCCGGGGCGGCCATCTACGCGGAGGCTTACCCGCACCTTGAAAAAAATTTCCTGGCGCTGGGGAACCTTGGAAAGATCACGCTGCCGGGAGTTTTGGGGATAAGCGCCTGGGCGATCATCCCGATGCTATGGGTTGTCTTTATCCTGTGCTTTGTATTCTTCGAAAAAAGGGGGCTCTGACAGATGCGCCACCCCAATAAAGAGCTGATCGGCAGAAAAAAGCTGGAGCTTGATACGCCCTGCCTGGTGATCGATCTGGACTTCTTGGATGAAAACCTGCAGAAAATGCAGGCGCGGGTCAAAGCGGCCGGCAAAGCTCTGCGGCCCCACGCAAAGACCCACAAGTGCTCGATGCTCGCCAAGATGCAGGTCGCCAACGGCGCCATCGGCGTCTGCGCAGCCAAGGTCTCCGAAGCCGAGGCCCTGGTGGATGCAGGGATGTCGGGGGTGCTCGTCACCGGGCCGGTGGCCGGCAGGGAGAAGATCAACCGGCTCGTCTCACTTTTGGGCCGGGCCCCGTTTCTGATGGCGGTCGTCGACAACCCCGCCGGAATCGAACTTCTCGAAAGCCGTCTCGCCGAAAAGGACCGACGCCTCGACGTCCTGCTGGACATCGATATCGGCCACCGGCGCACCGGCGTACCGCCGGGCAAGGCCCTGGATCTGGCCGGGCGCCTGCTTGCCAGCAAACGGTTTCGGCTGCGCGGCATCCAGGCCTATGCCGGCCACGTGCAGCACATTCCGCGCTACGAGGACCGCAGATCGGCATCCCGCGAAGGGCTCAAACAGGCGGCGGCGGTGTTCAAGCAGCTGCAGGCGCGGGATGAGGCATGCACCATCTTCAGCGCCTCTGGCACGGGGACAGCCGCTATCGATCTGGCCGTGCCGGAGCTCACGGAACTGCAGGCCGGCTCCTACGCACTTATGGACGCCGAGTACTTGGCCATCGAATCGACGGACGGTACCGATGCACCCGATTACCACCCCGCCCTCACGATGCTGACCACGGTGGTCAGCGGCCCGCACGGCCGCCAGGTGACCGTTGACGCCGGGCTGAAGGCGCTTTACCGGGACGGCGGCCGGCCGCGGGTGGTGAACCCCGAATACGCCAATCTGCAGTATGACTGGTTCGGGGATGAATACGGAAAGCTGGCCGCGCCGGACCGGGTCGCTCTGCTGCCTCAGCTCGGAACGGTACTTGAACTGGTGGTGTCGCATTGCGATCCAACGGTCAACCTTTTCGACGGCTTTTACATTGCCCGCGCCGGCAAGGTGGTGGACGTCTGGTCGATCGACCTGCGCGGCCGGTGCCAGTGAACGGTCAAAGGGCAGGGGGCGGTCCAACGACAGCGGGTTGCAGGGCCGGTGTTGGGCGGGAGATGCACAATGACATTCAGTGACCTGTTCGGTGCGAAAAAGCCGGTGATCGCCTGCGTGCACCTGCTGCCGCTGCCCGGGGCCCCGCGTTTTGGGGGCAGCATGCAACCGGTTTACGACACAGCCCTCAAGGAAGCCGCCGTGTTCCAGCGTCAGGGGGTGGACGGCCTGATCGTTGAAAATTTCCGCGACAAGCCGTTTTATCCTGGCCGCATACCGGCGGAAACCGTGGCGGCCTTGAGCGCGGTGACGAGGGAAATCGTCAAAGCGACTGCCTTGCCGATCGGGGTGAACGCGCTGCGAAACGACGCCCTTTCGGCCCTCGCCATCGCTGCGGCGGCCGAGGCCCATTTCATCCGGGTCAACGTCCACATGGGGGCGGTGGTCTCCGAGCAAGGCGTCATCCAGGGGGTAAGCCACGAGACCTTGCGTTTGCGCGCAGCGTTACGTGCGAAGACGCTGATCTTCGCAGACGTGGGAGTCAAACACGCTGCTCCCCTGGCCGACCGCGGCCTCGCTGCCGAGACCAAGGACCTCGCCGAACGCGGCATGGCGGATGCCGTCATCGTGTCCGGGGAGCTCACCGGTGCTGAAACCAAGTCGGAAGACGTGGATATCGTGGCCGCCCACACGCGCCTGCCCATCCTCATCGGCAGCGGAACCACCCCCGAAAACCTTCACAAGGTTTTCGCCAGGGCCGACGGGTTTATCGTCGGCAGCTACTTCAAGAAAGACGGCAAGGGTGAAAACCTGGTGGATGCGAAGCGGGTGAAGGCTTTCATGCGCAAATTGAAACTTCTATCGGAGGCTCGGCTGTAATGAGGTATGTGAACCTTGGGACGACAGGGGTGCAGGTGTCGGAGCTTTGCCTGGGAACCATGACCTTCGGCAAAGAGGCCGATCGCCAAACCAGCAGGGCCATCTATCGATGCTGCCGCGAGGCCGGTATCAATTTTTTCGACTGCGCCAATGTTTACTCCAGCGGAGAGGCGGAGCGCATCCTGGGCGACCTCATCACCGGAGAGAGGCACCAGTTGATCCTAACGACCAAGGTCGGGGGGTCCATGGGCTCCGGCCCCAACCGTGAGGGGCTTTCCAGGCGGCACATCCTCCAAGAGTGCGAAGAAAGCCTGCGGCGCCTCAACACGGATTGGATCGACATCTATTTCGCGCACCGCTTCGACGCCCTCGTTCAGATAGAAGAAAGCCTGCATGCGTTCGATATGCTTGTGAAACAAGGCAAGGTGCGCTACATTGGGGTCAGCAACTGGGCGGCGTGGCAAATTGCCGGGGCGCTTGGCGTTTGCGCGCTCAGGGGCTTTCAGCCCATCCGCGTGATCCAGCCCATGTACAACCTGGTGAAACGCCAGGCCGAGGTGGAGCTGATCCCGCTCGCGCAAGATGCCGGCTTGGGAGTCATGGCCTACAACCCGCTGGGCGGAGGCGTTCTGACCGGGAAATACGGCCGCGCGCCGGAAAAAGCCGCCGGCCGGTTGGCCGAAAACGCCATGTACCGGAAACGCTACGCCGAGGCCTGGATGTTCGAGGCTGCCCAGGAGCTGAAAGTCATCAGCAATGATGTGGGTATGTCGCCGGTGAGCCTGGCTGTCGCCTGGGTGGCCCGCAACCCGGCCGTCACCTGCCCCATCATCGGCGCCCGCAGCGTCGAGCAGCTTGCGCCTGCGCTCAAGGCAGCTGAAATTCAACTGACCGCTGAGCTTTATCAGCGGCTGAGCGCGTTGGCGCCTTCGCCACCGCCGGCAACCGACAGGAGCGAAGATAACAGGAAATAGGCATATTGAATCCTACCGCCTGGAGACAAGCCTGCATGCGCTTGAGGCCCAAGCCGGAACGTTAGAAAGAGATCTGCCGAGCATAATAGAGAGGGGCCTAAGCTTTATGAAACTACCCGAATTACATATCGGCGAGCTGATCGCCAAAATCCCGATTGTCCAGGGCGGCATGGGGGTAGGAATATCCCTGTCGGGCTTGGCATCGGCTGTGGCCAACGAGGGCGGCGTCGGGGTCATTGCCGGTGCGATGATCGGCATGGGTCAGCCCGACCTTGCGTCCGACCCGCTGGAAGCCAATCTCAGAGCCTTGAAGAACGAAATCCGCAAGGCCCGCAGCCTGACGAAGGGCCTTTTGGGCGTCAACATCATGGTAGCGCTGACCCATTACGTCGAGATGGTCATCGCCGCCATCGAAGAAGGGATCGATTTCATTTTTTCCGGCGCCGGCCTGCCGCTGGACCTCCCGAAATACCTGAAGAAGGACAGCCGGACAAAGTTGGTTCCCATCGTTTCCTCGGGCAGGGCCGCCGAAGTGCTCTGCAAGAAATGGGAAAGGTTCGCCCACCTTCCCGATGCGTTCGTCGTTGAAGGCCCCATGGCCGGCGGTCACTTGGGGCTCAAGGCGGAGCAGATTTTTTCGCCGGATTTTACTCTGGAAAAACTGGTGCCCGAAGTGTTGGCGGCCGTCAAGCCTTTCGAAGAAAAACACGGCAAGGCCATCCCTGTGATCGCCGCCGGCGGCGTTTACAGCGGGGCGGACATCTATAAATTTCTGAAGATGGGGGCCGCCGGCGTCCAGATGGCGACACGCTTCGTGGCCACCCATGAATGTGATGCGGACTTGGCCTTCAAACAGGCCTACGTCGATTCCACCCAGGAAGACATCGTGATCATCCAAAGCCCGGTGGGTCTGCCGGGGCGGGCGATCAACAACGAGTTTCTGGAAGCCGTCAAACGCGGCGAAAAAATTCCGTTTACCTGCCCCTACCATTGCATCCGCACCTGCGACCACCGCAACAGCCCCTATTGCATTGCGCTGGCGCTCATGCAGGCCAAAAAGGGGAATCTCAAGCGCGGCTTTGTGTTTTCCGGCCAGAACGCCTATCGGGTGGACCGGATCGTTTCGGTCAAGGAGTTGATCGATTCCCTCAAGCAGGAGTTCGCAACGGCCCAAAGAGCCGACACGGAGAATCAGCGCCGGACAGGATAGAAACGGATCCCTCCCATCGGAAATGAAAGACTGCCTGCGGTTACGGCGTCCCTTATTTCATGATTTTGCGCGCCTGGCTGACGTACTCCTCCTCGGTGATGATGCCGTCGCTGTTGGCGTCCCAGTACTTGCAGTCCTTTTCTGCCTTGGCCTTATCTTTGAACGCCCCCATGCACTCCTGCACCGTGAGTTTGCCGTCCTTGTTGGTGTCGCAGGACCGCAGGATTTCCTGGTAGGCGCCCCTGATCATCTCCGTCGGCGGGCCCTTGTTCTGGGCGCACAAGCGGCCCGGATGAAGCGCCACGCCGATCATTCCCAAGACCATGGTGAAACTCAGAAACCGGATCAGACTCATCTTCTCCCCCTTCGGTTGAAATAAACTGAACACCGCCCTAAAAAAACGGCCGTTTGAGTTCTATCCTAAATCCGGCTGAATCTGCAGCGTGTCATTGAAGCGGTTGACCAGGTTGGCCAGGGCGACCACCATCACCAGCTCGACGATTTCCGCGTCGGAATAATAGGTCCCCAGCCAGCTCAGCACCGATTCGTCGATGGCCGCCGCCCCGCGGGTCACCAAGTCGGCAAAGCGCACAGTGGCCCGCTCTTTATCATCGTAAGCCGCGCTGTTCTGGTAGAACCGGAGATCCTCGATCTGCTGGTCCGTGACGCCCGCCTGCTTCGCCGAAGCAATGTGGGCGCGCAGTCAGTACTGGCAGGCGTTGATGCTGGCGGTCTTGAGATAGGCGAGCTCCTTTAGTTTGAGCGGCAGCGATCCTTTCGTCATGACCGCATTGTAAAATGGCACGAAGCGTTTCAAGGCGGCCGGGAAGTGGGCCATCACGGCAAAAATGTTGGGCATTTTGCCGATGGTCGAATGCATGCCGTCGTAGATTTCCTTGACGCTCGTTTCGGCCTGATCTTTGAGCAGAGGCTTCGGGACACCCATCTGAGTCATCCTTTCTCGTGAAAGTGTCGATTCGGTTATGCGCTGTATAGCATGAAAGGCGCCGGCAAAAGAAGCCGGGTTATTTTCCCAGCCAGTCCCCGTTGACCAGATGCTGCGGTCGCCCTTCGAGAAAAGAGCGCACGTTTTCGGCGGTGGTGCGCATCAGCCGCTGCCGGGCCTCACGTGTGGCCCAGGCCAGGTGCGGCGTGATCACGATGTTGGGGGCGGTAAGCAACGGGTTTTCCGGCCGGATCGGCTCGGCCGACACCACGTCCACGACCGCTCCGGCGATCCACCCCGCCGTCAGCGCCGCCGCCAGATCCTCCTCGTTCACCAGCGATCCGCGCGACGCGTTGATGAAGAGCGAGGTCGGCTGCATGCGCTGCAGCAGGTCACGGTTGACGAAGCGCTGGTTTTGGGGGGTCAGGGGGCAATGCACGCTGACCACATCGCCGCGGCTGAAAACCTCCTCAAGGCCGGCCCAGGCAAACGGCGCATACTCCGGATCGGTCCCTGGGAACGCGTCATGCGCCATTACGTTCATACCGAAGGCGTGAGCCAGCTCCCCGACCCGGCGGCCGATGCGGCCGAAGCCGACGATCCCCATGGTCTTTCCGCGCAGCTCGACCAGCGGCGTCTTCCAGAACGACCAGTCCGGCTGCCGGCCCCACTGACCGGCTTTGACCGCGGCGTCGTGGCCGGAGATGTTGTGCCAGACATGCAGGACAGCCGAGAACACATACTGGGCCACCGAATCGGTGCCGTAGATCGGCACGTTGGACACCGATATGCCGCGGCGGCCCGCCGCCTCGACGTCCACGCAGTCGAAGCCGGTGGCGGAAACGGCGATGAAGCGCAGCTGCGGCAGCTCCGCCAGCGCGTCGGCGCGGACCGGAGTCTTGTTGACGATCAGGATGTCCGCCTCCCGGCAGCGCGGGACGAGCTCCTGCGGTGCGGTTCGGTCATACACCGCCAACGTCCCCAGTTGCTCGATGTCGTTCCAGGGGTTGTCCCCCGGGTTCAGGGTGAACCCGTCGGTCACGACCATTTGGATCCGTTTCATGGCTGCAATCCCTTCTCGGTCTTTCTTACCACGCCTGCCGCCGAAATCCAGTCTTTTTCAAGATACGAAAGCTCGCGCAAGTCATGGCGGTTGCGGCCACCGCCGAATAGACTGATAGCCGGTTGAAACCCACAGCGGTTTCTGATAGCTTAAAAAAAGATGGGTTAATAAGGGCTGTTTCCACAGGGAAATAGCCCTTATCCGTTTTCTGCTAAACCGGAGGAGGGGCCATGGTCGCCAATTTTCGAAACCGGCATTTCCTGAAACTGCTTGACTTCACTTCAGAAGAAATTGCTTATCTTCTGCAGCTCTCAGCTGAACTGAAAAAAACCAAAAAGGCAGACACTGAGCTGCAGCGGCTGAAGGGGAAAAATATTGCCCTGATCTTCGAGAAGACCTCCACCCGTACGCGCTGCGCCTTCGAAGTGGCCGCTTTTGACCAGGGCGCCCATGTGACCTACCTTGACCCGACCGGATCCCAGCTCGGCAAGAAGGAGTCGATCCGCGACACCGCGCGCGTGCTAGGCCGCATGTACCACGGCATCGAGTACCGCGGCTTCGAGCAGGCACGAGTGGAGGAGTTGGCGAAACACGCCGGCGTGCCGGTCTGGAACGGACTGACCAATGAGTTCCACCCCACCCAGGCGCTGGCAGACATCCTGACCATGCAGGAGCACAGCGTAAAGCCGTTGAAGCAGACGGCGTTCGCTTATCTGGGCGACGGGCGCAACAATGTGGCGAACTCGCTGCTGGTGGGCGCCGCCAAGATGGGAATGGATTGTCGCGTCGTCGCCCCTAAGGAGCTTCATCCCAGTCCCGAGCTGGTCAAAGCCGTACTCGACATCGCCAAAGCCACCGGTGCCAGAATCTCCATCACCGACGACGTGGCCCAGGGTGTTGCGGGCTGCGATTTCCTTTACACGGATGTCTGGGTGTCCATGGGCGAACCCGATGCGGTGTGGGCGGATCGCATCCGCCTGCTCAAGCCTTACCAGGTGAACCGGGCGGTCGTGGAGAAAACCGGGAACCCCAAGGTCAAATTTCTGCACTGCCTGCCGGCATTTCACGACCGCCAGACGGAAATCGGTGAAGCTATTTTCAAAAAACTCGGTCTTGAGGCCATGGAGGTGACCGACGAGGTGTTCGAATCGCCCGCTTCCATTGTTTTCGACCAGGCTGAAAACCGGCTGCACACCATCAAGGCCGTGATGGTGGCAACACTCGGCGTTTAGCGTGCCGAGCGTTGTTGGCAAGAATTAATTAAGGAATGTCCATGCAAAAACCCCTGGTACTAATTGCGCTGGGCGGCAACGCCCTGATTCAGAAGGGCCAGAAGGGAACGGCCGAGGAACAGTTTGCGAACCTGAAGGTGCCCATGCGGCAGATCGCCAGGCTATCCCGGGATTACCGTATCGTGATCACCCACGGCAACGGCCCCCAGGCAGGCAACCTCTTGCTGCAGCAGGAAAGCTGTCGCGAGGTGCCCGACATGCCGCTTGAGATCATCGTCGCCATGACCCAGGGCCAGATCGGCTACATGATCGAATCCACACTTGACCGGGCCCTGATGGAGATCGGCATCACCACCGAGCAGCTTTTCGTGTCCCTGATCTCCTATGTGGTGGTCGATGGGCAGGACCCGGCCTTTCAGAGCCCCACCAAGCCCATCGGGCCCTTCTACACCGAGGAGCAGGCCGGACGCTTGCCCTACACCATGGTCAAAACGGACAAGGGCTTCCGCCGCGTGGTGGCCTCCCCCAAGCCCCTGGCGATCGTGGAGCACCGCGAGATCAAGAAACTGATCGAAATGGGCTTCATCGTCATCTGCTGCGGCGGCGGCGGCATCCCGGTGATCCGCAAGGAGCGAAAATTCAGGGGGGTGGATGCCGTTATCGACAAGGATCTCGCCAGCGCGGTGCTCGCCTGCGAAATCAAGGCGGACATCTTCATCATCGCCTCGGATGTGCCCGGTGTGTCTATCCATTGGGGGAAACCGGATCAATTGTTATTGCGCAAAGTTGCTCTTGTCGATCTGGAAGTTTTCCAGGCGGGAGGCCATTTTCCGGCCGGATCCATGGGCCCCAAGGCGCAGGCCATTCATCAGTTTCACCGGACCACCGGCAACCGGGGGATTATCTGCCACCTCGAAGACATCGAACGTGCCATCGCCGGCGAAGCAGGGACAGAAGTGATTTGAACCTTTGGGCAGGCCAATAATGCAGGAGACCACCATGAAGCGCAGAAATGTGATCATCATCGGCGCTGCCGGCCGGGACTTCCACAACTTCAATACATGCTATCGCGACAACCCGACCTACAACGTCGTCGCGTTCACCGCCGCGCAAATACCGGATATCGCCGGCCGAAAGTATCCGGCTGCGCTCAGCGGCCGGCTGTACCCCAAGGGCATCCCCATCCACGCCGAGGCGGATGTGCGACGGCTTATCCAGAAGTTCAGAGTAGACGACTGCGTGTTTTCCTACAGCGATGTCTCGTACCAGCACGTCATGAATGTCGCCGCCATCGTGCAGGCGGCGGGTGCGAACTTCTTGCTCCCCGGGCCGAAGGACACCATGCTGAAAAGCACGAAGCCGGTCATCTCGGTGGGCGCGGTGCGCACCGGCTGCGGCAAAAGCCAGACCTCGCGGCGGATCATCGAGATCCTCATGGCAAATGGGTTCAATGTGGTGGCGGTGCGCCACCCCATGCCTTATGGCGACATTGCCGCCCAGAAAGTGCAGCGGTTTGCGAAGATCAGCGATCTGGCGAAAAACAACTGCACCGTCGAGGAGATGGAGGAGTACGAACCCCATGTCGTGCGCGGCAACGTGATCTATGCCGGTGTGGACTACGAAGCCATCCTGCGGGCAGCCGAGACCGACCCGAAGGGCTGCGACGTCATCCTATGGGACGGCGGCAACAACGACTTCCCTTTCTACAAGCCCGACCTGCATGTAACCGTGGTGGATCCGCACCGGCCGGGCCACGAGATGAGCTACTACCCGGGGAATGTGACCCTGCGGCTGGCCGACGTGGTGGTGATCAACAAGATCGACAGCGCGGGTCCGGAAGGCATCGACACCGTGCGCCGGAACATCGCAGCGGTCAACCCGAAGGCCGTCGTCGTCGACGCTGCCTCGGTGCTCGAAATGGACAACCCGGCCGTGGTTCGAGGCAAGAAGATCCTCGCCGTTGAGGACGGGCCCACGCTGACACACGGCGAGATGAAGATCGGAGCGGCGGTGGTGGCCGCGCGGAAGTTCGGAGCCGCCGGCCTGGTCGACCCCCGGCCGTACCTGGCCGGCAGCCTAAAGGACACTTTCCGCACCTACCCGGACATCGGCACGCTGCTGCCGGCCATGGGCTACGGCTCCAAACAATTGAAGGATCTGGAGGCCAGTATTAACCAAACACCATGCGACGCGGTGGTCATCGGCACGCCCATCGATCTAAACCGCATCATCACAATCAAGAAACCGAGCACGCGTGTCTATTACAACTTGCAGGAAATCGGAAAGCCGGACTTGGACGATATCCTCGAGGAATTCATCCGTACTCACAAGCTGAGCCAGAAAAGAAGCTCATAGCCATTTGATTGAAGGATCACAATGTCGACGAATATCCTTTATGTGATCATCGGTGCCCTCGGAACGGGGTTGTGGAACGTCTTCATCTCATCCGCCTCCCGCCAGATGCACCCGCTCCTGGGTGCGCTCATCACCGAACTGACGGCCTTTGTCGCCGGGGCCTTGATTTTCCTGCCGGTGGTGAGCTCCGGCTTCCCCAAGGTTTCCCTGAAGGCCGTGGTCATGTGCATGCTGGCCGGCCTTTCGGTGCTGCTGGCAGACTTTTTTATCCTGAAAGCATACAAGCAGGGGATTCATATTTCAATCGGCGGGCCCATCATCATCGGCGGCAGCATCCTGGTGGTGACGCTGGCCGGACTGTTTTTGGGAGAGAAGATGACGTTGCTGAAGGCAGGCTCCATCCTGATGATCGTCTGCGGAGCCTCGATTCTCGGAAGCCTGTCGCGCTGAAGCTGCGGCGGTCAACGGGAGTGTCGTCCGTTCTCACCTGCGTTCCGCGATAGAAAGAACTGTCACAATTGAAAATGATTACTGAATCGATAAAGCGAAAACTATCAACATAATTGAGCAAAAAAAGATATAAAACCTTCCTGCGAAGACCTCTTCTCTTTTTCCGATTAAATAACCAATTGTTTTCAAAATAAAAAATATTTCTGAGGACGGGCACACAGTTTGCTTTCAACTGGCGCCGGGGGCAGCAGTACTCGTCTATCCATTTCAAACCGGTTGCATCGAAAGCCCGGCAGGTGCTTTGCGGATGCAACACAATGCATTTTTAAACCGAACCCTGTTTCCGGGCGACTGAGAGCGGAATTGGACCATGAACGGAATCGATCTCGATTACACGGACTTCGAGTGCCGAAAGATTAGAAAGCGGGTTATCATTACTTCCATTATCTTGCCGGCCGGCCATTCCAAACCGACAGAGTCCGCTATTCATGCGATAGAGGCGTTTGATTGCAACCACAAAAACGAGTGCGGCGTTTTAGCCGAACAAGGAGAGCGCCACATCTACAACTGGCAAGTCTGCGTCCACCCCGAGCTTTTCGGCAAAAAGACGGAGAAGGCGGAATAGCGCGCTGACCCTCACAATGTCCTCACGCGTTGCTATGGGTGCGGCCTCGCAGCACCGAAGGTGCGCCCCAAAAACTCACATATCTGGAGGCTGCCTGAAATGAATGCCTTGCCGGTCTCGAGGCTTCGTTTGGCCTCGGCCGGAATCGGATCCCCCTCTGTGAGAATCACCACCGGACAGCCCTGATTCTCCGCGCCGATCATCGCAATGATGTCCTTGCGGGGCCTCGGAAAATCGATCCTGCGCACATCCAGTTTGCGCTCCACTTCCGGTGCGAATTTCAAAAACCCTTCTACAGCCGCGCAGTCTGGGCAGAAAAACGGGCCGCCTTTGTCGTCGTGAAAACCCGGCTTAAGCAGAAACAACGTCGGCTTCGTCATGCTGCATCTCCTATTCCCGTATTTGTTTGACCCGTCCGACCTCGCCGCTTTCAAGGCGGACCTTGATTCCGTGGGGATGGGTCGGTGATTTGGTCAGAATATCTTTCACGATCCCCTGGGTCAGTTTTCCGGACCGCTGGTCTTTTTTCAACACGATCAGCACCTGCTGTCCGGTCTTGACCTTGTCGCGGCAGGTTCCATTCATGGCGTCACTATCCTTAAAAATCACTACAGAGTTTTCTCAAGATCCAACAGCGCCACTCCTATCACAGTCTTTCCATTAGGATAACCCCCTCTCGGTCCCAGATCAAGCATGTGAAAAAATAGCCCTTGACCGCCGCTGCGTTTTCGCCGAAAGTCAGGCATCATCCAAATTTCGCAAGGGCCGGTTTTTGTAAATGGGGGCGGCGTCCGGGTAACCGCGTGCCGCCGAGGAGGATATGATGGGAAAAGAGCCTGAGACTGAAAACCTGGCCGTGTTTTGTGACTTCGAGAACGTCGCGATCGGGGTGCGAGACGCACGCCATGCGCAGTTCGACATCCGCAAGGTGCTGGAGCGACTGCTGCTCAAGGGCAGCATCGTCGTGAAGAAGGCCTACTGCGACTGGGAGCGCTACAAGGATTTCAAGGCCGCCATGCACGAGGCCGCCTTCGAGCTCATCGAGATCCCCCACGTGCGCCAGTCCGGCAAGAATTCCGCCGACATCCGCATGGTGGTGGACGCCTTGGACCTCTGTTACACCAAGGCCCACGTCGACACCTTCGTGATCGTGAGCGGCGATTCCGACTTCTCGCCGCTGGTCAGCAAGCTGCGGGAGAACAACAAGATCGTGATCGGCGTGGGGGTCAAGAGCTCCAGTTCGGACCTGCTTATCGCCAACTGCGACGAGTTCATCTACTATGACGATCTCGTGCGCAAGAAACAGGCCCCTAAAAAGCCCGCGCGCAAACCCCAGCGGCCGGCAGGCCGGTCCCCCGCTCCCGCGGTCAAGGAGGACAAAGACGCCGAGGATCGCACCCAGGCGGCGCTGGATCTCGTCATGGAAACCCTGGAGGCCCTGGCCGAGGAGCGCGGCTCGGGAGAGAAGGTCTGGGGCTCAATGGTCAAGCAGACGCTCAAACGCCGCCGCCCCGGCTTCACCGAATCCTACTACGGCTTTCGCTCCTTTAACCGGCTGCTGGAGGAAGCCGCTGCGCGCGGTCTCATGGACCTTGAGCCGGACGAAAAGTCCGGCGGCTACATCATCCGCCGCTTCCATCAGGAAGACTGACCAGACCGGTTTGTCTGCTGCGGGCGTCCGCCCATCCGAGCTTAATCCGTTGACCCGCCGACTGCCGGCTCGATAACAAGACCGGCTTTCCCACAGTTGTCAAAATGATGATTCGCCATGCCGTAGACTCCCACAGCGCGGGGGAGGAGGATCTGCTTTGCGGCGTCGGCATCTTTGCGCTCGGCACAGCGGGCGATGGCGTCGAGGTAGCGCAGGTCGTCGCGGGCGATGCTGCGGGCCTCGGCGGCAGAAAGCTGCGGTCCGTGGCCCGGGATCACGTTGTCGATGCCGGAGTTGATGATCGTTATCAAGCGCTGCAGCGTGCGGCGGTAGTCCGCCAGGTTGTCGATGAAGGGAATTTCGCAGGGGGAGAGATAGTCGCCTACCAGGAGCCAGTTTTCAGCACGGACGGCCATGCAGTCCGGCGCGTGGCCGGGAATAAGCAACGTTTCGATTTCGAGATCGCCAAGGTTGAACCAACCGCCGTCATCAAGCCCCCGCAGATCGTTCGGCCACAAGTAACCCCCCGGTCGCTCCACGTACCATTGGGAATCAAACTGCCGGGCGTTTCGCATGCCCCGGGTAGCCAACTCCCCCCCTTCGGCCACGGACCGGGCCAGCACTGAACTGGCAAGCACCGGCACGCCGGGGAACCACTCATGCCCCGCAACATGGTCCCAGTGGCTGTGCGTGAAGACGAGGGTTTCCACGGTCGCACCCTTGGGGATCATGCGGACGATGCCATCGAGCTCAAGTGGGAAATAGCCGGGATCCACCACCAGGCAGCTGCGGCCGCTGGTGATGACAGTGCTTGTCATCTGCCAGATGGCGCTCAACTTCACGTCTACCTGTATTTCACCCATGATGTTCACCCCCCCGCCCGTTTTACGGGTTCGGCATAAAGCTCAGGGCGCCGGTCGGAAAGATAGGGGTTTGACTGCCGGCCGCTTGAAATAGCGGATGGATAGATATCGGCAAAAAGAAGGGCCGGCTCGGTGCCCGCTCGCGCAAGGTCCTGCCCGTCCGGGCCGACGATGCAGCTCAGTCCGCAGTAGCTCTGGTCGCCCTCACGGCCGCACAGGCCTGCATAGGCGATATAAACCTGGTTTTCAAATGCCCTCGCCGGGACCAGGGTCCGGGCGACGATGTCAAAGGGCTGAATCAGCGCCGTGGGCACGGCAATCAAATCGGCCCCGGCCAGCGCCAGCGCCCGCGCCGCCTCCGGGAATTCGATGTCGTAGCAGATCAGGATGCCGATCTTCAGCCCTTCCATATCGGCCACCAGGAGTGAATCCCCCCGTTGAAACAACCGGTTTTCCTCACTGCCGTAAAGATGGGTTTTGCGGTAGTTGGCCATCCCGCCTCCGGCGGGATGGATGAGAAGTGCGGAATTGAAAACCCGATCGCCTGAACGCTCAGGGTAGCCATAGAGGATGGCAACCCCGGAATCACGGCTGATTTTAACGACGGCGGCCGCTGATGGTCCGCCCGCCGGCTCGGCCAGCGTGAACGCAGCATCGCCGATGTTGTAGCCGGTGAGGAACATCTCCGGAAAAATCACCAGCCCGGCACCTTGCGCCGCCGCCTCCACGGCGATCATCCGCATCATGCCAAGGGCTCCGGTCACTTCCCTATTTGCCCCTTTACCTTGATAAACAGCGATCTTCATGGATGGGTGTCAGTGCCGGTTGGTTAGGTTCACAACCTCGGATCACGGCCGAGGGCAAGTCGCAGGCCGATTCGCACTCGCAGCAACCACGGCAGCATGTGGGCATTTCGAGAGGCCGCCACCGGCTGTGAGACGGAGTAATGATGAAACCACTTACGGATTCGGGGTGCCCGTGCTAATATTGCCTGCACTGCGGGCCGCTTGTCTAATTTTTTCGAGGAGGTCGTCGAACTCATAGGGCTTGGTCAAGTAGTCATAGGCACCGTGTTCAATACCCTCTTGGGCGGATTTTTCCGAACCATGGCCGGTCAGCATGATCACGGGCATATGGGAGTCCATGAGCTTGAAGATCTTGAGCACCTCGATGCCGTCCATGTCTTCCATTTTGAGGTCCAAAACGGCTACGTCGAATTTGCCCTGACGCAGCGACCGGATGCCCTGGGATCCGGTGTGGGCGGTCGTAACCTCGACACCCCTTCGGTTCAGGCGTTTGGCCATGACCGAGGCAAATCCGACCTCGTCGTCCACCAGAAGCAACCGGATGCGGCCGGTTCCGCTGCTGCCTTCCGCTTCCATTCGAAGCCGCCCCTCACGCGCGCCGCATGGTGATTTCCTTCAGCCGCGCCTGCATGATTTTTTCTTCGTGCTGGCGTTTTTTAGCCGCTGCCTCCCTGACCTTTGAGACCAGTTGATCGATCTCGCAGGGTTTCATCAAGTAGTCAAAGGCCCCCAGTTTCATCCCCTCTATGGCCGACTCCACGGTGGCATGGCCGGTGAGCATGATCACCTCGACCAGTGGGAATTTTTTCTTTATTTCCCCCAGGGTCTCGATCCCGTCCATGCCCGGCATTTTAACATCGAGAATCACCACTTCGGTCGATGCCTGCTCGGCGAGTTTCTTAACGGCCTCTTCTCCGCTGTATGCGGGGATGATCTCCAGATCGCGTTTGGTGAGTCGTTTGGTCAACGCTTCCACAAAGGGGACCTCATCATCGACAAAAAGTACCTTTGCCAGGCTCATCGTTTCGCTCCTTCTCATTAGAATACGTTGGATGCATCATCCCGTTGAAACGGGCGTATTTCAATCGCTTTTGGCCGCAGGAATATAGACTGAAAACGTGGTGCCCACATCGACCGTGCTTGCGGCCTCGATTCGTCCTCCCAGTTTGTTGATGATGCCGTAGCAGATCGAAAGGCCCAAACCGGCGCCCTTGCCGACCGCCTTGGTGGTGAAAAAGGGATCAAAGATACGGCTTAAGTTCGCGGCCGGGATGCCGCAGCCGGTATCGGCCACATCCACCACCACAAACCCGTTCTGTGAGCGGGTCGACAAGGTCAGCCGTCCGCCCTTATTCCCCATGGCGTCGACCGCATTGTTGATGAGATTTAAAAAGACCTGCTGGAGCTCTGAAATGGATACCCGCACCATCGGCAGCCCCTCCCCCAGCTCGGTTTTCACCTCCACCATGCTGAATTTCGTCCGCTGGGCGGAGAGCGCGACGAGGTCCTCAATCACGTAGTTGATTTGGATCTCCTGGACCGTAGCGGTGGTTTTTCGCGCGAAGCTGAGCAGTTTGAAAGTGATGTCCTTGCAGCGCCGGCCCTGGGTTTGAATCTGAGCGAGCGCGCGCTTGAACTCCTCGAGGTTTTTGCTGTCCTGAAATTCCTTTTCCTCCAGCAAGTCGCCAATCCAGCCGGCTTCCTCCACCATGATGGCAACCGGGTTGTTGATTTCATGGGCCACCCCGGCGGCGAGCTCACCGATGGACGCC
>Ga0210088_1000086_pt1 | contig 18207 bp, 16 predicted proteins | sample RushMan_CattailN_6_FD_185557 | JGI IMG/M metagenome (GOLD analysis project Ga0210088, IMG submission 185557) | Wetland microbial communities from San Francisco Bay, California, USA, that impact long-term carbon sequestration -... | ecosystem: Environmental > Aquatic > Marine > Wetlands ... | reverse complement strand
CGGCTTTTGCCGGAATGACCTATCGGAGGTATTCTCGGACAGCCTCCTAAAGCGGCGCAGTTACCTCACTGAAAAGGCACCTCCAAAAAATTCTTGACAACCCTACCGAATATTCGGTATCAAACTAACGAACGTTAGGTTGGGCAATCGAATTTCTTATCACTTCCTGCTTCCAGCAGTTTTGAAAAAACCAATAATCGTTCGTGTTGACTGCTCTTGCCCCTTGTTCCGCGTTTGTCCTTGCCCGTAAATTGTCGGATGCATTGTGCTGAAATGTCAGTTTCATAGCTCGCAGGTGTTGCCGCATTAATGGGCTGGATGGATTAACCCCAACTGGTGCTGCAAGGTTCGTCGAGATGATTGGTGACGGCAATCCCATCAAACCCATGAGAAAAGAGATCATTCTTCAAGAAGCGGCCCGTCTGTTCAGGCAGAAGGGGTATATGGCTGCGACTCTTCGAGAACTGGCGGATCGTTCGGGAATCAAGGGCGGCAGTATTTATCATCATTTTTCTTCTAAACAGGAAATTCTCCACGAAATTATGGCCTTCACTCTGACCAATCTGTTTGCACTGGAGGAGGAAACGGCGCGGGAGCGAAATCCCATTGAAAAGATACGGAAGGCGATTCGCTTTCATATTGAATATCACATCAACAACCTGGATGAGACTCTGGTGGCCGATACCGAACTGCGCAGTCTGACGGCTGAAAACTACCGGGAAATCATCAAGATGAGGCGTCGCTACGAGAACTTGTTTATAGAGATTCTGCGCGAAGGAATGCAGCAGCAAATCATCAAAATCGGCGACGTGAAACTAGCTGCTTTGGCCATATTGCAGATGTGCACCGGAGTATCCTATTGGTTCAAACAGGATGGACCGCTTTCCGTGCAGGAGATTGCCGATAGTTATGTTGATCTGATCTGTTGGGGGATCATGGGTAAAGAAAGTAGATAAACATGCCCCCAGTTCATCTCTCAGGCCGACCACCTTGAATCGCAGACCCATTAAATAGGAGGCTGCCCCAGAATGCCGCTTTTGTCATTTCGAATCACGCCTTTGCGTGATGAGAAAGCTGTAAAATCAACCACTTGTGGAAGTAAGATTTCTTGCCTTCGGCTCGAAATGACAATTCTCGAGCAGCCTCCCAGCGCTTCGATAAAGTGCAAGGACATCTCAATCCACTGAAAGGAGTTACCAGGTAAGACCGATGCCAATTCCGACACCATTTCATCCCAGAACGTTCAAGTTGTGCACAAGCCTGAAGTGGAAAGATTGGGCCGGCTATTATTCCGTCGCCTCGTTTGACACTTCGCATGAAAGTGAGTATTTCGCTTTCCGCCATGCTGCCGGCTTGATGGATTTTACTCCTCTCTTCAAATACGAAGTCTATGGACCGGACGCCGCCGAGTTTCTTTCTTATGTGCTGACCAAGGACATTCGTCGGTTGCAGCCGGGGAATGTCGCCTACTGCTGCTGGTGCGATGACTTTGGCAAGGTGATAGATGACGGTACCGTGGTGCGCCTAGAGGAGGACTACTTTCGGGTGACCGCCGCCGAACCGATGTATTCCTGGTTCACACGGCATCAACAGGGCTTCGAAAACGTCCATATCGAAGACAGTACGCGAAAGTACGCAGTTCTGGCCATACAGGGCCCCACCTCCAGAGACATTCTTAAACAGAGTTCCGATGTGAATCTGGATAGCCTCGAGTATTTCCGGATCGCGCGCGGCAAGTTGGATGGCGTGGATGTTGTCATTTCGCGCACCGGCTATACGGGTGATCTGGGATATGAAGTCTGGGTGGAAAATCATCATGCGCTTTCGGTCTGGGATGCTCTGGTCTCTTTGGGCAGACCTTACGGAATAGAGCCGGCGGGATTGGACGCGCTGGATGTCGCCCGCGTCGAAGCCGGGTTCATCATGAACGATGTGGACTATTTCAGTGCTCACCATTGCCTGATCGAATCGAGAAAGTCCACTCCATATGAGCTTGGTCTGGGCTGGACGGTAGATATCGAGCGGGAACCTTTCGTGGGGCAGAGAGCCTTGCAGGCCGAACTGCGCGATGGCCCAAAGCTGGCGTTGGTGGGGTTGGAATACGCCTGGGAAGAATATGAGGAACTGTGTGCCAGGCATGCGCTGCCGGCGCAGGCGCCTTCCCACGCATGGCGGACGCCCGTACCATTGTATGATGGGAGCGGGCGTCATATCGGCAGAGCCACCAGCGGTTCATGGTCCCCGATTCTCAAAAAAGCGTTGGCCCTGGGTACGGTGGACTCCAGATATAAGGAGCTTGGGACTCGGATTAAAATAGAAGCCACCGTTGAATATCAACGTCACAAAGTTACGGCAACCGTTGTGCCAAGACCGTTTTACAATCCGGAAAGAAAGAAGAGCTGATGACACAAGTTGCAGAAAGCATTCGCACTAACGTCCCCACTGAAACTTTTGACGCTATCGTTGTCGGCGGTGGTCATAACGGGCTCGTCTGCGCTGCATATCTGGCCAAAGCGGGCAGAAAGGTACTGGTACTGGAGCGTCGCCATGTGCTGGGGGGCGCCGCGGTGAGCGAACAGGTTTTTCCCGGCTTCACCTTCTCGGTGTGCTCCTATGTGGTCAGCCTGTTTCGCCCTCATATCATACGCGAACTGGAACTGACCAAACACGGTTACGAAATCATTCCGCTGGATGCCACCTTTTCACCTCTGCCCGACGGCAGGTCACTGCTGCGCTCCGGAGACCCGGGTCAGACCCGGAGGGAAATTGCCGCGTTCAGTCCGAAAGATGCGGAGGTCTATCCCGAGTTCGGTCTGGCCATGACGAAAATGGGTCGTTTTGTCAAGGACATCATAGATTCTCCGGCGCCCGATCCGGCGTCCTTCGATCCCAAACAACTCTTTCAGCTCCTCAGGCTCGGCCGCGGGTTCAAGGAGCTTGATTCAGACTCGAAGCGTCTGAACACCAAGCTGCTCACCATGAGTGCCGTCGATTTTCTGGATATGTGGTTTGAATCGGAGATCCTCAAAGGGCCCATGTCTGCAAGCGGCATCATCGGGACCTTTCTGGGCGTTCGTTCGCCCGGCACCGCCTACGTTCTTCTGCATCATTACATGGGAGAAATTGACGGAGCTTTTCGTTCCTGGGGGTTGTCCAAAGGGGGAACCGGTCAGGTGAGCCTTTCCGCTGCGCGGGCGGCAAAGTCCTGGGGAGCGCGGATTTTTACCGAAGCCGCGGTGCAGCGAATCTTGGTTAAAAACGGGAGTGCAACCGGTGTCGTGCTCGAAGACGGGCGGGAACTGCGGGCCGAAACGGTCATTTCCGCCTGCGATCCGCGCCTCACCTTCATAGGCATGGTGGGTGAAGAGTATCTGGACGATGAATTCGTTCAGCAGGTCAAGCGTTACAAGTATCGCGGCAGCTCCGGCAAGGTCAACCTTGCGGTGGATCGCCTGCCGGAATTCAGCAGCAGGCCGGGTGACGGTCCTCATATTCGCGGCGATATCACCATAGCGCCGGATATAAGTTACATGGAGAGGGCCTACGATCAGGCCAAGTACGGTGATTTTTCCGAGCGGCCTTTCCTCAACGTGGTGATTCCATCATTGGTGGATCCCTCCGTTGCACCTCCCGGTAAGCATGTTGTGTCTATTTTCGTGCAGTATGCTCCCTACCAGATCAAGGAAGGCCCACAATACTGGCCGAAAAGGCGAGATGCCTTCGGAGATGCGGTTGTGGACACCCTGGCGCAGTATTGTCCGACGCTGAAGGATTCGATCCTGCATCGTCAAGTGCTCACGCCATGGGACTTGGAACAGGAATTCGGCCTCACTGAAGGCAATATTTTTCAGGGAGAACTGAGCCTCGAACAGTTGTTTTTCTTGCGACCCGCTGCCGGATGGGCTCGTTATCGTACCCCCATTCAAAACCTGTGGATGTGCGGTTCCGGTACTCATCCGGGTGGTGGGATTATGGGCTCGCCGGGAGAATTGGCAGCCAAAACCTTGCTCAAATCGGGGTCAATATGAAACAGTTCGAAAGTGACAAATCAAACATCTCTACGGGAAGTGCCGCCCACCCCAGCAGCCATTACTCGGAATCATCGGGCAATGAGGCCATGGCGCGTCGTCCCCTGCTGAAAACTACAATTCCCGGGCCCAAAACCAGTGAATGGGTTGCCCGGGATTTGCGGGTGCTGTCACCGTCACTTCCCAGGGAATACTCATTGGTGGCGGTCAAGGGCAACGGAGTGTGGCTGGAAGATCCGGACGGCAATGAATTCCTTGATTTTACCTCCGGTATCGCAGTGTGCAACACCGGGCATTGCCATCCCCGGGTAGTGGAAGCAGCCCGGGCGCAGTTGGAACGCCTCATCCACACTTGCGGCGCCGATTTTTACCATCCGCCGATGATCGAACTGGCCGAAATACTCGTGGAGTTGTCTCCCGGTTCGGAAAGCAAGCGGGTGTTTTTCGCCAATTCGGGCTCGGAAGCCGTTGAAGCCGGTTTTAAGTTGGCTCGCTGGCGCTCCGGGCGGGACAAGGCAGTGGCTTTTTTGGGAGCATTCCACGGTCGCACCATGGGTGCTCTGGCTCTTACCGCTTCAAAAACGGTGCAAAAGAAGGGCTTCAGTCCTCTGGTGCCCGGCGTAAAACATGTGCCATACGGGCATTGCTACAGGTGCGCCTACAACCTCACTTATCCGGCCTGCGACATCGAATGCGTCAGCTACCTGGACGATGTTTTGTTCAAGTCGATACTTCCCCCGGAAGAAGTTGCGGTGATCGTAATCGAGCCTTTACAGGGGGAAGGAGGCTACATCGTTCCACCGCCCGAATACCACCGCCGGCTTAAAGCTCTTGCCGAGAAATACGGCATCCTCTACCTGGTGGATGAAATTCAAACAGGCATGGGCCGCACCGGAAAGTTGTTCGCCATCGAACACTTCGATGTGGTTCCCGATATCATGACTTTGGCCAAGGGGATTGCTTCCGGATTTCCCTTGAGTGCATTGGTTGCCCGGGCTGACGTAATGTCCTGGGGTCGGGGCACCCACGGGTCGACTTTCGGCGGCAACCCGGTTTCCTGCGCCGCCGCCCTGGCGACACTTAAAGTTCTTCAGTCCGGTCTGATCGAGAACGCGGCCGCCAGGGGTCGGCAACTCAGGGATGGGCTGGAAAATTTACAGAAACAGTTCGAGTGCCTTGGCGACATAAGAGGCTTGGGATTGATGCAGGCGGCGGAATTGGTCAAGGACCGAGAAACCAAAGAACCCGATAAGCCGCTGCGCGATAGGATGCTGGAGCGATGTTTTCAGAAAGGGTTGCTGCTGCTGAGCTGTGGTGAGAGCACCATTCGCTTTTGTCCGCCTTTGATCGCCGGATCTCAGGAAATCGAGGTGGCTGTTGAGATTTTTGGGGAGGTGTTGACAGAGCTGGCCGGATAAAATCGGGCGGTGGGTTTCCAAAACAAACAGACCTGCACGCTCATCCGAGCTGGATAGCAGCCGTTGCTGGAGACTTCAACACTTGAATTTAAGCTGACTTCGGGGAACATATGACACAATGGGGAAATAGTAGGTACGATGTAATTGTTATTGGCGCCGGACACAACGGCCTCACCGCGGCAGCCTTGCTCGCCGGGCAAGGATTGAAGGTGCTTGTTTTGGAACAATCACAAACGATCGGCGGCATAGCCGGCGGCGACGAGTTCCATCCGGGGTATCGCACAGCCGGTCTGCTGCACGACACCAGTGGGGTTCGTCCTTATGTGGTGAAAGCTTTGTCCTTGCAAAAGCATGGGCTGGAACTACTGGAGGAAAGGCCGTCCTTCCTGGCCCTCGGGACTAACGGAAGCGGACTTCTGCTGACCGGCAATGCGCAGCGAACGGCGCATGAAATCAGCCGATTTTCAACCCGAGATGCGGATCAATACTTGAACTACCGCAGCTTTATCGAAAGGATTCAGGGTCTTGTTCGTCATTTGATGGACGAGCCGCCGCCAAATATCGAGACTCCGGACTTCCAGGGGGCGGTCGATCTGATCAAAAAGGGAGCCGCACTCAGACTTCTCGGCAAAAAAGAGATGATGGAGATTTTCCGTATCAGCCCCATGTGCGTTGCAGATTGGCTGAATGAGTGGTTCGATACGGACCTGCTCAAGGCTGCTCTGGCTGGACCGGCGATTTACGGGAATTTTGCCGGACCTTGGAGCCCGGGCACGAATGCCAATTTGCTCGTATGGGAATGTACCGGCCGGATTTCCGTCAAAGGAGGGCCTCAGAGCCTGGTGGCTGCGCTGGAACGTGCGGCAAAGAGCAGCGGCGCCGATGTCGTGCTCGGAGCAAAAGTGGAAAGGATAATGGTCGCCGGGGGTAAAGCTCACGGTGTACAGCTCGAAGACAGACAAAGAATTGAAGCCCAGGTGGTGGCGGCTTCCTGCGATCCTCGGCACACTTTTCTTGACTTGCTGTCGCCGCGTTTTGTCGACTATCGCGTGCGCGATCACATTCGTAACTTCCGAGGCAGAGGGACCACCGCCAAGGTGAATCTTGCACTCAGTGCGCCGCTCGAGTTCGCATGTCGTCCAGGAGAAATGGTGGAATTCGCCCGGACCGGCGATGATTTCACCCATCTGGAAAAAGCTTTCGACGCGGTAAAGTATGGTCGATTCTCCGATGCGCCGGTGCTGGACATCCATGTGCCGACCGTATCCAGCCCGCAGTTGGCTCCCAAAGGTCATTCTGTCGTATCCATCCTGGTCCACTTTGCTCCCTGCAACCTGAATCCTCCCTGGGACGAGGAGCAACGGGAAAAACTCGGTGACCTGGTCGTTTCCACGTTGGAACAATACTCTCCAGGCGTTTCTCACTTCGTTGCAGCGCGACAAGTTCTTACCCCGAAAGATCTGCGGGAACGCTACGGGTTGGTTGAAGGGAACATTCTTCATGGCGAACACTGCCTGGATCAACTGCTAGTGAGGCCGGTACCGGAATGTGCTCATTATGCTACGCCGGTCCCCGGGCTTTATTTGTGCGGCAGCGGAAGTCATCCTGGTGGAGGAATAACCTGCGGACCGGGCTATCTGGCTGCCTCTGTGATCGTCAGAGAAAGAAGCTGAGCCGCTAATGCTCTCGACAAAGAGAACTTGCCATGAGTGAAAAAAACTCTGCAATCGTCGTAGAAGATCTGCATAAGAGCTTCGGGTCCGTGGAGGTTTTAAGAGGGATCTCGATGAGTGCCGAGCAAGGGGATGTGATCGCGCTCATCGGCAGCAGCGGGTCCGGCAAAAGTACACTGTTGCGATGCATCAACCTGCTCGAAATCCCCGATAAAGGAAAAGTGATCATCGACGGCGAGCTGATTCGGATGAAAACCAAGCGTTCGTCCAGGAAAGCCGCCGATAGTAAACAGGTTGATCGAATCCGGCAGCAGTTGGGAATGGTCTTCCAGAATTTTAACTTGTGGACCCATATGACGGTGCTTGAAAATGTCATCGAGGCGCCGGTTCACGTGCTCAAAATGCGAAGAGCCGAAGCGGTCCAAAGGGCTCACGCTCTGCTTGATAAAGTGGGCATTTTGGACAAGTGCAATTATTATCCCGAACACCTTTCCGGGGGGCAGCAGCAGCGGGCGGCTATTGCCCGTGCACTGGCCATGGAGCCCAAGGTTTTGCTGTTTGACGAACCGACCTCAGCCCTCGACCCTGAACTTGTCGGCGAAGTGTTGCAGGTCATTCGTGCTCTCGCCGAGGAAGGTCGTACCATGCTGATTGTGACCCATGAGATTGGTTTTGCCAGAGAGGTTTCCTCACACACCATCTTTCTGCATGACGGGCGTGTTGAGGAGGAGGGAGAGTCGGAAGAGGTTATCGTTAATCCGAGTTCGGAACGTTGCCGCCAGTTTCTCTCCCAAAGCTATGGCAACAAGTAAATGAACCGCTTTTTCAAACCACTTTTTGAGTGCAGGAGGAGTACAATGAAAAAATGGATTGCTCTGTTCGCTATCGCCACAATTGTTTTTTCAAGCGGAGTTGGTTTAGCTGCGCAAAAACTCAGGATCGCCATTGAGGGAGCCTATCGACCTTTCAACTACGTCGATCCGAACGGACAACTTCAGGGTTTTGATGTGGACATCGCCCATGCCTTATGTAATGCGATGGGTACTGAATGTGTGCTTGTGCAGCAAGATTGGGACGGGATGATCCCCGGGTTGCTGGCCAAAAAATTCGATGTGATTTGTTCGAGCATGTCCATCACTGAAAAGCGCAAAGAGGCGGTGAACTTTACCGATCCCTATTATCAGGCGCCGCCTCGCTTTGTGGCGCTCAAAGATTCCGGTCTGGTGGTTTCCAAGGAAGGCCTCAAGGGCAAGACAATCGGGGTGCAGAGGGCTGCGACCTATGCCGACTACTTGAAGGATACCTACGGCGATACTATAACCATCAAGTACTACGACACAGTTGAAGATCACAACCTTGATCTGGTGGCAGGTCGGGTGGATGCGGTCCTGGCGCAGTCCGTCTACATGAGCCAATGGCTGGCAACTCCCGAAGGGAAGGATTGCCAGTTTTTCGGGGAACCGATCCTGGTCAAGAAATACATCGGTGCAGGTGCGGGCATCGCAGTGCGAAAAGAAGATACGGAACTGCTGAAGCAGCTCAATGCCGCCCTGCAGGAGATCATCGCCAATGGCACCCACAAAAAGCTCGCAGACAAGTATTTCACCGTGGACATCTACGAATACTAAGGGGCTTGGAAACGCCAGGCACCCCATGCATTTTTGCAGTGCAGGGTGTTGTCGGCCCTGTGCTGCAAGAACAGCGGGACAGCGTTCCCTTTCTGGATTTCCACCAAAAGCTTGCGGGAATGACGTAGAGGGAAGCATGTGGGAAGTGCCGGAAGATGGGTTTTTATTTTCTTCGGCATCCAATCCGCATTGAGCGTGCAGCATTTTCACGGGGTCTGGATTAGGACGGCAGAGTCTCGATAGCCGGCCGGTTGGCAAGACGAAAAGCAGCGGGGGGTGAAGTGTCCACCACTGACAAATACAAGGAACAGGTCCAAAAAGAGGTTGATTCAATCGGCAGTGAGTTGATTGGGCTCAGTGACGCTATCCACGACAATCCAGAGCTGGGGTTGAAAGAGCATCGGGCCTGTGAACTGCTGACCTCAAAGATAGAAAGTCACGGTTTTCTGGTCGAGAAGCCGGTGGTCGGACTGAACACGGCCTTCACGGCAGTATTCGGCGACCCGGCGAAGAAGCCAAAAATCGCTTTCTTGGCGGAATACGATTGTGTTCCCGGGTTGGGTCATGCGTGCGGCCACAACATTATTGCGGCGGCATGCTTCGGTGCCGCAGTGGCAGTGAAAAAAGTGACGGCCGAGCTGGGCGGCACCGTGGCCTTGTTCGGAACCCCCGACGAGGAGGCGGTTGACCCGTTGTCGAGAGGTGGTAAGGTGGTGATGGCGGAAGCCGGCTTGTTTGACGATGTGGATGCCGCCTTGATGGTGCACCCTACGGCCGGCTCCAATGCAGTCTGGCGTTACAGTTTCCCCCTCAAGGATTTCAGTGTCAGATACCTCGGCCGACCGGCTCACTATACCGTTCCTCATGAAGGCATCAATGCTCTGGAAGCTCTTCTCATGTTCATCAGTAATGTGAACACCATGAAAAGGGGATGGAAGCCCGATGCGATGTTCGCCTACACAATCACCGACGGGGGTGGACCGAGTGCTCTTACGGTTCCAAAGAGTGCAGAGGCTCATATCACCATGAAGGCTTTTTATTCGCAATATTTGGATGAGCTCCATGCCCGGGTGGAAGCATGTGCGCAAAGCGTGGCAGCGGTTACGGGTGCAAAGCTGGAAATGCGAGTGATTAGTGAATACAAGAACATGATCCCCAACCTGAACCTCGCCCTCGGCCTATATAAGAATCTGCGAGCTTTGGGGGCAAAGACCGATAATCCTGTTGATTCTCAACGAGCCTTGGAGAGACTCACCTATCCTGGTATATCCACTGATTTTGCCGACGTGAGTTGGGTGACTGCGGGCATCCACGGGTATTGTTCCATTGGAGGAGACGGCCTGGTGGCACATACTCATGAGTTTGCCGATGCCGCCCGGTCGGAACGCGGCCATGAAGCTGTGATTCTATCGGCCAAAGCACTTGCCATGACCGCCGTGGATATCCTTGCAAACCCTGAATTCTATCATGCTACGAGAGCAGAGTTCGAACAATACAGAGCAGCAAATTTTGCCAATGTACCCGGTATACCGCCGCGCTATTTGCCCTTACCGAAATATTTTACAGAAGAGCTTTTGTAGAAGGAGTCACCTTGTAGACCATTTAAATTAAGGAGAATGAGTGATGAAAAAATGGATTATCGTATTGGCCGCCGTCTTATTGATGGTTTCGAACGGAATGGCTCAGGAGAAGCAGAAGCTAAGAATTGCTGTAGAGGGAGCTTACAGGCCCTTCAATTATATCGATCCCAACGGCGAGCTAAAAGGCTTTGACGTAGATATCGCCTATGTGCTGTGCGACAAAATAGGGGCTCAATGCGAGCTGGTTCAGCAGGATTGGGACGGAATGATTCCCGGACTGCTGGCAAAAAAGTACGACGTGATTTGTTCGAGCATGTCCATTACGGAAAAACGTAAACAAGCGGTGAGTTTTACGGATGCTTACTATAAAGAATCAGCCAGGTTTGTGGCACGCAAGGATTCCGGCCTGGATATCTCCAAAGAAGGACTCAAAGGCAAGACCATCGGAGTGCAACGTGCCACTACGTGGGCAGACTATCTGAAGGCCGTTTACGGGGATAGCATCAACATTAAATATTACGACACGGTGCAGGAACACAATCTAGACCTGACCGCAGGTCGCCTGGATGCTGTCATGTCCCTGGAAACCTATATGGCCACCTGGCTGGAAAGCCCCGAGGGGAAAGATTTTGCCTTTTTCGGGCCGTCCATTCGCGACGAGAAATACCTTGGTGAAGGTGTGGGCATTGTGGTCCGCAAGGACGACACGGAATTGCAGAAGCAGCTGAATGATGCTCTGCACCAGATCATTGCCGACGGAACTCACAAGAAGCTTGCCTCGAAGTATTTTACTGTAGACATCTACGATTATTGAGTCGTGCACAATTTCCAGGATTTAGAAAACAGGGACCTCTGCGGTACGGGCAGCGGCTTCCCTAACAGCGTTGCGAAAGGAGCCTGGAGGTGCTTGATTTACATGGTTTCGGCAACGCCCTTGCTGTGGGCGCCTGGGTAACCATTAAGCTTATGCTTGCTTCACTGGGGCTTGGCTTAATTCTCGGCCTGCTCGGAGCGGGCGCCAAGCTGTCGCGCTTTAAAACCCTGCGAGTTGTCGTAGACGCCATCACAACGATGGGACGTGGTTTGCCTGAATTGCTCACAGTTTTGTTCATCTATTTCGGTGCCATTGTCATTGTAAACAATCTGGCTGCCAGGCTCGGCTACGAGGGTTACATCGATATAAGACCTTTCGGCGCCGGAGTGGTGGCTCTCGGCTTTAGCTTCGGCTGTTATGCCACGGATGTATTCCGTGCTTCGGTGCTGGCTGTTCCCAAGGGACAGATCGAGGCAGCACACGCCTTCGGCATGCATCGCATCCTGACTTTTCGGAGGATTTTGCTGCCACAGGTGTGGCGCTTCGCGCTGCCGGGACTGGGAAATCTCTTTCTGGTGCTGCAGAAGGACACCGCGCTCGTTTCGGTGATCGGGCTCAACGAGCTGATGAAGAACACTTCGGCCGCTGTCGGCTATACCAAAAAACCATTTACCTTTTATCTGGTTGCGGCATTTATCTATCTGGCTATCGCGATAGTCACCACTCTGGCCATTCAGATGCTTGAAAGGCGAGCAAGCCGCGGCGTCAGGAGAGCGTAAGCGATGGATTTTCAGCTGATATTGGAAAGTCTGCCGGAATTGCTGAGCGCTACCCTGTTGACACTAAATCTTGTGGCTGTGTCGATGGTGCTCGGAATGGTCCTGGCTGTTCCGATTGCTCTGATGCGCATTTCAAAGCATAAGTGGGTGATGACGCCCGCCTTTGGCTACATCTTTTTTTTCAGGAGTACACCGCTTCTGGTGCAACTGTTCATTGTCTACTATGGCCTCTCGCAGTTTCCTTCAATCAGGGCAAGTTTCCTTTGGCCCGTACTGCGGGAGCCTTACTGGTGTTCAATCATAGCTTTCACCTTGAACACTTCCGCCTATACCGCGGAGATACTGCGCGGTGCAATCCAGTCGGTTCCGTGGGGACAGATCGAAGCCGGCCTGGCGATGGGAATGTCGCGCTTTCTCCTGTTCCGGAGGATTATCATACCGCAGGCCATATTGATAGCGCTCCCGGGATACACTAATGAAGTGATTCTGCTGCTCAAGAGCAGTGCACTGGCCAGCACCGTGACCATCCTGGAACTCACCGGGATGACGAGAAATATCATCGCAGTAACGTTTAAGCCCATAGAGCTGTATGTGACGGCGGGGTGCATCTATTTGTTGCTGGTCTTTCTAATTACACGTACGTTCTTTGGAATCGAACACCTGTACAGTGCCCACCGGCGGCCTTCCAGGCGGAACAGACAAATGCCCGAACCCGCTGCTTAGCCGGACGTTGAAAAATACAAGACAAAACAAATGGTTGACTGCAAATTCATTGTGATGTCATCAGATTCATGAGCAAGGTGAGCGAATGGCTACGTTGTTCCTGGATGACGGATTGCTGGCCGTAGCACGCCAGGCAGCCGGCAAAATAGTCTCTGACGTTATAGAGGAAATTGACAACTACACCACGACGGCAGTCGAGCGGGCGGTTTTGCGGCTACTCGGAGTAGAAGGGGTAGATGCGGAGGGTATTCCTCGGGTCAACGTCATAGTTGACGATCTACTCAAACGCGGGGTGCTGGGCGGGGGTGCGGCTCGCTGGCTGGCCAACGCTCATTTGGCCATGGGCGTCCCGGTTGGCGAAGTAGGCCGCCGAGCAGTAAACATCGAAATTGACCTGCTGGCGATTCCCCCGGCAAACGGTGAAAAGTTGCGCGACAGGTTGCTTGATTTGGCTGCTGGCGGCCTTGCCGCCATTGACAAAACCAGAGAAAAGCGCTGGGAATTGCTTTCCCGTTTGGGGAAAAGTAGTGAACCTTTGCGCTATGTCATCGTTGCCACGGGAAATATCCGGGAAGATGTGGTACAGGCAAGGGCAGCTGCCAGGCAGGGAGCGGACGTCATTGCCGTCATCAGACATACCGCTCAGAGTCTGTTGGACTTTGTGCCTGCTGACGGGAGTATCGACGGGGTAGGGGGTACTATTGCCAACCGGCAAAACTTTCGCATCATGCGCAGGGCTCTGGATGAAATCTCAGAGGAACAAGGGCGCTACATCTTTCTAACCAATTACTGCTCCGGCCTGTGCATGCCTGAAATAGCCGTACTGGGCGCTCTGGAACGGCTGGACATTATGCTCAATGACTCCATGTACGGAATCATTTTCCGTGACATCAACATGGTTCGCACGTTTATCGACCAGCATTTTTCCAGATCCATACTGGCCTATTCAGGTATCATCATCAATACCGGGGAAGACAACTACCTCACCACCGCCGATGCCTTCGAAGAAGCACACACCGTTTTGGCCAGCCAGTTTATCAACGAGCAATTTGCCCTGCGCAGTGGTTTGAAGCCTTGGCAAATCGGGCTGGGACACGCCTTTGAAATTTCCCCGCAGGTGGAAGACAGTTTTCTTTATGAATTGGCCCAGGCGCAGTTGATAAGACAGATTTTTCCGGAAAGCCCCGTCAAATACATGCCTCCGACCAAGCATATGAGCGGCAATATATTCCAGGCCAACGTTCAGGACGCTTTGTTCAATGCCGTATCGGTGATGACGGGACAGAGCGTGCATCTTCTGGGGATGACCACGGAGGCGGTTCATACGCCGCACCTGCAAGACCGCTACCTCAGCTTGATCAATACGGACTATGTCTTCAGGGCCTTGAAACACCTGGGTGAGGAGATAGAGTTCGTTCCGGGCGGGCGCATTGAGCAGCGCGCTCGAAAGGTATTGTCCGATGCCGTGAACATGCTTGAAGAAATTGCTGAACTGGGCTTGGCGAAGGCCATTTCCGCCGCCATGTTCGCCGACATCTCCCGCGCTCCGGATGGCGGCAAAGGGCTGCCGGGCGTGATCAGAAAGGGAGAAGATTACTGCAACCCGTTCATGCAACTGCTTCACAATGGGCGAGAGAGGCTATGAGTCGCGAGCCGAACAACGTTTTACCCTATGGAGATGCGCCCGCCGACGGTATCGTTCAGGTGTCTTTTACCCTGCCCGTGCCATCCGGGGAAAAAACGCGACACGCAGCCCTATTGCTTATCCGCAACATGGGACTCGAAGATGTCAGTATTGCGCTGATGGAGCCAATCGACTCTTCCTTTACCTACTTCATCGCCTACGGTCGAGTTTGCACCGCGGTGAATTACGCCACCATAGAGGTGGAGGAACAGCCCTATAAGATTATGAAGCCGGACAGCATCGACGAGTTTATCAGACGCGAGTTCGGACGCAAACTGACAGTTGTGGGCGCATGTATCGGCAGCGATGCTCACACCGTGGGCATCGACGCAATCCTCAACATGAAAGGCTACAATCGGCATAAGGGCTTGGAAAGCTATCGGGAAATAAGGATCATCAATATGGGTGCTCAGGTCAGCTGCGAAGATTTGCTTGCTAAAACCCGAGAAGAAAACGCCGATGCGTTGCTGATCTCGCAGATTGTCACCCATAAAGGTATCCACATCAAGAACTTGACCAAGATGATAAAGATATTGAAAGCGGAACGGTTGAAAGAGAAACTGGTACTGATCGTGGGCGGACCTGGTATAACCGCTGAACTTGCCAGGGATTTGGGATACGATGCCGGCTTCGGGCGCGGGACTTACCCGGAGCAAGTGGCTTCTTTCCTTGTTCAGGAATTAGCCCGGCAAAACGGAGCACGAGGCAATGATTGAAGCGACGATAAGACTGAGGATGAGTGCAAACGACGCCCACTATGCCGGAAATCTGGTGGACGGTGCCCGCATCCTCGCATTGTTCGGAGACCTTGCCACGGAATTGATGATTCGAAGAGATGGCAACGAGGGCTTATTTGTGGCCTATGATAATGTTGAATTTCTGGCTCCGGTGTATGCTGGTGACTACGTTGAAGCTACGGGCAAGATAACCGGGGAGGGGAATAGATCTCGCAAGATGTTTTTTGAAGCCCGCAAAGTGATCCGACTCTTGAATGACCCCTCCCAACCTTCCGCCGCGGAAGTTCTAAAAGAGCCAATCCTGGTCTCCCGGGCCAGCGGCACATGTGTGGTGCCAAGAACCCAACAACCGAGGTAGTAATCTGACGGCCATGCCGTGCTAAAGTCAAGGTATTCTCTTGGAAAGACTAATCATTACGGTAGCGCTGACAGGGGCGGAACTGAGTCTTAAAGACACTCCGTACCTCCCCGTCACCCCAGAAGAGATCGCGCGCGAGGCTTGCAGCTGCTATGAGGCCGGGGCATCGATTGTCCACCTCCATGCCAGGGACAATGCCGGAAGCCCCACGCAGAATATAGGTGTTTACCGAGAACTTATCGCTCTAATTGAGAGACGTTGTCATCCAATCATTCAGGTTTCTACCGGCGGAGCGATCGGAATGGGGGCGATGGAGCGTCTGCAACCGGTGGAGCTCAAGCCCGATATGGTCAGCCTCACTTGCGGTTCAGTAAACTTCGGAGATGCGGTTTTCTACAATCCGTCCGGGCTGTTGGTCGAGTTTGCCACTGCTATAAAAGAACATGGAGTGAAACCCGAGTTGGAGATTTTCGATGCGGGGATGGTCGCAAATGCAATAGATCTGCTGCAGAAGGGTCTCCTGAGTCCTCCGCTCCATTTTGATCTTGTGCTGGGTGTTCCCGGCGCCCTTCCAGCTACTTTGAAAAATCTGCTGTTTCTGGTGGATTCACTGCCGCCGGATTCCACCTGGTCTGTCGCCGGGATCGGCAGACATCAGCTTTCAATGGCCGCAGCGGCCATACTCCTTGGAGGGCATGTACGTGTGGGCCTGGAAGACAACATCTATTATCGCAAAGGCGAGCTTGCGAAAGGAAATGTGCCATTGGTGGAACGAGTGGTGCGGCTTGCGGATGAATTCGAGCGGGAGGTGGCGACCGCCGATCAGGCCCGCAAGATTCTGGGACTGAAGGATCAATCCCCCGGACGTTAATCCGCAAAGTGCCCATTTCCCCATCCCAAAGTGCCGACGGAGATAATGAAATTGAAAGAGGGATGCGCCTACGGTTCGCACAGAGTGCTAGACAGGAAGGGGCTGTTGCCTCAGGCTGCCTGGAAGCTCGATAACACGATGGAGCTCTATGATAATGAGCTCTTGATAGATGTGGATATCCTCAATATCGATGCAGCGAGTTTCCGCCAGATTACAGAGCAGGCCGGAGGCGACCGAAATGAGATCGGTAAAATCATTTTGCATACCGTAAGCCAGAGGGGTAAACAGCATAATCCGGTGACTGGTTCGGGAGGCATGCTTACTGGCACTGTATCCGAAATAGGAGAAGCTTTTCCAGGAAAAATCAATCGGGGCGATAGGATCGTGACACTGGTGTCGCTCAGTTTAACTCCGCTCAGAATAGATGCGATCGAGGACATCGATCTGCATAAGGGTCAGGTGAAGGTCACCGGTCAGGCAATACTTTTTGCCAGCGGAATCTTTACCAAGCTGCCCGACGATTTGCCGCTTGAATATGCACTGGCGATGCTTGATGTGGCGGGAGCTCCCGCCCAGACGGCGAACTTGGTCAGGCCCGGCGATACGGTGCTCGTGATTGGCGGCGGCGGAAAATCCGGCTTGCTGTGCCTGTATGAAGCGCAGAAATGTGCGGGGAGCGCCGGCCTGGTGATTGGCGCGGCCTACACTGAGGAGGACGATAAACGAATACGCCGGTTCGGATTTGCAAGTAGAGTGATTCGAGGCGATGCGACTGATGCCTTGGATTTTTACCACAAGGTCCGCGTTGCGTCAGACGAAGAATTGGCCGATGTTACTATCAATTGCGTGAATGCCCCTGGTACCGAAATGGCTTCTATTCTTTCAACCAAAGACGGTGGCACCGTGTATTTTTTCAGCATGGCTACCAGCTTTACTGCGGCGGCATTAGGCGCCGAAGGGATCGGTAAAGACGTGCAAATGTTGATCGGGAATGGTTATAGTCGCGGCCATGCCGATCTGGTGTTCGATATAGCACGAAAATTTCCATCCCTCTTCTGAGTTGTGAAAACCTGGTCGAATCACTTACTGAAAGTCGCCTTCAGAAATTCAAACTTTTACCTTTCCGATAAGTTGAATATTTCGGTGCCGTTAATTCTTTGGTGAAGCCATGATTCACACGGCTCGCTTTCGGTGTTAGATTTCTACGATGCATGCGTTACGCGAGAAGGCTTGTGCCTGCCTGGTGTGCGTGGACTATACCGACAATTGCCGAGATATCTGAATAGAACATCAAAAGGCGGAAAAAATGGCGGATGAATGGCGAGAAAAACTGACCGGAAAACTAACCCCGATTCATCTTTATAAACTGACGCCCAAGACCAACTGCGGAGAATGCGGATTTTTGACCTGCCTGGCGTTTGCGACTCAGGCCGTTATCGGTCAGGCAGATATCGATGCTTGTGCGTACTTGGATCCGGATGCACTCAAGCCCTTTCGTGAACAGTTGGATGAACAGCATAGGTCCGGAATCGGCGTAAGAAGGGAAGGTTTCGAAAAGGCGCTGGAGTATTTGCGCGGCAGGTTGCAGCAATGCGATCTCCGGGGAGTAGCTCCCAGTATCGGTGCTTCCTGTATGGAACAAAATCAGGGACACGCGCTCGAGTTTGAATATTTTGGAGAGAGGGTTATTGTCACAAAAGAAGATATCAGAAGTTCATCGGGTGAAGAACTGAATCCCTGGGAGAAGATTTTCCTCTATAACTACATCATCGACGGAGCCGCGAATCCGTCCGGGACTTGGGTCGGCATGGAAAGCCTGCCCAATTCGGTCTCTAAGATAAAAAGCCTTAAGACCCACTGTGAAAATCGTCTGGCCAAAGAATTTGGCGGAAATTTACAGAAATTGTCTGAAGC
>Ga0210088_1000083_pt1 | contig 18741 bp, 20 predicted proteins | sample RushMan_CattailN_6_FD_185557 | JGI IMG/M metagenome (GOLD analysis project Ga0210088, IMG submission 185557) | Wetland microbial communities from San Francisco Bay, California, USA, that impact long-term carbon sequestration -... | ecosystem: Environmental > Aquatic > Marine > Wetlands ... | reverse complement strand
GTGGGTTGAGGGAGTTCGACTTTGGCGACGCGCCAGCCTCGATGCCGCAGCGTGCCCGAAAACGGTGGATCACCGACGACGTTGCCCGTTAATCGAATTGCCTTGGAGTCAAATCCTTCGGGCACGGAGACCTGACTGCCTTCTTCTTCCTTGAAAATGGGGTTGAGCTCGACGTATTCAGTCAAGGCTTGTTTACAGCCTTGATGTATGTTTCGGACTGCTGCACCAATCTGGGCATCTTCGTATTGGCTCAAGTCCTCTTCGAGAAAGTCGATCAGTCGGCCTTCTCTTTGCAGAACCGCAAGCATCTGCACCGCTGCCTGGGGCGAAGCCTGGACGTACTGCGGCTCCGCTGGGGCTTCGGCCGCAGGCTTTTTTGCTTTGTCTTCCGTCAGCGGCTTTCCTTCGGGTGCAGCAACAGAAGCTTCTTTATGGAAACGATTGGCCAGGCCGCGGCCCTGGAACAGCACGAACAACCACAGGACGAGAGTTGCAAGGCCGCCGATTCCAAACAAGGCGGGTGCAAGATAGGTTTGCATCTGATTGAGAAATTGATTCATGTTTGCAAAGGCGATTTGGAGTTCCTGCGGCAAGTTTTCACCGCCCGTGCCCAAAAAAGGATCTACCCATAGATGCAGTCCGGCAAGAATCTGCAATGCCATGTAGAAAAAAACGCCCACCAAGACCCCGTTCCAAATGAAGCAGGTGAGAAAGCTTTGTATGGTCCAAATTCGTTTCGCCCGCATGTTTCCTCCCTTTTTGTGTCGTGCTCAGATAATCGCTGCGAAGAACACGAAGAGTAAAAAAGCTATCAAATAATTTTATGAATGCTTCATGGTTCGTTGATGTTCCTTTTTGCGAATATTTCTGTTTCCAAAATCCGAAGTTCGCTGTCCGAAATGGGCCTTAAATCCAGCCCGCCATTTTTTATCACAATCGTGATCGGTATCCAAGTGGGCAGATTCACAAGGGCGAAGTGCAACGCCTCTTTGCGCTATCGTCCAGTACCTTGCGTGCACAACGAAACATGAAAATACTGCAGGGCTCGTTCTCCGAACGGTCCCTGAAAGCGGCGTGCGCGGAGAGCCAGCCCTACATTTCTTCTACGGCGTCCTGCTTTGGGGGATCAGAAAAAACAACGATACTACTCATGGTAGTAGCGCAGGACTTTAGTCCTGCAGAAGCCCGGCAGGACTAAAGTCCTGCGCTACGAAGGAAATGGGGCAATGGTATTTTAATGCGGAAACATAGTTCCTGAGTGACAAAAAAGTTGTTGGTAGGAATCTAGCCATGCAGCACAAAAAAATAGCCGCACGCCGTGATCAGCAGTACGATGCAAGGCAGCCACAGGTAGCGATAGACAGGCGTCAGGGTGGTTCCGAAATACTCATTGGAAAGCAGCAGGCAAAGGTGCAGCGGTGAAAGCAGCACACCCACAAAGCCGCTTGCCAGAGCGAGCATCATGTAGGGCAGCATGTGCTGTGCTTCGCCCAGAGTCTGAATGAGGGAAATGAGGATAGGAAAGGTCGTGCCGACGAAAGCAATGGTGATGCCGACGACTCCGCCGACGATGAAAGGCAGGATGATACAGATTGGCATGAGAGGGATATGCCAGTGGAGCAGTTCCTGGCTGATCATTTGAACCGCGTGGCTGTCCTCCAGCATGCCTTTGAAGACCAGAATCGCGATTACCATGTAGAACATGCTCAAGAGTTGTTTCTGGATAAGGATCTGCCTCCTTTGAGCCGAAGACAGCCGATTTTTATGCCATACCCATCTGATGGCTACCAGCAGGGAAAAAATGAGACCCAACTCTTTTGTGATGCTCAGATGGTATTGTTTGAGCACAGCGGACAGCAGCGCACCGCTCGCCAGGCCCAAACAGATGACGATGAGAATTGGTAACAGTTCTTTGATAAATGGCAACAGGGGCGGTCGTTGAAAATTGCCGGAATTGTACGATTTGTCGACACCCCCGTTCAGGGCCTTCAATGGCCAGTATCCCGCCAACAGTGCGACGCAGGTCAAAGGAAAGAGAAAAGCGACAAAGACCCAGAGATTCAGGTTGGCCAGCGCGGTGGTGAGCAGCACTCCCGGGTAGAGCGGCCACCAATATTCCCAGATGTGGCGAAACCAGTAGTTGATAAAACTCAGCTGAGAAGAAGTCAGTTTCAGTTTATTCCCCAACGTTTTTACCATGGGAGCGGAAAAAATCGCCCCTCCCGGCATGGGCAACAGCCCGATCAAGGCCGGAAAAACAACCATGTTGATTCTCGGGCGTGCTATCAAACCTTGGTAGCGTTCCAATAACCGCTGCATCTGGCCGGCCATTTCCATGCTGTGGCTGAATACCAGGATCAGGCATACCATGACGGTTAGAGAAAGTGTCTTGGGATGAGTGATGGAATGTATTATCGAACGGATCATCGTCATAAAGTCCAATCCGAAAATTAAACCCAGTGCGATGGCCCCGAAAAAAAGAGCGTTGCCCAAGGAAACCTTTTTCCTTATAGCCAGCAAAACAAACAAGAATATGATGAATACTCTCAGAATAGCTGGTATGTGTTGGGTAGTGATTATTCACCTCATTTCAGCGCAGTGTCACTGTGAAAGTATCTTTATTTTTAGCCACGAAAGGTACCAAGAACCCGAGATATTGAAGGTCCAGGGAAAAGATTTCGAGTGTTTTTATCATTCTCAATTCTCAATTCTGAGTCCCGAATGCTTCTTTCTTGCAGACAATTTGTGCCGTGGCACGGTTAGGATTCTGAATGATTCCCTCGAAATGATGAATGATCTCCCAATCTGCAAACCATGAAAGCAACTCATTCGGTTTCAGTAAGAACATCGGATTGTGGGGTTTGCCGAATTTCGGCTGGTCGATGGTGTAGGTTTCATAGATCAGTATACCGCCGGCTTTCAGGGCCTTCCTTATGCACGGAATCAAAGGGCGGTGCAGGTAACGAAATACAATGACGCCCGCAAAAAAATCCTCCGGCAGGGGATTAATGCCCTCGCGCTCCAGATCGATTTGCCAGATGTCGATGTCTATGCCTTGGTCTTGTGCGTCTTTCTTGGCTGACTCCAACGCTTCGCCTGAAATGTCGCAGCAGATCACCTTCAGTCCCTTTTGTGCCAGAAAGATTCCGTTGCCGCAAGAACCTGAAGCGAGGTCCAGAATTGGGCCCGGAGGGGCCTGGTCGATAAAAAGATGAGAATACTTTTTCAGAAGATCATCCGGCATTGGTGAAATCTATCCGCAGAGGTCGGAAGGCAGAGGGTAGAGGGCTGCCGTTGAGGATTCAAGTATCCTTTCAAAGACATTTCAAAGACCTCAGTAATTCTTCCGCCGCTTGTAGAGCACTTGATTGCAGTGCTTTGCTGATGCGGCCTTCTTTTGCCAAGATAGCCAGTTTCTCCTCATCGATCAGAATGGGTTTCTCTCCACTTCGACAAATCACGTCAATTTCCAGATCTAAGTATCGTGCACCATAAGGGTAAAATTCTACCGGAGTGTTGATGTTGTAGTATGTTCCTTTGAGCTCCTTTTCCATTGAATAATAGGAGTGTTTGACGATCCAGGAACCTTCTTTGACTTCTGTTAAGCCGTAGTCGCCCCGTTCTATCGGCAGATCGAGTCCATCGTAGCGTCCTTCGCTAAAAGATCGGTGAAAGACCATCTTGTGCGCATCCGAATCCAAAATGACACCTTGTCTCGGGCGCATGGGTTTGCCGCTGGGTCGAATGTGCTCAAGCTTGAAAAGGCCGCTTTTCTCCAGCGGAAGCAATATTATCTCCCTGAACGCCTGCCAATCAAGACCGTCTTTCTTGTCCGGATTCTTCGCCAACGATTTTTCCAGTTGTTCCAACCCATTGCCATCGATAATGCGCAGACGATGATGCCTCGAAAGAGTAGGGCACACAGTCGAGCGCACTTCATCCAGTTTGCTTTTTGAAACGCCGGGAAATTCGACTGTCGCCTTTACCAGGCTTTCGGGACTTTCCACACTTTGGAGTTCCAGCAATGTGGCATCCAGCAGGTTTTCCTGAAGGAATGTCAAGAACTGGGTCACCCTCTCGGGTTCCCCCGTGAGTTCGACACCTTGCCGATCCTCCTTGTCGTTAATTACCATGGCCGGTGGGGCTTCATCCAAAGGCAGTCCGAATCGCTCGCGAATATCAGACGATGAACCGACCAAGGTATAGCCTCTATCCAGAGCCAGTTTGGTTAAGGCCGTACTGTAAATACCCCTGATTTTGATTCGAGGCGGCATGACCGAACCCCTTTGTTCTGAATTCTATCGACGGACTCCTCTATTCTCTAACCACCAAGGACACGAAATGAAAGAGACCACGCCATGAACTCGGGTTCTCTGCTGATTCCGTCCTCTGTCTTTATTACTGAAGTCTACGAAAACCAGTTCCATCTATCGAAAGCCTATTTTCATCAAGTTGTGAGTCTACGCTCAACATTTCTTGGACAAGCCACAAATTTGACTCCACGTGCTCGGTGAGCATAGGGATTGAATATTCGGTTGTCCCCTGAGCCAAGGCAGCAAAGAGAATCAATTGATCCGCCAAATGCCGGTCGGTTGTGGCCCCCGATTTCAAATCTTCCAGAAGAGATCTGCAGACGAACTCCGCTATTGCTTCCGATCTTCTTCCGCGCTTGCCGGCTTGATCGGATCCCAGAATGCAACCCGTGTCGGTCTTTGCCCAAAGAGCCAGGGCGGCGCCTTCTTGGACGGCGCTCGAGTCGTATTGGAGCGCTATCTGTGCCTGGTATCCTCTTTTCATAAGAATTTCCCGGCATCGGTCGGCCATTCGCTCGCTCACTTTTTCTTTTTTTAGATGAGAGGCGAGAGCGATGCCTCGAATTTCCAAGACGTTTCCTCGTTCTGTTATTTTAAGCGGTTTTATAGCGGTCGGCAAAGGCTTGACGGACATTCTCAGGCAACCCCCTCCTTTTGGCACGTATCCGGGACGGATGACCTCGAGTCCGACATCCGCGCCCATCCTGCGCAATACAGGAAGAAGTACCTCTCCCATGTGAAAGGCGGTTGGGGCAAAATCCTGAAAGAGCCCGCCGGTGATAGTGAAGCGGCTGGCCGTTTCAGCGTAGAGTGCTGGAGAAATTAGAGTAAAGGCAAGCATCGTAGCGGATCCGGCGGTTCCAATATCCCATTGGAAATTGCCGCCCTTGATATTCTTCCCAGGCCAGTAACGAATCTCTTGGGATCCCACTTGGTCGCCTTCCATGCGTCCTGAGGATAGAGCGGAGCAAGCCCGTAGAGCCATCAAATGCTGAGGCCTGAGGCCGGGTTTGTCGCGTTTTGCTCGAATGTTGAAAATATGCAGCGGCTTGCGTGTTACAGTGGCTAAGGCTGAAGCGCAGCGCAACAGGGTTCCACTTCCTGAATGCATTGAACCGTCGATCTGGAGCAATCGAGCCTCGCGATATTATATGGTTAAAAAGACATAGAATTTGCCGCGAAGAGCATATAAGCCACTAATTCAGAAACAAATCTTAAGACACCTTATTCTGTATCTCTTCGATTGCCTCAACGCAATACGCAGCTTTCTGGCTTAGTCGGCGTATACATCTTTAGTATAAGCACTTTTGTTAAACTGGAAAGGTTGGCTGAGGGTGCACATCATGCACTCAATTTTTTTTCTATATAACGCATGAGATGCTCTGAATTAGAGCCGAAGTCAAGCTGCAGCTCTGCAGTCAAGACCAGTTCCTGGAATTGCGACGGCAGGCGGACCGCGTCTTTTTGCGTCGTAATCAGAAACTGGGCATTATGGCGAGAGCGGCTCTGCAGTAGGTGAAGCAGATCCTCTAATTGGTACTGATGGTGATCTGGGAATGCAAATTTTTCGGTTAAAGGAATGCCAAGTTCCTGCAAGGATGAAAAGAAAGATTCAGGGCGAGCAATCCCGCTGAAAGCGACTGACGGCCGGCTCTGTAAGATCTTAAGGGGGATACTGGTCGCCGTCAGTCCAAACCCGAATCCTGAAAGCCGGTGACGGCAGCAAAAGATCGGTTTACCCGGAAATCCTTTACTGATAGCGGCAAGTGTTTGGTTCGTCTTGCGGGAATCGTCCGCGCGAGTCAGGATGACTGCATTGGCCCGTTGCAAATGGGCTAGAGGTTCGCGCAGCGGCCCGAGCGGCAGAAGATGCCCGTTCCCGAAGGGATTCCGAGCATCGAGGAGCACGAAATCAAGGTCCCGGTAGAGAGAAAGGTGCTGAAATCCGTCATCGAGGATAATGATCTCCGGCTGATTTTTCTCAATGGCCAGCATTCCCGCCAGCCAGCGTTTCCGACCGACCCAAACGGGAATCCGGTCGAGCTTTCGAGCCATCAACACGGGCTCGTCCCCATACTCGATCGCTTGTGAAGATATCTCTCCCGCGGCTGGTGCCTGCAAAACAGCATTACCTTTTCTGCCATAACCTCTACTAAGGATCGCAACTTTGTGTCCGAGGCTTTGCAGGTGTGTGGCAAGCCACAGGGTGAATGGCGTCTTGCCCGTACCCCCGGCAACGAGATTCCCGACGCTTATGACATATACGGGCAGGCGACGCTGGTTACACGTGGCTTTTTTTTGATCACGCCGCAATAAGCAGTGATAGAGCTCTGAGCTGAAGGATAGAGCTGCCAAGAGCCGTTTTCGTTTAGATGAATCGGATTGGGAGTACCAAAGACGCAGAAGCCGGGGTGAGACCAGCGATCTCAGCCTGGCATCGAGGCGATTTGCTGTTGTGGTAGAAGAATGGAGTTTGTTGGCCACTATTGTTTTTTTCGCGCCTCGGCGCCTTCGCGAATCTGTGCTGCGAGAGCCTTAATTTCGGTCAAATTTCTTTGCACCTCGCTCCAACCGCACCAGAACACTCAAGTAATGTAGGGCTGGCTCTCCGTGCACGCCATACAAAGTTTTTTCCGGGCGTCCAAGGCTCGTTCGCAGAACGCGCCCCACATTTTATCGGTCATGCCGTTCATGCATTCTTCTTTTACAAATCCCTGGATTTTCCAGAGGGGCTGTGCGCCCAAACTATAATTCAGGAGCATTCTCTTAAAGAAGGGGCGCGGTCAAAATAAACTCTTTTAACCATTCTGTCTCCTGTCACCTCTTAATTCTGTCTTCTGTCTGTTAAATCGGCGGAGCTATGGTCACCAGGACCCGCATGTCGCTGCCGGCACGAATTCCATGCGGTTCGCTAATTTCACAGACGAGAACATCGCCTGTTTTGGCCGGGATAGTCGCTCCATCCTTACCCAGGAATTCTCCGTTTCCTTCGATGACAGCAATGGAAACCTCACCCTCAATGTCATGGGAATGAATAGGCAATTCCTGACCGGCTTTGAAATTAAAGTTCAATATCTTAAAATAAGGTGAATCATGAACTAGGATTCGTTTAAAGGCATTATCAGAAAAATCGTTGGCCTCAAATAGATTTATGTTTTTCATAGAGTGTTTCTCCTTCGCATTTTGTTCAAATAGCAGCCAGAAGGCCGCACTCAACATTGTCTGGAAAGCGAGCTGCAGACCCGCTAGAAAAAATTCTTCTTGGGTCACGCCAGTTCAATTCACATGAACTGAAGCTGGATCTTGAGCACTGGAATTTTCAATCTCGGATCTGTATGCCGCTATCCAACATCCAACCCTAAACTAAACTAATGCCGGAGGATTTAGTCGCAACCGAGGCTTAGACTCCTTCGTACTCTTCGTGTTTTTTGTGGTGAAATTTGTCAATACCGATCTGTAATGGCTGACGGTTCAAAATTTCACCGAACCTCTCGCCGCAAAGGTTATGCTTGAAATAATGGTCCACGCATTGGTTTATGACTGAAAAAACCTCTTCTGCCGAATAAACCCCGCTCAACTCGCCCCCTAATTGCGGATGCCTCCCGAGTTTGCCTCCCAGCAATAGCCGATAGCCGCTCCGCAATTCACGTATTGTACCGGTCGGGCACAGGTCAATGCACTGGCCGCAACCGACACACTTATCATTCGTTAGAATCGGGAACTCACCCGGGGCTGTCAAGACCACTGCCCGTTCTTTACAAACTTCAGCACAGGCTCCGCACTGGCTGCATGGTTCTTCGCCCACGATCGGCCGCCGGCAGCCGATCATCCCGATGTCCACTATTTGCGGCCTTGAACATGCATTGGGGCAATCCGAGATGGAAATGCGAAATTGGTGATGCATCTTCAGCGAACCCGCAACCGTCTTCTTTAGAAATTCCTTAAAATTTTTGCCGACAAGGATTTTTTCAATTTCCTGTGCCAAACCATCATTCGTCATGGCTCGATTGGGGCAGCCATTAGAGCCAAAGCACTGTTCAACTTGGAATCCTTGGATTTCGTTTTCCATGTTTTTTAAAAACTTTTGCCGGCATGACTTAACGTGCTGGAGGTCAACTTCCAAAGCCCCCAGTGAAGTCGCTTCTTCTTCAACCTTTTTCTTGACCCGCTTGCGAACGAAGAAAGGAACTCTGGCCAGGGCTTCTTCTGCGCTTTTTTGCCATTTCACAATTTTACTCCCAAACACTTGTTAACAGCCTGATTAATAGCTATTTCTAAAACACTCCGAGTAACTATTGCTAAAGGAGATGATTCCCCCCTGCAACTTTCGATTTTCTGAAATCGTGACGCAACATAACTCATGATTAAGCTTAACTCCTTGATGCAAGTCAAGGAATCCAATTTAATTCGGAAATGAAAGGTGGCGGAGACATGAATACGAGTTTTGCCAGTCAAAGGTAACTCGCGTGTGGACGAAAGAAGCTTTTTATGGCAATCTTAACAAAGGTCGAAACTCCGAAAGGTATTTTTAGCGTGTTAGCAATTAGTTAGCCACATCAAGCAAAACGAACGAAAGAGGAGGAGAAAAAGATGCGTCTCCGAGTTGTCATTTTTCTGTCGATTTTAATCGCGTTCACTTTTTCGCTGAGTCCAGTTTTGGCTCTGAGTCCTTTTGAGATTTTCAAAGCCAGTACATTGGATCAAATTATCAAACGAAACAAATTGATTGTGGGTATGGAAGTCGAGTTCTTCCCGTTTGAATACGCAGACGAAAAGGGCAATCCCGTCGGGTTCGATGTCGATATTGCCAAACTTGCGGCAAAGGAATTGGGAGTTGAAATCGAAATAAAGGATATCGAGTGGACCGGGCTCATTCCATCGCTTCAAAGCGGCAAAGTGGATATGATCATATCTGGTATGACGGCCACCCTGGAACGTGCCAAGGCAGTTACCTTCAGCCAAGCTTATTTTGAAACCGGACTATGTGCTCTTCTGAGTCAGAAAAAGGCGCCGAATATAAAAGATGTTAAAGAGCTGAATACGCCGGACCGAATAATAGCCGTCAAGGTTGGTACTACCGGCGATCTTGTTACCGCCAAGCTTTTTCCTAAGGCACAGGTGAATCGTTACAAAGATGAAACTGCATGTGTGCGCGAAGTGGTTACCGGACGAGCGGATGCATTTCTTTACGACCAATTGTCTGTTGCCAAGCATCATAAGCAAAATCCTAAAACAACCCGGGCTGTCCTGACGCCGTTTACTTATGAGCCTTATTCCATCGCGATGCGCAAAGGTGATTTCGATTTCTGGAATTGGATCAACATGTATCTTGATACCATTAAAAGAGATGGTCGCTATCAGGAGCTTTACAAGAAATATTTCAGCGAAATCTTACAATGATCAGAAAACAAGGTGGTTCTTATAGCAGGATTCTTGTGCGCCTGGTTGTCGGCCTGAGCGCGGTTGTGGTGCTCTTTTTCCTGTTCGCGGGCATTGATTACCCATGGAACTGGCGAGTTCCTGTGCAATACCGGGCGCTTTTCATTCGGGGATTCTACAATACCCTCGTTGTCTCCGTCGGTGCCATTATCCTCGGATTTGTATTGGGGGTGGTTGGAGGACTGGCGAGAGTGTCCAAGAATATAGTTGCCAGCGAAGTCGCCACCCTTTATGTGGAACTGTTTCGCGGTACGCCTTTATTGGTTCAAATCTATATTTTTTACTTCTGCATAGCGGCCGCGGTGCATTTGGATAATCCTAAACTTATCGGGACCATCACTTTGGCTTTCTTTTCGGGAGCCTACATATCGGAGATGGTTAGAGCGGGGATTGAATCCGTAGACGAGGGACAAATTGAGGCGGCCAAATCGAGCGGCCTCAGCGATCGGCAAACGATGCGTCACATTATTTTCCCGCAGGCACTGAGGCGAATTATCCCGCCTGTAACAGGGCAATTCGTTTCTCTTATAAAAGACTCCTCTCTGCTTTCGATTATTTCAGTGAGGGAACTGACGAAGGCGGCCGAGGTGATCAATGCTACTACCTATAAAACCTTTGAAGCATACCTTCCCCTGGCCGGGCTCTATCTCTTGATCACTTATCCACTTTCTTACTTGACCCAGCGGCTCGAAGCAAGGATTGATTATAGAAGTCGGTAAGAGTTGTAAGGGCTGGAGATTCTGAGATTGAGAATGACACGGGTTGAATTAATGACCGGGGAATGGCTATCATTCAAAAAGTGCTAATAGGAATTAAGTGGGTTGCCATAGTTTGGAACGATCGGTTTTGTAGACTGAGAGGAGAGTATTGAGAATGAAGGAATGCGACATCAAACTTTATGCGCTGAGCACCTGTATCCATTGTAGGAACACCAAAGAATTCTTGAATGATTGCGGGGTGAACTACGACTGTGTCGAGGTGGATAAACTGGATAAAGAGGAGAGGAATGCCATACTCGAGGAAATCAAGAAGATTAACCCGAGTTGCTCGTTCCCGACTCTCATTATCGGAGATAAAGTAATTGTCGGTTTCAGAAAAGAAGAGATCACGGAGGCTCTGAAAGAATGATGAATGTCGAGCAACTCTATGAGATGTTGAAGACTGCACAGGAAAAAAAGGGCTACTATTTTAATAAGGACAAGAAGAAAGTATTTGAACTTCTGGAAGGCCTTCTAATCAACAAAGAGCGTTACGGCTATATGTCCTGTCCCTGCCGCCTTGCGGCGAACGACCGTGAATGGGACAAGGACATCATTTGTCCATGCGTGTACCGGGAACCTGATGTGAAGGAATACGGGAGCTGTTACTGTAACCTCTATGTGTCCCAGGAATGGAATGAGGAAAAAATGCCGCATCAGTACGTTCCCGAACGTAGGCCGGTAGAGAAAACATTAGGCAAATTGTAAGGAGCAGACCATGGGGAATCAAAAGTTCCTATTCATTATGTCCAAGGGTTTCGAAAAGTCGGGAGGGGCCACCAGAGCCATGCAGTTTGCTTCGATGGCGGCCCAAAAAGGTGATCATGTCGAGATTTTTCTGATCGATGATGCCGTTCATTGGGCTCAAATGGGCATGGCGGAAGGGATTCGTTCCTCAACCGGTGAACACATGAAAGATCTTCTGGACAAACTGATTGAAATGAAAACGCCGATCCATGTTTGCAAGGCCTGCGCAGATAAGCGTTTAATTTCACCCGAGGAACTGGTTGAAGGCTCGCAAATATCCGGTGCACCTCTATTGGTTGAGATGATGACGAGCCCTGAGTACAAAGTATTTAACTTTTGAAGTTTGTTGCATCCCTCGTCACCAGTTACCCAGCTGAATCTTTCCGCCCGAGTTTGGATTCCGCGGGGAGTTTTTTATCAATGGGAGCAGGCGCGATGCCCCTTTCGTAAAGACTTTCCAGGGTCAGTCTGTGCTCTCTTAGCTCTCCAACATTCTTTAGGAAACACCTCTGAAAAACGGCCGGCTCTTCCTGAAAGATACCAATTTGAGCCTCGCAGATAAACCATACACACACGTACGGTCGGACACTCCGCGGCAAAATGCAGCCGTCTGGAGTCAGGTAACGGCACGGCAGTGAATGCTTGGTGCGCGTTTGCCCTGGTGGTATTTCTGAGTTGAGTACCGCAAGATAAAGCATGTCAGTACGATTGAAATAAATCTCTCGTGCCTGACAGCAACAATCCTCACATTCTTGACAAGTGAGTAGGCAGTATTTGGTCATGATTGGATCGAGCCATTTTATTTTCTCCTCGATGGCATCGACGAGGTGCTTGACATACCGCCAATCCAAACTCAGCAATCTTGCTGTCAACTCATCTATTAGTCGGTCCCAGCAGCCATCAGCCATCGGATGGCGATAGCAAGATGATTCTTCCACTCTAGCAGCCACGGATTTCACAGATTCCAATCATTCGATAAAATCGCGCCCCACGGGGCGCACTATAAGCACTGGGCAGGGGGCGTGGTGCACTACATTTTGGGCGACACTGCCGATCAATACTGAAGCCAATGCCGAATGGCCTTGGCTTCCAACAATGATCAAATCAATGTTGAATTCCTTTGCCGCCTTAATGATTTGCTCTGAGGCTTCTCCTTTGCGAACAAGGAATTCGGCTTGAATTCCATCCAGCCGTTCCATGGGCACAAATTGCTTAAGAACGTTTTCTTTATCTTGGATAAGTTTCCGAACCGCCTTAACAAAATCTCCCTTGTATCCTCTGATATTCAATTCCTGCACAGCATCGATAATGCGTTGATTAACGATGTGCAAAAAAGAAACACTGGCATTACGATCCCGTCCGATTTCGATGCCGTAGCGAACCGCTTTTTCCGAGTTCTCTGAAAAATCAATAGGTACAAGGATTTTTTGAATTCTTACCATTTTGAATATAAGCCTCCCTAGGTCAGAAGTCAGAGGTCAGAAATCAGCAGGCCAAGTGGGAATATGCCTCTCGGTACATTCTGAAAAAATCAACTTAGCCTTTCGCTGATGGGGATAAAATCCACCGGCACACGGATAATAAAGGTTCGGGTGCAGATAACTAAACCAGTGCGAAAAATAGATTCGCTGCGGTTAGATGCCCACTCCGGCGAGCGAAGCACCGCAGTTTTTGCAGTTTGCCCGTTCGAGTCCTTCTTTCCGCATAGAAAAGCCCATACGTCTTATGAGTACGCTCCCGCATTGATGGCAAAATGTATTTTCTCCATCGTCACCTGGAACGTTGCCGGTATAAACGTATCTAAGCCCCGCTTCGAGCCCGATCTCCCGCGCCATGCGCAAAGTACTCACCGGGGTAGAAGGCCGATCCGTCAATCGGTAAGTAGGGTGGAAGCGGCTGACGTGCCAGGGAATATCATGGTCTAACTCCACTAAGAAACGCGTCAATTGCCGCAATTCGCTCTCGTCATCATTAAGTCCCGGGATGAGAAGTGTCGTTACTTCCAGCCAGATACCGGCATTTTTCATCCTTTCGAGTGTTTTCAGCACCGGATCCAGCCGTGCGCCGCATTGTTTCTTATAGAAGTCATCGGCAAAAGCTTTGAGATCCACATTGGCGGCATCTAGGTGGGGCGCTATTAGCTGCAAGGACTGTTCGGTCATAAAGCCATTGCTTACAAATACGTTTTTGATATCTTGTTCATGTGCCAGTCGGGAGGTATCCAAGGCGTATTCCATGAAGATAGTCGGTTCCGTGTACGTGTAGGAAATGCTCTTGCAGTTAGACTGCTTCGCTTCTTCGACGATCACCTCAGGGGGCACGCCGTGCCCGAAGATTGTTTTATGCTCGCGCGGGCCTTGTGAAATGTCCGCATTCTGACAGAACAGGCAGCTAAAGTTGCATCCCGCTGTAGCAATCGAATAACTGCGACTGCCGGGAAAGAAGTGGTAGAGTGGTTTCTTTTCGATCGGATCGACGTGTTGGGCAATAAGCCTGCCATATACCAGGCTCCAGAGGGATCCGTCGCGATTTTCGCGAACGCCGCATTTTCCGCGTTTCCCGGATTTAATGTGACAATGCTGAGAACAAAGGAAGCAGTGCACTTTGCTGTCTTCCAGTTTTTCATAACATATAGCTTCGTGCATCTTTTGCTCCTGTTGTTTTAGGCTCTATATAAACTCTAAAATCCCTCCTAATTCCCCTTTGCTACCCTTGTCTCCGGCCCAAACACCTCGCCTTGCCTCTTTTAATTTAACCGCTTGCGCGATTTTGTTTCAGCACTCGTTTCTTCTTGTGAATGCCGCCAATATGCATGGAACCTTGCGCCCAAACCTGCACCGATGTCGCAGAACAGGGGGTCTAAAACGGCTTGCAGTGGATAGCGGAGATCCACGCGCATTCCGATGAAATGACCAAAAGGATGCCATTGAAAATACTTCGAGCATTCCAGGAATCTCATAAAGCGCAAGGTACTGTAGGGCAGTGACAGACAGGTCCCCCAGCTGTGGGGGACAGGACCCGCCATCACGTCCTCTACTAGACTGCGTAATTCAAACACACTGAAAAATCGAGCATGATTAAATATTGAAGCCTTCCAAAAACGTTCCAGGTAATGTCGGCAGGAAATTACCGAATATTTGTTCAACGCACCAAGCAGCACATGACGCCTTGCAACTCTGAACGCTTCCTTTAGCGCAGGAACAGGATCATCGACAAATTCCAGTACCCTCATCATGACAACCGTGTCGAACGTATTGTCTTCATAAGGCAGATCTTCCGGAAAACCTTGTTCGAGGAGAATTCGTGGCGGCAGACGCAAACGAGCAATGTTCAGCATGGCACTCGATGAATCGATGCCGGTGACTTGATGTCCTAACTGGGCAAACCACTCGAGAAAAATGCCCGTTCCACAGCCAACCTGCAGCACTCTTTGAGAGGAAGATGGCGACCACAGCCGAAGGAGAAGTTTTTTTTGCACGAGCGCAACAAGTTGGCCCAACTCGGATTGAGACCATTCATTGTAGTGGCGTGCATCTTCAGTGTTGAATATATACCTCACGGCTCAAACCTCAACGATTTCTAGTGCCATGTTTATGGTTCCAGATCCGGCAAAGCGACCACTTATTTAGTGCCTCTCTCGAACCAGAAGCCCCCCCTTGCTTATAATTGTTAAGGATGAAAACCCCATTCACATTCAGAACTCTTGGCAGGAATAACGATTCTAGCCTTAATTGAAGAACAATCGCCAAATCTAGGCCTTAAAAAGTAAATTTTGCAGTCCAGAAGTTCATTTATTGCTTTTGCCGGTTTCTATTTTAAGAATTGCACCGGTAGCTCCAGATGTTACCAGATGCGCGTAACGTGCAAGGTATCCCTCTTTAACTTTGGGTTCCGGCGCCTGCCAGCTCTCTAATCGTTTTTTCAAGGTTGTATCATCAACCAAAAGTTCCAGCTTCTTGTTTGGGATGTCTATCAGAATTTCATCATTTTCTTCCACCAATGCAATGGGGCCGCCTTCCGCACCTTCAGGCGAGACATGCCCGATTGCCGCTCCCTGAGTTCCGCCGCTGAATCTCCCATCCGTTATGAGTGCCACATCTTTGCCGAGTCCCATGCCCATAATCGCCGCAGTCGGCGTCAGCATTTCCTGCATACCCGGTCCACCTTTGGGCCCTTCATATCGAATTACCACCACGTCTCCCGGTCGAATCTTATTATCCAATATAGCCTCCGAAGCGGTGGATTCGCTTTCGAATACACGAGCCCTTCCTTTGCGTAGAAGCATTTCCGGGGCCACCGCTGATTGCTTCACGACCGCTCCTTCAGGGGCAAGGTTGCCATATAGGACAGCGATGCCGCCTTCGGCGTGGTAGGGATTTTCGATAGGGCGGATGACCTCTCTATCCAATACCGATGCGGCCTCCAGATTTTCCCCAACGGATCTCCCGGTAACGCTTGCAGCGTCAAGATGGATAAGGCCTTTACTTGAAAGCTCCTTCATTACAGCCTGAACCCCACCTGCGGAATTTAGATCCTCCAAAAAGTGCTGACCGGCAGGACGTAAACTACAAAGATGTGGAGTTCGCTTGCTGATGTCGTTGAAAAGGTGAAGATTCAGGTCGATGCCCGCTTCGTGAGCGATGGCTGGAACGTGAAGTACGGTATTGGTTGAACAACCAAGAGCCATATCTACGGCAATCGCATTTTCGAAGGCCTTGCGGGTGGCAATGTCTCGAGGCAGGATGTTGCCATTAACGAGTTCCATAATTTGCATGCCGGCAGACTTCGCCAGTCGAATCCTTGCGCCAGTCACAGCCGGTATGGTTCCGTTGCCCGGCAGTCCAAGTCCCAATGCTTCGGTCAGGCAATTCATGGAGTTGGCGGTAAACATTCCGGCACAAGAACCACATCCGGGACAAGCGCAATCTTCCAGTTCAAGTAATTGGGCTTCCGTGACCTGTCCCGTTTTAACCCCGCCTACGGCCTCGAACACAGAAATGAGGTCAACCGGCTTTTGCCCGACGCGCCCGGCCAGCATCGGACCACCACTTATCATGATGGCGGGGATATTCAGTCTCAATGCAGCCATCAGCATCCCGGGAATGATTTTATCACAGTTCGGAATCAACACTATCGCGTCAAATGGATGCGCTGTAGCCATGATTTCGATAGAATCCGCAATCAGTTCACGGCTGGCCAAAGAATAACGCATGCCGGGATGGTTCATGGCGATTCCGTCGCACACTCCGATCGTGCTGAATTCGATGGGTGTTCCGCCGGCCAAGCGGACCCCCGCTTTGACCGCTTCGGCAATTTTATCCAAATGTATATGGCCTGGAATAATCTCGTTGACCGAGTTGGCAATCCCAACCAGCGGCCGGTCGAGTTCCCGCTCGGTATAGCCCATAGCTTTGAACAAAGATCTATGAGGTGCCTTCTCCAGACCCTTTTTCATTGCATCGCTTCGCATAATTATTTTTCTCCTGATAGAAAAATCGAGTGACGAAAGCTCGGCGCAACGCAGCTTTTCTTGCAGTTTCGCTGGAGCGATTTACAATCCCAAAGAAAAGTGAAGTTATGGAAATTCTACTTCCTTTAGTTCCTTGCACATTAAAAACTCCGATTTTCGTTTGCAGCAATGGTCCCGATAAGGATGCTCAGTTCTAATTTTGCTCCAGAAAAGTTACTTTATTAAGGAAGGCACTGGCAAGCAGAAAAGATTAAAGGCTGAAAGCACGCTGAATTGGGAAAAGAATTGACAGTCTTTATTCTAGCTTTTATAATCACCGGTAATTAAGCTTACTTTGTGAGCACTTTGTATAGGGAAAGGATCTGAGGTTATGGACTTGGAAAATCAGAAGGCACTTTATCCCATCGGAATTGTGGCTGAACTTCTTAATATACACCCGAGAACTCTTCGAATTTACGAACAAGAGGGTTTGATCAAGCCCGGGCGTCGCGGTGGTAAGCGTTTCTATTCGAACAACGATCTGCAGTGGCTCAAATGCTTGCGCAAGCTGCTCACCGAAGAGGGGCTCAATATCGCCGGCATCAAAAAGCTTCTTACCATAGCTCCTTGCTGGGAAATTCGTGGCTGCGGCGAAGAAATCCGCAAGGATTGTCCTGCCATCCTTAATTTTCCAGTACCTTGCTGGGACTTGGTTCCTCGCGTTTGCAAAGAAAGCGGAAATTCCTGCTCTGAATGCGAAGTCTATCTCAAAAAAATGAATCATGTCATGATGCGCGAGTGTTCCGACCCCGGCAAAAACGAAGCCCAAAACTCCTGAGTCATCTAATCCTCTAAATATAAACCATTCGAAAATATGCGGTCACAGCAATAAAGGTTCGATCAGTGAGAAATATCTTCGGTCCGGTCCCCTCTCGACGTCTTGGACGCTCTTTGGGGATTGATGTCATTCCTTATAAAACATGCAGTTTTGATTGTGTCTACTGCGAATCTGGACATACCACACACCTGACGGTCAAGCGTCAGGCTTTTGTGATGCCCGACCTCGTTCTGCAGGAACTGACGGATTATTTCCGTAAGTATCCGCAGGGCGCCGAGGTTGTCACTTTTTCCAGTGCCGGGGAACCGACTCTCTATAAGCCCTTGGGCGAGCTTTTACGGATGATAAAGAAGCAGCTTCCTTCGCTGCCTTTGGTTGTCCTCACCAACGGGTCTCTCCTGTGGGATCCGGAAGTTCGAAAAGACTTGATGGTGGCTGATAGAGTGGTCCCTTCGCTAGATGCTGCTACAACAGAGGTGTTTGAAAGAATCAATGCTCCCCATCCCAGTTTGGAGCTCTCTGCCATCAAGGAAGGACTGAGTGCGTTTCGCAAGGATTACCGAGGCCAGTTCTATCTGGAAGTGTTGCTGGTGTCCGGCTACAATGATCAGCCTCAACATTTACGACAACTTCGCCGATTTATAGAGCAATTAAATCCGGATCAGGTAGAGCTTAATACTGTAGTGAGGCCTCCCGCTGAATCGACTGTAAGTGGGCTAACCGTCGAGCGAATGAAGTCCGTTCTAAAATTTTTCCCCAAAGATAGAACTCATATTGTCGGTCATTACGAGGGTTGTAGTCAAGCAAGGCAGGATTCAGATCTTGCCGGCAGAATAGTGGAAATGGTGAAAAGACGACCGTGCACGGTTTCTGAAATGGCGGCATCGCTGGGGGTGGAGCTAAAAGGTTTGGCTGCTGCTGTGGTAGGTTTGGAAAAGAGAAATCTTGTGGTGCGGTGTTTATTCAATGATGTGGAATACGTCTGCAGTCCATCGTCGCATGAATCAGGCTCTATAACATCCTAGGGGATCGAGAGCACAATTGCCCTTTTTACGCCATAGCAAGAGGCTTTAGCTCTGTGCGCCGATGCGGGTTAATACCTACCGCTACAAGTACGAGTGGGATGCTTGTTCTTTTTGGGAGTCCCTTGGGCACTGATTCGGGATAGCAACCCCAATACTTCAAATTTGTTACTCC
>Ga0210088_1000082_pt1 | contig 18876 bp, 18 predicted proteins | sample RushMan_CattailN_6_FD_185557 | JGI IMG/M metagenome (GOLD analysis project Ga0210088, IMG submission 185557) | Wetland microbial communities from San Francisco Bay, California, USA, that impact long-term carbon sequestration -... | ecosystem: Environmental > Aquatic > Marine > Wetlands ... | reverse complement strand
TTGTTGGTGACCGGGCGGGTGGACTGGAGGCCGGTGCTCTGGGTGGCGAGCCGGTCGAGGCTCGTCACCTCGAGCGACAGCTTCAGGCGCACATTGCGGCCCTCGCTGACGTGCGGGGTAATTTTGAGAATCTTGCCGACGTCCCGATACTCGTAGGACTCGTAGGTCCCGCCGGATACGGCCGTGGTGGCCTGGGTCTGGAAGGGCCGGTTCTCGCCCACGGTGATGCGGGCCTCTTGGTTGTCCGTGGTCAGGATCTGCGGGGTGGACAGGATGCGGAAGTCATCGTCCTTCTTGACGGCGTTGATGATGGCGCCGATGTTCGACAGCGTGAGCCCGCCGAAGGTGAAGGGCTCGGTCAGCACTCCGACGGCAAGCCCCGTAGGACTCAGGAGGTTTTTGGCGGCATCAAGAGCGCCGGACCCGCTGTATCCGCCCCCGTAAACCGTGTTGATGTTGTTCACGTTGGTCCGGTCGAAAAGCTGCCATTGGATGCCGAGTTCGAAACTCTTGGTGGCGTTCACCTCCATGATGAGGGACTCGATGTAGACCATGGAACGGGGGATGTCGAGCTTCTTGATGACCGCTTCCACCACATCGTAGTCTTCCTTGTCGGCCATGATGATGAGGCTGTTGGTGGCCTTGTCGGCGTTGATCTGGACCTTGCCCATGACCACCGCCGTCGGCCCTCTCGACGCGGCCGCCGCTGCACCTCCGCCCGCCCCTCCGGCGGCGCCGGCCCCCGACTGCTGAGAGGGGATCTCCTGCAGCACCTTGGCCAGGTCCTCGGCGTTGGCGTGCTCGCAGTAGTACACATTGATCTTGCCCTTGCCGCGCGGGGTTTCCTTGTCGATCAGGGCGATCAACTGCTTGATGCGCAGCGTGTCCACTTCGCTTGCCAGCACGACGATGGTGCTGGTGCGTTCGTCGGCCACGATGACCGGCTGCTTTTCGGCGCTCGCGGCCTGCTGGGGCCGGGGAGCGGTCGTTTTGAACAGGTTGGTCAACAGGGTGGTGAGCTTGGCGGCGTCCGAGTACTGCAGCGGGATGACCGAGATCTGCTGGCCGGCCCCGGGCTTGTCGATCTGCTTTAGGATCTTGATCAACCGCTGGATGTTGGACTGCACGTCGGTGATGATGAGCGTGTTGGCCGGGCCGTAGCCCAAAATGACGCTGTTCTTGGAAACCAGCGGGGTGAACAGGCGTTTGACCTCTTCCGGGTCCGCGTACCGGAGCGGGATGAGCTGGGTGACCACCTGGTCCTCGGGGTTGGCCTTCTCCTGCTCCAGCAGGGTTTGGATATTCTTGGTGCGAGCCTCCGGGGCCGGCACAATTTTCACAATTTCACCGGCCTTCACGGTCGTGAAGCCGTTGATTTCAAGGACGGATTCGAACACCCGGTAGGCCTCGTCCAGCGAAATCCGGGCGGGCGAGATGATGGTGACCTTGCCCTTCACATTGTTGTCCACCACGAAGTTCATGCCCGTCAACTCGCTCATGAACTTGATGAACAGATTGATGTCGACGTTGTTGAAATCGATGGAGACGAACTGCTCGGCAGGCTGTTTGCCCGGCGCAGAGGGGCCGGCCGGCTGGGCCGCCGCCGGGGATGCGCCCAGCAGCGCCCAGAAAAGGACGAGGGCGACCGCGGCCGCCAGCCGGTGACAGTGGATTCGCATGTTCATATGAACTCCCCGTGCGGAATTGCCGCGCTCATTCGATTTTGTATTCAAGGGTTTCTTCCTGACCCCGGCGTTTGATCTGGACCTGGATGGGTCCGTCCGTCGAGAGGGTCCCGAAGGTTCGCATGGCGTCATCCACCGAGGCGATGCTCTGGCCGTTGACGCCGGTGATGATGTCCCCGTTGCGCAAGCGCAGCTTGCGGAAAATGGCGTTCGGTTTGATGCCGGTAATCGAGATCCCGGCGGGTCTGCCGTCCTCGACGTGCGGGCGGAAAGTGGCCTGGTTCAGCAGATCGCCGAGGTTTGACATGGCCTGCTCGGCCTGATCCTGGCTGACGGTGACCTGCTGGACGGCCTCGGCCGCGGGAGGCAGGACGGCCGCCCCCGCATCGGCCCGAACCGCGCCCGGCGCGCCGCTCTTGGTGACGCCGGGCTCCTCCTGGGTCAGGACCTCGTCCCGGCCGCTCACGGTCAGCACCACCTTCTCCCGCAGCACCATCTTGACCGTGGCATTCTGAATCGTGTCCCCGGGGCGGTAGAGCAGCTGCTCCCGGGTTTTCTGGTCCTCGATGACGGCGTAGGCCTGGCCGTCGCGTCCGGTGCTGGTACCCCACAGCTTCGCCTTAATTTCAGTCTGCTTCAGCTTGTCCACGTCCAGGCCGGGCGACCCCGCCTTGTCGGCCCCGGCTAGGGCCTGGCGACCCGAGTTGAAGAGGTTGCGATCGACGATGATCTGATAGTCCGCCATGCTGGAGGGGGCGTCGCCCTCGGCTACGGCTTCCGCGGCGGCCGAAGACATGGGCGGGACGCCGCTGTCCAGCCGTGCCACCAGAATGGCGTAGAAGATCGAGACGCCGAAATAGACGGCGGCCGTCAGCAGCAGGAGATTGGCGATGGTAAAATAGCGATTGACCATGATCGAATTATGCCTGATTTGTGCTTCCGGCTCAACCTTTCATCTCAGTTGAATGAAAACCCCGGGGCGCCCAGCGGGCCGGTCACCCTGAAGGGAATCGCGGCGCGGCGGCGCAGCAGATTGGCCGGGAGGCTGCCTGCCGCCTGGGCCATGAAGGCAGGGTGGGGAGTCAGTCTGCCGCTCAGGCTCAAGGTGCCGGCGCCCGGGTTTTGCCCCAGAACGATGGTGCCGGAGATCTCCGCATCCAGTTCATTGCCCTTCAACCGCCCGTTGCGCAGCAGAAGGGTCCGATTCTGGAACGCGAGGTCGGCATCCGCTGCTCTGAAGGTGAAACTTTTTTGGTCGAACACCGGCAACGCCAGCTCCAGCGTTGCATCCGCGACCGTCAGCTTACCCGTCATGGCGCCCGCGTTGCTCACGCTGAGGGTGCCGTCCAAACGCCCGGAGAGCCGGCTGCCGTAAATTTCCTGCAGACCGGGGACCTGCTCCAGGAGAACGCCGCTGATGCGCGCATTCAGGCTTGTTTTTGCCTGGGGAGCCGTGGAATCGATTTCCGCTCGACCGCTGATGCCTCCGGGCCCGGCCGCTCCGTCGAATTCGTAAAAGGTCCTGTGCTGCAGCATCGACATCAGCTCCGGCTGCACCCGCAACCGATCGAGCTCGGCCAGAGGTTTTTCGGCATAAGAGACCCGGACCCCCCGCAGGGATATGCCCGCGGGCAGAGACGGCCGCACGTCTGCAACCGCAACGCTCAGCCCGGGCAGGCTTGCGCTCAGCCGGGAGGCCACATGCGCGCGCAGTGCCTCCGATGGAAAGCCGATGTAAAGAAATACCAGCGCTGCAGCGGCGATATAAACCGCCACCAACACGCGACGAGTGGTTGGGGTCAACGGCATGTTCTCACAGCTCCAGGGTGTCCACCTGCAGAATGGCGTCGAGCAGGCCCTCTTTCTGGTCCCGGCGGGTGATGGAGATCTTGCTCACCACGGCCGCGTTCCGTGAGGTTTCCACTCCGTACAGGAAGGTCGTGAGCTGCTCCAGCGTCACCGCCTCCAGTTTCATTTCCACCCGCGACAATTTCAATGCGCTGTTCTTCTGCTCGATTTTCGAAGGCCGCATGTAATTCACCCGTTCCTTGATGCGGGACTGACCGGCCAGTTGATCCAGGAAGGAAAACAGGGTGAACCCTCTGTCCCGCCGGGTGAAGCGCGCCTCGGACTGCTTGGTGCGGGATTTCAGGCCGTCGTATTCGGACTTCATGCGGTGCATTTCGGCCAGCATGAGCGTCTTGGCATTAACGGCCTGCCGTATCTTGACACTGTGGCTGAACACAGGCGCAATCACGAACTGAATCAGCAGAAACAGAACCAGCGCGCACCCGCCCCCGGCCACGATGATTTTCTCCCGCCGGCTGAGCTTGCTGAGATTCACGCGCTTGATGATGGATTCAAACATCACAGGTCCACCTTGAGCTGAAAGTTTACTTCCTTGCCGGAGCGGTCCGTGTTCGCCGAGCTGATGGTCACTTTCTTGAAGGCGGGGATGCGCTCCAACTGTACCTTGATCTCATCCACGGCATTGAACGCCGCCGTGGTGCCCGAAATCAGGATGGCATCCGGGCCTATCACCAGGCGGTCAAAGACGACCGAAATGTCCTCGGAAATGCCGTCGCTGATGTATTTGAGAAGATCGATGCTGCGGGCGGCGGGCAGGGACTCTCCCGGCTGGGAGGTACCCTTTTTGAGTTCCTGCAGGTTGATCTTCATCTGCTGATAAGGGTCGGCGACCTTCTTGGCTTCCGGAAACGCGTCCTTGAAAACGGCCGCGATCTGCTGGTCAAGCCCCTCCAGCCGGTGTTTTTGGGAGAGCGATTCGGCCAGCAGGCTTGCAAACATCAGCACCAGCACCGCTGCGGCCAGCGCGCCGGTCTTGACGAGGTTCTCTCGGTGGCGTGAGAGGATTTTCTTGCCCGGAAATTGGCTGCGATGAAAGCTCAGGCTTTCAAGACCTTCGATTTCCGCCAGCGCCAGCGCCAGCGCTCCGTCCATGAGGGCGGGATCCCAGTCCGATGCGTCCCCTCCGCCCGCCACGCGGCGCTCTTGCCTCACATCCGATGTTCGCAGCGCGATGGGAAGGGCGGCGGCGAACCGCTCCAGGTCCATCCCCGTCGACCCGCCGCCGGACAGGACGGCTTCGGTCGGGCTGCCGGCCTCGCCGCCGAGGTCGGCCAGCGCGCCGAGCGTGGTGCGAATGTGGTGGTGCAGAGCGCGATCGCGGCCGGCCGGCGCCGCCGGCAGGGGAAAGGAGCGGATCAGCCGGACATCGCGCCCATCGACGATCTGCAGAGACCCGAAGGTGTCGCCGACATCCAGGCACAGGGCGGCGCCGGTTGCTTCGGGGTTGCGACCGGTCCACAGCGCTATGGAAAGCCCGCTCAGGGTCAGGCGTTGCGGGTCGATGTGCACGGCGGAGAGCGCCTCCAGAACGGAGGCGAGCCGGGTTTTGTCCACGGTCGCCGCCAGGACCTCCGTTTGGCCCGGGGTCGTACCCGGCCCGAGGACGCTGAAATCGATAACCACGTCCTCGACCGAAAAGGGCAGGGAGGGCTCGATTTCAAACGGCAGAACCATCCGGATTTTCTTTGGGTTGGGGAACGGGACCTGCGCGTTGCGGCAGGAAAAGAGCACGGCCGGGATGGACACGGCGCAGTCGGCGTCCTTCAGGTCCATGTTCGCGGTGATCGCCTGCAGCGCCGTCCGCAGGCCCTCTCCGTCCTCGCTCTCCGGGGGTATCGGGGCGGACATGAAGGCGGCGATGCGGCTTTCCCGCAGGCTGCTCTTTACCAGCACCGCGCGGACGCTGTTGGTTTGTATGTCCAGTCCAAGAACTTTTCGGCTCATATCAATTTACCTGCCAGCTCAGGATGCGGCACGTCCATTTTCCCGTCGTGGGGGCCTGCACCCGCTGCAGCACCGCCGTGACCGTGGTTGCGGCATCGTGCAGATTGGCCGTGGAGTCCACACGGAACAGGTCGCTCGACATGGTGACCAGCTTGGGGTCGAGCTTGAGCCCCGCCAGCCCCGGGATCTGATTCAGCCAGGTGGGATTGCGCATGTCCACCTTTTGTTTACCGGAGGCGATGTTCCGCCGCAGTTCGTCGATGGCTTCCACCAAGTCTTTGTTCTCGGCCGGCAGCAGCGCGAAGAGCACGGGGATGTCGGCTGTGGTGATGTTGATGCGGCCGGGGTAGCTGACCCCCGTGCCTTGACCGGGCGCCATGCCGAAGACCGTCAGATAGCGCGAGATCCCGGGGATTTCCGGCGTCCCGTAATAGAGCTCCGGAGTGATCCCCTTGACCAGCAGCAGCTCGTCTAAGTCGGTCAGAGGGCCGTTGCGGGCAGGGTACGGCGGCCGTCGGCCCTCGTAATAGCCGGTCTCGGCGCCGCTCAGCCCGGTGATGGCGTCGTCGTCCCCGCTGTCGAGCCAGTCTTTCAGCGAGTTGATGATGGCCGTCGGCTCGCTGTCATTCTTGAGCTCTAGCTTAAGCTCCTTGCGATCGGCGTAATACTGCAGGAACCGCTCCCACAAGGTCCGCTGGGTCTCGTTGAACTGGCGACTGTCCGGGCGATTGACCAGGGCGTTGACTTGGATCTTGCCCAGCTCATCGGTGATGACCAGCGACAGCCGGCCGTCCTCGAAGGGGAACTCTCTCAGTACCTCGTCGATGTGCACCGGGTCGGCCCAGTCGTCCATCGGCGTGTCATTGTCATTGTCGACCTTGTCCTTGGCGAGGATCGCCATGGCCACGTGCACGCCGGCGGCGGCCATCTCCGTCATGCTCAGATCGTTGCGCGTCGCTGCGCTGGAGATCACCGCGTACCGCGCCCGCCGGTTGTATTCGAGCGCGGCCGCCACCAGCACGGTAGTCACCCCGAGGGTGATCAGCAAGGCCACCCCACGTCGATTCCGCAGGCACTGGATGAAGTCCGGCATGGGTCACCCTGACTTCCGGCGCACCAGCGGGAGCGCCACGGTGGTCTGAAACCCGAAGCTGTCGTCCCCGTCGCCGATTTCAAGCCGCACCGCCACCATCACCGGGGTTGCGTTGCCGAAGCGCGGAGATTCCGAATCCCATTCGTCGAAGACCTTGCCCTCCGCGTCAACGTACTCAAATGCCAAGGATTTGACGTTTTCACAGAGCACGGGGTCTATGCTGCTCTCCTCGAAGCGCGGATACGGATAGAGGTTGTCGGCGCGCTTCAGCCGCAGACCTCCACCGGGCGCGGCCTGGAAATAATACACGATTTCGGCAATCCCGTTCGAACGCGGCCGGTCGAGCGCCACGTGCGCCCGGCTTGTAAATCTTAACTTTGCAAGCGCCGTGCCACCTTTGTTTTCAGCGGAGCCCTGGAACCGGTAGGGGTCCGGGGGGCTGTCGATTCCCGGCGGTTGGTAAGGCGGCCGCTCCAGGATGAACGCGTTTTCCAGGTCGAGGGTGATGCGGGTCAGACAGGTCCGGCCCATTTCGAACACGGACGCCGTCGCCTCAAGGGTTTCGGCGTTCGAAAAAACCATGTTGAACGATGACAGGACCGTCGTCACCACCAGCCCCAGGATAAGCACGGCCACCAGGATTTCCAGCAAAGTGAATCCATCGGCCTGCGGCCGATGGTTTTTAGTAATGAGTGATGAGTAATGAGTAATGAGTCGAGTGATGGCACCGCTGCTGCGAGGGCACCTTGAATACATGATTTTATCTGCATATCGTGATGAAGGGTTCATGGTCGTAAGGGCATTCACAATTCAATTGTCAGTTGCGCACGGCTCATAACCCAGCACTTATCACTCCTGTTTTGTCACTCTCTTTTAAATCGGTACGTGCGGAACCCGTAGGAGTATTCGCCGTTGTTGAGCGTCACCAGCACATCGATGCGTTTCATGTCCCGCGAGATGTCTACCCCCAGGGCGGTCGAGGGCGCATCCTCCACCGTGATTTTCCATTGGTAGCCCGGGTACTCGCGGCCGAAATCGCCCTGGCTGGCGGCGAACCGGCGCTCGGTGGATCCCTCGAAACGGGTGAGCGCGCTGCGCGCCAGCAGCGGCGCCTGAGTGGTGAAGCGGCTTTCGATGCTCATGGCGACGGTTTGGGATTGCAGGCGATAAACGCTCATCAGCACGATCGCCATGATGCCGAGCGCCACCATCACCTCGAGCAGGGTAAACCCCCTCGGGCAGCTCGGAACCGAAAGCTCCATGCTCAACGCCGGGCGCGAATTCGGTTCTTTTTTCCGGCTACAGGCGCACATCATCGAAACCGACCACGCGGTCGAACATCTTCACCTGGGAGAGGAAGGGCTCGAGCAGAAACGAGGTGTAGGTGTCGCCGTGCTGCAAATGGATCAGGACGCGGTCGCTGTGCCCGTCCCGTGAAAACCGGATTTCCGCCCGGCCAGCGTTCACGCGGCCCTGGCGGGGAAAGTCGACGCTGACCACGCGGCCGCCGCCCGGCAGCCGCTGGGCGCGGCGGACGGCGCGGTCCGTCTCCTCCGGGGTCATGGCCTCTGCTGTTTCCCAGATCCGGTTTCCGTCCAAGTCGATGTGCAGGACCTGCTGCCGGCGGGTGCGCAGCGCCTCCTCCCGCAGCGTCTGGAGCTTGCCGATCAGCCAGCGCGAGCTCTGTTTGGCGTCGTCGACGAAAAACGACCCTTCGAAGCGCGGCACGGCGAAGAAAAAGACGATGCCGATCAGGGCCATGACGACGATCAGCTCCAACAGGGTGTAGCCGGCCCGGCGCTGCGGCATCAGTCCGTGTCCCAGTTGGTGATGTCCTTGTTTTCGTTTTCGCCGCCCGGCACACCGTCGGCGCCGTAGGAGATGATGTCGAAATCCCCCTTGAGGCCGGGCGACAGGTAGATGTAGTCGTTGCCCCATGGGTCCTTGGGCACCTTGCCTTTTTCGAGGTAGCCGCCCTGCCGCCACCTTTTAGGGACCACCCCGGATTCCGGCCGCTGCACCAGGGCGAGCAGGCCCTGCTCGGTGCCGGGGTAGATGCCGCTGTCCAGCTTGTAGAGCTTGAGCGCGGTTTCCAGAGCGGCGATGTCCATCTTGGCCCGCACCTGCTTGGCTTCCTCCGGCCGGCCCATCAGCTTGGGGGCGACGTACATCGCCAAAATTCCCAGGATGATGATGACGACCATGATCTCGATCAACGTAAACCCACGGTGGTTGGCGACTTCGCAAAAGCCCCGGCTTCGGCGTTGCGCTTCGCCCTGCAGTCGCTGCGGCGCATAAAATGGACACCTCGCTCCGGGCGGCTCTATCTCCTTGGATTTGGGGCTGTTGACGAAGTCGCAGAGGGCTGCCTTTTCGTTCAGTTGAGAAAATAGTTTGCTCAGCATATGTGTCGGCCTTTCTTCTTATTGCCTTGGATCCTTGAACCCCTTTTTCTTATCGAATCAACTGATTCATTTCAAAGATGGGCAGGCAGATCGACAGCACGATGAACCCCACCGCGCAGCCCATCACCAGGATCATCACGGGCTCCAGATAGGAGGTCAGCCGCAGGATCGTGGTTTCCACCTCATTTTCAAAAACATCGGCGATCTTGTAAAGCATTTTTTCCAGTTCGCCGGACTGCTCCCCGACTTGGATCATCTGGATGGACAGCGTGGGGAACACGCGGCCCTCGGAGAGGGCGAGCCAGAGGCTCTTGCCCTTGCTGACCTCTCCACTCGCTTGGGACACGGTGTCGGCAATCAAGACGTTGCCTACGATGTTGCGGACGATGTCGAGGGCGACCAGCAAGGTGACGCCGTTTTCCAGCAGGGAGCCCAGGGTGCGGCTGAACCGGGCGACCGCCAGTTTGCGGGCCAAGGTGCCGAAACCCGGCAGCTTGAGAAGGGTGCTGTCGAACCACCGCAGGCCTTTGGGGGTTCTGTGGAACTGCCGGACGGCCAGAGCCCCCGCCGCCGCCAGCACCAGGATCATCCACCAGTAGTCCCTGAAAAAGCTGCTCAACGCAATCAGCACGCGCGTGGGGGTCGGCAGCACCTGCTTCATGTCGGTGAAGATTGAGGTGATGGTGGGGACGATGTAGGTCAACAGGATGAACAGCACGACGACGCCGAAGAACAGCATGAACACCGGGTAGGCAAGCGAGGCCTGGATCCGGTTGGAGAGGGCCTGTTGTTTTTCGGTAATTTCCGCCAAGCGCTCGAGCACGATCTCCAGTGTGCCGGAGCTCTCTCCGGCCCGCACCATGTTGATATAGATCGGCGGGAATATCCCGGGGAACTGGGAAAGGGCATGCGCGAAGCTGTTGCCCTCGACCACGAGGTCCTTCACCCGCGCCAGGGTGCGCTTCAGGGCGTAGGAGGGGGTTTGCGGCAGCAGCGCGTCCAGGGCCGACACCAGCGGGAAGCCGGCGCCGATCAGGGTCGCCAGTTGACGCGTGGTCATGGCAACGTGGGAAGGCTTGACGCGCGAGAACCAGTCGCCGAAGCTGAAGCTGCGGCGAGAGTCTTTTTTTGCCTGAGCTTCCTGCGCCTCGCGGATGGTCACCGGGAATTTACCCGACGACCGCAGTTTCTGGCGGGCGGCCTGGATCCCATCGGCGTCGATGATACCGGAGGTGTTCTTGCCTTTGGCATCAAGCGCTGTGTATTCAAAAACGGGCATGTATTAATCTTCTCGAAATAGCATTGACCGAGAGAGGCTCCCTCAACCTAACCCTGCCCCCCAGTCCTGGAGGAGACGGCCGGGTGAGGGAGAGTCCGTTTCAACACCACTATTCAACCCCTAACAAGCCTGCCTGGTTTGCCGAATATTGCAATGATAACAGTTTGCTAAATTAATGGCAAGCCGTCAGCCTTCGGCCGGTACGGGTACGCTGTCCAGGACCTCCCGCAGGAGGTCCTCCTCGGCACGCCCTCTCAGGCGGGCTTCGGTCTTCTGTATGATGCGGTGGGAGAGAACCGGGATGGTCAGGGACTTGACGTCGTCCGGGATGACGAAGTCCCGGCCGCGGCAGACGGCCAGGGCCTGGCTTGCCGCCTGAAGGCCGAGAGCTGCGCGTGTGCTGCCGCCCAGCCGAATGTCCGGGTGTTCGCGGGTGGCGCGGGTGACGGCCAGGATGTAGCTGCGAATGGGTTCGATGACCAAGGTGTGCCGGGCCAGAACCTGAAGCTCGAGCAGCTCGGTCGTTCCGATGACGCTTTCGAGCCGATCCATCGGGTTCTCCTGCTGGTAGCGGCTCAAAACCTCGGCCTCATCCGGCACGGACGGGTAGCCGAGCCGGAGCTTCATCAGAAACCGGTCGAGCTGGGCTTCCGGCAGGGGGAAGGTGCCCTCCAGCTCGATGGGGTTCTGGGTGGCCATCAGGATGAAGGGCCGGGGCAGCGAGAAGGTCTTCCAGTCGACAGTCACCTGGCGTTCCTGCATGCTCTCCAGCAGGCAGGACTGGGTACGCGGCATGGCGCGGTTGATCTCGTCCACCAGCACCACGTTGGCCACCACCGGGCCCGGCCGGAACTCGAACTCCGACAGTTTCTGGTTGAAGAAATGGAGGCCAACCACGTCGGAGGGCAAAAGGTCGGGGGTGCACTGGATGCGTTTAAAACTGCCGTCGAGGGACCGTGCCGTGGCCCGGGCCAGCAGGGTCTTGCCCAGGCCCGGCACGTCCTCGATCAGCACGTGTCCTTCGCAGAGCAGTGCGATGAAGATCAGCTCGACGACCTCTGACCTCCCGACGATGACGCGGGACACGTTTGATGTGAATCGTTTGGCTGCGGCCTGGATGTCCAGCGGTCCGCGTTCGAGCATTCTCAAATGTCCCTCCACGCTTTTGAAGTGTTATTTTTTGCCTGAGCCCCTCGGCTTTTTTCGCATGTGTCGCACATCTTGCCAAGTCGACTCAAGAAGCTTGACGACCTCGGCCCCCGGTTTTCGGCCCCCGTAGCGGACTTCGATGTAGTGCTCGGTGATCAGTGCCAGCTTCGTACGGGCCTCCGGCAGCCAATCGCAGAGCCGCCCGAGAAACTCATGGGGGGTTTGATGGCGCCGCCGCGGGCAGCCGCCGGCGGCGGACCAGGCGAGCAGGTTGCGGTACAACCGCCGCACGGCCGCGGATTCAACCGGCAGTGAATCCGCTGCCGTTCTGCGGCCGAGTGCATAGCCCAGCCATGCAATCCACCCCCTTAGCCGCCGGAGCACCCGGCTCAGCAGCCGCAGCAGGTCCTGCCGAAAGGCCCCCCGCAGTGTCTCGACCTCGCCGCCGTCGAGATCGTTCATCCGCCGGCGCAGCCAGGCGGCGATCTGGGAGGCCATGCGCCACAGGCACACGCCGGACAGCACGACCCAGAAGGCGGCAACGATGAATGCGGCGACACGGCGTACGTAGTCCGGGATTTGCATAAGATCGGCGATGCCGGACGGGTTCTGGGCGGCGGCCCCGGCGCCGCCGGTCATGGGGTAGGACTTGATCTCGGGCTGAGGGATCCATCGCGCCAGAAACGCGATGAACCGGATGACCCACTCAATCATGGTGTCCCATAGGGTCTCAAGGAAGCCAAGAACCAGTTTCAATACCCCGGGGGTGACGAGCGTCGTCAGAAGCAGCCCGGCCCCCAGGACCAGGGCGGCGTTGCAAACGAGGGCGACCAGCCAGCGCGCCCGCGCCCGGCCCTGCAGCCAAGCGTTGGTATCGCTCCGGACCACGGCCGCCCCCAGCAGAAAGAAGGTGAAAAAGAACACCACCGGCGCTGCGGCCGGGAGCGCAGCTTCCCACTGCGCGGCGCAGAAGAAAATGAAGAGCAGAATCGGCAGGCCGAACTGAAACTCGCCCAGGAGTTGATCGAACCCGACCCTTACGGTCGCCAGGCGGAGTCCGCCGACCCAGGACGCGGCAGCGGCCAGAGCGGTGAGTTGAATCGGGTTGGGCGCACCTTGCATTTGGAGCAGACGGCGGACGGAACCGCCGACCCAGGCGGGCTCCGGCAGGGCGTCGACCGGGAAAGTGGAAAACGCGATCAACAGCAGCGCCCAGATCACTCCCCCGCCAAGGCCGGCGGAAAAGCGCAGGGACGAGGTGAGGGTCCGGGCGAGCCGCCATACGGTGAATGCCAGCGGGACGCCGAGCATCAGCCAGAATACGGGCAGCGCTCCTGGGGCGGCGCGGGCTTCCAGAAGCCACAGGCCGCTTGCCATCCAGCAGGCCTCCATGCCGCCCGCGAAAAGGGCTCCCGCGCTCCGTGGCAGGATCCGGTTCATGGCAGCGAGCCTCCGGCCAGGTCGCCGGCGTTCCGGATCCGGCGCCAATTGACATCCGGCGGCAAGGCGGGCTCGCCCTGCCCGCCCACAAGCAACACCAGCCGTCTGAATCCCGCGGCCCTCAAGTCGGCCAATTGTTCAGGAAAGCGATCCGGCAGCCGTCCCAGGATGAAGATCAGCGTCGTGCCCGCAGTGAGTCGCCCTTTTTGACCATTCAGAAAGGCGGTCGACGGGCCGCTGCTGCGGTCGGTGACCTTGGCCAGGGCTTCGAAGATCTCGGTGACCCGGCTCCGGCCGGCCCCGGGCGCTATGACGGCCGGCTGGCCGGTGTCCGCCAGGCGCGTGTTGACGAAAAGCCCCACCGGGCAGCCCCGTTCGCAGAGCGCGGCAGCGATGGAACCGGCGGCGCTGATCCCGAGTTCGAAATCGGCCTCGGCGAGAGCGCCGTTGTCCCGGAAGCTCTCTACGGCCAGAACCATGGCAACGTTGAAAGCCGTCGTGGCGTCAAGCAGCTTTACCTGGAGATCGCCGCGGCGGGCTGTGGCCTTCCAGTGGATTGACTTAAGGTCGTCGCCGTGAAGGTACTCCCGCACGCCGATGGCGTGGGTGGGGTCGCGGAAGAGGCGCCGGTCGGCCCGGGCCTCGCCCATGGGGTAGAGCGTGGGGATGAGGCTGGCGTCGACCGGAAAAATGCGCGGGTAGACGATGAGGTGCTCGGTGCCCCCGGCACGGCGTTCACGGGAATACAGGCCGAGAAAGTCGCCTGAGGTAAGCTTCAGCGGGCCGATAGGGTGATATCCGCGGCGTCCGCCGATCAGTTTGAGCTTCCAGGTGATGCCGCGGTACCAGAGCAGGGAGGTCGATCGCCGGATGGCTTCGGGGCCGGACCCGCCGGCCGGTTCTTCCAGGCGAAACCCCGCCGGCAGGTCGTTTTCGAGCTGGACCCAGGGCAGGGGCAGCGGCTTGCGGTTGAACAGTCGCAACGTGCAGGCGATGGGCTCACCCGGGAAAAAGCGCGTGCCGTTGAGATGCCGCTCAGCCCGAACCCCGGCCAGGGAGAGACGGTTCCAGAGCAGGGCCAGGCCGGCAGTGGACAGGAAAAGGCCGGCCGCGAGTAGGATCCCTGTCTGGGAATACCATGTGGCCAGAACGAACACGGCCGCCAATGCAGCCAGCCCGGGGGGTTTGAGCAGATTGCCCGCGGCCGTGGTGGTTTCTTTCTCTTTATCTGAGCGATGTCTTGGATCCAATATATTTAAAACCACCCCCATAATAATCCGTCGGCGGCAGCCGACGGATTATTATTTAAAAAAGTCCGGGTTCAGGAATGTCGGGTTGGGGTATGTATAGAACCCCTTGCCGCTCTTCACGCCCAGTTCGCCGCGGTCGATCATGTCCTTCAATGCCTGGGGCGGATGGTCCTTGGGATCCTTGGAGTCGCTGTAGTAGACCATCTCGATGTCCCAGATCACGTCAAGCCCCACCTTGTCCATGAGCGCGAAGGGCCCCTCCTTCATGCGCGTGAAGATCATCCAGGCCCGGTCCACGTCCATGAAGTCCACGAACCCGTTGCCCCACATATAGAGCGTCTCGCGCTTGATGGCCCGCCAGACGCGGTTAAAGCAAAATCCCAACAGCTCCTTCTTGACCGTCAGGGGTACGAAGCCGATGGATTTGATCCAGGCGATGCCCTTTTCCATCACCTCCGGCCGGGTGCGGGTGCCGCCCATGATGTCCACCATGTTGACCCCTTGCATGGGGAAGTAGAAGTGGATGTTGAGCACCTGCTCGGGACGGCCGCCTGCGGTTTCCATGCGCGACACCGGCATGGAGGAGCTGTTGGTGGCGAGGATGGCGCCGGGGGCGGCCTTTTCGCCGATCTCCTTCCAGACCTTCCTTTTCACCTCCAGGTTTTCCGGCACGGCCTCGAGGATGAGGTCGGCGTCCTTGACCGCCGCGCGCATGTCCTGCACCTGGCGGATCTTCTTGGCGCAGGCCTCCCACTGGTTCCAGGGGATGATGGGGGTGACTTTTTTAGCTTTGAGGTCGGCGCGGAGCTTCTCGAAGGTCTGGCGGAAGGCGCCCTCGCGCGGGTCGAACACCGTGACATTGTATCCGGACCGGGCGGCGATCATTGCAATTTGCGTCCCCTGGATCCCGGTTCCGACCATGGCGAACTTCTGCAGCGGCAGCTTGGACGATTTTTTCGCAGCCATAAAATCCACCTTCCTTTGGTTGCCCCCTCCCTTGATCCCTCCCGCCAGGGGAGGGAGAGCCTATCTTCCCCTTTGACGGGGGATGTTGGGAGGGGGTGGTTTTTCTGCATAAAAAAGCCCCGCCGAAGCGGGGCTTTTGTTGTGAACGGCATTAACGCCGATCACCCCATGACACTGGGGCCGAAGAACGCCCGCGGGGCCCACATGATGATGTCCGGGATGAAAATGCACATGATCAACCCCAGCCACTGCAGGCAGACGAACGGCACCACGCCCTTGTAGATGTGGTAGATGGTCATCTCCGGCGGGGCGATGCCCTTGAGGTAGAAGAGCGAGTACCCGAAGGGCGGGGTCAGGAAGGCCATCTGCAGGTTCATGCAGATGAGCGCCCCGAACCACAGTTGGTTGAAGCCCAGTTCCATCGAGACAGGCATGAAGATCGGAGTGACGATCAGCAGGATCCCCAGCCAGTCGAGGAACATCCCTAGGAAGAAGACGATGCCCATCATTAAAAAGAGCACCGCGATGGGCGAGAACTGGGTGCCGAGAATGAAGTTGGCGATGGCATCCCCGCCGCCCAGCCCCATGAAGATGGCCTGGAAGGCGTTGCCCCCCAAAAACAGGGTCATGATCATGGAGGTGGTGAGGGTGGTGGTCCAGCAGGCGTCCTTGAGCATCTTCCAGCTGAACTTGCGGTAGCCGACGGCCAGTACAACGGCGCCGGCGCAGCCCATGCCGGCGGCTTCCGTCGGCGTGGCGATGCCGGCCACGATGCTTCCCAGCACGATGAATACCAGGATCACCGGCGGAACGATGGATTGGGTGAACATGGAGATCTTTTCGGCGGAGGTGTGAGTCCCGCCCGTTTCCGGCGGCCCGAACTCGGGTTTGATGAAGCAGATGATGGCGATGTAAAGCACGTAGAGGGAAGCCAAAAGGAAGCCCGGCCCGAACGCGGCGGCATAGAGCCAGCCGACCGAGAGCTGGGTCAGGCTGCCGTAGACCACCAGCATGATGCTCGGCGGGATCAGAATGCCCAGCGTGCCGCCCGCGCAGATGCAGCCGGCGACGAGGGGGATGTTGTACTTGACGCGCATGAGGGCGGGGATGGCGAGGAGCCCGACCGAGACCTCGGTTGCGCCTACCACGCCGGCCGTGGCCGCGAAGATGGTGCAGGCGATGATGACGGCGATGCCCAGCCCGCCGCGGATCCGGCCCATGACGATGTGCATGGTCTCGAACAGGCGCTCGGCGATCCCCGAGGCGTCCAGGATCTGGGCCATGAAGATGAAGAGCGGCACGGCCACGAGGACGTACTCCTCCATGACGCCGTAAGCCCGGTTGGCCAGGAGCGCGAGGACCGCGTCGACCGACCCGCCCCAGCCGATCACGCCGAAGACGACCGCCAGCATGCCCAGGGTGAAGGCCAGGGGGTGGCCCAGCATCAAGCCCACGAAGAGCGTGAAGAACATGACGATGGCTAAGGTTTCCGGATTCATATCGTCTCCCCCTTGAGCTTGTAGCATTCACGGACGAAGTTGGCGAACCCCTGGATAAAGAGCAGGGCGAGGGACACCGGGATCACGGTCTTGAAGGGATACAGCGGCGGCTTCCAGGCGCTCCAGCTGTGCTCCCACTGCCCCCAGGACGTGGCCGCGTATTCCATCCCGGCCCAGAGCATGGCGCCGACGAAGGGCACGAACACCAGCCAGAAGGTTATCAGGCGCAAAATGAGCTGAATCTTCTGGGGCATCTGCAGGGTGATGATGTCGATGCGGATGTGCTTGTCGTAGAGCATCGTCACGCCCATGGCCATCATGTAGTGGAAGCCGTAGAGATAGACGGTCATCTCGAAGGCCCAGACCGTGGGCAGGTTGAACAGCTTGCGCATGAACACCTCGTAGCACACCACGAGCACAAGCGGGACGAGGAGATAGGATGTGAAGCGGCCGACGAACTGGTTGACGGCGTCGACCGCGTGAACGAATTTTTTCAGCATGGGACAGGTCCTTTCCTCCGGGTGCAAAGGCGAGTGCCCCGCGGCCGGAAGACGCCGCGGGGCACGAACGTCGGCGTTACTGGGTCAGTCTGCCTTTCAGGACGTCCGCCTTGGGCCAGGGGGCCAGGCGGCCGCGCAGGTCGCGCCACTGGGCGAATTCTTCCTTGAACTTCTCCTGGGAGTCCAGGACCTTCTTCACATCCGCGTTCTTGGCGGCGAGCTCATCCAAATACGCAAATGAGGTTTTGGCGAAATCGGCGATGGTGGCATCGTCCATTTTAACGAACTCGGTGCTCTTGCCCATGATCCTCAGGGCCTCGATGTTGAGGTTTTCCTGCCAGGCGTTGGACCACAGCTGGGTCTCTTTGGCGGCGGTCTCGACGATGATCTTCAGGTCATCGGGCAACTCGTCCCATTTCTTTTTGTTGAAGACCACGTCGAACTGGCAGGAGGGCTGGTGCACGCCGGGCATGATGGCGTATTTGGTGATTTCATGGAACCCGGAGGGGATGTTGGCGGCCGGGGAGCTGAACTCGCAGGCGTCGATGACGCCGCGCTCGAGGGCCAGGTAGATCTCCGGGCCGGGCAGCGGGGTGACCGAGACGCCCATCCGGGTCAGGATGTCCATGTACCAGCCGACCGTGCGGACCTTCATGCCTTTGAAGTCGTCGAGCTTCGTGGCGCGCTTGTTGGAGTGCATGCCGATCTCCATGCCGACATTGCCGCAGAAGAAGGGCACCATGCCGAAACGGCCATAGAGCTCGTCGAACATATCCTTGCCGCCGCGCTCGTAGTACCAGATGTTGTAGCCCTCGTTGTCGAGCCCGAAGGGCACGGAGGCGTAGGCCACGAAAGCCTCGTTTTTACCCTTCCAGTAGCCGGGCCAGGAGTGGAAGGCGTCCAGGGTCCCCTTGGAGGTGGCCTCGAAGATCTCCATGGCCGGGACGATCGCGCCGGTCGGGAAGACCTTGATGTTCAGGCGGCCGCCGGAGCAGGCGCGCACGGTGTCGGCGAAGTGCATCGCCATGTCGTGGAAGTTCAACCCGCCCCAGGGGTCGCTCATGCGCAGGTTGAAGGTCTTGCTGGAGGTTTCGAATTTCTTCTTGCTCCATTCCTGGATGCGCTTGTCTTCGCCAAACTTCTCGATTTTCTGTTTCTGCTGAGCGAAGGAATTGGTCGGCCCCATGGCGACGAACGCCACGGCCACGAAAGCGATCAGAACTGCCAATGCGAGTTTTTTCATCAGATCTCCTCCTGAATGGTTTAAGATTCGGCAAGCAGGTTGTGTTTTCCGAGCCGAGACACGCTGGAGTTGCAATCACCTCCTTCCATGTTTAGGGGGCGCCCATGCGCCGCCCGGTTCTAAAGGTTCAGTTCCTTTGAGCGCTTTGTTAAAAAATACCTGCCGGCCGCCGTTTGGGCTATGGCCCCCGCCTGAACCAGGGCGGCCACGGCCTTGGGACGGAAATCCCGCAAGCCGATGCGGAACAGGTTGGATTTGGCATAGGGCAGCTCGATCGCCGATTCCGGGTTGTAGGCTTTTTTAAATTCGAGGTCCCGGACGACGCCCCGGGCGGCGCGCTTGATGCGGTAGCCCACCACCATCTGGGTGAGGATATATACCCCGACGAGAAGAATGATGCCGATGATGATCTGAACGGTTTCGGACATTACGCCTGTTTCCCTATAGAAAATGGGGCTCCGGGCGCGCGGCCCGGGCGAGAAAACGGAAACATTTATGTACGATTAAGTCCATCAATATGTCAACACCACCCCGCCGTCGAACAGAAGGTCGCC
>Ga0210088_1000081_pt1 | contig 18922 bp, 14 predicted proteins | sample RushMan_CattailN_6_FD_185557 | JGI IMG/M metagenome (GOLD analysis project Ga0210088, IMG submission 185557) | Wetland microbial communities from San Francisco Bay, California, USA, that impact long-term carbon sequestration -... | ecosystem: Environmental > Aquatic > Marine > Wetlands ... | reverse complement strand
ACGCCCACCAGGGCTACGGAAAGTATGGCAATGATGAATGCAAGGGGCAGAGGAAATTTAGCCACCTGGTAAAGGGAGATAGTGATCATGGCGCCCAGCATGACAAAGTCACCCTGGGCGAAGTTGACGATGCCCGTGGCGTTTTGAATGAGGCAAAATCCGAGAGCGATGAGGGCATAAATGCTGCCGTTGGTGATTCCGGAAACCAGAAATTGAGGAATCAGATGCCAGCTCATGGATTCAGCTTTTCTTTAGCTTCAGTCAGCCCCGCACGGAATGCCTTGAGATTGATCTCCAGTCTTTTGCCGCCCGAGTGTTCGAGGATTTTTTTCATTTCACCCGGGCTGCAGAAAAGATCTCGTGAAGCAAGGGCAAAGGCCAGCAGCACCAGGTTGGCGGAAACCGGCGAACCCAGGTCGGTGGCAATGCGGATGGCGTCGATGGAATTTGTGTCCCGCGGGTTTGATGTATTGCAGAAGGTTTTCCCGTTTGGCTTCAGATAGTAACCGTGGGCAGACAGACCATCGGGGTGGAGGGCCAGCAAAACATCCGCTCGACCCGGTCGAATGAGCGGGCTGGTGAACTCAAAGCCGGCTTTATCGGCGGCGTTTTTTGCATCTTCAGGAGCACCCTCCGATGTTGGTTCCCCAACTTTGAGATGGCTGACAACATTGCCGCCGCGCTGAGCCATGCCGTGGGTCTCGGAAATGAGCACATGCCGGCCCTGTGCCAGGGCAGCTTCGGCCAGAAGCCGGGTGATGAAGAGCACTCCCTGTCCACCGACACCGCTTATGATGATCTGCTGCATTGCGATACCTTTTGATTGAGTTGGTTGTTAACCGCGGAGGACGTGGAGATCGCCGAGAGCTTCATGGTTGCGTTTCGCTCCGCTCAACACAACCTACGAAGTCTTTTCCATTTCTACCACGAAGAGCACGAAGAGCACGAAGAGCACGACGGAGATGAGTAGTTGTTCAATCCACAACCTCTATCGCTCGGTTCGGGCAAACGTGGACGCACACTGCGCAGCCGGTGCAAAGAGTCCCGTCGATCTGCACGGGCATCTTTTCTCCCCGACTCTGCAGGGCAGGGCATTCGAAATGCTTGATACAAAAGTCGCAGCTTTTGCACTTTTCGTTGATGGCGATCTTGTGAGTCGTCCAACTGGGCGGCTGATTTCGATCCATGAGGCAGGGGCGTTTGGCGATCACCACCGCAACGCCGCCTTCCGCGTCCTTGGTATGGTCTCCGGCCTTTTTCAGCAAATTGATGAATTGCTGCACCTCGTAGGGATCTCCCGTTTCTACAAAACGAACTCCGCAGGCTTTGGCGATTTCCGGTATGGAGACGCGAGGGACTTTCTGCCCGTCGAGAGTGACCCCGCCGGCTGGAGTCGGTTGATGACCCGTCATGGCGGTCGTGCTGTTGTCGAGCACCACCAGAACAAATCTGCTTCCCTGCACAACGGCGTTGAGCAGAGCAGGAATGCCCGCATGAAAGAAAGTGGAATCGCCGATGGTGGCCGCTATGGGTGGCTGATCTTCCCGCCCGGCGCTATATGAGTGATAGAATCCCGAAGCCAGACCGATGGCAGCCCCCATGCAGAGCACCGTGTCCACTGCCCCCAGGTTCAAGCCCAGAGTGTAGCAGCCGATGTCGCTCGGGTAGATGCCTTTGGGGAAGGCCTTTTTCATCGCAAAGAATGCGGCCCGATGAGGGCATCCCGCGCACAGGGTCGGGCGGCGGCCGGGCATATTGGGCGGTTCCACTTGCTCAGCCGGAGCAAGATCCAAAAACTTGCGTACAACGTCTTCCACCAGTTCGGGCAGGAGTTCTCCCGCAGCCGGCACAACCTGGTTGGTGCGGCCGAAAACGCGTTCTTTGTTTTGCATCTGAAGTTCGATAACCGGATAGGTTTCTTCCAGAACCAGCATCTTGTCATGGCGTGCCAGCAGTTGGTCGCGGAAGCCGGCAGGAAGAGGGTAGGGCATTGGCACTCGATAGAGCGGAATTCTGTGGTACAGGTCGAGGTCGATCAGAATTTCTTGAACATGAGCGAAAACCACCCCCGATGCCACGATGCATATGGATGAATGTTTGTTTCCCGCAGTGCTGGACTTGCCGAGTTTGTCCTCATTTGCCAGTCGGGGATAGAGTTCGGGTTGTTGAGCGATTTTCTCGATTTTTTCGTTGAGCTGACGGTGGAGCAGAAGTCGAAATTTTGGGGTTGCCGCCCAACGGCTCGGGTTTTTCTCGAATAGGGCTGGCTGTTTGAGCTGCGAAGGGGGCTGCAGTTCAATGTCCTGGCGGGCATGGCAAATACGGGTGGTTGGCCTGAGCATCACCGGAATTTCGAATTTTTCGGATAACTCGTAAGCCATCCGAACAAAGTTGCGCGCTTCGGCCGGCGAGGTCGGATCGAGTACCGGAATCTTTGCCATCATTGCATAGAATCGGCTGTCCTGCTCAGTCTGGGAGCTGTGGGGGCCCGGATCGTCCGCCACCACCACGACAAATCCTCCCTTGACCCCGGTGTAGGCGGCGCTCATGAGAGGATCGGCAGCCACATTAAGGCCCACCTGCTTCATGACGGCAGCCGCACGGCGTCCCGTATAACTGGCGGCCAGAGCCACTTCAAAGGCAACCTTTTCGTTGATGGACCATTCCAGATGGAGGTCGAGGGCGTGTTGCTGCTTCAGTCGTATCATTGCCCCCAGAACTTCAGAAGCCGGCGTGCCGGGATAGGATGCAGCCAACATGCAGGAGGATTCCAACAGTCCATGGGCTATCGCTTCATTTCCTAACAGTATTTGTCGTTCGCTCAATCATAAGCTCCTAAAACAGTGTTTGCCCGTGATGTCCACACACGCTGCCGGAATGACAGCCACTCTGCTCTGTTACGGTTCGCAATCATCCCCGTTTACCGCAGCGGATGCAGAAAATGACGGGTTAGGCGAATTCCTTCTAGCAAAGGCAATGTTCAGGGTCAAGAAGGAAGGATAAACGGATTCCGTCAAAATAGAAGGCCGGTGCTGCAGGCGTAAACATTTGAGAAATTAAAAAAAGAGTGTTAAATCATGAGACAGATCGACTTACAGATCAGCACTCTTTGCTGAATGTTTTTAGGTTCTAAACATAAGGTGAACGATGCGCGGATATATTTGGGCGATCCTGCTGACAAGTTTGCTGTTCCTGCCAGGCTGCGACCAGGATGAGCCGGCGGTCAAAGTCGATTTGAGTAAACGACAAAACAAGACCTTCACGGAACAAAAGGAAGTAATCACCTACGCTTTTCTTCCTCAGTATTCTCATACGGTTTCCTACCAGAGACAACACTTGTTGGTTGAATATCTGCGTCGAGAGACCGGCTTGAATATGAAACAGATATTTCCGAACAACTTCGACGAACATGTGGAAATGGTTGGAGAAGGAAAGATCGATATCTCCTACTCGAATCCATTTGTCTACGTCAAAATGGCACATAGCTTCGGAACCCGGGCTTTTGCGCGTGCCGTGGAAGTGTACGGCAAACAAAACTTTCGGGGACAGATCATCTGCCGGGCTGACAACCAGGAAATCCGGACTCTTTCCGATTGTCGGGGCAAACGCTGGATAGCCGTGGATCCGAGTTCGGCCGGGGGCTACCTCTACCCGCTCGGACATTTTATGGAAAACGGCATCAAAAAAGATGATTTTGCGCAGATCGATTTTGCTCCGGGGCCGGGAGGCAAACAGGAGAATGTTGTACTTGCAGTGTATGCCGGCAAATACGACATCGGTTCGATCCGGGAAGGGACGCTGGATGTTGTGGCCAATAAAATCGACATCAGCGAGATAAGAGTTATTGCAAATACGCGCTGGTATCCGGGGTGGGTCTTTGCCGCGAGAAAAGGTCTAAAGCCCGATACCGTGGCAAAAATCAAGACGGCGCTCTGTAGGCTTTCCAACAAAGACCCCCAGCAAAAGGAGATCCTGAGTGCGGCCAATATCTTCGGGATAATTCCGGCACGGGATAAAGACTTTGATGCGGTGCGGGAACTGGCTGACAGGCTCGATATGGATCTCTGAACAGTTGTCTGAAAGAACTACACGATGAAGCTGAGCCTTAGAAGCAAAATCTACCTTAGCCTGATTTTGATTCTTATTCTGTTCGAGGGCGGTATTTATGCTGTGGCGAGCAGAATCATGCGGAAGGCTCTGCTTGAAGAGCACACCAGCCGCGGCTTTCTGATAACCGACAACCTGGCCGCCTGGGCATCCGAACCCATCCTGGCCATGGATCTGCTGCGACTCAAGAACCTGGTGGATGAGGCCGTCCGGGTGAATGAAGACGTGGAGTATGCATTTATTCTGAATAATCAGGCAGAAGTCCTGGTTCATACTTTTAACAAAGGATTTCCCATCGAACTGATCGATGTAAACCGCGTCCCGGATTCAGAACACTACAGCAAACGGTTGCTGGATACCGGCGACAAACTGATCTACGATTTTGCCGCACCGGTACTTATCGGGGGGAAACGCTTCGGAACCGTGCGGGTCGGTTTGTTGCGCACGAGGCTAAACAGGGCAATCGGAAGCCTTTCCCGGATGATGTTTCTATCAACGGTTCTGGTTGCAGTCCTATTTGGCCTGATCGGTGCGCTGCTCGCCCGGGCTATCGGAAAGCGAATCGAGACGCTTCACAAATCGATCGATCAAGTAATGCGGGGAAACCTTGATGTCGAGACGGCGCCGCCTCTGAAGAAAAATTGCTGGGACATTATGCAGTGCACTCGAAATGAATGCCCCGCGTATCACGAACCGCACCTGCGCTGCTGGTACGTGGCTGGAACGCTCTGCACAAGCTGCGTCGAAGGTGAATATGCAAAAAAAATAGAAAGCTGTCATCAATGTCCGGTGTACAAAGCCTGTTCCGGTGATGAAATTCAGAACTTGGCAGAATCCTTTGATTTTATGGTGCGGACAGTTAAGAATCATGTATCGGAGCTGAAAAGCGTGGGGGCGACTCTAAGCGAACAGCAGCAGCTGCTGGAGACTATCCTCAACGCGACTCCCGATTTTGTCAGTCTGCAGGATCGCGATTCGGTTTATCGCGCTGTAAACAAAGCTTTTTGCGACATCTTGGGCAAAAAAAAGGAAGAGATCATTGGCAAGACCGACTTTGACCTCTTCCCTCAAAAGAGAGCGGCGTCAAATCGGGAAGAGGATCTGAAGGTGCTTACTTCCGGCGATTCCCTGACCAAGGAGGAAAGTGTCGGGAGAGGCGGCAGCGAACGCTGGATTCATCTCGTGAAACTTCCGGTGCACGGTGCCGACGGAGGGGTCATCGGTCTTCTTTGCAGCGGCCGGGACATTACCGAGTTCAAAGAATTCCAGGAGCGGGTCACGCAATCCCAGAAAATGGAAGCAGTCGGTCAACTGACGGCGGGAATCGCTCATGAAATCAATACACCATTAGGTATTATTTTGGGTTATGCACAATTGCTGCTCGAAGAAGTGGGTAAAGACAGCCAATTGCATGCGGACCTTCAGACAATCGAAAAGCACGCCCAGGTATGCCGGAAGATTGTCTCGGACCTGTTGAGGTTCTCACGTCAATCGGAAAGCAGAATGGGCCCGCTGGATATAAATGCTGTGATCGAGGAGGCATTAACTGTTGTTGAGCACACTTTTAGCCTGGAGCGGGTCAGGGTGGAAAGAAGACTCAAGTCGCATATTCCACAAGTGGTGGGCGATGAAGAAAAACTAAAGCAGGCTGTGGTCAACCTCCTCAACAATGCCTTTGACGCTATCGGAAGTGACGGTACCATTATTATTTCAAGCGCTTCCGGAGGAGAGACCGAGGTGGTTTTCTCGGTTGCGGATAGCGGTCGGGGCATTCCAGCGGAAAGTCTGGGTAAGATATTCGATCCGTTCTTTACCAGCAAAGGAGTGGGCAAAGGAACCGGTTTAGGGCTTTCGGTAACATTCGGAATTGTCAAAGATCACGGCGGAAGAATTGAGGTTCAGAGCCCATTGCCGGCAGCTTTAGCTGACCAAATGGGCATGCGATTGTCTGCAGAGAATGATATGAAGGGAACGGTTTTTACTGTTCGTCTGCCGGCAAAAGAGGCTGCGGCAGCTGCTCAGGGAGAGGAGACCCATGGCGAACATTCTCGTGTTGGATGATGTGTTTGATGCTGTTGCACTTTTGAAGAGGATTCTCGAGAAGAAGGGACATCGGGTTTCATGCTTTACGGAAGAAGAAGAGGCAATCGATCACGTTAAAGCAAATGATGTTGATCTGGTGATCCTTGATATCAAATTAAAAAAAATAGACGGAGTCGAAGTACTCGCTGAGATGAGGAAGGCCGATCCAAACATACGTGCCATTATGCTGACCGGTTATCCGACCCTCGAATCGGCACGTGAGTCGTTGCGCCACGGGGCCATGGAATACTGTGTCAAACCGATCGATAAAGACGAGATCGAAGAGAAGGTGGAAGAAGTGCTGGGAAAGGAACCGAATTCTTAATTTTCACAGCCATTGCGGATATCATTTTACCGGTCCGATGGCTGCTGCGATATGCCGATAGTGGAGCATAGATATTATTGCTACATTAATCTTCAAATTCATGCCTTTTGTTGCAAAAAATGCGAAATTCAGAAGACGAAACGTAGAGCAACATTCAGGAACTAGGATCGTCTCGAAAGGCAAACATCCCAGCTTCATCGGGTTCAACGATAAATTGAAAAGCGTTGTGAGATCTAATTTATGGCAGAATATGAGCTTTCGTGGATCACGGACAATCTTGCCCTTGGGCACGCTCCGATGTCCTATGCGGAATTGGATTCCATTAAAAAACAGGGCGTTGGAGCGATCATTAATCTTTGTGCAGAATTTTGCGATCTTCACGAGATTGAGGAAACGAGCGGTTTTGAGGTCTACTATCTACCGGTTTGCGATGAGGAAGCACCCCGCGAACCGGAACTGGAAAAAGCCCTTGATTGGCTGGATGAAGCGATCTACCTAGGCAAGAAAGTTTTAGTGCATTGCCGATACGGGATGGGCAGAACGGCGACTTTTGTGGCGGCGTATCTGCTCAGGAAAGGGTTTGGCTTAAAGCTGGCCAAGAAGAAGGTGGCGAAGGCCCGCAGTATGCATAGTAGTTTCTCGCAGTGGAGACTATTAAGAAAATACAGCAAAAAATCCGGAAGATTGACCATTCGAGAACCTTCCCTGGAAAACAGGAGGATTGTCGACCTAAGCGGCTTCTTCAATGACTACGAGGCCCTGCTTGAGCGGGTGGACGAGCTTTTTCGGGAAGCGGTTGAAGAGAACCATGGATTGCTGAGCTGCGGCTCGGAAACCGACGGATGCTGCTATAATTATGTGGAGCTTTCCTTTGTGGAGGCGGCCTATCTCAGTCACCATATGAACAAGGTGCTGCCGGGCGAGGAGCGCAAGAGAGCCATTGACAGAGCGGTGCAGGTCGTAAAGACCATGAGGGAAATAAGGAAATCCCTGAAGGCCGGGACGAGCCAAAAGGTCGATGAAAAAGTCAGATTCAAAGATGCCTACCAGGAATCTAGAATTCTGTGTCCTCTGAATATTGACTTAAAATGTGAGATGTATGCGTTCCGCCCCATCGCATGCAGGATCTACGGCATTGGACGGGAGCTGCTGAACGGGCCGGCCGATGTGACAGCCCGGCACCCGGAAAGCGATGCTTTAAAGGCACAAACCGTGTATGAACAGCTTCGAAGTGCACGGCAGAAGATTTCCACAGATATGTTGTATGCGTTGACTTCTCTTTTCCCGGAAGGAAACGGCCTGACTTTTTCGCTCCCGGATGCCGTTTCGGGAAGATTCATCCAGCAATACTTTGAATTCCTGAGCCGCGCTCAGAATTCGAGTTTTGCCCCTCAATGAAGAAGCATCCCAAATCCATGAGCTTACAAGTTTTGGACTTTCCGAGGTATGCTGATTAACCGGCTTGCCGACGGCTGATTTTGACCGCGCAGAGTTTTCCGCACATGCTGCATGCCTCCCGATCTTCGGTTATTTGCAGCCGTCGATTTACCAGATCGGGATCGAGCGACTCATTGAATGGTTTCACCGGCGAAGAGCAGCAGGTGTGGAGGACAGGACCGATTCGAGCTTCGCAGAACGAAAAATAACCGAAGAGGCGTTTTTGGATACGCTCCTAGGAAGTCCCCGAGAGAGATTTCATAATGCGGCCTATCAGCTTTTCGCTCTTTGTATCGAAGATACCGGTATTTTGCATTCTGACTCTCTTTGCTTCCAATAAAAAGTATGTTAGCAGTTCAAGTTCCTCTTTATCGTAGGTTCCCTCTTTATTTTCTGCCTTTAACTTAGCGAGCACAGCCAAAAGCCCGAACAGATAGAGACTCAATGTGCTTATTTTTCGAAGATAAAATTCCTTTTGCGCAATTTTCTCTCCATAAAAAATGATGCCTAAAATCAGCATTCGCCTGACACGAGCGGCATTGGTTTTGGCTGCTTTCGAGGCTTTTTTCATCACCTTGTCTTCAAATTTAAGCGGCCAATCCATTCTTTTGAATAGGTCCTTTATTAAGGCAAAAAAACGGCTTATGCTTGAGCGATGAGCGCTTTTCAGGTCCTTGGTGATTTTGCGAATCATGAAGAGAGCAGGATAAATGGAGTGGATTTCGGTTGTGCCTTCAAAGACAGTGGTGACCCGGAAATCCCTCATTCTCTTTTCGTAGGGCAGGGTCGACAGGTAGCCAGCGCCTCCCGCGACCTGCAGAGCGTCATAAACGGTATCCCAGCCTCGCGTAGTGCCGAAGAGCTTACAGTGTGAGCTCTCGATGGCCACATTGGCCGTAGGATTCTGGTCCAGCAGGGCTGCTGTGAAATCGTCCAGGGCCGAGCTCACGTAGCTGTTGACTTTAGCCTTGACCATCTTTTCCTGGATCAACGGAAAGTTCTGAATGGGCACTCCAAATTGAATTCGGCTGGAGGATCGCTGCAGCATGTCTTCAACCGATTGGTTCATCATGCCGACCGAAGCGGCTCCCAAACCGAGTCGCCCGTAGTTGAGAATGGTCATGGCGATCTTAAAGCCGTCGCCGGGTTCTCCCAAAAGATTATCGACCGGGACGCGAACATCCTTAAACTGGATCGAAGCGGTAGAACTGGCCTTGAGGCCCATTTTCGGCATATCCTTGCCGATTTTTATCCCCTCCCAGCCTGTCTCTACGATGAAGGCGCCCATGTATCCGGGGTTTTTGGAATCCAGCTGAGCGAACGTGGTAAAGGCTCCGGCATAGTTCGCATTGGTGATGTAGGTCTTCTGTCCATTCAGAACATAGTGGCTTCCATCTTCTGAAAGTTCCGCCTTGGTTTCAATATGTTGGGCATCTGAACCGATCTTGGGTTCGGTCAATGCATAGGAAAAAATCATCTCCCCGGAAGCTGCCGGCGCCAAATACTTGTTTTTCTGCTGGTCGTTTCCAAAAAGCAGGATGCCCTTGGTACCGATTGAAAGATGGGCGAGGGACGCCAGCACGACTGAAATATCCTGCTTGACCATCTCTTCAACGGTCTTTAAGTATTCCCATAAGTTGAATCCAAGCCCGCCATAGGCTGTGGGAATGGAAATGCCGAACAAACCGATTTCCCGCATCTTTTGCAGCATGTCTTCCGGAATTCTTCCCACTTCCTCGATAGACCGCGGAGAATACTCTTGCGAGATTTTCTGAAATTTTTCCATCAGGTCCTCGATCTTTTGGACATCCACCGAGGCCTTAAAGGATTTGAATATCTCTTCGTCCAGCGAACCCAGATATATTCTTTCAAGGAATCCTTCCTGCAACATGATCTGCTCCTTTCGCTTTAACGATTAGTCCTTCCGATGCTGTTCAATAAACTCGGCAAACTGGTCTTCGTCCAGGACCGAAACATGGTGTTTTTTGGCTTCATCCAGTTTTGATCCGGCCCCGGGGCCAGCCACCACATAATCCGTCTGCTGGCTTACACTGGAGGTCGCCCGACCGCCCAAGGATTCAACCAGGGCTTTTGATTCGCTTCGTGTCCAACGTTCCATGCTGCCGGTAAAAACGAAGGTTAAATCCTGCAGCGGCAATTGCTCCGATTTTGTTTTATATAGCGAGTTGCCCAGCTTGACCCCGGCTTGCAGAATCTCCGCGATCACGCTGCGATTTTTGCTGTCCGAGAAAAACCGCACGATACTGTTGGCAACCTCCGGCCCGATTTCATTAATTTGCTGCAGCTCTTCTTTCGACGCTTGCGTGAGATCATCCAATGTTTCGAAATTCTCGGCCAAAACCCTGGCGAGGTGTTCGCCTACCAAGGGAATGCCCAATGCATAGAGGAAGCGCGGCAATGTCTGATTTTTGCTCTTTTCTATTTCTGTCAGCAGGTTGTCGGTGGATTTCTCACCCATCCTCTCCAGAGAAATCAGGTCGTCTCTCTGCAGTTCGTAGATGGAGGAAAGTCGCTTTAGAAGGCCGACATCGGCGAGCTTGATCACCATTTTTTCACCCATCCCTTGAACGTTCATACCGCCCTTGGAGACAAAATGCGCAATGCGTCTGCGAATTTGGGCGTCACAGTCCAGGCCGGTGCAAACAGCATTCTTTTTGTCGTCGCTTAATACGACCTCCGAACCGCATACAGGACACTTGTCGGGCATCTGAAATTCACGCTCGGAGCCATCTCGCTTTTCCTTGATCGGCTTGACGACATACGGGATAACATCTCCCGCCCGCTCTACCAGCACGGTATCCCCGATTCGAATATCTTTGCGCTCGATTTCGCTAAGGTTGTGCAGCGAAGCCCTCTTGACTTCAACGCCGCCAATCTGCACGGGATCGAGCAGCGCAACCGGAGTGAGCACACCCGTTCGGCCGACCTGGACCTCTACATCATTGATCCTGGTGGTCATTTGGCGGGGTTTAAATTTAAATGCCACCGCCCATTTCGGGTCGCGCGATCGAATGCCCAACTCTCTTTGATAAGCCAGCCTGTTTACCTTGAATACGGCGCCGTCTATTTCGTAGTCCAAACGATCTCGATCGATTTCCAGTTCTTTATGAAATTGAATGGCGTCTTCTACTCCCGAGCAGAGGCGAATACGTTCTCTGTTTACTTTGAGCCCCCATTTGGGAAGGGTCTGAATAACTTCCTTTTGAGTTTCGAAATCGCGGCCCTCCACCTGAGTTGCCTCGTACAGGAAGATGTGCAAGGTCCTTTGAGCTGTAATGTTAGGATCCAACTGACGAACGGAGCCGGCGGCAGCATTGCGAGGATTTGCGAACTGGGATTCACCCGCCTTGGCTCTTCGTTCGTTCAGCTGTCTGAATTCATCGATCCGCATAAAGATTTCGCCGCGCACGACCAGCCGCGAAGGAACTGATTCTCCATCCTGACTGAGTAGTACCAGGGGAACCTCTCTGATCGTCTTGACATTGGCAGTGATATCTTCTCCCCTCTGGCCGTCGCCTCGGGTGGAGGCAACCGCCAAGCGACCCTGTTGGTAGATCAATTCGACCGCCAGGCCGTCATATTTGGGCTCTGCAATATATTCAATAGCCTTTTCATCTAATTTTTGCAGACAGTTTCTATCGAAGTCACGCAGACCGTTTTCATCCTGCACGGATTTCAAACTCAACATGGGAGACGGGTGTTCGACGGTTCCGAGTTCTTCCCGTGCTTGTCCCCCAACTTGTTGAGTCGGGGAATCGGGACTGGCAAGCTCCGGGAACTCAGCTTCGAGATCCTGCAGAGCCGTCATCAAACGGTCATACTCGGCATCGGAAATAACCGGGTCATCAAGTACATAATACTTGTAGTTATGAACGCGGATCGCTTCGCGCAGGCTCTCGATAGCCTCCTCCGCCTGGTCTTTGGATTTTATTGTTTCCGGCCGAACATCAGGTTTTATTTCCATTTGAACACCCCGGATTGGTTTAGATCATTCGATTCGTAGAGAACTGGCATCTTCCTCGGTGTCTCGGGAAAAACAATATTCCGTCTCAGATGCAGCGCAGAGGTTTAAACCCACATGAGCCGGCACGATTAAAGCCCTGCGCTGCTCAAATGACCGGGCATCTTACTTCTTAAACAAAAGATAAGCTGCCAGGCCGATCAAAACAAACGAGAAAATCTTCTTGAAGTTGGCCGTTGAGACATTTTCCACTAATCTAGCGCCGACTTGGGCGCCGACAACACCGCCGACTCCCAGCAAAAGCCCCAGTTTATAGTCTACGTTGGCAAGTTTGTTGTGAGCGATCAGCGCAGAAATCGAAATAACCAAAATTGCCAGGAAAGAAGTTCCCACTGCCTTTTGGGCCGAATACCCCATCACCAGCAACAGCGGAACCAACAAAAAACCACCGCCCAAACCTGTGAATGAAGCTGCTACTCCAACTCCGATTCCGCAAGCAACCATAATCACTGCATGAAGCGTCGTCATTTTTTTTCCTCCGGTACAAGTTCGAGTTTAGTTTATGTTCGTCCGGAAACTCCCTCTCCCTTGAGAGAGAGGGTCGCGGTGAGGGCGACAGCGCGCTGATTCAAACCCCCTCACCCAATCTCCCCTATCGAGGGGGAGAGGAACCGGGGGTTTCCGGATGGAGACTGGTTTGAGATTGGGCAAAGAACTGGGAATTCAAGCCTGCTAAATACTGAGGTTGATAAAAACAGTAAAGATCAAAGTTTACCGCAGGAATCGCTAAACTTGGATGGCAGAAAAAACAGTGGGTTCGATTGGGGTTTTCGGACGGCAACTAAGCCAATGAATGGGTGTCCGCTAATTCATGTCTGAATGGCCAGGTTGCTCTTATCGTCGTGCCTTCGCCTTCTACTGAAGTTATTTCGAACCTTCCTCCGGAAAGCCTGGCCCGTTCTTTCATGCTCGACAGCCCCATCCCCGCTTCCTGCGATTTCTTTTTGGCCTTTACCGACTGCATGTCAAAACCGGTTCCATTATCCTGGATGACCAGTTCGACCCGGCTTAGATTGCTCCTCAATAAAAGCTGGGCGGCATTTGCACCGCTATGTTTGGCAATATTGTTCAGGGCTTCCTGGATGATTCTGTAGATTACAATTTTTAGGGGATCGCTTAGGTATCGTTCGTCTATGTCGATCTCACTCGCGATTGCAATTTGAGGATAACTAGTCTGGTAGTTCCGGCAGAACCAACTTATGGCGGCCACCACCCCAAGATCATCCAAAATGGAAGGCCATATACCCGTATGGATTCTTCGGACCTCATCAACGGCGTCCTGCACCATCGGTATGATAGCCTGCAAGGAGTGCAGGATAGATTCGGAAATGTCCTTCGAGTTGCGGACCAGGCTGTTCTCAACGCTAAATTTGACAGCAGAGAGCGATGCGCCGATACTGTCGTGGAGTTCCATCGCGATTCGCTTTCTTTCTTCTTCCTGAGCCGTTATCAATTGGGACGATAGCGCCCGGAGCTCTCTTTGCGACTCTAATAAAGCCTCCTCCATTCTCTCTCGCTCCTCTATTTCCAACTGCAACGCTTCATTCGACATTCTCAGTTCGGAAGTTCTGGCAAGAACACGTGCTTCCAGTTCTTCGTGTGCTTTTCGCAATAACTTTTCAGCCGTTTTCCGCTCAGTGATGTCTATGCCCAGCTTTAAAACTTGCATTTTACCGTCTGCTTCATCTGGGAAGGGGTAGTCATAGACTTGATAGGTTGTATGATCGAACCGGTTCCATTCTTTCACCTGGGGTGTGTTGGTCTCCAGGACCTTGAAGGTGCTGCATTCTTTACAAGGTTCATCTGCCCCATGAAGGATCTGGTAACAGCTTCGTCCATCGGGAGCACCGAAGTGATCCAGGAAATAGCGGTTGGCAAAACGTATGTGGTAGTCGGTCGACTGCAAATAGACGAAGGCCGGCAATCCCTCTAACACAGAAAACAGCTTCTGCTCGCTTAGTTTCAAGTTGCGGAAAAGCAAGTTGAAAGGCCGGATGAGGCCAGTCTGAATAATGGCTTTGTAGATGAGATAGGATGAAATAATCTCCAGTAAGTGTCCCAGCATGTTGAAAATGCCGTATACGTCGGTATAGAGGGTGAAGGCCAGTTCTGAGAAAACCGTTACGACGATGGAGCCGATCAAGAGTTGAAATACGCCTGGCTCAAAACTTTTCCTATTTTTATACAGCAAAAATGCCGATCCTGAAAAAATAAGACAAATTAGGTATTCGCTGACGATCTTAAAGCGGGTTAGTCCAGATCCTTCTACAAAACAAACGGGAAAAAGGTTCCAATAGAAAATAGATCCCAACAGCAGCAATGTCGCAAACGCATAAGCCGTGAATACATGTCTGTAATTCAGACTGCGATCAAGAAACAACGGGGCGATAAGAAATGAGACACTTTCCAGATAGCGAGTCGCAATCCATAATTGCGACGGCAGGTTCGCATCCTTAGCCTGGAATACACCCATGCCCTTATAGGAGAGCATATGCAGCAAATCCATTCCCGCCACAAACAGGAATGCTATCCCAAGAAACAGGAGATAGTTATTGTCCAGGAGTCGGCGTGAATTCCACGCCACTACAAAAATCCCGCAGGCGATAACAATGGAGAATATCTCGGTCAAGGAATGGAAAAGAAGATAGCTATGAAGACTTGTCAAGAACAACCCGGATAGAATGCATATACCCAGCAGCGTTTCAGTTTTTCCCGGGACGAAGCGAGGCCTATCCATCAATGAGTCTCCTCTACGAATCTGTAAAATCAGCCGCTTAAGCAGTCAATATTTTTTGCTATGGCTCAAAATAACAGTCATGGGCACGCTCCCGGGTCTTTAAACCCTCGCAAGGCTCTTCTCTGCCGTTGGTTGCAACTTTCACCGCTCAGAGGTTTCAGCCAAGATACTGGATTTCTTGCCGGAAAAGTCGATTCCATACTTTTTGATTTTATAGTGAAGAGCTCTTCGGCTGATCCCGAGCAGTTGCGCAGCGTTCTTCTGTACCCAACCGGCTTCTTTGAGGGCGCGTACGATCGTGTCGCGCTCGCTGTCGTCAAGCGACAATGAGCCGCCTTTAGTCGCGCTCGCCATGCTGGGAATATCCAGAGGGAGACCGGCAAGCTGCAGGTCTCTCAGCCGCAGCGTATTCTCCCGACACAAAACAACTCCTGCTTCCAGAGCGTTTTTGAGCTCACGGACATTGCCCGGCCATGGATATTTCTGAAGCCATTCGATGATTTCCGTTGGCAGTTTCAAAGGGGAAATTCCCTGTTTTTTACAAAATGTTTCAACGAAATGTTTTGCAAGAAAGGGAATATCCTCTTGCCTCTCTCGCAAGGGAGGAATCCTGAGTGTGACCACGCGCAGGCGATAATAGAGGTCCTCGCGAAAATTTCCGGCTTCAACTTCGGCTGGCAGGTCCACGTTAGTGGCTGCAATCACCCGGCAATCAACGGGGATTTCGCGGATATCACCAATCCTTCGTATTTTGCGCTCTTCGAGGAATCTCAGAAGCCGCACTTGCATCTCAGGGGAGATATTACCTACTTCATCCAACAGCAGGGTGCCGCCTTCCGCGGCTTCGATCAGTCCCTTTTTATCTCGTATGGCGTGAGTGAAAGAACCGCGCATGTGACCGAATAACTCACTTTCGAGAAGCCCGGTAGGAGTTGCGCCGCAATCAACGACTATAAACGGCCGCTCACGACGAGAACCGATTTGATGCAACATGCGAGCGATACGTTCTTTGCCGACCCCGCTTTCACCCAACAGCAGTACGTTAACATCACTGGGTGCAATACGTTCAACTACTGCATGCAGTTCATTCATCACTGCACTTTGGACGCCCAGGGAAATCCGTTCGGAATGCGCCTGGATGGATTTCGGAGTAGAAGTGTCGAGATCTGGAGCCGAATGTTTATGCAGAATTTCTGTTACCTTGTGGATCAGAGCGCGGCCATCGAAGGGTTTGGTAATATAGTCCACCGCGCCTAATTTAACCGAGTGGACTGCATCCGGAATAGTTCCATAGGCAGTAAGCAAAATCACGGGCAGTCCCGGATGGATTGCGAGAGCTTCCTCGAGAAGTTCAATCCCTCCTATGCCGGGCATTCGAACGTCTGATATCATCAGGTCGACCGGCTGCGAACCAAGAATCTCCAATGCATGTTTCCCGCAGGTTGCCGTAACCACTTGAAATCCTGCCGATTCTAGCCGAGCTTCCATGACCTCTAAAATATGAGTGTCATCGTCCACCACCAGGATAGATCTTAATCTGCCCTGGATGTTTTCGGCCTTACGGATGCTCATTGCGAGGTTACCTCTTTCTTTTTCTCTTGAATCTCCAAGTGGATAGCTTCCAAAGATTCGATTTGCAGTTTGAGTTTCTGTATTTTTTTGTGAAGAGACTCAATGTCCTCTTGGCGGGCCTCCAGTTTGGATTTCATGCTTTGGATTTCTTTTTCTTTCTTATTCAACAAACTTTCGCAGGATTCTATGGACTTCAATTCAGTATCGTCCGGAGTACAAGATGTGGATAATAAGTTGTCCGGAGCCATCATCTTGTCGAAGAACGGGGAAAGCATCATGGGGTCTTCCGGTTCGAGCCTTGTTGAATTTAATCGCTTCCATCGATTCCATACAAGTATTGCTTCTTTTACATCACTTTCGTTGCGAGCCTCTGCCAGCTTTGTACAAGCCAAGCCATAAAGCGCTCTGCGCAACACTACCTTGTTTTTTGTGCGACGACTCAAGGCCTCGAAAATTGCTGCAGCACCATTATAATCTTCTCTGTAAAAAGCATCCATCCCATCTTGAAGTTTGGCGTTGTCTTCAAAGCAATTTTGTTCGACAGCTTTACCTCGGGTGGGGGCTGAGGAGCAGCCATAAAATCCGAGAAATGTACCAATCAGAGTCAATTCCAACAAATATATCAGAACGGCCTTCAAAGGTTGTTTAATTGGCATTTTTTATACCTCCGGAGCCATGGGAAGAGTGAAACCAAAGGTACTTCCTTCACCAACCTGGCTTTGCACCCAAATGATTCCTCCGTGAGCTTCTACAATATGCTTGGAGATGCTCAGACCCAGTCCAACGCCGTCGACTTCGTCTTTTATTCCGGAAGCTCGGTAGTATTTTTGAAAAACCAAGCTCTGTTCTTGTTCCGGAATTCCGGGGCCATTGTCTGAAATTGAAAATTTCACATTTCGTCTTTGTTCATCCGGTACTGCCCTTATAATGATTTCGCTTCCGGATGGCGAGAATTTGATGGCGTTGCCCAGGAGATTCAGGAGCACTTGCTGGAGATGATCGGGGTCTCCCCTAACTAAAGGAAGAACTGCGTCCACCTGAGTGCAAATCTTCACGCCTTTCGCTTCCGCTGCCGGGGTCAGGCGATGGACGCTGGAGGATATCAAGGGCAGTGGGTCGAGCGGACGGATAGTAATATCCAGAACTCCTGCCTCCATCCGAGAGACTTGCATCAAATGGTTCAAGAGTTCTGTGATACGTTCAATTTCTCCGCTGGCAATAAAGAGAAATCTTTTCTGTCTGTCATTGATGGTTCCCATGACCTCGTCGGCAATCAAATTTACGGACTCCCGGATTGAAGTAAGGGGAGTTCTGATTTCATGGCTCAACATGGAGATAAAATCAGAGCGCATGCGCTCTTCTTGACCGAGTCGATCGGCCATTTCATTGAAAGCTTTCGCCAGCTCTCCGAATTCATCTTTAGAAAGGATTGGTATGGGCGCACTAAGTCCTCTTTGCGGTATTGACCGTATTCCCTTGGTTAGTTCCCGCAGAGGGCGGTGCATGGTGTGAGCCAGGAACATACTCCCCAGGAATCCTACCAGAAACGACGCGCCCAGTCCGATAAAACCCCAGTGAACGGCCAGCTGACCCCGACGATCAAGCTCTAGTACTCGATGTTCTACTTCTTTTTCGCTCTCGGCTCTAAGCTTGGAAATCCGGTCTATCCAATCATCGATGACATCTTCGGGAATCCACAGGCTTTTCGGCGGTACCTTTTCCCCGAGGATTGATATGGGTTTGGGCAATTGTGAACGGTAATTTTTGTACAAATCCTTCCAGGAAATGTCGCCGTGTTTTTCTTTAGATTCTAGTTGCAGGACTCTGATGAGATTGGTCTCAAACTCTTTTTGAGCGGAAACGAAGTAGTCTTTATATTCTTTCTTATTGAGCAGGATATATTTTTTTTCGTTTTCTTCCATGGATAGCAAGTTTTCAATCATCTTCTTGGAAGCCGATATCTCGACATTCCGATTGACCATGTATCCAGATATTTTCATAATATTGCTTATTTGCATAAGCAGAACAAAAATAGTTCCGTAAAATATAGATATGAGGATCAGATACCATAAAAAGAGTTTGGTTCTTATTCCGAATCTCAGCAAAAGTAGTTTCCCTGGTAACATAGGTTTGAAAACTTGGCAGTTCGTTCCAGTACAAATACAAAGTTGAGGATTACCCTCAATCAACCCCCGGGTTTCCGCCCGGTTTCTTCAATTCGCGGAAGCTGCCGGCTGTTGCAAACAGACCCATCCTGGAATCAACTGCTTTTCACTGGGCATCGACGGACAAAATCTATATGCCGAGACCGTGAATTTAAAAGCGATGCACGTTTAGGTCATGCTCTTCGTGGTCGCTGTTCTTCCGACCTAAGTCCTTAAGATTGCGAAACAACTCAGATTGATTGTTCTTTTCCGGAACACAATAGTAGTTGAATAGATTGAACCAAGTCAATCAGCTTTGAAAGCATTGTGTGGTAACATAAAAAAGAGCTGCTATTTACAGAACAGTCGAAATGGGCTTATGTATATATTGATGGAAACCTTCGTGCAGGGGAGTGCAGGCTCTGATCTGCTGACTTGGCAGGAGTTTCTCATATATGGAGCGGCGATGATCATCG
>Ga0210088_1000080_pt1 | contig 19094 bp, 22 predicted proteins | sample RushMan_CattailN_6_FD_185557 | JGI IMG/M metagenome (GOLD analysis project Ga0210088, IMG submission 185557) | Wetland microbial communities from San Francisco Bay, California, USA, that impact long-term carbon sequestration -... | ecosystem: Environmental > Aquatic > Marine > Wetlands ... | reverse complement strand
GGTTTCGGAGGTCCGGCACAAATTGCAGGACTTGATTACTAATGGGGCAAATCTCAAGTGCGATATCCGCTCTTTTATAGAGTCGCATCAAGTAAGGGGTTTTAGTTAGAGTCAAACCATGGCCGACCCTCTTCGATCCCAAAAGATAAGCATCGACTAAATTGTTGTTGAAGTGAGTCGGGTATGATCGGATATATTCGTAAGGCTCGACATTGTAATCAGGGCTCCAGTTCGATTCACCGTCGTGAAGGTAAAAGGGGACTCGCTTTCGAGAACAGCCAAGTTGCGATTCAGCCTCGTCTAAAGTTGCTGCAAGAAATGATGTTGGATAGCCCGTATCTTCATCTCCAACCAGATCAAACCCGATCACCAGTTTCGGATACTTTTGCATGAGTCTGCTGCATTCAAAGAGGGCTGATTTAATATCAGCGAGATATTGCTCTTCGCTTTGAGTTGGAGATTTGCTGCGCACTCGATAATAGATCAATCTCGCGGAAAAATCCGAGCCAGCTGCCGTCATCTCGTGGATCACGTCTTGAATGATGCTTATTTGATCAGTCGGAAGGCCGAAACGTATCTCAACATGATTTACATGGTCGTTAGTGGCAAGATACTCGAACGCCCGCCGGTAGTACTCTTTTGTGAAATCAGCGTTGTTAAACAGGCGTTGGAGCAGGTCGAAGATGTTAAAGAATGTGTCCCAGATGTGAAAATCGGCAGCTTCATCGGCGTTGATAACCAGGGAGTCATAGAGTGCCTCATCATAAGCTCGCTCATTCCCCGAAGAGGCTCTGTCCTGATTCACCGGAACCCAGGAACGCGATTCAGGGGGAGTTTCAAAGATGGCCAGGGCCCCGTAAGGAATTCCTCCATCCCTATCTTTATAAATATAACAATCATTCCGGTAAGTGGCATGGTTTATAATCCATTTGTAGTCACCCATAGCCAGTTCGTGGATGTGCAAGATGGCGCCCTTCGGCATCCTCTTAAGAAAAGCAAACAAAGCGGTATCTTCTATTTGTTCCCTAACAGTGATAAAGTTTTGCATGGGTAAAAATGAATTCTCTCCGGGCACTGGATAGTTTTCATGCTTTAAGTACTGCAAATAGAGATCGACTATTTTTTCATCACTGGAAAGTGGTTCATCGTATTGCAATGATCTATTTTTTAGTTGATCGATGATCCGTTCTCGTTTTTCTTCATACTCCTCGAACCTGGAACTGTGAGCAGAACGCCGCACGAAATCAGCCCTCGACCTACAATTTGGTGCAGCCTGCTCTGGCTTGGCGTTCCAGGTCCATCCGCAAGGAACAAACAGCAGCAACAGGATAAGACAAAAAGTGGTCAGAACAGCATGCTTGTAAGTTGTCAGCATTGGATGTTGACCCATAGAGATTGGTCCTAAACGAACGACTGTTTTTGATTGGGTATCAAACGTCGGCTATTCCACAGTTCCTTGCTCGGCGCGACGTCTTCGCTAGCAGCAAGATCTCGCACTCTCGCAACCGCTAGAAGGTTGCCTTGGCGCCCTTTTTTGGCACTGCGGCGCTTGCCCCGTCTCTTCTGAATGGTAGATCATTCAACCAGTACCAAATTCCGGGCAGAGGGGGAACATGTCTACGCCACACCGGCCAATGCTTGATAATATGCCTCGCGACCACACTTCCGACCCGGTAAGCGTTTTCGACGGCGATGGGGATGCCGAGGTCGATATACTGAATGGATTCTTGTGCACTTTGCCCGGGATAAGGTTGGTCGAAATTACTAGCCGTTCTCAACACCATCACTCGATCAAATGAAATTCTGCCCGCATCTGCCAAGCGCTTCAAAGCGGTCAGCGTGCCACTGTCTTCCATATCCGTCATGCAGTATTGGCTCCCGTCCTGAGTCCACTGTTGCATCCACCAGGTTGCCCAGTCGCTTTCGATGGCTCCATGAAAGAAGGTACTTCCCGATATGTTGCCGCACTTGGTCACAAAGGGGGGCCTGTTTGCCGGCAGGTAAGCAGGGTAGTTCTTGCGATAATCCTGTGCTTCTTGACTGTCGGCCAAGCAAACCCCTTTGGAAAGCCGGTAGGCCCATTCAGTTAGCACTGGATTCAGATGGTAAATTTCTGTTCCCACCGTCCAGCCGTCATCACACCAGGGTTCACTACAGCCTAACCGAAATCTGGAAAATTCCCAACTGGAGGGAATTTCACGAGCATCAATTTGATGGCACAAATCGGATGCGACGATCTTATCAGACCATGCAGCAGCACCGAGAGTTGCCATATCCGGGGGTGTACCGGCGATACCGGCAATCAGGAAATAGGTGTTGGCCAAATCCAGACGCGGGCTGAGACCGACCGCCATAGTCGTAGCCGCTGCGTTGGCGATGCCTATACCGGTGATAATGAGGCCATGCCCGTGTCGGTTATAATATAAAGGCGAGGATGCTCCATCTATGGGCATTATGTAGTTCATCTTTTCATTTTCAATCCAAAGTTCCGCCTCCCCGGGAATGCCATCCCCAATTTCTCCAGACTCGTACATGGCTATGGTAAGCACTTTGATCGGCAAGACCCAGGATTTATGGGAACCAGTGGCAAGCGAGGAAAGCAAAACCACGAGAATTGCTAGCGGCAAGGTGGACAAAAGTCTCGCAGGCATCGTTGTCTGAATCTCCTTGCTAAGTTACGGGAAAAGTTTGTTTTGAGCCTAGCACATCACGGCCCTGTCCACAATCGCCATATATCGGCCATGTGAATGGATTTGCGGAGGTGACACGGATCTTGTTCCGAGCCGCTGCAATCCGTGCGACGATAAGATGAATCGTCCGAGCACTGCATGCTGTATTTTCCGGCTCGTTGTGCCAATCCGCGCTGAACCCGTTTGGCTTGAGCAGAAAAGAAGGGCGGCAACGATTGCAAACAGCATGGAAAAGAGTCTAACACGATCTCTAATCGTTTTGCCTTATCCGATTTAGGCGGCACAAATATTGCTCCCTCCATATCGGGTTTAAGTTAAATAATTTAACAAAACGGAGGGATATGATGAAGAAAGTGGCTATTGTTGGGTGCGGGGCTTACATGGATAGCGGTTATGGTTGTCCTGGAGAGTGGAGATGCCTTAAGGCCGCCGCTTTGGGAGAGGGTAAGTTCGATGAGCCTGCCCAGGTGGTCTCCTTTGTGAAATGCGAATGTCCGGGCCGCAGCACTGCGCCCAATGTGGGAATGGCAGGAAAGCTTTCAGAAATGAGACCCGATGCCATCTACCTAAGCTCCTGCCTGGTCAACGCCAAACCGGGCTGCCCGTATGCCAGCGCAGAGGATTTTGCCAAGATTTTGGAGAATAAGACCGGCCTATCCGTAATCATGGGTACCCACGATTATCATTAGGCTCGAACAATCGGGCCGTAAAGAAAAATGTAAACTGTTGCCTGGTTTTCATTTGGAAACTCTTTTTCTAGCGAAGCGCAGCGCCTCGCCTTAGGGCTCCGACTTAGAATAATCTCACTTGGCTGGAACCTGGCATCGGAAGGGAATATCTGATGGACGTGGTTGCAACACTCGAAAGGAGAATAGGCGGTCGCTGGATAAGTATAGAATTTCATATGGACTCGCAACCCGTTGAAGAGCCTGCTGAGAGTCCCATGACGGTTTGCGAGGCCGTCCAAGAAGCATATGTCAGACCGCTGGTATTGACGCCCGAGCTGGTTAACTGCCCCGGTGCACTGCACAGTCTCGGCTGGTCAAAGGATGATCGATCTTTGTCCGGCAAGATTATGCCATCGAGTGATGTCGCCCCTGAGATTGAATCCAAGCTTATTGAAAATACGCCGTGCATTGATCGCCCAGTCAGCGCAGTCACAGTCGGCGGCGATGGTAATGCGGACCTTTTTGTCTCATGCCTGCAACCAGTCGATGTCATGAACCTCATTCGACGATGGCAGCTGTCCACCGGTTCTGATGTCGAGGTGAATCTATCGAATGTAATGGCAGTATGCGGCAATATTTTGGCAAGAGCATACCTCTCACATAAAATTTGTATGTCGTTCGGGTGTATGAGCTCAACGGATAAAAATAAGACCGAAGGAAATCGACTTTTCGTTGGAATACCCAACGATTTGATTGGAAGAATTCTTTAAGCTTGAAGACACCAAACATCCCGACCTCATTTGCGGAGGGAGCAGGCGATTCTTTGTTCCAGCTTCACAGAAGTGAATCCCGGTGGTATAGCTAAACTGCTTCCATCTGATTTAATCCGACGCCTATAAGGACGGCGATGCAATGCACATTGTTCTGCTGTTCGGTTTCATTCTGCTTTTGGGTTTGTTCACCGGCCGACTCTCTTCCAAACTCGGCATTCCTCAGGTGGTAGGGTTCATCTTATGCGGACTTCTTCTCGGCACTTCGTTCTTGGGGCTACTTTCAGATAGCCTGCTCAACAAGTTTTCACCGTTCACATCCATTGCCCTTGCTCTCATCGGTTTTCGAGTGGGGGGAGACCTGCGCTATGCGGTCTTCAGCCAATACGGCAAGCAATTGCTGGCGACTTTGTTGGCGGAAGGCCTGCTGGCAATGGCGTCTGTGACCCTTCTGGTTTTTCTGTATACCCAGAACCTTGCCTTGGGCATTCTGCTTGGTGCCCTAAGCGCCGCGACTGCTCCCGCGGCAACAGTGAACGTGCTGTGGGAGTACCGATCCCGGGGACCCCTCACAACGACCATTCTTGCTATCGTAGCACTCGATGACGGGCTGGCGCTTATTCTCTATGGTTTTGCACTGGCATTCGTCGACGTTTTGGTGTTGCAACAACAGTTGAGTGTAGAAATGATGATGCTCGATCCGCTCATAGAAATCGGCGGCTCGTTGGCTATTGGTCTTGCAGTTGGGTTCCTGCTCGATAAGTGCCTCAAGTATGTCAGCAAAAAAGACGATAAGCTGGTTGCTACTCTGGGCGCCATTCTGCTGGCAAGCGGTGCAGCCATTCAGTTTGACTTTTCTTTGATTCTCACCAACATGCTGATTGGTTTCTATCTCACGAACATCCATGCCCATCGCCATGAATCTACCTTTGAGATGATCAAATCCTTTGCTCCTCCCATTTATATCGTATTCTTTATCTTCGTGGGGGCGCGTTTGCATATCGACCTCCTGCCGGAAATGGGAATGATTGGGTTGCTCTATGTAGTGGGGCGCACATCGGGAAAATGGACGGGCGCCTATTGGGGGTCCAGGGTTTCGGGGGCGCCTGAAAGTGTTCGAAAATACTTGGGCTTTGCACTGTTGTCACAGGCTGGAGTGGTTATCGGTCTCGCTTTGGATGTTTTTCAGCACTATGCTCGTCTGGGTCTCCAAGGCGCTCGACTCGGTCAATCGGTAGTCAACGTAATAGCTGCGACAACCTTCATTCTGGAAATCATTGGCCCGCCGGCTGTGGTATACGCAATCACCAAAGCTGGTGAAGTGGGCCTTTCATCAGAGACTATTCAAACGGACGAGGCCTAAGGGATGTTCAAAAAGTTGGTTAAGGATTTCAGGCCCTACAATAAAGCATCTGTAACCGACCAGGATGCCGATTTGACCGATATAGTTCAACACTTCGCGGACAATCCTTGTGTTCACAATGTATGCGTGGTGGACACCGATAACCGATTGCTGGGTTTGATCAATCGCAAGCGACTTTTCAAAAACATCTTTACTCATCACGTGGCCGCCGACTCCCGGGTGAGCAGCCTCTTTACCTATCTAACAGCCCGAACGTCGACCCAACTCATGTTCACACATATCCTTTCTGCAGCGGAAGAGGAAAGCATCGATAGCGTCATAACCCTGTTGATTGAACACAACATGCACGAAGTCCCCATCCTGGACGGACAACAGCGTGTGCTGGGAATCCTTACCACAATGAGGATCATGCAGGAATGGCTGGCAGGAAACATTAAATGACTCGGCCCAAAGCAGCAGAAACGGCTGCCAAAAGATCCCCAAACCGCCCGGTATCCGTATGTTCCGTAGCTTAGTACCGGCGGTAGCCCCGTTCCATACTTCCGAGGGGGTAATGCGCGGACTAAATAGCTTCGAAAGCCATGCGGCTTCATGGCATGTGAACCATGTATCATGACACCGTCATAGACCGCTCGAAAGGGGTGGTCTAGCGACGGTTCTATGCCTTCGAACATATAATGACGAGTGCCACCAAAATTCCGCCGCCCAGGGCGATGAGGCTGTATTGCTTATGTTCTGTTTCAGCCTGGGGCAAGAGATGAGTGGCCCCAACGTAGACCAGAGCGCCTGCTGAAAACGAGAGGAGGGCGCCCAGCAAAGGGTTGTCAATTCGACTGATGAAAGGGAAGGATATGAGCATGCCCAGCGGTGTGGTCAGGGCTGCGGCCAAGAAGGCAAGGAACAATGAAGTCCTTTCCTTGAGGCCGCCTCTTATCAGAAGGAGATACGTGATGATGCCCTCGGGAAATTCATGAAGAACCATTCCAGTAGCCGCCAATACCCCCGTAAAGATACTCACGGTAAACGTGATGGAGTAGATGAACCCGTCGATGAAGGAATGGAACCCGATTCCAAACATCGGAATGAGGCCTATAGAGTAATGGGTGTCCACAGCCTTATCGCATACAAACGCATTGATGAACCTGTTAAACAGGTGCAGACTCAGGTACCCCGCGAGCAGGTAGAGGGGGGCGTTTGCATTCATGGAAAATGCCTTAGGAATGAGGTGAAGGAATGATACTGAAATCAGCACGCCCGCAGCGAAGCAAACAAAATAAATGGTATTTTCGCGGCCCCATCGCTCGAATCTGCGGATGACGTAGATGCCGATCGAGGTAACCAAAGCGGCCAGAAGGCTTGCTCCGAAAGCCTTAAAGAACGTATTTTCCACCGTAGGCCCCGCTTGGAATTTATATAACAGTTTGAAAGTCTGTTACTTTTAAAATTTGCCTTACCGGCCGCGCTGCTGTTATTCCCTCTTTTGTATCTCATACAGCTCATCAAAGGATTCCAGGTACCTGGAACCCGAAAGCTTTTTTTCAAAGATCACCCGACAGCCCTCTTTGGTCAAAGACGCATCACAGATCTCGGGGATTATCTCTGAGAAAAATTTTCTCTTTTCATCATCGGTTAATTCTTCAACCGCTTTTTTGATGTGCTCAAGCGTCACGATAAGCCTCCCCTGAGTAGTCCCGATATCATTGCCGTTGCAGAGAATTTACCCAGAGCCCATGGATATTACAGTAGGCCAGGGCATGAAAGTTCTTGAAATCCTCGATCTGGTTGATCTGAAAACGGACATTGGGATTCGAGTAAACCGGAGCCCAAGCAGCACGCCCCAAGTGAATGACCTGGTCATTATCTTTTTTGACCCCGTAAAGCTCTATCCATGCGATGTGGTGTTCCGGGGTGTTCGGATGCGGCACCTCGTGACCCACCACTACACGAACAATGTCCCTTCCTTCCTTGTGTCCCTTGTCTATTGTGATTGTTGGAACGTGCTTCTCCTTGCCTTCATCCTTCCCTGTTTTGATGGTTTCTGAAAAATCCATGTAATCCTCCTTTCATAATGGTGTAGTGAAAAAGATTACTATCATCATGTGTCGAAGTGAACTTTCATCCGGCCTTATACGCTTTCACAACGACAAAAGCGCCTTCACTCCGGCCTTCGCGCAAGGGCTCAATTTCCCTCATCCCTTCCAGTGGTTGGAGTAGAGTTTGGCCCCATACTTGGCCTAAGAATCCTGCATCACTTAGTAATTTCTCTACTTCATCGGACGCGTAGAAGGTCGCATCGCGATAAAAGACGTTCTCCGCCCGGGCGGATTGGTAAAGCTTGCCTAAGGGACTATTACGATCAATAAAGCCGACGACAAGGCATCCCCCTGGCTTCAATATCCGGTAGGCCTCGGAGAATAAGGCTTTCGGATCATCCACAAAACAGATCGTGGTTACGACAAGGGTGCAGTCAAAAAGAGAGTCTCTAAAGGGAAGCGCTTCGGCTACCCCCTGAACACAAAGAATCCCTCTTTTCCCCGCATAACGCAGCATCGGTGCAGACGGATCTATGCCAACTCGGATGCCAAGGGGACCCCCAAATCGGCCTGTTCCCACGCCAATTTCTATACACATGCCGTAATGGGGCAGAAAGGCTCTTACGGCTAGCAGTTCCGCATAGTAGGCCTCCTGATGGCGTTCAAACCATGCTTCATAACGGCGGTGGTCCTTATCAAAGGAGGCCCTTTTGCCACTTGTCACAGAAGTCACCTTTCATTTTCGAATCGCTGCTCTGCCTGCAGAACTCCGTATGGGACCGGGAATGTCGTCTTTCCTCTTTATTCCATCATGTCGATCTCGGGAAAATCCTGTTAGGGCCAAATCAACTATTCATTTGTCGAGTGAAAAATACCTGTCATCCTTTGAGAGGGAGAGGTCAGTGAGGGCGGTGCGATTTCAGGCATATACTCCCTCACCACGACCATTTGTTTGGCCTGCGCTTCAAAAATTCCCTTCAAATAAGAGGGAGTCTTTGGACAAACTTCTAGGCGGTATGTTCATATTTGAACGAAAGTTTTACCCTTGCTCGGTAGGCAACAACTTTACCGCTCTCGGTCTTCATATCCAGGCTGCTGATTTCTGCAATCCGCAAATTTGTAAGGCTCTTGCTCGCCGTCTCTACAGCATTTTTGGCAGCCTCCTCCCAGGAAACTTCACTGGTTCCCACTAGTTCGATGATTTTGTAGACACTGTTGCTCATGGCCTTTCTCCTTTCTTCTGATGGACTCCATTAAGTACATCTTGATGCTGTGGAAAATTTTTTTACTCTTTCCCCATTCCTGCGCTACATGGCATCAACAATCTATCGGGACTCTCGTCTTGAACAGCTTAGAAGCTCCCTTAATGTTTCGATGAAGCGTTTGTTGTCTTCGGGCAAGGCGGTTGTCATGCGCATGAAGCCTGGCCCTAGAGAGTTGTCATTAAGGTGTTTGATGAAAATATCGTGCTCTCTCAACCTTCTTGCCAAATCGGATGCGTCATGAGGCGCAAAGTCAGCAAGGAAAAAGTATGTTTCCGTGGGATAGGTGCGCACTCCCAAGGCCTTCAGATCCTCGGCCAGGCGATTGGCCCACTCACGAAGGGTGACCGCCCGCTGCGCAATTTTATCCTCATGTTGGAGGCAGGCCAGCGCAGCCGCTTGGCTAGGACAAGCCAGTGGATAAGCGTCGTTGTGCATGTTGAGATCATCGGCTAAATCAGCAGGCAAAACGGCATAGCCGACGCGAAAACCCGCCAGGCTGTGTGCTTTGGACAGCGTGCGGGTCACCAGCAGATTTGAATGGCTTGGGACCAGATGCGCCACCGGTTGCCCGCCCATGCCGATGAATGCTTCATCCACCAGAAAGTAGGTATTGGGATAGCGCGCAAGAAGATCCGGCAGAGGTGTCATGTCAAAAGTTCCGCCATTCGGATTGTTGGGATTAACGATCACTGCCAGCGTAGTTTTATCGGGAACCTTGAGATCTGCCAAATCGTAGTTGAAGTCATTTGCCGGGTCCAGCCTGGTTTCGGTATAATGGCTGGCAATCTCCGTGAACAGTGGATAAGTGGGCGTCAGCAAATGCACCCGCTGCCCCAGGCGGGCAAACAATTGGCGCAGAATCAGCTCCGAACCGGCGTTGATGTGGATCAGCCGGCGGGGTACTTCGATCTTGTCACTAATGAGGAGGCGAAGAGGTTCAGAGTACGGCTCAGTATAGTAATTGCTGCGTGGGACTTCCGCCTGGGCAGCGGCGATGGCTTCGTCAATGGGTGGCAGGGGATTCTCGCAGAGCAGCAGCTTGATCCCATGAAAACTGCCTCCGCCTTTCTCTAACAGCGATGTCATGCCTCCCCCTTTGGATCCTTTAGGCCTGGGCCAACACTGCGGTCAAGTTCAGCTCACCGGGTTCAAACACGCGCCGTGTCTCTGCTGGGAAAACCAGTGCAAGATGTTGAAGGAACTGTTTTGCCACCTTTCGCCCTCGGTTGCGCAATCAAACTAAACTTCATCCCGCAGCAATCTGCCGTTCCGCCGTTATAGGCGAGGATCAACATGGCCGGGTCCACCACATTCCGGCGTATAGCAGGTGATGTTGACAAATTCACATTTACCCCCACATTCAGGGCAGACTGTTGGTGGGGTTCCGGCCGTGATAGTGAATCCGCACTCACTGCATTTCCAGTAGGTCAGACCGCAGTCCGGGCATATATCTCCCGCAAATCTGCCCGAAGCCGTATAACCACAATGAGCGCAGGCCCATTTTTCGTGTGTCGAATTCATTTTAAACGCCTCCCTTTCACTATTGGCTATTCGCCATCTTCTTATTAAAACTTTGTAACATTCTTCAGATGCAACGAGGCTATCAGTCTTTTTTGCCCTCAAGCGGTTCCTTCTGTTTACACTCTTCACACAAGACCCCATACTCGGGCGTTGTGTGGCTGATGATGACATCCTCCTCTGTTGGGTAATTAGTGCAGGTCTTACTCCAATGCCACCTCTGACTATTTTGTCTTCTTCTGAACTCTGCCATGAGAACCTCCTTTTTTAGGTTAAAGGATACACCAAGCACTCAGGAAGGGCAGCCATTCGGTCTCAGCCAGTATGCAAAAATCCGTATAAGCCACCCGTTTGATACTGAGTTGTCGAGTCTTAGCTTCTCGACATCGCATCAAACTTGCGAAAGACTTATTTGACCTATAAGAGGCAAGAGTTGTGCCGAACCCGCACTCCCACTTCACGTTTACTTGCAGGCCCAAAATCAGAGGTTCTTCTCATCCGTAAATGATAAGTGGGAACATTATGCATCCATTGGGAGCATCTAAGGGAACATTCCGATTCCTGTGTGGCAGGGTTACGGTTTAACCTCTGAGTTTTAGGGTGGATTTGTTTCTTATGTAGCCTACCAGATAGCGAGATTGGCTCGGCTAGTGGATTTGGCCGGAACTTCGATTTGAAGGAACATGAGGCAGTGGGACATTCCGTTAAACAGAACCAGTGGAATTGGGTATCCCTTCATCATTCTCGAGTACTTGCTGCCCCTGGTCGGAACAGGTCGAAATCCAAGCAAATGCCGGGCTGGAATAGGTGCGTACTCATGACGAAAGCCAGTTGCACTCATGGTTAGTTTCCAAGGGGCGGCTTTTCGAACCGGTCGTCCCGACCGCAACGGGTCTTGCACGCGAAGAGATATTGGACCCATTAGCATTTGCTGCTGGCATGCCTTTTGTGTCATCATTTTTGAGTTCATTGTCATCTCGATCGAAGGGAAAATCTTTACAAAGCTTTGCCTGAGAGAATTCTCACCGAGCTCGGAGTGACGCTGTGATATGGACCCTTTCTTGGGAAATATGGTACCAGTGGCTAGCAGTACAGCACTGCAGAAATAACTGTAAAAAACGATGCCGTATTGTGCAGGCATTTGCCGCGGTTTTGTCGAATAGACATATTGTCTATTATTTATGAATCCTTGTACTAGGAGGATAGAGAGCGTCTTATTGAAGGGATTTCTTGTGCTAGGTATCATCTTGTCCAGTGTGATCAGTTCTGCGCATATTGTGAGAGGAGAGGTGCCCATCCGGCGCATCACCGTGGTCTCCAACGATATTTCCCATGCAGTTCAACTGCAGACCGGATGGGGCTTTTCCTGCGTTGTGGAAGGTTTTGGTCGAACCATTCTGTTTGATACCGGTAGTGATGGAAAAATGCTCATTCCAATATGGAACACCTCGGCATCAATCCAGCATACATCGATATGATCATTTTATCGCACATGCATGCAGACCATACGGGCGGGCTAGAGCATTTCCTCCGGCGAAACCATAAGGTCACGGTGGTTCTTCCGCGCTCCTTCGGGCATTCTTTCGTACAGCAAATCAAATATCTAGGAGCGGATGTTTTAGTGGTGAGTGAACCAACGCAACTGCTTGACGGCGTTTATTCCACCGGTGAGATGGGAGACCAAATCAAAGAGCAGGCACTGATTTTAGAGACATCGAAAGGTCTGGTGATCATTACCGGCTGTGCCCATCCCGGGCTGGTCGATATCGTGAAACTGGCCGGGCAGTACCTGAAAAAAGATGTTTATTTGACGATGGGCGGATTTCATCTAATGGGTTTAAACGCTTTGCAGGTCAAGGAGTGCATTCAGACCCTCAAGGCTTTGCATGTCTATTCCCGGACTAAAAACACCCCTGATGACGCACAATTTGCCGCATTCGCTCTTAACTGAAGTGACTATATGGGTAAGCACAAAGTGGAAGAGTGATGCCTCAACCGAATCGGTAGTGGCTACGGTAAAAACCTGCATCAAGTTTTGGACTTGATTATCAGCCTGGGTTGGAGGGCGAATGATGGGGTGAGGGAGTGAGGGGAGAGTTTTTCACTCCCTCACCTTCTCCTTCTGATGACGGTAAACAGGCACTAGGCTGCCAAGATTTTCATTTCACCTGTCGACACCGACACCAATAATGAAGGAGAAAAACATATACGGTTGTGCAACAAACGGTCCAACGTTTCGATCTCCCGACAGAAAGCCCAAAAGCCTTAGCAGGGAAATCCTCTACACCTACTTTCGAGTCCGCGATCATGAGATGCGGCATTTCATTGATTGTCACGGTACGTGTGACTCGAACGACCGGTGGGAAGTCGCTCTCTTGATCGGTACACGGTCTACTACTCTTCACCCAGCTTCCTGACTTTTGGCAAAAAAACAGTGAAAATAGATCCTTTCCCGGGTTCACTGGCAACCAACACTCGTCCGCCATGTCCTTCCACGATTGTCTTCACGATGGCCAAACCCACACCGTAGCCTTCTTTTTTCCCGGCACCCGGCCCCTTGTGAAAGATATCGAAAATATAAGGAAGCTCCTTGGGATCTATACCCGTTCCCCCATCTTGCACTTTGACCAACACTTCTTCGTCGCTTTCTTCAACCTTAATGGCTACCGTAGTACCTTCTCGCGAAAATTTAAGGGCGTTGTTCAAGAGATTTTCGAAAACCCGTCGAAGACGATTGGCATCTGTTTCAATGACCGGCAGGCTCCCGGCACTCTCGATAGTAAGTTTGATCCCCAGCGCAGCCGCTTTGGGTTCATAAATATTAAAGAGCTCATACAGTTCTTTATCCAAAAAAGTGGCGTCAAATGTTAAATTTAATCTGCCGGTTTGGAGGCGAGAGAATTCAAGAAAATCTTTGACCAAAAACTCCAATTTGCTTGCTTCCTTGGTGATGACCTCAATGAATTTTTTGGGTTTTTCCTGATTGAGATCTTCGGTTTTGAGCAGGCGCAGCCCAAGTCCGTGAATGCCCGTCAGTGAAGAATTCATGTCGTGGGCAAACATGGAGATCAGATTGGCCTTTTCTCGTTCTTGGGCTTTTTTCTGCGAAATATCCAAGAAGGCCTCTACGGCGCCAATGAGCTTTCCGCTTTGATCAAAAAGCCCGGCGGTGCTCATTTGCACGGGAACAATATTGCCACTTCGGTTGCGTATGGTCGTTTCGATGCTAATGATGGGCTCCTGCCGGATGATGACAGTTCTCAGGGGACAGCTAATATTGCACATTCCGCCCTGCAAAATATCACCGCAGTAGCAGCCAATGGCTTCTTCTTCCGAACGGCCGGTAATTTCCTGTGCCCAGGGATTGAACCGGGTGATTCTCAAATCCGGGTCTACTGCCACAATGGCGATTGGCAGACTGTCAATGATGAAATAACAGAAAGATAAATCTTTCTTTTTTTGAGTCTCTATCTGGCCATCCGGCGAAATCAGAGCTGCCTCTTTCACGGGCTCTTCATTGCTGTTGTTGTGAATTTGGTCGATCTGCATCGTAGTTTCATGCCCGAACCCGATGATCGGCTCCGCCCGAAATGGGATGAATCAGCTTACCTAAAGCCTTTCCTTGGTTTCTTGCCAAATCCGGGTTGGATAACTAAAACGTGATTACTTCAAATCCCTGCTCGATGAACTCAGCCATACTCGCGTGACCTTTCATTTCATCGAGCAACCGCAAACCTTCAGTTTTGGCGGCATCGAGTGCACCCATTTTGGCGGAGCAGGCTTTGCAGGTTCCCTCGAAAAGTCCAAGAGATTTGGCTTTCCGATAGAGATCAGAACCAACACTGTTTCCTGCCGATAAATCAGTAATCAGCTTGGTGGCGGCCCCCTCGAAAACGATTTTGATTTCATAGCCCCGCTCGTGCATGTCGAGAGCATTCAACAGCACGTGGACAAAACACATGGATTCTCCATTGAAAGCAAACAGCGCCGCTCTTTTCACTCTATACCCTCCTGAATCGTGTGTGATAGAAAACGTCAGTTGAACCGCAACATTGGTCCTTGAGCAGGATCCGAGTCTGAAAGGTGGAAATACCACGATTCCACCTAATGAAAGGTGCAATCGTGGTATTTCCGGTACAGGAATGGCGACTTCGGTTTAGTGAATGTGCAATAAAAATGCCAAGTGCTTAGCGGATAATTCCGCTCCCCCTCAAGGGAGAGAGGCTAGGTGAGGGGGGGGATTTCATTGGCAAGACATTTAATCATGGGGTTCTTATGATACGTAAATAGAGCCGGGTGCTTTCCTATACTCTTATCTATTAGGATTTAGCGGCGGCAGTGCCGACGGGTGGTGCTTTTAGGTTTTTAGGAGAAGCGAGCGGCCCGTCCAGTCATGTGGATTGCGTGTCCTGAGAAGATTGCTTTAAGAGCGATCCGTTGCAAAACCGCTTATGTTTAAACAGGAGTTGACTCATGAATCTGCAACAAAAGTTGGCCGCCCAAAGAGAAAAATTTGAATCCTCCGCCCCGAGCGAAGCCGTTGAAATCATGCACAGAGCTACCGAGGATCTGCGGCAATCCGGAATGGTGGAGCGGGCCGTAAAAGAAGGAGATAAAGCGCCCGATTTCACGTTAAACAATGCATACGGCAAACCGGTTCAACTAAAAAAGAGGTTGAATCAGGGGCCTGTAGTGCTCGGCTTTTACCGGGGGAGATGGTGACCTTACTGCAATCTGGAGCTGGAGGCTCTGGAGGAAGCGCACGCAGAAATCAAATCCCTCGGTGGAATGCTGATCGTGGTTTCGCCGCAGACAGAAGAACATTCCCGCACTTTTGTGGAGAGGAAGAATCTCGACATGGAGGTGCTCAGCGATCCCGGTAATCAAGTGGCTGAAAAGTATGGACTAGCCTATACATTCCCGGAGGATTTGAAAACGGTTTACCTGCAATTCAATATCGATTTGTCAAAGTATAACGGTGACGATCAGTGGAAGTTGCCTATGCCGGCCAGGTACATCGTTGATCGGGACCAGACGATTCGGTACGCGGAAGTGAGCCCCGACTATACAGCGCGACCCGACCCGTCACACACCATTGAAGCGCTTAAGAAGATGACCTCCTGAAAGTATTTAAAGGTTCTCAGCCGGTCGGCACTTAGAATGCGCATTGTAGAGGCTGGCAAAAAGTCCGCAGGGCTCAAGTTGTCGAACATCAACGAATGGAGGCAAAAAGGCCGCTCTTGGCAAGATACGAGCGACCCTGCAGTTTGTTGCACAAAATATATCTATGGATTAATCAAATGCCATGTCCGTTTTCCACACTTCCCATACTTTTCCCACAAGATCCGGTCCGGGTTTGAGGGTTGGCTTTCCGGGTTTCCAGCCGGAAGGTGTTGCCTCCCTGCCTTTGCTGTCTCTCACATGCTGGAAGGCCTGCACCTGTCGCATGCTTTCCTGAATGTTTCGGCCCACCGGCGGAGTCAGTACTTCATAGCCCTGAACAACTCCCTCGGGATCTATGAGGAACCTCCCGCGCGTCTCGACTCCCGCCTCTTCATCAAACACACCGAATACTTTTCCGACTTTTCCACCAGCATCGGACAGCATCGGAAATGGAACTCCGCCTTTTACCATTTTGGAAAGTTCATTGTCGTTCCACATCTTATGCACAAACACGCTATCGATGCTCATTGAAAGGATTTCAACCGCCAACTTTTGGAAATCAGAATATTTTTCAGCAACTGCCGAAATCTCTGTCGCTCAAACAAAGGTGAAATCACCTGGATAGAAGCACAAAAGCACCCACTTCCCGAGATATTCCGAAAGTTTTACCGATAAGAACTTACCCTGTTGATATGCTGGTGCAACAAAATCCGGTGCCTTTTTCCCGACTCGTATCATGGGTGCGACCTCCTTGATTGGCGTAGTTTCTTTTGCAGTTTGTTTATCAATTGCCTCCCCAACCGGACCTCCGGTAGGCCGTGCACAACCGACCTCCATTTCCTCTCCCATAGTCGACTCCTTTCTTTGTTGAAAGTATAGTGATTTTCTATGATTCGTAGACCAAACCATACATCATATCGATGGAAGCTCTGAGCAAGCAAAACTCGCTCCAACGCAAACCAGACCTGCGGTGTTTGCAGTATCCGTCCGCAATAGGAAAAAGATAGAGAGGTGCAACTAGTGAGGGGGACAAAATGAACCTGGCGCGAGGGCGCAAGAGGGACGAATTGTTCCCATGTTGGGATCAGTTTTCTTTAGACATGAATGGCAGCAAGACCTTCACGGTGATGTGGTCAAACATCTTTGCCTTTAGCTCCGTTCATCCCAACTTAGGAAATCCTACGTGTATGAGGCTGGCTGAAAATGCTTCCGTTGTCATTTCGAATCACGCCTTGGTGTGATGAAAAACGTTAGACCTAAATTTGGCAATTATTATTCAGGCGAAGCTTGAATCGTCATTGCTGCGAAAGCAGGAATCCAGGTAAGTCGGTTTACCCACTGGATGCCGGCTTTCACCGGCATGACGGAGGTTTCCGATGGAATCGCTAAATTAGGTTAGAATCAGCTACTGAGGCGAATAGGATTTCTCGTCATTGGCTCCAAACGGCAATTGTCGGACGGCTTACTAGAGTTCGTCGACCATCCCATTGAGCTGTTGGCGAGTAAACACGGGGCCGTCAATGCAGACATATTTTGATCCGATATTGCAGCGTCCGCAGATGCCTACGCCACATTTCATGCGCCTTTCAAGGGTTGTGATGATCTGGTGATCCTCGAAGCCCAGTTCTTTTAGCCCGAACAGGACGAACTTGATCATGATCGGGGGGCCGCACACGATGGCGACGCAGTTGTGAGGACTGGGCGATTCTTCGGAAAGGACGGTTGGCACAAAACCTACTCTTTCCCTCCAACCCGGGAATTCGCTGTCGACAGTGAGCACCAGGTTTACTGCTCCGGCTTTCCATTCATTAAATTCGTACTTGTAACAAAGATCCTGCGGAGTTCTGGCTCCATATATGGCCATAATGTCGCCGTAGTCCCTCCGGTTGTCCAGCATGAACAGGAGCAGAGTGCGCAGCGGAGCCATCCCTATGCCGCCGCCGACAAATAAAACATCCTTGCCCTTCATCGCTTCATAGTCGAAACCGTTGCCCAAAGGCGCCCGCACTCCGACCTGGTCGCCTTCATTCAGTTGATGCAGTCGCTGTGTCACTTCCCCCACACGCATCACGCTGAACTGCAGATACTCTTTGCGAGTCGGCGGCGAATTGATGACAAAAGTAGACTCGCCAACCCCGAACACGGAAAGCTGCCCGACCTGTCCGGGACGGAAGCTAAAATTCCGCATTACTGCTTCGTCATCGAAGACAATACGCAGAGTCGTAATATTGGCGGTTTCGTGGATGACCTCACGAACGGTCGCCAGGTCGGGACGATATGGGCTATGCACATGCATGGATTATTTCCTCCTGAGCTTTTAACCGCAGAGAACGCAGAGTGCGCAGAGATTTGACATAATGGAATTGATATGATGGCTTACCCGAGCGTGCTCTCTTTCAGCTGATGTCATCCAATGGATCTTTCGGTCAATGATTAGCTCTGCGATCTCTGCGTACTCCGCGGTGAACAAGTGGCGTCGTTGAGGTTTTCGACTACCCTGCGGATATCGATCGAGACCGGGCAGCTTCGAATGCAGCGTCCGCATCCGCAGCACGCTATCATCCCGTCATACTTTTCGGGAAAGTAGCTGAACTTATGCCCTATCCGGTTGCGGTAGCGTTCCAGTCGAGTCGGTCGTGGATTATGACCGCTCGCTTCCAGCGTGTAGGTGAAAAACATGCAGGAGTCCCAGGAACGAAGGCGCTCACCGCGCTTGTCTTTCATCTCGTCGGTGATGCTGAAGCAGTAACAGGTAGGACAAACAAAGGTGCAGATTCCGCAGCTGATACATTGACCCGCCATATCCTGCCAGTAATTCAAGTCGGTGAAGCGTTGCAGGAAATGCTCCTTGCTCTGTTCGGCACTCAGGCTGCCAACGCTCCGCTTTGCAGCTTCTTCCTGTACCTTCCCGGCTGCCGCTATCTGCAATTCTGTAGCAGCATGTTCCAGCCATGCCATGACGGGAAGAGCCCTTTCGTTCAGCGCTTCTACAACGTAGCCGTCGGCAATCGGGGTGATCCGCAAATCACTGCCTTGCATATCGGCCGGTCCACCGCCGACGGAAGAACAAAAGCAAGCCGCATCCTCCTGCCGGCACACCATAGTGGCCAACAGGGTCTGTTCCCGTCGGGCCGAATATAAGCCGTCAACAAACGGGCCTGAGGAAAAAACCCGGTCCAGGACCAGAAAACCTTTGGCATCGCAAGGGCGAGCACCAAAAATGAGAGTGAGAGGCGGCGGTGCCGGGTCTTCCAGTTGCACTCGTTTTTTGGATGGCTTGTTCGCATCTTTCCGACAGCTGAAGCGGAACAGAGTCTCGACCTGAGGCAGCAGCACCCCCTTTGCTCCCAAGGTACTTTGATAGTCCAACTCCAATGTTGCACCGGATCGATAAGGTTCAAACCGTACCACTGTTTTCCCATCCTTGGGTGCAACCGGAACCCAAACATCCAGTTTCTCGGAAATTCTATCCAAGGCCGAACTCAACTTATCCAGAGCAATAAACTTAATTGCGGTATCCACTTGAACGTCCTTTTTCTCAATTGAAACGGACAGGAAATCTAGATTCCCGACCGCGGGCAAGCGCAGGGATTGGTTTCTATTTTGTTTACATATTCCTCTGCG
>Ga0210088_1000079_pt1 | contig 19104 bp, 15 predicted proteins | sample RushMan_CattailN_6_FD_185557 | JGI IMG/M metagenome (GOLD analysis project Ga0210088, IMG submission 185557) | Wetland microbial communities from San Francisco Bay, California, USA, that impact long-term carbon sequestration -... | ecosystem: Environmental > Aquatic > Marine > Wetlands ... | reverse complement strand
GGCAAAGCCTCGCCGTCTCGGTCCTCTACCTCCCGCAGCTCATGGGCCTCGCCTTCGGCCTCACCGAGCAAAACCTCAAACTAAACCTCAACTTCGCCTACGCACCCGAACTGAAAAGGAAGCTGAGCGCAATGTCGCATGCAGGCGATTTTCAATAAGCTTCAGTTGGGAACAGACAGTGATGAATGGGACTACCCTAAAGGGAACCATTCATCCTGCTCCAAGAGGGCTATTTCCTTGGAAGGACCGATCAGAACCAGCCGGGCTGACCCTGCAACATCCTCGGTATCAAACAATGCTGCCCTCAGGAGTTTCAACTTCTGTCCCACATTGAAACACGGGACACCACTAACGTCGTCCCACACCTGCCCCGTCCTCCATGGGGATTCATGGATGTGGCCATGGAAAGCTGCGACAAGCCGACCACTAACTGCCCATTTTTCGATGAAACGTTTTACGGCTAAGCTGCCGACATTTGAATCGGCACTAGTGCGGTCTAAAGCCGTATCCTTTGGCGGCGCATGGCTTACAAAGATAAAAGAGAAATCCTTCCATTCTTGACTTCGAAGCCTCTCAGTGAGTCCGTCAAGATCGTCTTCAATAGTTCCCGCGGCTGGGTCAAGCACGTGGGGAGTCTCAAAACCCGTTATAGTAACCGAGCCGTTTGTCACCACCCCAAAATCGGAAAGTCTGCTGTTGTCACGACAGTCTGCTTTTTCTCCGTCCTTGATCAGGAAGGGCGTGGGGTTCACCTTCATATAGCCCGCGACTGCCAGATTCTCGTTTAACTTATGCAAACGCATATGCAACAAGTGCAGATCCTTGCCGTCCCTTTCTTCCAGAAGAAACCTCGCGGCGGCAATGTCGTCATTTCCCAAGTCGAGGAACACCGGCACATTCTTGCATCTGGTTCGAAATTCCTGCAATCGCGGGATCAATTTCTGTCGAACCCACGCCTTGTGTGGTTCAATCGATGCCTGAATGCCGCCTTTCCAATCCGGAATAATATCACCGCCAACAATCACCGCTTCCGGCTCGATTAACTCCGCGGCACACAGAAGACGGTCGAAGTAAGGCGGATAGACATGAGTGTCGGCCGTGTAGAGTATTTTCACTGCGGGTCCCTCTGTTAGAAATCGGCAAGAACTTTCGCCGACGCCGCCTGGATGATGAAAAAGTCTATTTTTAGATTGTAACGATTTGGTGAAAATATTTTTTCAACGAATCCATCTCATGACGTTCCCTTTGAGAAAGTATGCTGGAGCCCAGTTTCTCGCCGTAATACCCGTTCGCCACCAGAGTCTCAGCCTTCTCCATCAGTTTGACCAGGTTCTCGGCAGTTTCAGCCTGCAAGGCCAAACTTATGTCATTGACGAACAAGACGTCCCTCGGTAGAAGATTATATTCTTTAAACAAGTTCATGATCTTCAGAGCGTTTCGCTGAGCACTTTCAATAGCCTCTTGTTCGGTGTTCGAGCTTAGTCTGGGGGGCACGAGAGGCGCACTCAAATAGATGACGCTCTCTTTTTCGGGAGGCAACAGTTTACCGCCGATTCCTTTCATTTTGCGATTGGCTATCAACGTTTCCGGAATTTCCGGAGCAAGATCGATGATTGCGATTCTGCCTGCCAGCCCTCGCCGCGACATTTCTTGCAAGATACTCCGGCACAGAGAGGTTTTACCCGTATTGACCTCTCCTAAAATGAGAGTCCACTTGCCAAGATAATCGGAGAGATTGAAGTTACTACCCAATTTTCATCACCAGGATAAGATTTATTGAACAAAACTGAAATTTAAAAATCTTACTTAGTTGTTGCAAGCAATTGAGTCAAATTTTAGTGCCCATTTTTCGCAATCACCCATTACCTGCTTCTTCATGTGCAAGCATTCGAAAGACTTCGCCAACCTCGCTGAGAATTTGACACGCCTCGTTCGGTAAGTGACAGAAATTCAGTGCTGGGCGCAGATAAACACAGCCTGGACAGATTACATTCTATCCTCCTGGTATGCCGAAGGGGCAGGATTTATTCATGCCCGACACAGATTTGTTGTCAGCGGAATCGGGAGGGATTAGAAATTAGGCGTTCTTGTCGAAGGGGAGGTCAATCAATTTATTTGAAATGTGGGCATTGAGACAATATATTCTTTCAACGGAAGGCCTACGTAAATGTATGCTGCCCAAATATAGAGACTCGGTGCGGAACAGTTCTGATCTTCGAGTCCATCCAACTCTAGTCCAGGAACAAGTTGATGATGCAAAAGCGAAAAGAGATCATCGGGAGTCTGATCACGATAGGCGATGAGATCCTGTTGGGAGATATTCCAAACGGCAACGCCCACTATATAGCTTCAAGCCTTCGTGCAAAAGGCTTTCGCCTGCGTTCCATGGTCACAGTAGGCGATGAAGAAAATGATATCATTCAAACCCTGAATCGCCATCTGAAAGATTCAAGATTCATTATAATGACCGGCGGCCTTGGCCCAACTGAGGATGATCGAACCAATTCCGCCGTCTCCAAAGCTTTTGACTTACCATTGGTTGCCAACCGGGATTACCGTGAAAGCCTGCGGAAAAAATGTGCCCAAAGAGGATTATCCTGGTCGGAAGAACTGGATAAGTTGACCGAACTTCCAGAGGGAGCCATCAAAATAGGTATGGGAATGGCAGGGTTCTTAATCGAACATCATGATATTCCCTGCTATTTTTTGCCGGGAGTACCGTCTGAAATGCGCCAACTGGTGACCGAGGTAGTCATTCCCGATTTAGAACTCCGTTTTCCGAACAGGCCGGTTTACATCAAGCAGATTCTGCGCATCCAGGGACTCAGGGAATCGGCAATCGGCAATCGATTGAAAAACCTCTCATTTCAGGATGCGGCCATTCAGTTGGGATACCTGCCGCAGCCCTGCGAGAATTGGGTAACATTGCTGATAACGAGTGAAGATGAACGGTCAGCGACTTTTCGGCTACAGCAGGCTCAAAAGGAAATTGCAGCCCGACTGGGTTCAGAGCACATCAGCGGTTTGAATGATGACAGCATCGAGACAGTGGTGGGCAGGCAATTGCGAGAAAAGAACTGGAGGATGGCTGCAGCAGAATCCTGCACGGGAGGACTCGTTTCGAGTAGAATCACGGCCATTGCAGGGGCGTCTGACTATTTTGAGCGGGCTTTCATCACTTACAGCAATGAGGCCAAGATCGAGATGCTCGGCGTGCCGCCGGAGCTGCTGAACCAGCATGGGGCGGTGAGCGAACCGGTTGCCCGGGCGATGGCAGAGGGCGCGCTAAAACAGGCAAAAGTCAATGTGGCTTTGGCTATCACAGGGATAGCAGGACCCACCGGAGGGAGTCCCGACAAGCCCGTCGGAACGGTTTTCGTCGCCTGTTCGACTCTCTCGCACACCCAGGTTGAAAAGCATTTATTTGGAGGGTCGCGGGAAGCGGTTCAGGAGCAATCGTCTCAAGCTGCCTTGGTTCTCCTTTGGAGGGTTTTGTTGAAATGATGAGAACCTTTATTGCAATCGATGTTCCGGGTTCGGTTAAACTCGAGTTGGAAAAGTTTACGGAGGAACTGAGAAAAACCGGGGCCATGGTCACTTGGGTCAAGCCTGAGCGTATGCATCTGACCCTTAAGTTTTTAGGTGATGTTCCTACCGAAAAAATCGAAGAGATCAAGCAAGCCTTGCAGGCAACTGCTGAGTCTTTCACTCCTTTGCGTCTGCAGCCGGTCGGTTGCGGCGCGTTTCCTTCCATCAAACAAATGCGGGTTGTTTGGGTGGGATTGCGTGGTGATGATGAGCAACTAAAGGAGCTGCAAAAAAGACTTGAAACTGCTTTGTCACCGCTCGGATTTGCAGCTGAAGATCGACCTTTCAGGGCACATTTGACACTCGGTCGAGTGAAAGGGAAAAGGCATCTAAATTCGCTTCAGGAAGCTCTCCTGACTTGTCAGAGATTCCAGGCGGGTGCTTTTGAGGTAGCCGAGCTGATACTCTACAAAAGCGACTTGAGGCCGACAGGTCCAATATACACACCGCTATTGCGCGCGCCTTTTTCCGCCAGGCATACTTAAACAACCATTAAGACAAATATGCGTTGCCCAACAGTTGGATGAAGGCAGGATTGAAAGCCCGCTTCACACTAACCTCAGCATGGGAAAGGTTACAGCCGTGCCAGCTAATCGGAGTCAATGACAAGATGTCTCTCAAGAAAATCGAGCAGACGCTTCCCTTCTTCCGTAACAATCCAGCCGACCCCTTCACACTCAGGGCAGTCAATGGCTTCAGCATGGTCTTCGACATAAATGACCCCAGTGCCCCAACACTTCCAACATTTCAATTCAAGTTCCGGCAACCCCATGTTCCCCTCACGATAAGCTGTCTTCAATTTACACCATTAACAGTTTTGGCTCTTCGCGGATTAGCCGCAACCTAAAACGTTTAGCGATAACATACACCAACACCACCCAATGGTGCGCACAGCGCACTGTACGGAAATAAGAAGTGCTCGGGCTATTGTTGTTGGCCTCCTAAGGTGCTTGAAGTCTCCTACTTGAACCAAACTTGCAGCGACCTGCCAAAGCACATCACACTAATCCGCTATGAGCCGGAGTTCTTAGGCCCTTTATCAGGGATATTATATTGTAATGTGTGCATATCATCTGCTAATATTTTGTAGACTTGGTTCTAAGAAGTCGTCCAAATAATAACTATGCAGTATAGCCGCTGTTCAGACCGTCACTGCGGCGAAATAAGGCCAAAACGCCATCTTCGAACCGGGGTCCGGGAGTTTCCGAAAATACCTGGACTCCGGAATTCCCATAGACTTCGTTGGACCCTTACTCACGCATGATCCTGTGCAGGAGGCTGTACTGAAATGGAAAAACTGCGAACAGAGCTGTGTAAGTACCTGGGCTGCAAAAACTTCTGCTTCAGTTTGCTGTTGGGTCTGTTCCTGATGAGTTGTGCGCACGCTCCAGGTGGTGCACCTGCGCAACCAGAACGATCTACTGCGCTGCCTACCAAGAATCTCGTAGAACGCATCCAGCGCGAAAATCAAAGCGCAGTGAACAGAAGCAATTATTTGACGCTTGAACAAGCCATCCAGGACGCATTGGAGAGAAGTCCCGAGCTGCAGCAGATCCTGCAGCGCATAGATGCCTCAGCCGAGCAGATCAAGCAGGCCGAAGCAGCATTTTACCCACGTCTGATCATCGCCGAAGATTTCAATGTGACAAACAACCCCGTTTATGCGCTGATGGATATCATCAACCAGCGCCGGCTTTCTACCACCACTGATTTTAACAATCCCGGCCAGCAGCATAATTTATCTTCACGCATACAAGGAGAGTGGTCCGTATTTGAGGGGGGCAGCCGCTGGTATAATCGAAATGCTGCGGTTGACGAGAAGCGTTCCACGGAGTCGAACCTTTTGGCGGCTCGCAGTCAATTGATAACGAAAGTGACCGAGACTTACTATCGATGGCTGCAGGCACTCGGTTTTGTCGAGGTAGCCGAGCGGGCCCTGGAAGCGGCCAGGACAGACGAAAAATTAGGGGAAGCCCGCTTCCAAGTTGAGATGGCTCTGCCGAGTGAGGTTCTGAGGCTCAAAACCCGCACGGCCGAAGCTGAAAGCAACCTGGTAACCGCCCGAACGGGCGCCCGCCGGCTGCAGGCTGGGCTGGAAAGGCTTATCGCTCGTCGAATCGGTTCGAACGAAATACCCAACCCGAACTTGACGGTTGCTCTACCGGCACAGAATAGATCGACCCAAGATGAAGATGCTCTATTTGCACAGGCTCTGGATAGACGCCCGGAGATGGCCGCGATTCGTTCTTTGATCGAAGCGGCGCGCAAACGGGTAAAAGCCGCTCAGGGGGGACTATTGCCAAGGATAGGCACCAGCGCCAATTATCAATGGGATTCCGAGGATCTCAGCAACAGTGCGGACAGCTGGTGGGTAGGAGTCAAAGCTACCTGGGCTTTGTTTGAGGGCGGTCTGACCTTGTCGCAAATCAGGCAAGCCAAAACTCATCTGCAGGAACTGCAGGCACGCGGCGAACAAGTCGCTCTGGATATTGCCCTGGAGATCCAACAGGCGACCCTGGCAGTCCAGGAGGCCGCTGAAAAGATTCGCGTGACCAACGAACGCAAAAAATGGGCGCGGAAAGCTCTTGAAGAGGTGCGAAATCTGTATCGCAATCAGGTTGTTACAGTGGATTCACTGCTGCAGGCAGAAGTTGCATGGAATCAGGCGGAAGTATCTCATACTGCTGCGCTGTTTGAAGGAAAAATTGCCCAGGCGATGCTGATGCAATCACTGGGGGACTTTGCTGATTCCAGCAGGCAATATTCATCTGCAAATGGAGACTCTCCATGAACAAAACATTCGATACCGGGCAGCACCGGAAGTTGTTTTACGAGGCCGGCAAAGGTCTAGGAGTGATAGCTGTATTGGTTTTGCTCATGCTCTGGCTGTCCGGGGCTTTCATAAGCAAAGTAGAGCCCGGTCCCCCCGCACCCAAAAGCAAACCCAAGCCCTTCAGAACTGCAAAAGTCGAAAACCTAACTTTTCCGCAGATTGTCGAACAGGTTGGAACCGTTCGCGCTCAGACCCAGGCTCAGGTTTCCGCCAGGATCATGGCTCAGGTTAGGGAGATCCTGGTGAATGAGGGCGACAATGTCATCGGGACAGTTGACGAATCCACTGTGCTGGCGCGCCTGGACGATCGAGAAATACAGGCAAGGCTGCGTCAGGCGGAATCCCAGGTGAAGGCAATGGAGCAAGCCCTGCAGGCCGCAATGGATAAAGTTGGCGCCGCCAGAGCTCAGGTCTCCTCGCTTTTGGCGAACAGGCAGAAAGTGGTCTCCGACTATTTACGCTACCAGGATCTGCACAAACACCGTGCCGCAACGGGTCAACAACTCGATCATGCGAAAGCTCAAAAGGATATGGTGGAGGCCCAACTGCTGGCTGCCAGAAAGGAATCGAATGCGGCGGAAAGCGAAGTGAAAAGGATAAAGGCGCAGATAGAGCAGGCGGAAGCCGCCGCTGCAGAAGCTCGAGTCATGCTCGGCTACACTGTAATCCGGGCACCGTTTACGGGTCAGGTCGTACAGAAAATGGTCGATGAAGGCGACATGGCATCCCCCGGCCAGCCTTTATTTTTCTTGCAGACGTCATCCCGCCCGGTCTTACACGCCTATGTTGCGGAATCATACCTTCCCCATCTCAAGATCGGCCAGGACCTGAAAATTCAGATCGATGCTCTGGCAGAAACTGTAACGGGGAAAATCAGCGAAATAGTACCGCAGGCAGATCCTGCGACCCGCACGGTGCTTGTAAAAGTCAGCATGGAACCGAAACCGGAATTGGTCAACGGACTATTCGGACGACTGCTGGTGCCCTACGGCAGCTATCAAGCTCTGGTGGCGCCTGCCGAGGCAGTGAGGCAGGTGGGGCAACTCAACCTGGTTGATGTGGTCGACGCCGAAGGCTATCCGGTGCGGCGATTCGTAACACTGGGTAAACACCATGACGGCCTGGTTGAGATATTGTCCGGGTTGGAGGAGAACGAAGAGGTCGTTATTCCATGAGTAAAGCAACCTCCGCTCCGCACTGGATCAGTCGCGTCGTCGAGGCCTTTCTGGGAGGCAATCTTTCCGTCCTGCTGATCATCATCAGTCTCATTTGCGGGATGGCGGCACTGATGATGACTTCTCGAGAAGAGGACCCGCAGATTATAGTTCCCATCGCCGACGTATTCGTCAGCATGCCGGGCGCCTCCGCTCGCGAAGTAGAACGGCAGGTGGCCACCCGGCTGGAAAAATTACTCTACCAAATCGACGGCGTAGAGTACGTCTACTCCACCAGCTATCCTTCCCAGGCTATGGTTACAGTACGCTTCTATGTGGGGGAAGACCGCGAGCGCAGTTGGGTAAAATTATACAACAAAATCTATTCCAATACCGACCAGATACCTCAAGGTGTGACGGGATGGGTAGTTAAACCGGTGGAAATCGATGACGTGCCCGTTGTCAACCTCACGCTGTACAGCGACCACCACAGCGACTATGACTTGCGACGCATGGCTGAAGAACTGGAAATACGCCTTCAAGCGGTAAAAAACGCTGGAAAAACTTACATAGTGGGAGGCAGTCCCCGCCGGATAACGGTGCATCTATCCCCCCAGAGAATGGCCGGCCGAGGAGTCTCGCTGACTGATATGATGGGAGTGATCCAGGCGGCCAATATCTCCATACCGGCCGGAGAACTGACTCGAAACGATCAGGAAATAAAGTTTAAAGCCGGACGCTTTCTGGCTTCCGCGGAAGACGTTGGGAATTTGATCGTGGGCGTCAAAGACGGGCGACCGGTTTTCTTGAAAGAGGTCGCAACCATAGAAGACGGGCCGGCCGAGCCCGAAACCTACACGCGCATCAGTTTTGGTGAGAAAGCCTATTCCTCAATCGACCCAGCCAGCTATGGAGAAGAATATCCTGCCGGCATCAATCGCTTCGAGGACTATCCCGCCGTTACCGTCGCCGTTGCTAAAAGAAAAGGAACGAACGCCGTCTGGGTTTCGGAGGAAGTTCGCAAAGAAGCAGAACGGTTCGCCCGGGAAGTTCTGCCGGAAGACGTGCAAATGCGGGTCACCAGGGACTACGGCAGAACGGCGGACGAAAAGGTCAATGAACTGATCGAGGCTCTGCTGGTCGCCATCATCATAGTTGTTATTCTGCTGGCCTATACCCTTGGATGGCGCGAGGGCATAATCATTGCCCTGGCCGTTCCCGTGACATTCAGTTTTACGCTGTTGATCAACTACCTGCTCGGCTACACCATAAACCGGGTTACCCTGTTTGCATTGATTTTGTCTCTTGGCCTGGTCGTAGACGACCCCATCGTGGATGTGGAAAACATCCACCGCCACTTTTCCACGCGCAAGGAATCGCCCTTTCAGGCAGTGCTGACTGCAGTGAATGAAGTGCGCCCGCCAATAATTCTTGCCACGCTTGCAGTCATCATATCTTTCCTCCCCATGTTTTTCATAACCGGTATGATGGGACCCTATATGGCTCCCATGGCCCTCAACGTGCCGGTGGCCATGCTCATGAGCTTGCTGGTATCCTTTACCATAACTCCATGGCTCTCCCTCCATATGCTCAAAGTACCTCACGGCAGGACCGATGAGAAACCGGTCGAGCTCGAAGATTCCACCCTTTACAGAATTTACAAATCGGTCATGAATCCCATCATCCGCTACCGTAGCTTAAGGTGGGGAATCATAGCCGGAATCTTCCTGCTGCTGCTTTTCGCCGTATGGCTGGTCGTGTCGTATCGCGTTCCTCTGAAGATGCTACCCTTTGACAACAAGAATGAACTGCAAGTTGTGATCGATATGCCGGAAGGGTCAACCCTTGAACAAACGGAAGCCGCTGCTTACGCCATGGCTGACTATCTTGTCCGAATTCCCGAAGTAACAGACGTCAGTACCTATGTGGGAACTTCGAGCCCGGTCGATTTCAATGGTCTTGTTCGCCACTATTATTTGCGCTCCGGCGCTAACGTAGGCGACATAAGAATGAATCTTATCGGCAAGAAGCACCGGGAACAGCAGAGTCATGCCATAAGCCTCAGATTGCGGGAAGGACTCAAACAAATCGCTCATCGGTTCAATGCAAACATTAAACTCGTCGAGTCCCCGCCAGGCCCGCCGGTAATTGCAACTTTAGTAGCGGAAATTTACCGCGGAAAGGCCACCCAAACTTATTCCAAACAGACGCAAGCTGCGGTCGAGGTCAGGCATTCGATGGCGGACACCTTCGGAGTAGTAGATGTCGATGACGTACTGGTGGCTCCTGAGAAAAAGCTGGTTTTTCGAGTGGATCGCACCAAAGCATCTTTGAACGGCATATCCGACCAAGAAATCGCCAGAGCGCTTCAGGGCGTCGTTGCCGGAGCAGATTCCGGCTCCCTGCGTCTCGATAATGAAGTGAATTCCCCCGCCATCAAGCTTCGCCTGCCTCGCACGGCGAGAACTCTGCCCACCGACCTCGATCAAATCATGGTCAAAGGTAGTGCGGGCAATGCGGTCTTCCTCTCGGAACTTGGAACCTTCGTTGAGGAAACCATCGACCAGCCTATTTATCATAAGAATTTACAACCGGTGGTTTACGTTTTTGGAGACACTGCCGGCCTGCCACCGCCCGAGGCGATCTTCATACTCGAAGATAAGGTGAACGCCGATCCGTCCCTCAAAGATGTCGATGTGGTCTGGTCGGGAGAAGGCGAGTGGGACATCACTCTACGGGTGTTCAGGGACCTTGGCATCGCTTTTGGCGTGGCCGTGCTCGGCATTTACATACTCCTCCTGTATCAGACGCAGAGCTATCTGCTGCCGGCCATACAGTTAATCGCTTTGCCCCTCTCAGTGATAGGAATCATTCCTGGTTTCTGGCTGCTCAATTTGATAACGGCGGAAAAGGTGGGACCCTGGACAAATTCGGTCTATTTCACCGCCACTGCAATGATTGGAATGGTCGCTCTGGCAGGCATAGCAACGCGCAATGCCATCCTGCTGATTGAATTTGTGGAGGAAAGAAAAAAGGAGGGTAAACCTCTGATTCAATCTCTTATAGAAGCCGGAGCCCTTAGGACCAGACCCATATTATTGACATCCCTGTCAGCCATGCTTGCGGCGTGGCCGATTACTCTAGACCCAATCTTTTCCGGGCTGGCCTGGGCGCTGATCTTCGGAATAACGGTTTCAACGCTGTTTACCTTGATCGTTATCCCGGTGGTGTATTACATGGCTTATGGCAGCCAATCCCGCGAAAGCTAGAAGCAGCTCGGCACTATTGCGTGAGCTTTGGCTTCTTTGAGATTACGAATGACCGGATCATATTTCTCTTTCCTCTGCACCCGCTGAACCACTATTTCATCCCCGTCCCAGGACAGGTTGACGGTCTGATATGGGTTGCACAGCGATCCCTGCTGTAAGGGCAATCGGTTGTAAGTGAAATGCATCATCCGACTCCGAGACCAACGATCCGGGTAATAGTCGAAGGGATTAAACCTAAAATTACCATCGTATACCATCGAGCGCACGACCACATGGCGTGGCGGTGAAATAATGGCCTTGCGGAGGCGCGCTTCAATCTTCCGGACAAGAGGCGGAATCGACGTATCGGTAACGACTTGTGTTGGAAACTCGTCTCCACTGGGACTATTGCCGAAATTTCTGCGAACCGTTGCGAGATCTTTCAACAGCCGCCTGGCATCCCAAAAATCCAAATCCGTGTACACATGATATTCGTATTTCGTCTGACTTGGGTGGGCATAAATGATTCTAGCCATACGTTCTCCTTCCGAAGACTCTTTCAACTACAGCCGCATCCGCAACCGCAGCCCGATTCATGATCTTCCTGGACCATTGCAATTTTCTCGAGAGAATAGTTTCCCATGATATTTTGGATCTCTTCCATGGTGAGATATTGAACAAAAGTCTCTTTTATATAAGAAATCTGCCGCGCAAAGGTCTTCACTGTTTCGTCCATCAGCTGGAAAGATGGCGCCAGCAAAAGAGTATCCAGCTTATCATTTTCGGATTCGCCGACCACACACAAAGGAAACCATGCCTCTGCCGACTTCAGAAACCCAACATAGAACATCTTCCCCAGTTGACCCTGCAAAAAATTGTCAAGATTAGCAAGTTCCATAACGTTTATCCCTTGTTCAATAAAATTGTCCAACAGAATTTAGTAATCATTATGCACTAAAATTAACTTCTGAATTCGTTTCTTTCAACCTCCGATAAAATTGTTTATCGGCCCCAATCAATTCTTGCAGCCGGAGAAAATAGGTTTTCGTCAGGGAATCTGCAGAAAGGATTTTGGCCCCCAACTGCCCGCCTCATAAGACTGCAACATTTCTTCCCGGTACCCGCAAGTTTCACATTCTTTTAAAATAGGCGTTAAAAAAGCCCAGCATAACTCAACTGCATCCTCTCTCCAGAACAGCATCTGGTCTCCTCGGATGCAATCGATGAGCACTTTTTCATAAGCTTCCAGAATGGGGCCATGGTAATTCTGGTTATAGAAAAAATCCATGGTGACAGGTCGTAAGCGAATCGTCGCTCCGGGATTTTTTGCCTGAAAAGTCAGTGTAATTTTCTCTTCGGGGTAGACTCCGAGAGCAATCTGGTTGGGAGGAATTGCTTCACGAATGGAGTTGCGAAAAACCGAATGAGGAATCTCTTTGAAATGAACCACTATCTTCGTCATTTTTTTGGCCAGCTGTTTTCCCGAGGTAAGATAAAAAGGCACTCCCTGCCATCGCCAGTTATCGATAAAAACCTTCATGGAAGCAAAAGTGGGTGTTAGAGAATTCTCATTCACTCCCTCTTCTTCCCGATAGCCACTGACCTCTCTATCGTCGACCTTACCTGGTCCGTATTGTCCCAACACAATGTAGTCTCTCAGATTTTCTACCGGAAACGGTCTCAGCGCCCGAAAAACCTTGGTCTTTTCATCTCTCACCTGTTCCGCCTCGAACAAAGGAGGAGGCTCCATTGCGGTAAGAGCCAACAACTGCATCATGTGATTTTGAAACATATCCCGCAATACGCCGGACTTTTCGTAATACCCGGCGCGGCGTTCCACTCCCACGGTCTCCGAAGCGGTAATATGGACATGGCCGACGTACCTCCTGTTCCAAATTGGTTCAAAAATCGAGTTGGCATAGCGGAACATCAATATATTTTGTACGGTCTCCTTGGCCAGGTAATGGTCTATTCTGAAAATCCGGCGTTCCTCGAAGTATTCGTGAATACTTCGGTCCAGATCGACAGCTGTTTGCAGATCGCTGCCAAAAGGCTTTTCCACGACTATCCTCGACCAGCCTCCGGTCTCTTTCGACATGCCGGAATGCCCGATCATATGAGTGACTGTCTTATAAAGTGAAGGAGGAATAGCAAGGTAAAAGAGTCTGTTTCCTTTTGTTCCGAACTTTCGATCGAGTTCTCTCACGAACCGATTCAGCTCTTCAAAAGACGGAAGGCGGCCGTAATCATCTATGGAGCGATAGAAGATTTGCTTTGTGAAAGCACTCCATCTGGACTCATCAAAGTCGTCTCTCTCCGAGAGAAACTCCTTCATCTTGTTTCCAAATTCCTGATCTGTCAGCTCAGTACGCGCGCAACCCACGATAACAAAGGGATCGGGCAATCCTCCGTTAAGGTAGAGATTGAAGAGGGCCGGGATCAGTTTCCTGGCAGTAAGGTCTCCTGAGGCACCTAAAATAATAATGGCGCAAGGGTCCAATTTATCTGCTGTCACGCACTCCCGGTCGGGAACGTTCAAGTCCGGTGTGACTGCTTGCGCCCTGCCTTCCTCCACCTGGTTTTTTTTCATTTCATTCATGATGTGTTTTCTCCTTTATCGAATGCGCTCGCGCCTGACTGATTCAGATCACATCTTCCATCAACTCCTTCAAAAGAATAACCGCTCACAAACAGGTGCAAATAATCGGGCCAAAAGCTGCGCACTGTAATCCAGAATCTAATACGCCCGTGGTGAATATGTAAGGTTTTTTAACAGGATCGCGATGAGTTCGAGAAAAGGCTGCGCCAGTCGCAAAAATTGGAATCGATCGGGACTCTGGCCGGTGGAATTGCTCATGATTTCAACAACATTCTTTCAGCTGTTCTTGGATATACCGAGTTAGCTCTTGAAGAAGTCGATAAAGGGACCAGGCTGGCAAAGGATTTCCGAGAAGTCTACAGAGCTGGAATTCGGGCAAGAGATCTGGTTAAACAGATACTGGCCTTTGCTCGGAAAAGGGAAGAAGAGCTCAGACCGACCAAGGTGAACACCATAGCAAAAGAAGCTCTAAAGCCGCTAAGGTCAACCATACCAACGTCCATTGAGCTGAAGCAAAATATCGAAAGTGACTCCCTGATCATGGCGGACCCAAGCCAGGTTCACCAGATCATCATGAATTTGTGCACCAACGCCAGTCATGCCATGGAGGAGGAAGGCGGCGTTTTGGGGGACCGGTTTGGGACTGGCATGGTGTGCACGGCATGGTCAAGAATCGCATCCTACCGGCCAGTGCATCCAGTTATCAGTTCTAAAGCAGGTCGTCGATGGGCTGGTAGTCAAGATTGAATGCCTCCGCTACCGCTTTGAAAGTTATTCTGCCTTTCACGACATTGGCTCCCCGTTTGATTTCAGGATTTTCCAACATGGCCTTCTTCCAACCATTGTTGGCAATCTCGACCGCGTAGGGTAAAGTTGCGTTGGTCAAGGCCAGGGTCGACGTCTTAGGGACAGCCCCTGGCATATTGGCAACGCAATAATGCACAACTCCTTCTACAACGTAGATCGGATCCTTATGCGTCGTCGCTTGTGAAGTTTCAAAACACCCCCCTTGATCTATGGCAACATCCACCAGCACCGAGCCTTTCTTCATGGTTTTCAGCATCTCTCGGGTTATGAGCCTGGGGGCTTTGGCCCCCGGAATCAAAACCGCACCAACGACCACGTCGGCCCTTGTGATCACATCCCGGATGGCTGCAGGGCTGGAATAGAGGAGGAAGCAATTTTTGGGCATGACATCGCTCAGGTACCTCAGGCGGTCAAGATTCATGTCGAGCACATAAACTTTGGCGCCCAGACCACAGGCCATTTTGGCCGCGTTGGTCCCAACTACGCCGCCACCGATGATCACGACATTGCCCGGATCGACTCCCGGGACTCCGCCAAGCAGAATGCCATGCCCGCCCTGCTCCATCTCAAGATATTTTGCCCCCTGCTGAATGGCCATTCTCCCGGCTACTTCGCTCATGGGTGTGAGTAGGGGCAAAGAACGGTCGCTTTTCTGGATTGTTTCGTAGGCAATGTTAACCGATTTGCTTTTCATCAGCTGGTGGGTAAGCTCTTCTGCAGCCGCTAAATGCAGGTAGGTGAAAATAATCTGACTTTCCCGAATGAGATCGTATTCGGAGGGCAGGGGCTCTTTCACGTGCATGATCATTTCCGCGCGGTCATAAATTTCTTTTGGGGTAGAGACAATTTCGGCCCCTGCTGCCGCATAGTCCCCATCTTCAAATCCACTGCCAACGCCCGCATTTTTTTCCACCAGGATGGAATGGCCGTTATGCATCATCACTTCTACTCCCGCAGGAGTCATGGAAACTCTGTTTTCTTCCGCTTTGATTTCCTTCAGAATCCCAACGATCATTTCCTCTCCTTTGCTGCTGATGAACAACTCCCTTGAATGGGGGTCATCTTTCGGCCGGCTCAGTTCATTTGAGTTTGATCTGCAAAGCACTATGCAAGACTTTGAGCAAAAAACAAAGCAGTTTTCGAGGGATTGAGGCCACCATCGAAGTACGATTTTTGCCGCAGGGCAGGTTTTTAGCCTTATATAAACTGGCAGGGCTAAAGCCCTGCGCTACAGACTTATCCAATTTCTCTCATTCTTCGGGCAGTCGCCACAGGAAAATAGAACGTTATTTCAACGTAATGGCCTTCTCGGGGCACATTTCCTGACAGCAGAAACATGTGATGCAAGTGTCGGCGTCAACGATTGGCAGATTATCGGGTCCCATGGACAGAGCGGATACCGCGCATTGATCCACACACGTACCGCAGCCCGTGCACAATTCCGGATCGGCTTGCGGTCGCAGCACAGTGCGCTGGTGCAGCATCTCCTGGACAGCTGGATTATTCATGATTGCTTCACCGCCGAGCGGAGGAAGCTTGAAGCCTGGTAGTTCCTTCAGTTCTCCGTCCACTTCAATACTGCTCAGTTCGTAATCCCCCAAGCCCATCTCTCTGGCTTTCTGCAGGAACCGCAAGCGCCCCGGGTCACAACCCATCATTCGGGCAATAACGGCATCCAACGCTACGGCGTGGTCGGAGGCCAGGATTAGACCTATTTCTCTGAGATCTGAAGAAGCAGGACCGTTCCCTTCCATGCCGACCACTGCATCGACGATGAACAGATCCGGGGGCCTCAGCCTGAATACTTCGACCACCAGTTCATGAAAACGCTCCGGATTGCCCGCGGCTTTATGCAGCTTGGCCTTCTGCGCGCCTGGCAGGATGCCGTAGCTATTTTTTATGGCGCCTGTGACCACGGTCAAACCATGGGTTTTGAACTTTGGCAGACTTATGATGATGTCGGCTTCCAAAACGGCCCGCGAAACGCTCACGGTGGGCATAAAGTCCGGATTGAAGCTGACTTTGACAGGGTCATTTCCGATGTTCCGATAATAGCCTTTAGCCGCTTCCATGAGTCCGGTCTGCTGGAAACTTGCTTCATTTGCGCCGTAGCTAAAAAGACCGGGATTGTCTCCCACAACGATCGATGCGGGAGTCATGCTTTCTACTTTTTCAACAACCGCTCGCAGGACTGCCGGATGAGTGACAATGCCTTCTTTGGCCTCGGAAGCCCGGAGTACGTTTGGTTTGATTAAGACGCGCTTTCCATTTAATTCCATGGGGAATAGATCAAAAGCGCGCTCGACGGCTTGTCTTAGATTTTGGTACGAAGCGGGATGAATCATTACTTTCGACATACGTGAATGCCTCCTGTCAACTGACGTGCGGAACTGCCACGGGTTTCAATTATCATTTCGAATACCAGCTACCATCATAGCCGCATATCAAATCTCAACTCGAATTCCAAGTTCGATCACTCGCTCAGTCGGCAGTTCATAAAATGTGGTCGTCGAAGCTGCATTGCGTGACATGAATGCAAACAGTTTTTCGCGCCAGAGCGCCATGCCCGGTCTCTCGTCGGTTGGGATCAAAGTTCGTCGTCCCACATAATACGTGACTGAATAAGGATCGAGATCCAAATCGAAGCGTTTACTCAACCTCAGGGCCTCCGGAACATTGGGATCCTGCATAAATCCGAAATGGACTTTAATGCGGTAAAATCCACGGTCCAACTCATCTATCTCAAGCCGTTTCGAAGACCAGATGTGAGGGACGTCTTCTATGACAACAGTCAACAGGATTACCCGTTCGTGCAGCACCTTGTTGTGTTCCAGATGATGCTGCAGCATAGGCGGAGTCCCTTCGCGACGTCCGGTCATAAAGACGGCGGTGCCCGGAACCCTGATAGGTGGATCTTCCGATATACCTCGCAGGAAGCCGTTGAGAGCGTCAACATCCCCTTGGAGCTTTTCTCCCAGTATGGCGCGCCCGGTCCGCCAAGTGGACATCAGCGTAAACACCAACCCTCCAACCAGAAGTGGGAACCAGCCGCCATCTTCCACTTTAATCATATTGGCGCCGAAAAAAGAAAGATCAACCACCAGAAACCCAGTAGTCACTGCAAAGGCCAATGGCGTGCTCCAGTTCCAACGTTCCCGGGTCAGCACGAAAGCGAGCAGCGTGGTAATGACCATAGTCGTTGTAACCGCCACCCCGTAAGCCGACGCAAGGTTTTCCGACTTGCGAAAACTTACTACCAGTCCGATGGTAGCCAACATGAGCACCCAATTGACGCTCGGAATATAAATTTGACCGATTTTTTTTGCGGAAGTTTGTACAATGCTTAGTCTCGGAAACTGCCCCAAAAGCGCGGCTTGGCGAGTCAGCGAAAACGCTCCGGAAATCACCGCTTGAGATGCAATGATGGTAGCCGCGGTTGCAAGAACGATCAGCGGGTAAAGAGCCCATTTGGGAGCCAGCAGGTAAAATGGTTGGACCACGCTGTTAGGGTTTTCCAGAAGTTCGGCACCCTGCCCGAAATAGTTAAGAAGGAGCCCCGGGAGCACTACAGAAAACCACGCAAGACGGATCGGTCGCTTTCCAAAATGGCCCATGTCGGCGTACAGTGCCTCTCCCCCCGTTACCACCAAAAACACCGCTCCAAGGACTAGAAACCCCACCCAACCGGTTCTCATGAAAAACGAGAATCCGTGCAGCGGATTTAATGCAGAAATGACGCCGGGTTCCTTGAAAATATTGACGACTCCAAGTACTGCGAGGGTCACAAACCAGATCAGCATGATCGGCCCAAAAACGGCGCCGACAATCACAGTGCCCCGCTTCTGAAACACAAATAAAAAAACCAGAATCACGGCCGTTATGGGCACGATGTATGGATGCAAAACATCGGTGGCAATTTCCAACCCTTCCACCGCACTTAAAACCGATATCGCCGGCGTGATCATGCCATCCCCGTATAACAGAGCTGCGCCGAAAACACCCAGGGTCATCAATATCCAGCGCTCTTTGCGCGGTTTGCCGGAGGGTACCAGCAAAGCCATGAGAGCCAGGATGCCCCCTTCGCCATCGTTATCCGCCTGCATCACGTAGAGAAGATATTTGACAGATATCACGATCATGAGCGACCAGAAGATCAGTGAGAGGACACCAAGTATGTTTTCTGGAGATGGCTGAACCAGTTTCTCGCCAAAAGCGAATCGAAAAGCATACAGGGGACTCGTGCCAATATCCCCATACACTACGCCCAACGCAGCCAGACTGAGCAACCAAAGTCTGGAACCCGTCGGTTCTTCCCGGAGGCCGTCGTTTTCTCCCTCCAAGTGGCCCGTTTCTTCAGATATAACCTGCTCGGCTTTGTCCTCTGCCATGCGCTCCTTCCTTTAGACTGGTCATTGTTTTTGCAGCACACATTTTATAAGAACGCCAGGCTCATAGGGTAAGGGAGAAAGGGAAAAATCTTAGACAAACAGGATTGGATTCAACATGCGGGATGGAATGTTGGCGAGTTGGATAGCCAACCCTCCGATAAGGATTTTTCTATTGACGCCAAAATGAAAACTTTTGCCGCGGGCACGGCATCTTCGACCGGGAATCCAGGGTTTTCGATATTTCCTGGACCCCGGCTTCCGCCGGGGAGACGAGAGATGAGGAGCTAAGTGAAAAATTATGTTTCGACTTAAGTTTTAACGGTTCCTTAACGTGAGGAGGAACCATCCTAAAGTGTACACAAATTCCTTGGACCTTATTCTTTATTGGGCACCACCTTGTCTTACGGCGAACCCTTGGGGCTGCAGCCCGGTAGCAGAGGGCGTGCCGGCAATTTTCGCCAAGTATGCCGCGCCAAGTTTTTCGATG
>Ga0210088_1000074_pt1 | contig 19431 bp, 12 predicted proteins | sample RushMan_CattailN_6_FD_185557 | JGI IMG/M metagenome (GOLD analysis project Ga0210088, IMG submission 185557) | Wetland microbial communities from San Francisco Bay, California, USA, that impact long-term carbon sequestration -... | ecosystem: Environmental > Aquatic > Marine > Wetlands ... | reverse complement strand
CGAGTTTCTTGTTTTTTGCGAAGATTATCTTTGCAACCTGTTTGTATCATTGAAATTCACACACCATTTTCTTCGTGCTCTTCGTGTCCTTCGTGGTTCAATCAAGTTTTGGATGTGGCTATGTGGCTGGGTTCCTGGGCGAGATGCTGGCTTTTGGGTGGGCAAGTGGCTATTTTTTAGATGTAAGTTAAAATGAAGAAGAGGTGTGGTAGACCCGGATTCGGGGATTTTCGAAAATGAAAAACCGCTCGGCGGACCGATCGTCTGAAGCAGGCGATCGTGAAAGCCTTGAGAGGAGGGATATAAGATGTATTTCGAAGAAAAATTTGACTGCAGATCGTGCGGCTACGACTTTGAGCGAAAATCGGAAGTAAGCGAGTGTCGAAAATGCAGTGAAAAATACTGCGACCGCTGTATGGACAGCGAAGGAAACTGCGTCTCCTGCTGGGATTAAGGAATCGCCAAGTCGCCGAAATAGATATCGTATATCAAACCCGGGTCAGCATTTGATCCGGGTTTTATTTTGTGAGCCTTGAGAATGAACCACGAAGAGTGCGAAGGACACGAAGGGGGAGGTTCTTGCATCTCCTGATGAGAGATTACATCGGAAGTGTAATTACAAATGTGTATAGCCGGACTTCCCGGTTCCGGGGCGTCTCCCCTCGATTCTCGCGTAAAACGTACGAGAGTGACGGTGGTTGAAAGCCGAAGCCCATGAGATCTCCGACCTGGGCGTTACGACCAAATTTCCCATGTGCAAATAAGGGGTTGTATCGATTCTGAAGTGGTAATATTGGGCTAAATCTTGCATAATCAAATTCTTTCACTGGAAAACATATCGGCATGAAACAACAGAGAGGATTTGGCATGAACGACGAGCAATTCCCTGAAGGTTCGCGGCCCAAGGCTTCACGGTTGAGGTCTGCTTTTAAGTGGAGGCCTCCCGACACATCCGGAACGAAGGCACTGATTGTGCTCCTGGTTCTCCTCTTGCCCCTGTGGGTCTGGACCTATTGCCGGATCGAGCCGGGTCCGGGCGAGATTGCCATTCTGATCCACAAAACAGGAAAGGACCTTGCCACCGGACAAATCCTTGCCACCACCCCCGAGCAAAAAGGCATCCAGCTGGAAGTCCTACCCGAGGGAAGGTATTTCAAAAATCCCTATTCGTGGGGCTGGCAATTCCACCGAATCACGGATATTCCCGCCGGAAAACTGGGCGTGCTGACCCGCCTCTACGGAGATGAGCTGCCGCCCGGAAACATCATCGCCAGCAACGAATCCAAGGGGATTGTGCGCGACGTTCTGCGGCCGGGAAAATACCGCATCAACCCTTATGCATACAAAGTCGAGCTGTTTGACGCCATCGATATCCGGCCGGGCTATGCCGGAGTGGTCACATGTCTTACGGGAAAAGACGTTTTGAACAGCGACCTGCCGGCTCAAGAACGCAACACCTTTCTTGTGACAAAAGAACTCAAAGGGGTTCAGGCGGAAGTTTTGGACTCTGGCACCTATTATTTAAACCCGTACATGTTCAACGTGGTGGAGGTCAACCTGCAGAGCCAGCGCTTCGAGATGAGCGGTGAAGATGCCATCAGCTTTCTGACCGTCGACGGCTTCACCATTGCGGTGGAGGGGACCATTGAATATGCGCTGATCCCGGACAAGGTGGCGCTTTTGACCCACCAGGTGGGCGATATGGATGATATTTTGAAAAAGGTCATTCTGCCGCGAGCCCGAGGGTTCAGCCGCATCGAAGGCAGTAAAAATCCAGCCAAAAACTATATCATGGGCGATACCCGGCAGCGCTTTCAGGACAACCTCGAGACCCATCTGGTGCAGCTCTGCAAACCCTGGGGCGTCTCCATCAAATCGGTGTTGATACGCAACATCACGCCGCCCGATCAAATCGCCAGCATCATCCGGGAGCGTGAAGTGGCCGTGCAAAATGCCAAAAAGTTCGAACAGCAGATCGAACAGGCAAAATCCCAGGCGGAACTGACCCGGCAGGAAATGCTTGCCCAGCAGAATAAGGAAAAAGTCGAAGCGGATACCGTTCGCATCAGGGCCGTCATTCTTGCCAGGCAGGACCAGGCGGTGCGCCTCACGGCCGGCAACCGGGAACTGGAAGTGGCGAAGCTTGAAAGAGACGCGGCTGCGGCTCAGGCGGAAGCCATTTTGCTGCAGTCCGAAGCGGAAAAAGAAGTGATTCGCATGAAAAACGAGGCGGAGGCGGAGGTCATCACCGGCAAAGTGCTCGCCTTCGAGACCGGTATGAATCTTGCCCGCTACCGATTGTATGAACGCATCGGTCCGCGTATTGCGTCCATCCTGAGCACGGATCAGGAAAGCGGGCTGGGGGGACTTTTTCTGCCCTATCTCCCGCCCAAAAAGGAGGTGGCGCCATGAAAAAGCTGACTTCTGCAGGCGTTTCCGTTGTTCTGCTTCTCGCTGCCGCCTGGTTGATGTGGCAATGGGGCTTTTGCCGCTTTTATGTGCCGCCCAACTACATGGCCGTCATTACGGCCAAAACGGGAGACCCGCTGCCGCCGGGTCAAATTCTTGCCAAGAAAGGCCAAAAGGGGATTCAGGAAGACGTTTTGGGGGAAGGGCGGCATTTCCTGAACCCGTTCCTGTACGACCATGAGATTGTGCCCGTAACTGTCATTCCGGCGGGCAAGGTGGGCGTGGTCACTTCCAAAGTCGGCACCGAGCTGCCGGCAGGGGAGTTCCTGGCAAAGCCCGGCCAAAAGGGAATTTGGCGAAAAGTTCTGGGTCCGGGGAAATATCGCATGAACCCTATCGGCTACAGGATCGACGTCATCGATGCCATCAGCATCCCCATCGGCTACGACGGGGTGATTACTTCGCTTTCGGGCCGGCAGGCGGCGGAAGGAAAATTCGCCGGTCCCGACCAAAAGGGGGTGAGAGAAGATATTCTGCAGCCCGGCTTGTATTACATCAATCCTCGTGAGTTCAGTGTGAATGTTTTGGAAATCGGGGTCAACCAGGTTTCGCTGCTGGGCAAAAAGGGCAGCGAAGTCATCACCAAAGGCCAGATAGTTACACAAAACCGGGCCATGGATGAGCTGCAAAGATCCCTTTTGATGGAACAGCAGGAGAAGAGGGCAGGGTACCTTTCCAAGACTCGCCCGGCCGCACCCGCCCAAAAGATGGAGGCGGGCAGGCAAAAAGAGGCGGCAAAGCCTTTGGACGATGAATCGATCTCGACCTTCGTGCTCAATCAATTCGTGGAATTCCCTTCTCGCGACGGGTTTGAAATCAGCCTCGATATGACGGTCGAATTCGAGCTTCTGCCTAAATATATCGCCTGGATCTATCGCAGCTACGGGGATTTGCCAGCCGCCGTCGACAAGATCATCATGCCGCAGATTCTCTCCGTCTCGCGGCTCAAAGGCTCCGCTTATGGCGCTCGCGACTTCATCGTAGGGGAAGGCCGGGAAAAATTCCAAAACGATTTGACCGAAACCCTGGCAAGAACCCTCTCGGAAAGAAGAATCATCATACACAGCGCTCTCATCCGTCACGTGAACGTGCCCATGCAGATCCTCGATCCGATCCAGCAGGCCAGCGTCGCGCAGGAACAGGATTTGACCAACCAGGAAAAGCAGAATACCGCCAAGAAAATGGCGCAACTCAACACCGAGGTTAGCCTGATCGAACAACGGCGCGAGCAGGTTGCTCAGGAGACCGAAAAAATCAAAGCCGAAATCCGTGCCGATCAGGAAAAACAAGTAGCGGAAATCCAGGGCAATACTCTCAAGCTGGTTGCCCGGATCGACAAGGAGACCGCAGGAGTCCGGGCGGAGAAAACCATTCGGCTGGGCAGGGCTGAAACTGAAAAAATCCGCATGGTGGAAGGCGAAAAGGCAAAGGGGTTTCAACTCAAGGTAAAAGCGTTTGGAGATCCAATGGCTTACAACTTGTGGACCCTTGCCGACGGACTGAGCGATCAGCTGGGCGTCAACATTTTGCATGCCGGCGACGGCACGTTATGGACGGACCTCGAGAAGGCGCGACTGGGTGACCTGGGTGGAGCGAAGGTGATGAAAAAGAAGTGAGAGGGCAGAGGACGGAGGGCAGGGCTAAAGCCCCGGGAAGCATCTATTGTGGGACGAGCTCCCGGGGCTTGATTATCCGTGGATGGATGCCTATCTTCTGCGTCCGCCGCCTCTGGAGCCACCGCTTCGTGCTCCTCCGCCGCGGCTTCCTCTGGAACTTTGTGCTTGCTTAAAGCTCTGCGTTCTCTCTGCGCCTCGCGATCTGGCGCTAAAGTCCTTGTTGAGGCTGCCGCGGTTCCTTTCATAATTTGATTGAGGTTTGGTGCTTGGTTTGGACCAGCCGCTGCGGTCGCGCTGCTGCCAGTTTTTGTCCTGTTTGCGGTAAACGTTGCCGTCGCGGCCCGCATAGACATTGTTTTTCTTCATTTCCCGCGATGCCGCGCGCTGCGCGTCGCGGGTGCCGGTCTGTTGCCGGCCCTGCAATTTCTGGCCGGCCGGGCGCTCCTGCTTGCGGACTTCTCTGGTGCCCGACCTCTGCTGCGCTCCGGGCTTTTGTTCCGTCCTTCGAGTCTCGGCCTGCGCTCTTCTCGCACCCTGCCCCTCTTTCAAACGAGCTTCCCGAGCGGGTTGTTGACCCTGCCTGCCGGCTAGTCGCCCCTGGGAGCCTTCCCGTCTCTGTGTGCGCTGCTGAAACTCATTGCGCCGCGTCTCCTGCACGTTATTCCGCCAATTGTCGGGACGTTTGTAAATGTTGTTCCTGACTTGAGATCTGTCGATCGACGTGTTTCGCCAATTGGCGTTGTTGATATTGATGTTTCGATTGATATCGACGTTGACATCCCCGCGCCAGCCGGAGCATCCCCACCAGTTGGCGGTGGCCGCCCCCGCAACGAAGCCGAAGGTGGCGCCGGCCAGAAAATTCCAGGCGCCGTAATAGGGATTGTAGGCGGGAGCAAAACCATAGGTAACGGGGGCCGGGTAATACACTCTGGGCGATACATAGGCCGGATAGACGTATCCGGTGCCGTAAACCACCGTCCCCTGGTCGACGTAAGTTCCCGTGTAGCCTGGCGTGTAGCCCATGTAGACTACATCGGGCGTGGCTTGATAGACCTGCACATATTTAATGTTGTAGACGGGACTGCTGGGAGGGATGTCTTGAATTTCGGGAGGCACCGACTCGGCGACTTGCCACGGGCCTTGAGGCAAATTCGATGTATACCACACGGCGTTGTCGACGGCGTAGTACGCGTCGCCCACCTTGACCACCTGCTTGTCGGTATTGACGCCGTATTGCATCTGAGTGCCTTCGATAGCAGCAAACTCGGGCTTCCCGTCGTAAGCCACCTCGATTGTCTGACTGCGCGGAACTGCGGCGGTCTGAGGCATTTGCGCGTCTGCCACGGCGTCTTCGGCCTGGGGTGTTCCGGCAACGAAGGCGAGCACGTGCTGCTTATCGGATCCTGGCGGAATCTTGTAAAATGCGGCCGGCAGCTTGTCGGGGGCAACATATGTCCAGGGGCCTTGAGGCAGCGAGGGGCTTCGAAACCAGCGGCCGGACAGCAGCGCGAAGTATTCGTTGGTTCCCACCGGCATAAACACATCGCTTCCCGTATTGGTCATATCCAGCAAGTCGGTTCCCGCCAGCGGCGCAAACTGAGGTTCGCCTTCGGATACGATCAGGGCTGCGGGTTGCGTGGCTACGATGATTTCCGGCACGTTTTGGGATTGCTCTGCCTCGGGCTGGAGTTGGGTGGGGACTTCGGTCTCGGCAATCTTTTTAGCAGCTTCGGCTACTGCGGCCGGCGGCGAAGGCACGGTACTCCATGGTCCCATCATATCGGTTGCGGCAAACCACAGGTCATCGCCCAAAAGGTAGTATTTTTGATTCGATGGGTCGAACAGCAGGACAAAAGGAGTGTTGACCACCCGTTTGACTTTGCCCCCTTCCAGATCGTGCAGGATGGGTTTGCCCTCGATCAGGACGAGCACCGCCGGTTCGGTCCTGAACAGTATCACCGGGGGCTGATTGTCCAATTGAACGGAAGCGGCCTTCTCCTTTTCGAGTGCTTCGGACATGGCCAGCAAACGGTCGAGCGCCATGGTGTGGGGCCATTTGGCGATCTCTTCCTCAAGGAAGGAGGCCAGCTTCTTTTCCTGCTCCAGGGTGGCATTGGGGAACTTCATCTTTTCTGCCTTGATGTCCAGAAACTCAACGGTTCTTGTGTCCCGGTCGGTAGCGATACGGCTGCCAAACCAGACTACACCGAAGACCGGTTGTTTCATCTCTTGGGTCTGCACGGAGACGGCGGCCCTGGCGGTTACTTTGTCTCCTTTAAAGGATTCCAGTTGGGGTTGATAGATAATGATTTTTGCCTTTTTGGCCTGCAGTTCCCGCGGCCAGTTCTCGTCCACGGCACCGGCGGTGAATGGGACCAGCAAACCTGCAAGCAAAAGCATAACCGTGACATATGAAGTGAGTAAAACTCGATACAGAATATTTCCCTCGGGCTTTGCCATGGCAGTTCTCCTTTTCATCCAGGGGCTCATCTGTCAGAGCTGTGATTAGCCTCTGTGCGCAGTTGGACGAGTTTGCCGATTGATTTGCCTCACTTTCGTTGCGAGTGGTCGAAATAAAAAGTTGACGACGAAGAAAAACAGATCCCTTAACGCACGCATAAGATATGAATGCCGGCTGTTCGGGCGCAAGGTCATTCGATTCACGGGTGCGAGACTCGGATGGCGAACAGGAGACACTGATCTCGAAATGAAAATGAATGGATGAGGCAATCAATAATTGCACCCAGGCGATAGACAATAGGAAATTAGAAAATCACTGTCAATAAAGAGAATTTTGCCCAAGGGGAAGTCTGCACCCTCGAAATGCCGTTACACGATTTCCCGCGACTGATATTCGAATTTGTGCTGCTGTCGGTGAAAAGATCCGGCTCGAAGCACGGTCTGAATTCCTAAAAAGTTTGGGTGAAAATATTGAGCGATTTTCTTCCAGTAGTATGAAAATCAGAGTCATGCTTCTTATTGTTAGGTAGTATACTTGCTAAGAATCAATGCTCGGGGTCCTATCCTAAGTTTTTCCGGATTCCCGCTAAAGTGTGTCCCCGCAGGTTTAAGGCGGGCAGCATGCGGGAACGAAAGGGATGCGTAGGGGACCATGTCCCGGTAATCCACGATGAGCCATAAAAGTTGATGCCAGGGAACCGCCCTATTTTCTGTTCGTGTATCCAGCTTATAGAAAGGTGATGAACAATGGGAAAAAAACGTGCTAGCTTTCCCCGCATTATCGGCTTGCTGTTTTTTAGCGTGGCAATATTGACTTTAGGGGTTGTGCTCGACCGATACGCATTGTCGGCATTCGTTCCTTTAGAGAAAATTCCGGAAAAAGCTGTCGAAGATTTTCGTCTCATAGCTCAGGGTTGGAACACGATCGAACAATACTACGTCGATCGCTCTGCGATTAAACCTCGCGAAATGACTTACGGCGCCCTTAGCGGCATGGTGGATTCGCTTGGAGATACGGGCCATAGTACCTTTTTGTCTCCCGAGATGTTGAAAGCGGAGCGTGAATTCGCAAAGGGCAAGTTCCAGGGAATTGGAGCCGAGGTCCAAATGAAAGACGGTCATGTGGTCATCGTGGCGCCGATGGACGATTCCCCGGCGCAAAAAGCAGGCTTGAAGCCAGGTGAGATTATCATCAAGGTGAATGGGGATGACATCACGGGTTTGCCTCTCCCTCAAGTGGTCAAGCGTATTTCCGGGCCGGCAGGGACATCCGTCACTCTGACGGTTTTGAATCCAAAGACGAATCAGAGCAAGGTACATAAGATTAAGCGCGAATCAATCACTATAAGGAATGTCACCTGGTCTCAGGTGCCCGGAACGTCTTTTGCCGATCTGCGCATTGCCGGTTTTAGCGAAGGGGTTACCGACAGTCTCACCAAGGCGTTGCAGGAAATCAAGCAAAAGAGCCTCGACGGCATCGTGTTGGACTTGCGTAACAATCCAGGAGGCTTGCTGGACGAAGCCATTGGTGCTGCCAGCCAATTTCTGAAGAGCGGCAATGTGCTTCTGGAAAAGAATGCGAAAGGTGCCATCGCTCCAATTAAAGTCGAATCACACGGCGTTGCCCTCGATATTCCGCTCGTCGTATTGATCAATGGTGGGACCGCCAGCGCGGCAGAAATTGTTGCAGGGGCGCTGCAGGACCATAAGCGGGCCAAGCTGATCGGTGAAACCACTTTCGGCACCGGAACCGTATTGCAGGAATTTCCTCTTTCCGATGGATCTGCATTGCTGCTGGCGGTTGAGGAATGGTTGACCCCGGACGGTCATACCATCTGGCATAAAGGCATTACACCAAACTTCGAGGTGGCTTTATCTTCCGATACGACTCCGGTGTTTCCTGCCAGTGAAGCACACATGAGCGTCGATCAGCTCAAAGCAAGTGACGACAAGCAGTTGTTGAAAGCTCTTTCGCTGCTTGCGTCGGTTTCAACGTCTCATTCTCCTTGAAGAACATTTTCATTATCAGTTATAGTGAATTGCGAGCATCATACTGTTGTTCCTTGAGATGAGGCAATCCCTTGGATTCTCGCTTTCCTATGAAAACGCGACGGGCAGAGCCAGCAGACCAAGCCTTTTTGCGCACGGGGGAACTTTGCTTAGCGTGAGCCATCCCTGGTTGATTCATATCCGACAGAGTGGCTGCTCATTTATGCCCAGGCGCAGTACCAACCAGGCTTTTGTTTTCATGTTTCGTTGTGACTCTCGGGTTATGCGTCTTCACGGGAATGACGTATAAAACATACGCACCAGTCATTTTTTTATTCTAATGAAGGCGGGAGTCCAGAATTCAATTTCGTTGCATCCAGCGTAACCTCGTAGGTCGAGTTGAATGCAATGGAATGCTGCACAAACACTACCAAAACTGACTCGACACTTACACCGGTGTCTCGACAAAGAGGGAATCATGAGCCCAAAGGATAATGGATGGGATCCCAATTCGCTACTCAATGCATGGATTGAAGCCGGCACTAATTATTGGCTGACAGCTGCCAACAACTGGACAGCCATGCCAAACATGGCGGAGGGTTTTACCGGAATTTTTGGGATGCCCAAAAGTCAATCAATGGATTCCTGGCTGAACTCGGCAAAAATGTGGCAGACCATGGCCGGGGGCTTAGGCGCGCCCGACATGATGGAAAGCCTCCTAAAAGGGGCCGGTGCAACTCCCGAAATAACGACTAAGATGCTGCGCGTTGTGTGGGGTGGATATTTTAACCTCTATCAGCTCTGGCTGAAAAAGCTCGGCAAGATTGGAGAGACAACAGAAGCCTACAAGTTCGAAAACCTGGATCAGGAGGTTTTTAAAAACTGGGTGGAACTTTATGAAAAAGAAGTCCAGCCGTATTTTCATATGCCCCAGGTCGGGTTGATGCGTTTTTATCAGGAACGCATGAATCTGGTAATGGACAAATTCAATCTCTATCGGGCAGCTATGAGCGAATTTCTGCATCTGATTTATGTCCCGCTTGAAAAGTCGGTGCACGTCATGCAGGAAAAGTTTGACGAACTGAGCAAAGAGGGCCGGCTTTCGGAAAATTTCAAAGACTATTACAATATGTGGATCAAGATCTTGGAAGGGCACTATATGACCCTCTTCAAGTCGCCGGAATACCTGCAGACGTTGTCTCGGACCCTCAGTACCGTTGCTGAGTTTAAAACGGCTCAGCACGAAATGCTTGTCGATGCAATGAAGTCTCTTCCCATCCCCACGAACAAAGATATGGATGATCTATACAAAGAGTTCTACCTGCTCAAAAAGAAAGTTAAAGAACTGGAGAAGAAGCTGGAAGAAAAAGACTAACCTGAAAACCTACAGCTTGAATGCCTGGCTTCCCGGAGCCGCAAGAGGGGGTATGTTATGAGTCCATCGAAAATACCGGTTGATATGATATTGTCCAAGCTGGCCGAAGATGTAGAGAAATCTCAGGATGTCATTATGCAGTCCCAGGATGTCCTGCTCGGCCCGCTTGAAACGGACATCGCTACGACCCCCTACGAGGTTGTGTACGAAGAAGATCGGGTCAAATTAAAATACTACGCCCCCATTACCGAGACCCGCATTAAAACCCCGCTGCTGATGGTGTACGCTCTGATCAATCGGGAAACGATGCTCGATCTGCAGCCCGGCCGAAGTGTTGTGCAGAATTTCATGAATGAAGGTGTCGAGCTGTACATGATCGATTGGGGTTATCCGACCCGCAAGGATAAATTCGTATCGATAGACGATCACGTCAACGGCTACATCAATAATGTCGTGGATTTCATTCGTCGCCGGCACGGAGTCGACAAGATCAATTTGATGGGAATTTGCATGGGCGGTACTTTCTCGGTCATGTATTCGGCCCTTCATCCGGAAAAGATCAAAAACCTCATAACAACGGTGACCCCGAGCAACTTCGACACTGACAAAGGGCTTCTGCATGTCTGGATGAAAGGAGTCGATGTGGACCGGATGGTGGGCACTTGGGGCAATATGCCGGGTGATCTGATGAATTTCGGATTTCTGCTGCTCAACCCGGCTCGCCTGATGATCGACAAGTATATAGGATTTTTTGAAAATATGAATAACAAGGTGTTTGTTGAAAATTTCATCCGCATGGAAAAATGGATTTTCGACAGTCCGGATATCCCGGGCGAAACCTTCCGACAGTTCATAACGGATTGCTACCAGAAAAATCTGCTGATTCAAGGTAAGATGGAATTAAACGGCAAGCGGATCGATCTAAAAAAGGTCACGATGCCCCTGATGAACATATACGGACGATACGACCATCTGGTGCCCCCGGAAGCCTGCGACAGGCTCACCAAGAGCGTCGGCAGCAAGGATACCGAAGATATATGCCTTGACACCGGCCACATAGGCATCTACGTCAGCTCAAAAACTCAGAAGGAATTGACGCCGAGGATTTTCGATTGGCTCGAAAAAAGAGATAAAGACGAAGAAAAGAGGCGGGTGGTCAAGCCACCCGCAAAGAAAAAGAAGGCAGCCAAGAGCGAACGGCAGCCTAAAGCCTCCGCAAGGACGGGTTCCTCTGTGGATAAAAAGAAACGGGCAAATGTGGGGGGACAAAAAGCATGAACGCAGAGCAAGATTACTTTAAAGCCATTTGCAGAGTGAGTCGAGCTTTCGGCACCACTCTTGATACCGAACAACTGCTGGATCTGGTAATCGATTGTGCCCTTGAGACCATGCAGGTGAAAGCTGCCCGTCTCTTCCTTTATGATGAAGAACAAAGTGAATTTGTTCCAGTGGCCCAAAAAGGACTTTCGGAAAAATATACTCGCGCGGGCCTGACCGAACCATCAAGGATCGTTCCCATTCTCAGCGAGGAAGGATATCTTTTTTCCTACGACGCCACGGCAGATGGTCGGTTGAATGGGCACGAAATCAAGAAAGCGGAAGGGATTGCTTCCATACTGGTTGTCCCCGTTATGTCCAAAGGCAAGCTTGTTGGAGGGTTATCTCTTTTTACCGGCAGTCCCAGAGAATTTTCTCAAAATGAAATTGAATTCCTGACTGCCATGGCCGAGCAGGGCGGTATCGCCATCGAGCATGCCCGGTTGTTCGAAAAGGTAAGGGAAAACACCGGGCTCTTCCTGGACTTGGCGGTAAATATCAATTCCAGCCTGGATCTCAAAAAAATCCTGCACATCTTGACCGCCGAGATTGCCGACAGCCTGAATGTCAAAGCAGCATCGATCCTGCTCCTGGATGAAGGCAAAAAGACCCTTGAGTATGTCGCCAGCTACGGACTCAGCGAAGCCTATACAAATCGGGGGAAGTTGTCGGTAGAACCCAGTGTGGAGGAGACGCTGGGCGGTCAGACGGTGATGATAAAGGACGTGGCAAGCGACGACCGAGTCGAGTACCGAACAGAGAAGCAACAGGAAGGGATCGTCTCGATTCTGTCGGTGCCCGTTAAAACCAAGGACAAAGTGATAGGGGTCTTGAGGCTTTACAGCGGGGTTCCACGGGAATTCAGCGAAGATGAAGTCATGCTCGTTACGGCACTGGCCCAGCTGGGCGGTCTGGCAATTCAAAATGCTTCCCTATACCTTGTGCTGGAAAGAGACATGAAACATCTGAAGGAAGAAATCTGGAGCCATCGTTTTTGGTTCTAGCGGGATAGATGGTGTGATGGACCAGACGTAGAAGCGCATTGGCAATCCATTGAGTTCGGCATATAACTGCGCGAATGGATAGTAAGTAAACGTTCACTTTATTGCTCACGAGGAGTGACTGGTGACCGGAAAAACCGGGAAAAAAACGAAACTGAGTGGGCCGGAAAGAAGGCAGCAGATCATCAGTGCGGCCACAGAAGTCTTTTCCCGCCATGGATTTCAGGGAGCGACCTTGCGTCAACTGGCACGCCGAGCCGGGGTCAGTGAGGCCATGATTTATCATCACTTTTCCAGTAAAGAGGAGTTGTATGACGCGATACTGGAGAAGAAGATCCAGGATCGCAAGCATCTGTTTTTCCCGGTGGAGGCCGTGCAGGCAAAGCAAGACCGGAAAGTACTGGAGACAATAGTCGGCAACTTTCTGCGACAACAGAGTCTCGACAGTTCCTTTATGCGCATGCTGCTCTTCAGTGCGTTGGAAGGTCACGAACTGGGTCAAAAATTCGTCCGCGGTCCGTTACAGCAATTTTTCAACTTCCTTGGCGATTATCTGGAGGAAAGAAGTGAAGACGGCGCTTTCAAACCTGTCAGCGGTCAGATCGGAGCACGTCTGTTGATTGGGATGGTGTTTTATTTTTCTCTCCTGAGAGAAATCTACAATGACCCGAAAAGTCAAAGCGTCGATCTGGACGAGCTGACAAACATAACAGTGGATCTTTTTTATAATGGGTTAAAATCAGATCCGGTCGCATAGGGACTGTTTGACAATGGACTTAAAGCGGCTTTTTTGCTATGCCCACGTAAGCGCATTGGCGCACTCAAATGAAGAAGAATGTGAAAGAGGCTGAGCCCTTTGTCGTGTGTCGGGAGTTTGTAGATGATTGGTCGTGTTTTATTTCGCGGATCTATTCCTTCGATTTTGCTTGCATGTTGTTTGTTGATAACCTTAACGGGCTGCATGGTCGGCCCTGATTTTCATAATCCGAAAGTGGACACTCCCGAGCAATGGAGCGGTGTTCCCCAAAAAGGAATCTCGACCTCTTCTTCTGAAGTCATCGGTTGGTGGACTGTATTTGATGATCCGCAGCTGGACTCGCTGATCGACCGTGCGGTGGCTTCAAATCTGGACCTGAAGCTTGCCGAAGCCCGCATCCGGGAGGCTCGAGCCTTAAGAGGCGTGGTCGCATCCGATCTGTTTCCGACCGTTAACGTATCCGGCACGTATTCTCGCACACGCCGCAGCGGCAATGCTGCGCCGGTAGTGGGGGCTGGAGGCGGTGCCGACTTCGTCGCACCCAACGAACAGAATTTGTTTGAAACCGGCTTCGACGCCAGCTGGGAAATCGATGTGTTTGGCCGCATCAGGAGAAGGGTGGAGGCAGCCAACGCAGACATCGCCTCGGCGCAATGGAATCGCCGCGATGTGCTGGTCATTCTGCTGTCTGAAGTGGCAAGGAATTATCTGGAACTTAGAGGCACTCAGAGACGAATTACGATACTGAGGGAAAATATTGAACTGCAGCGCAAGAGCCTCGATTTGACTCGAGGTAGGCTGGAAGCGGGGCTGGGCAACAAGCTCGATGTTGCACAAGCCGAAGCTCTGCTGACAACCACCGAGTCCCAGGTGCCGTCTCTGGAATCATTTGCCAAGCAGGCGATTCACCGACTTGGGGTTCTGTTGGGGCGAGAACCAGAGGCTCTGTTGCCGGAACTTTCCAGCGAAAAACCCATCCCTCCGGTACCGCCTCAGGTTCCCATAGGATTGCCTTCGGAACTACTGCGCAGGCGGCCTGACATCCGCCGTGCCGAGATGCAGCTGGCGGCAGCTACTGCGAGGGTGGGAGCGGCTACGGCCGATCTGTTTCCGAGTTTTTCCCTGACCGGCTTTCTAGGGCTGCAAAGCGCGAATATTCAGGATCTGGTGAAGAGCAGCAGCCTGCTGTGGGACGTCGGGCCAACGGTAAACTGGCCGGTGTTTGATGCGGGACGTATTCGCTCAAACATCGAAGTACAGAACGCTCGGCAAGAACAGGCGCTCATTTCCTACGAGAATGCTGTACTGACTTCTTTGGAAGACGTTGAGAATGCGCTGATAGCATATGCGAAAGAACAGCAGACGCGCAGGTCGCTCATGGCTGCCGTCGATGCCAACCGGCGTGCCGCCGATATTTCCAGCGCCCTTTATGCCGAAGGCTTGGTGGACTTTTTAAATGTACTGGTGAGTCAACGGGCTCTCTCGCAGTCCGAAGATGAGCTGGTAGCCAGCGATCAACGAGTCTCGACGAATCTGGTAGCCTTATTCAAGGCGCTTGGCGGTGGTTGGCAGATTTCGAAGTAAGAACCGGTCAGGTAATGCCTCCTTTCCACCATTACTATCTGATTGGGAATAACGAAAATTGGCAACTTGAAGATCCTCGGGCTGCTTAGGTCCGCTTGGTCCAAAGTCCTCATGGAGACCAAGGCGGCTGGCTTAATGCAAATGGGCGGAGAGAGACGAAACTGTTATTGTAGTACTGGTTGCACGGATCCAAATAGATTAGAATATAAGATAAACTTTGGATGTTAAATAAGAAGAACAAGAGGGCAAATAGAATGTATCGCAAGAAATCGTACTTGCACCATTCAAGTAAGCTGCGTGCTGGTTGGACTTTGATTGCCGGATTGCTCGTCATTTTGTCGTTGGTGATGAGCGGCTGTTCCAACGATGCCGACGGCAAAGCCAAAGCGCAGGACCCGCGCAAGAAAATGGCCATGCCGGTCACCATAGCCACGGCAGTCCAAGAGACGGTACCTGTCCAGTTGCGTGCCATCGGCAGTGTGCAGTCTTTTGCCAAGGTCGTAGTAAAAGCCCAGGTAGCAGGCGAAATAACGTCTGTGCATTTTAAAGAGGGGCAGCCGGTAAAAAAAGGTGATCTACTGTTCACGATAGATCCTGCGCCCTTCGAAGCTGAACTTAAACTGGCGCAGGCCAATTTGGCCAAAGATCGTGCTCAGCTTGAAAATGCCCGCAAGCAGCTGGAACGCTACACCTCAGTGGTAAAAAAAGGATACGTTTCAGCGGAAGAATATGACACGGTGCGCACCAATGAGAAGGCCCTTGAAGCGACTCTGCACGCCGACGAGGCGGCTTTGGAGAAAGCCAGAATCGAGCTCGAGTATTGTTACATTCGTTCTCCTATTGACGGTTACACAGGCGAAATCAAGGTGGACGAGGGCAATATCATGAAGGCCAATGATAATGATAAGCCCATGCTAGTGATCCGTCAGACTAGCCCCATTTACACGATTTTTACCGTTCCGGAGCAGTATTTGCCCGAAATCAAAACGCACATGAGCGCAAGGCGGCTTCAGGTGGAGGCGGCCATTCCAGGCCAGGAGAGCCGCAAGTTCGTCGGGGAGCTAACCTTTGTGGATAACTCCGTGGATACGACGACCGGAACGATCCAGCTGAAGGCAACCTTTCCCAACAAAGACAACGCACTTTGGCCCGGCCAGTTTGTCAATGTGGCATTGATTCTGACCGAGCAGCCCAACGCTGTCATTATCCCTTCCCGTGCGGTTCAGATGGGCCAGCAAGGCAGCTATGTATACGTGGTGAAGCCCGATCAAACGGTGGAATTCCGGCCGGTGATATTGGGTTTTACGGTCGGCGAGAATGTGGTCGTCGAGCAAGGAGTTTCAGCCGCCGATAAGGTAGTGACAGATGGTCAGTTACGCTTGTTCCCGGGGGCTCTCGTAAAGGTGGTGGAAGGCTCGCAAAAACTTGGCGAGGAAGCTCAATTATGAACATAGCGGCCATCTTCATTCGGCGACCCGTCACGACAACTTTGTTAATGCTGGGTATTCTGCTTTTCGGCATCATGGGATACCGCTCGCTTCCGGTGAGCGAGTTGCCCAACGTGGATTTTCCTACCATTCAGGTGTCGGCCGGTCTGCCAGGGTCCAGTCCGGAGACCATGGCTTCATCCGTTGCAACCCCCTTGGAGAAAGAGTTTTCGACCATCGCGGGGCTCGACTCGATGACCTCCACCAGTGCCATGGGAAGTACCCAGATCACTCTTCAGTTTTCCATGGAACGAAGCATCGATGCTGCGGCTCAAGATGTTCAGACGGCCATAGCCAAAGCCCAGCGGCTTCTGCCGCCGGATATGCCGACTCCGCCCACGTACCGAAAAGTGAATCCGGCCGATCAGCCGGTCCTCTATCTGGCCTTGAGCTCGCCGATTCTGCCTCTGTCAAGGGTTGACGAGTATGCTCAGACTCTGATGGCTCAGCGCATTTCCATGATCAGCGGGGTTGCGCAAGTGATGGTGTATGGATCGCAGAAGTACGCTGTCCGAGTCCAGATCAATCCCAATGCCCTGTCCAATATGGGCATAGGTATGGATGAAGTCGAAAACGCCATCGACAAAGCAAACGTCAATCTCCCGACGGGCACGCTTTATGGCAAGTACCATGCCTATACGGTGGAGGCCAGCGGGCAGCTCGTCAATGCTGCCGCTTATCGACCTCTGATCGTGGCCTATCGCAACGGATCGCCGGTTCGATTGCAGGAGCTGGGCAGGGTCATAGACAGTGTTGAAAACGATAAACGCGTCAGCTGGTACAATCAGACACAGGCGATTGTCCTTGCAATCCAGCGCCAACCCGGCACCAACACGGTGCAGGTGGTCGATGCCATCAAGGGGCTTCTGCCCACTTTCCGCGCTCAGATGCCCGGATCGGTGAACCTGAATGTACTCTACGACCGTTCCGAATCGATTCGCGCTTCTATTGAAGACGTCAAATTCACCCTTTATCTGGCCATCGCCCTGGTTGTTTTAGTTATCTTTCTATTCCTGCGGAACATGTCTGCCACCATCATTGCCAGTCTCGCCCTCCCCATGTCCATTATCGGGACATTTGCAGTCATGTATTTGTTGAACTACAGCCTGGATAACCTGTCCCTGATGGCTTTGACGCTGTGCGTCGGCTTCGTGGTGGATGATGCCATCGTCATGCTGGAAAATATCGTGCGTCACATGGAGATGGGCAAAGGAAAACTTCAGGCGGCGTTCGAGGGGTCCAAAGAAATCGGCTTTACAATTTTGTCCATGACCCTGTCGTTGACCGCGGTCTTTATTCCCCTGCTCTTCATGGGAGGCATCTTGGGCAGGCTGCTGCACGAGTTTGCTGTGACTATCGGTGTGGCCATTCTGATATCGGGATTCGTTTCCTTGAGTCTTACGCCCATGCTGTGCAGTCGTTTCATTAGGCCGCCGGGGTCTGAACGGCATGGTCGGTTTTACACTTTTTCCGAGCGTTTCTTCGATGGCATGCTGAGGGTATATGATATCAGCTTGAAGTGGATTTTAAATCATCGCCGTTTTACCTTGGGAGTCTCTTTCGGGCTGTTGGCAGCCACGGTTTATCTTTTTGCCGTCATTCCCAAAGACTTCATCCCAAGCCAGGATACAAGCCAGATATTCGGGTTCACTCAGGCTGCCGAGGGGACTTCATTCCAATCGATGGTGGCGCACCAAAAAGAAGTCGCTGCATTGATTGCAAAGGACCCCAATGTCGATTCGTTCATGTCGGTGGCGGGAGCAACCGGAATGAGCGCTACCGGCAATACGGGATTTGTGTTTCTCCGACTCAAACCCCGTTCGGAACGACAACTATCGGCGGACCAAGTTATCCAGAGCTTGCGCAAAAAGCTTGTTGGAATCCCCGGGATCAATGTCTATCTGCAAAATCCTCCCGCTATTAGAATCGGAGGCAGGACAACCAAGGCTCTTTACCAATTTACTCTACAGGGTCCGGATATAGATGAACTCTACCACTACGCCCCCATTCTTGAAGGGAAGTTCAAGACGCTGCCCGGTTTACAGGACGTGACAACAGATCTTCAGATCACCAGTCCGGAAATCATGGTTGAAATTGACCGCGACAAGGCTCAGAGTTTAGGAATCAGCGCCCAGCAGATAGAAAACACTTTGTACAACGCCTACGGATCGAGGCAAGTCTCGACCATTTATACTCCAACCAATCAATATGCGGTCATTTTGGAAGTGGAACCGCAGTATCAGTTGGACCCGTCGTCACTATCGATGCTTCATGTGCGCTCGGCCAACGGCCTAATGGTGCCGCTCGAATCCTTTGTAAAGCTTGTGCGCAACATCGGTCCTCTGACGGTTAATCACACAGGTCAGCTTCCTTCGGTTACCATCTCCTTCAACCTCGAACCAGGGGTTGCTTTGAGTCAGGCTGTCAGCAGCATTGAAAAAGCGGTGAGTGATCTCAACCTGCCGGCAACGGTGACCACCAGCTTTCAAGGTACCGCCGAGCAGTTTAAGTCGTCCATGAGGGGTTTATGGGTGTTGCTGGTTGTGGCCATTCTAGTTATCTACATCGTGTTGGGGATTCTCTACGAAAGCTTCATTCACCCTCTGACCATCCTGTCGGGACTCCCCGCAGCGGGTGTGGGAGCCCTGTTGACCCTGATAATTTTTAAGACGGATTTGAGCATCTATGCCTTCGTGGGGGTCATCATGCTGATAGGAATCGTGAAAAAGAACGCCATCATGATGATTGATTTTGCCCTGCACGCCCAAAGAGAAGAAAATAAGTCGCCTGCAGAAGCCATCTACCAGGGTTGTATCCTGCGGTTTCGCCCGATTATGATGACCACCATGGCTGCCCTTATGGGAACATTGCCAATTGCATTGGGCATTGGAGCCGGCGCAGAGGCGCGCCGCCCGCTGGGGCTCGCGGTTGTGGGCGGATTGGTCGTTTCTCAGCTGCTTACCCTTTATATTACGCCGGTAATTTATGTTTATATGGAGGCATTTTATAAGAGGTTCATGGGTCTTAGAATCCGGAGAACTGAAGCGGCAGGTGAACTGGGCGGGCTGGAAAGTGCCGAGCAAACGTTACCTGAAACGGTGGGCGGGCATTGAGGCGATTCTCAACCTTACACGGGGTTGTCTCTAATCCTTTAGCACCGCGAACGTTCGTGACCCCGAAGGTTGCAAGGAAGCGAATGCAGAATCCAGTGGCCCCGCCCAGTCTTTGGACGTAGTTTGAACGAAAATGAAACTTCCGTGGTTTTGTATTTTTCTCGTAACTTGTTGATTTTAGTTCAACCACGAAGTGCACGAAGCAACACGAAGAAAAAAGAAAGGATTTGCTCCTGAGTCGTTGCGGGGGTCGATTCCTGACT
>Ga0210088_1000073_pt1 | contig 19577 bp, 20 predicted proteins | sample RushMan_CattailN_6_FD_185557 | JGI IMG/M metagenome (GOLD analysis project Ga0210088, IMG submission 185557) | Wetland microbial communities from San Francisco Bay, California, USA, that impact long-term carbon sequestration -... | ecosystem: Environmental > Aquatic > Marine > Wetlands ... | reverse complement strand
ATCGGCGTTTGTGTGATTCCCGAGACCACGAACAGGTTCAGACCCAGAGGCGGTGTGATGAACCCGATGCCCAATGAGGTGACCATGAAAATGCAAAAATGGATCTCGTTCATCCCGATTTCCTGGGCCAGCGGAAGTAGCAGCGGCGCGAGGATGACGATATTGGGAGTGGTCTCCATCACACAACCGGCGATCATCAGAATGGCGATCATCACCAGGATGATCAGATAAGGGTTGGACGTCAACGAAGTCATAAACCTGACGAAGGCTTGGGGCACCTGCAAGCTGGCCAAAGTCTGGGCGAGCGGAAGACTCATGGCGATGATCGGCACGATGACGCCACTGACCTTGGCGGATGTTTCAAGAATTTTGGGGATATGGCTGATCTTTAGGGTGCCCTGCCAAAAGCCGATGATCGTGGTGACCAGGGCGGCCACAGCGGCGCTTTCCGTCGGGGTGAATATACCCGAGTATATCCCGCCCAATATGATGACAGGGACCAGCAGGGCATACCGTCCGTCGACGACGCTTTTGATCCAGCGGCTGAAATCGAAAGATCCGCGGCTGTTCTCATATCCCCGCAGGCGGTTCATGATCGAGTTGCAGATCATCACTGAAAGCAGAATCATCACGCCGGGGATGGCGGCCGCCAGGAATAGGGTGGAGGCGCTGATGCCGAGGACCAGACCGATGATGATGTAGGAAATGGAGGGCGGGATCAAGATGCCGGTACAGGCGCCTGCAGCCACCAAGGCACAGGCGTAGGCCTTGGGGTAGCCTTTTCCCACCAACCGGTCGATTGTGATGCGCCCGATGGCGGCAGCATCGGCGGCATCCGAGCCGCTGATGCAGGCGAAGAAGCCGCAGCCCAGAACGGTCGATGTGCCCAAGCCGGAACGTCTTGCGCCCATCGTGGCCTCGGCGACGTCCAGAAGCTTGTCGGAAAGACCGGTTCGGACCAAAATATCGCCGGTGAGGATGAAAAGCGGAACGGCAATCAGTGCAAACGAGTCGATGCCGTCAAAAAGCGCCTCCCCGAGCAGGGTCGGCGGGAGCACCTTCGTGAAGATCAGCATGCAGAAAGAGCCTACGCCGATCACGACCCAAATGCGCGCGGCCATCAGGATCAGGACGAGCATCAGGACAAGCGGCACGAAGAATCCCCAGCCCAGCGAAACGGCTTCCTGTTGCATCAAGTATTGCTGAAGCATCTCTCCCCCTCGCTAATCGAATAGTTTTTTGCCTCGAAAAATAGGGCGACCGGCTTTTAGGTCGGTGACGTCCCGTATGATCGCCTGGATCAGACGAATGATCATCATGGCGAACCCCAACGGGACGGCGAACAGGAACCATGCCAAACTGATGCGCAGACCGTGCGTCACGGAGCCGAATTTGATCGAGGTCAGGACGGATTCAAGCGACCACCAGAAAGCGCCGGCAGCCAGGGCGATGGTGATGATGTCGCCGATGATCATGACGATTCCACGCATGCGCTCACTTAGAAAAGGCAGAATCACATCGATCCGGATGTGGGCCCGCTCGCGGATCGCCGCCGATGCGCCGATCCACGATACATAGATGAATGCGTAACGCGCGACCTCCTCGGCCCAGATGGAAGAATAGCTCAGAATGAACCTGCGAAAGACTTCCATAAAGATGGTGATGACAATCAGCGCATACAAAGGCAGAAGCAGATATCGCTCGCCGTTTTGATCGATCGCGTGAAGGATTTTACTTGCTGTCATGCGACGTTACCTCGCTTTTTGAGCCTCGACGGCAGTTCGAGGCGGCACCGCCTGGATACGGTGCCGCCGGGCGGGTCAATCAGGCCGTGACGTCGTGGACGATGTGTCGGCTCTGGGTGTTGGCCGCCTTCTGGAACTTGTCGAACAGTTCAAGAGATCCGGCCAGTTCTTTTTTGATATCGTTCCAGGCGGGCAGCTGGGCGCCCGCTTTGGCGACCCACTGCTTCATTTCATCAGCGGTCGGAACGTAGAATTTCACCCCGGATTTTCTCAGCTCCGACATGGCAAATGCGCGCGCTGCGGGCACTTTCGCGAGGTTTTGCGCCATGGTGACTTCGCTGGCGAATTCGATCCCCTCCTGGACCTTTTTGGGCAGGCCTTTGAACCACTGCAGGTTGCAGGAATACACCTGGCTGTCGGGAACGGCGTTGTTGAACGTGACATAGTCAATGATATCCCTGAACCCGAAGACATACAGAGCCTCGACCGAGGGGTCCAAGGCATCTGCCACACCCTGCTTGATCGCCGAGGACGTCTCGCCCCAGGCGATGGGGGTCGGATTGGCGCCCAGAAGTTCATAGAATAGGGCAAGGATTTTTGAACCCGGAACGCGGAACTTGATGCCCTTCATCTGATCCGGGGTTTTGATAGGCCCGCTGACACCCTTTCGCGTGGCCACCACCCGCGGATCGATGACGACGTACCAGAGGACCTTGAACCCTTTCTCTTCGACCTTGGGGTTCACTTCTTTCTTCCAGGCATCGGAGTTGACCAGGTTGACGAATCTCTGGTTTTCCCCGCACCAGTAGGGGATGTTGATCAGGTCCACCACGGGTGCGAAAGGGGCAAAGTTGGAAATGGAGTGCTGTGCGGCCTGAATCGTGCCGGCCTGGACCTTTTGGGCCAGGGCACTCCCGGCGCCGAGCTGACCGCCCGGGGCGAGCTTGACATAGACTTCGCCGTTGGTGCAGTTTTGAACATTTTCTTTCATGTCCAACTGCATGATGGGATAGCTCCGGTCGGCAGTCAGGACATAGGCCGTGGCGAGGTTCATCGTGTATTTGGCCTCTTTGCTGCGCTCCTCTTCTTCCTTGGCCACTTGGGCGCTGGCCTCCTCCGAGTGGATCACCCCGCTGAACAACGCCACGGTGGCAGCGGTCAGGCCGAACTTGGCGCTTACCTGCATGAACCGCCTGCGATCTTCACTTTTCAGGTCTGACTGTTTTTTAGGGTCACTTTTCATTCTTCACCTCCTGTTGGGGTTTGTGCATCTCTTTTTGTTCACTGGCTTCTCTTTTCAGGGCGGTAACGACCAATAGGACGGAGGCGCAGGCCAGCAAAAGAAACTCGCCGACGTTTCCAAAGCGCGGAATCCCCGCCTGGTAAAGGACATTCATCTTCCCGATCAGGACATTCAGGAAATAGATCCCAAAAGCGAAAAGGGAGACGATCAGGGACGTGCGGTGTTTGTTGGTTTCGGATTTCGGCATCTTCGGGTTCTCCATCATTAGAATTGCCGAGGGGGCCGGTCGGCCGAGGCCCATCGGAGAAGGCTGCTTGTTGAGGTAACGGGCTACAAAGTCATTTGATGACTTTATACATCGCGTTGCAGTCCTCTTTGCCGTGTCCGGCCTCGCTGCCCTTTTTCAGGTAATCCAGGGCAACCTGCATGGTCCGGGCGTCGTTGCCCCAGGCCTTGGCCATTTCGCAGCCCAATCGGACGTCTTTCAGGGCCAGGTCAAGTCCGAAGCGGCTCTTGAAATCCCCGCCGGCGATCCAGGGCCCGCGCACGTCCATCTGGAAACTTTTCGCACCGGTGTCGTTGAGCAGCTCCAGCAGGTATTTCGGTTCGATGCCGGCCTTCTCGCCGATGCGGATTCCCTCCGTCAACACCGCCAGGTTGGTCATGCCGATGAGGTTGCTGATCAGCTTCAGCGCGCAGGCGGCTTCGACTTCGCCGAGGTAGTAGACGGGCTTGCCGATGATCGTGAGGACATCCAGCATTTTCTCGTAGACGGCTTTCTTGCCGCCGGCGAAGATGGGTTCTTCTGCTTTCTCGGCCTGCGCCGGGGTCTTGCCGAGCGGGCACTCCAGGAAGTGAATGCCCTTGGCCTCGGCTGCGTCGGAGAGCTTGCGGGCGGTGGCGGGGTCGATAGTGCTTACGTCTATGTAGGTGGCGGCGGGCTTCATCTGGCTGAGAAGCCCCTTCGGCCCCAGCATGACCGATTCCAGGTGCTGGGGCAGCGGCAGGCTGGTGAACACCACGTCGGCTCCAGCCAATTCTTCGATTTTTTCGGCGGCCCGGCCGGTGGTGCCGGCGGCCAGGGTCTGCTTGACAGCCTCCGGGTTCAGATCGTACACCAATACACTTTTCTGGGCGCGGATCAGATTGCGGGCAAGTCCCCCGCCCATCTGGCCGACGCCGATGAATCCGAATTGCATGACAGTCCCTCCTTGGGTTGAGCCCCGGCGGTGCGGAGCCGGATGGACGGGCTCCGGTGATCACCTGCCGCGGACCGTTGTTGTGAAACAGCGATCGACCCGATGCCACCGGGAGAAGGCGGTGAAGCCCTCCCCCGGTGGCGTTTCATCACGCGCTTTCGTACAGCTTCGTCAGAACGAACTCCTCGTGTCCGAGCACTTCCTGGGCCGTCAGGCGACCGTTGCAGGTGCGGATCAACATCTGCAGCAAGTTGTCGCCGGACTGGTCGAGGGTCATCTCGCCCCGCAGGATGGCCGAGCAGTCGTAGTCGACGTGCTCGCTCATGGTCTTGGCGGTCAGCGGGTTGGCGGTCAGCTTGATCACCGGCTCGATCGGGTTGCCGATGATGTTGCCCTGGCCCGTGGGGAAGAAGTGCGCCACGAAGCCGGCCGCCGCCCACAGCGTCACGGCCTCGGCCGCCGCGCTCGAGGTGTCCATAAACCACAGGCCCGGGCCGGTGGGGGCCTCGGCCTTGTCCAGCACGCCGACGTAGTTCGCCTTCTTGCCGATCTTCTGCAGGTTGCCGAAGGCCTTCTCCTCGATGGTGGTGAGCCCGCCGCGGATGTTGCCCTTGGTGGGCTGGGAGCCTGATAGATCGTCGGTCTTGTTGTCGTCGATCATCTTCTGGTAGGCGTTGAAGGTGGCCATGAACTGCTCGCCGACCTTGCGATTGGCCGCGCGCTCCTTGCACACCATTTCGGCCCCGGTGATTTCGCTCGTCTCTCCGAAGCTGGTGGTGGCGCCCATGGCCACCAGCTTTTCGATGGCGTTGCCGACGGTCGGGTTGGAGGCTAGGCCGCTGGTGGTGTCGCTCTCGCCGCACTTCACGCTGACCCAGATCTCCTTCAGGTCCACCGGCTCGCGGCGCAGCTCGCTTGCCCACTGCACAAACTCCTTGGCCTTCCAGCAGGCCATCTCCACCGTCTTGAACTCGCCGAAGCGCTCGATGCTGAATCCCGCCACCGGTTTTCCGGTCTTGGCGATGCCTTCCACGATGCGGTTGGTCCAATCGGGCTCGATGCCGATCACTACCACGGCGGCCACGTTGGGATTGGCCCCGGTGCCGATCATCGTGCGGAAGAAGAGCTCCAGGTCCTTGCCGAACTGCAGCCGGCCGTAGGCATGCGGGATTGCCTTGGTGCCTTTCACGTTGTAAGCCACCTTCTCGCAGGCGGAGTTGCTCAGATCGTCCAGCGGCAGGATGACCACATGGTTGCGAATGCCGACACGGCCGTTTTCCCGGCGATAGGCGAAGACTTTCGGGTTTTTGAGCTTGGCCATGGTTACCACCTCCTCGTTTTCAGATTGTGAATGTGAACGTGCTCGCCCACCTTGATGTCGGCAACAATCCGGCCGATGTCATGACCGTATTTGATGACGGAGTCGTCTTTTTTAAACTTGGCCAGGGCGATCTTGTGCCCCAGGGGGATGTCCTGTTGGGCCTTGACCTGGACTTTTTTCTGGCTGTCCATGTAAAGCCCTTTGGCCGTTTCCCCCGCCTTGATGTCGACGGTGGCCACGCCGACATTGTCGGCTTCTTCGTGAACCAGGAATTGAATCATGTGCTATTCCTCCTCTTGTGATGGGGCGGCTTCGTTGAATCCGGCCCGGTGGTTAGGGTTTGGTTTTTGGTGTTTGGGTGCCTGACTTATAGAAATAGGTCGTGTTGGCGTTGGGAATTACTGCCACGCGTGGGGTGCCGCTGAAATTGGCCACCCACTCGTGGATAACAGAGGCCGGGTCCGCCGCCCGCAGGTGGCACTTGCGCAAGATGCCGGGGTCCAGGTCCGAGAACACCGCCACGTCGAAGTTCACCAGCGTGCGGCCGAAGAGGTAGGCCTTGTGCGCCCCCATGCGGAAGCCGCTCGCCTTGAAGTCCCGGATCACCTCTTCCGGCGAGGTGAACTGCGAAACGTAGTCGAAATAAATGTCGTCCCCGACCCCCTGCGGGGAGGCGGCCAGCAGAAGGATGCGGCCGCCCGGCTTCAGCGCCTGCGAGGCCAGGTTCAAGCCCTTCTGCGCCTGGTAGAGGCAGATGTCCTTGGGATATCCCCCGCAGGAGGCTACCACGATGTCGAACTTGTCTTCGATGGCGACCCCGTAGACTTTGGCACAGATCTCCGCGCAGGATTCCAGGACTTGTACAGGTTTTCCGGCGCTCAGGTGCACGGCTTTTTTATCCGTATCCAGGACAAAGTTGACGGCCAGATCGATCCCGATCATTTCGCCGGCCTCGGTCAGGTCTTCGCGTACCGGGTTGCCCTTGAGCTGCCCGACGTGGGCGTTTGGTTCGGACATGAGGCTGTGGTTCTTCTCGATGGTCTCCGGGGCGGCGCAGCCGATGACCACCCCCTTGGCGCCGCCCGTGAAACCCACGAACTGATGCGGGTCCACCTGCCCGATCACCACCTTGAAATCGGAATCTGCATACGCGGCGCTGATGCCCACCGGCGTGCCGCGCGAGGTGGTGCCGTAGCTGCGCATGGCGGCCGCGCGGGCGTCGTGGGCCACCACCCGGCAGCCCCTGGCGATTCCTGCGGGAAGGATCCGTTCGATGGCACCGGCATCCGCCGGTGGGTGCAGACCGCCGCCGATGAAAAGAGTGACGTGGTCAGCCAAGGGCCCCGGCAGTTTGGCTTCGATGCGACTGAGCAGACAGGGCAAGACCTCCCGGAGCGGGGCAGGGCGGGTCTCATCCGGGACCGCGATGGCTATCGAGCGGGGGCGGCGCGCGTCGATGATCGCTTCCAGGGACGGGCAGCCGAACGGAGCGCTTAAGGCCGAGTCCACGGCGGTCTGCACGGATGCGAGCATGGGCACCCGTAAAGGCTCCAGAATCGAGACGTCGGCCGTTGCGGGAATGCCGACCCTGATTTTGCCTTTGCCGTATTTTAACTCGACCATTGTTTCGATCCTGTTAGGAGTTGCAAATTTATGTGCAAAAGGGCTGCCATAACCCCACCAAACTTATCTTATTGAAATAGCATTATAAAAATATATCAAACTGGTTGCCTGCCGAAAGCGTGTGCCCAATATTAGGCGCAGTGCCGAATTTTTGCTTGCCTTTTGGGCAGAAAAACCTCACATTGAATCGGAGCTATTTACCGACGAGGTGCGACATGCGCTGGAATGCCGAGACACGCTACAAGATGCTGCTTGAAATCAACAACGCCGTGGTCACCCGGACCAACCGCGAAGACCTCTTCCAGGCGCTTGCCAAGGAACTCCGCAAGCATATTGCTTTCGACCGCATGGCGATAAATCTCTACGACGCCAAGAGCCAATCCATTAGTTATTTCGCGGCCGCCGAAGGCGTCCAGCCCGGCGGCGGTCTGACGCGGCACAGTCGGCCGCTCGCCGACGGCGCTATTGCCCGCATGGTGGTTCAATCCCGCCAGCCGACCATCATCGACGACCTGCGCCGCTACACCGACCTGTCGTCAATCGGGGCGATGGTCGCGGCCGGCCTCAACGCCACCATGGCTTTTCCGATGCTGGTGCGCAACCGGATCCTTGGATCGATCCATTTTTCTTTTCGCAGTTCGCCCGAGCACATCTCGGAACTCACGGAAGTGTTGACCGACGTATCGCGGCAGGTGGCGATCGCCGTCGACAACATGCTGACCTACACCGAGCTGGAGAAGCTGAACAAGAGCCTTGAACGCGAAAAGGATTTTCTGCTGCAGAGCAGCGACGATTACCACCAGGATGAGTTCTTTTACGCCTCGGCCGCCATGGCGGGCATCATGAAAACAATTCAACAGTCGGCCGACACCGATGCCACGGTGCTGATCACCGGTGAAACCGGCACCGGCAAGGACTACCTGGCGCACTGCATCCACAACCTGAGCGCACGCCGCAACCACCTCTTCGTGAAGACCAACTGCCCGGCGCTCGCATCCTCGCTGTTCGAAAGCGAGCTTTTCGGCCACGCTAAGGGCGCTTTCACGGGCGCAAACGACAAGCGTCTCGGCCGATTTGAACTGGCCCACGGCGGTACCATCTTCCTGGACGAAATTGCCGAGCTTCCGATCAGCCTGCAGGCCAAGCTGCTGCACATTCTCCAGGACCAGCAGTTCGAGCGCGTGGGCGACAGCCGGCCGGTGCAGGTCGATTGCAGGGTCATCGCCGCCACCAACAAGGATATCCAGGCGAGCATCCGGTCCGGAGCCTTCCGGGAGGATCTATACTACCGGTTGAACATCGTCTCGATCCACGTACCGCCCTTGAGGGAAAGAAAAGAGGACATTCCCCTGTTGATGAAGCAGTTGACAGTAACCCAGGCCCGGGAGATGAACCGCCCGGAACCGATTTACAACCACGGTGCTCTGGAGCGCCTCTGCGGCTATTCCTGGCCGGGGAACGTGCGAGAGCTGAAGAATCTCGTCAAGCGGATGGTCATCCTGCGGGCGGGCGAGAGCATTTCTATCGGTGATGTCGAGAAAATCCTTGAATCCGCCCGACCGCAAGGACAGAGGGTTTCAGAAGAAGTGGCCAGCCTGAGGGAGAGCGAACGGCTGCACATCGTCAAGGCGCTCGCCAAGACCCGCGGAGTGCTCGGAGGCAACCGGGGCGCCGCCAAACTCCTGGGCCTGCCGCGCTCCACGATCCAATACCGCATCAAGAAGCTGAACATCAAGCCGGACGATTACATGGGCCGCCCTATTTTCAGCAAGGCCTGACCATCAATCCGGTCATCTCCCGCATGACCGGTCGCTGCCGCTTGCCTCTCCTTGTTCCACAGTTAAAATTCGGCCGAAGGCCGAATTTTCAGGAGTCGCTTTCCTCGAGCTCAATGTTCTTGGCCTTGGCCTTCCGGATAAGCAACATCCCGCTCGCCACCGAAAGGACCGTCAACAGCATGAAGGCGGCCGATATGGGGCGGGTGAAAAAGATCAGAAACGAGCCTCTGGACATGGTTATGGACTGCATGAACGAGGTCTCCATCATGCTGGCCAAAACGGTGGCCAGCACCATGGGGGCTACCGGGAACTCCAGTTTGCGCATGAGGTAGCCGACCCCTCCGAACAGGAGCGCGATCCATAGGTCGAAAAAGGAATAGCGCAGGCTGAAAGCCCCGATCAGGGTGAAGACCGTGATAAAGGGTCCCAGGATCGGAAACGGGACGAGGGCCATGCGCGCCCACAACCCCACCAGAGGCAGGTTCAGGATCAGCAGGATCACGTTGCCGATGTACATGCTGGCGATGATCGTCCACAGCAGGTGGGGCTGCTCCTGCATGAGTCGGGGTCCCGGCTGCAGGCCGTACATGATGAACCCTCCCAGCAAAACGGCCAAGGCCGGCCCCGAGGGGATCCCGAAGGCGAGCAGGGGCACAAACCCGCCGCTGGCCGTCGCGTTGTTCGACCCCTCGACGGAGGCCACCGCATCCATGGCGCCCTTGCCGAACTTTTCAGGGTGCTTGGAGAAACGTTTTTCCATGTCATAGGCCATGAACGATGTCACGGCCGGGCTGCAGCCCGGGATCAGGCCGAAGAAGAACCCGAGAAAACCGGAGCGAATCGTAGCCGCCCAGGTATCCTTGATGTCCTGCCAGGTGGGCAGCCACTCGATATTCTTGCTATCCAGGAGCATCTGGGTTTTCTTTTCCGCGTTCACCAGGACCTCGCTGATGGCGAACAGCCCCATGATAATCGGCACAAAATCGATTCCTGCCATGAGCTGGTAGGAGCCGAAGGTCAGCCGTGCCACCCCGGACAGGGGGTCCAGGCCGATCATGGCCGTCAGCAGACCCAGCAGGGCGGATAGAAGCCCCTTTCCGAGGGAGCGTCCGGACAGGCTGACGACCAGGCTGATCCCGAGGAAGGTCAGCGCGAAATATTCGGGCGGACCGAAGGCCAATGCGGCCCGGGCGAGCACCGGGGCGAAAAATGTGAGGCCGACCACGCCCAAAGTCCCCGCCACAAAGCTGGAGATGGCCGAGATCCCAAGCGCCGGCCCGCCGCGGCCCTGAAGGGTGAGCTGGTATCCTTCCAGCGCGGTGGGCACGGACGAGGCTTCCCCCGGTATGTTGACGAGGATGGAGGTGGTCGATCCCCCGTACATGGCGCCGTAATAAATGGCCGCCATCATGATGATGGCCGGCGCGGGGTCCAACATGGTGGCCAGCGGCAGCAGCATGGCGATGGCGGCCGTGGGCCCCAGGCCGGGCAACACCCCGACCAGCGTACCGGCGATACAACCGATCAGGGCGAAGAGCAGGTTGTACCAGCTCAGGGCCGCCGAGAACCCATCCAGAAGAGAAGACCATGCTTCCATACCGTAACGACCTCCAGGCTTCCGCTTACGCGCTGCCGAGATTTCACCCCATCGATCACCCGAGAAAAGACAGGGGCCCGATGGGCAGGGTCAACTGCAGCAGCCGGATAAAAACGAGATAGATGAAGGCGGCGATGCCCAGTGCGCAAGACCATGCCAGCAAGTGGCTGTAACGGCCATAATACCGGATAAACCAGGGCACGAAGATCAGCGAACTGATGATAAACCCCAGCGTTTGCGCAATGGCGACATAAAACACCAGGCTGGCCATTGCGATCAAAAGAAGCTTCCACCCGTTGCGGTCCGGCCAGGCAATCGCTTTGTCGCCGCCGCTTTTGGCAACCGCCGCCCGGATGGCGAGCGTTGCCCCCCCAATGACCAAGAGACCGCCTATCATCATCGGGAAGGTGCGGGGGTGAAGCTGCCCCCCCGCGCCCTCATCGATGCCGGTCGATGCCACGGCGGCCGTCAGCCCCAAAACCGCCAGGAACACCCCTGTCGCAATGTCCGTCGATCGTCGTGTACTGAGCACAGTGACGCCCTCTTGCCTTACTTCTTGATGTCCTTGACGATGTCCTTGTAGACGGCCGTCATTTTGGCGATATGGGCCTTGCTTTCCGCATGGCCCATGGCCAGAGGAACGAAGCCCTCTTTTTTCATCTGCTCCTGGATGGCCGGGTCCTTTGCGATTTTCAGGAATGCCGCCTCGAGCGTCTTGAGGATGGGCTCGGGGGTGTTCGGCGGCAGGCCGACGCCGCGATCGATGGATTCAACCAGGTCGATGCCCGACTCTTTAAAGGTAGGGGCATCCGGGAACCCGAAAAACCGCTGCTCGTCCGCCGTCCCCAGGACCCGGATGTTGTCGGAGTGCTTCACCAGATCATCGGAGTTTCCGAAGATGGCGTTGACGTGACCGCCCAGGAAGGCGGTGATCTGCGGGGCAGCTCCTGTGAACGGCACGTAATTGAATTTGGTGCCGGTCAGCTTCTGCAGGCGCAAGGTGGCGATGTGGTGCCCCGAGAATGTGCCCGATCCGCCGATGCTGATTTCGCCCGGTTTGGCCTTGGCCGCTGCCAGCAGTTCCTTGAGATCCTTGTAGGGGCTATCTTTCAGCACGGCCAGCGCCAGGGGCGTACGCTGAAAAATGGCCACGGGGACGATCTGCTCGGTCTTGTAGCCGGTTTCCTGCTGCAGCGGCTGCAGGATGATGTGGGGGATGTTGATGCCGCAGATGAGGTAGCCGTCGGGTTTCGCCCGGACCAGCTCGCTCCAACCGAGGGCCCCGCCGCCGCCGACTTTGTAATCGACGATGACCTTTTGCCCCAAGATGTTTTCAAGAAGCGGCTGCTGCCTGCGGGCCTCACGGTCGGACTGCCCTCCGGGATTGAACGTGGTCAGGTAGGTGATGGACTTGGTCGGGTATTTTTCCTGGGCAAACGCTGAAACGCTGAGCGTCACCGTCAAAGCCATGAAGACTACAAGGATTGTGAGAAGAAACCGTTTGGACCGATGCATGATAAATCCTCCTTTTTTTAAGTGGTTCACTGCGGCTCAATTGAGATTTCTAAAGCAAAACCGCTGCCAAGGCGGAGTAAAAAATAACTATCAAGTATGATTCACTATATTTTCATTGTTGCGGTGGGTGGTTTTTCAAAATGCCCAATATTGGGCAGCGTGCCGAATGTCCATCTTTGTTTGTTAGTAAAGATGAGCGTCTTTGGGGGCAGCAGCGTTCATCCGCCCCCCACCGGCGGAAAGATTCCCACCCGCTCCCCGCCCTCCAGCCGCGAAGAAAGCTCAGCTTTCGTGCCGTCGACGAAGATCAGCTTGGCCTTTTCTACAGGCAGATTGATTTGGGTGAGAATTTCCTGCACGGTCATGCCGGGAGAGATGGGATAATCCTCACCCGTGCGCGGCATGAACGCTTGCAGGGTGGCGTAAAGCTTGAGCTGGATGTTCGGCATGAGGTTTCTGTTTGAAATCGTGATGGGTTGATGTACGACGGCGGGCGTGCACCGGTCTGCGTCGTGCGCAGCGTTGCGCGGGCCGGTCGGAACGTTTCGGTCATATAGAAACGTAAATTCAAAGGACTTGAAAGTCAAGGGATTCAAGGGCCGCCTTTTTGCGTGTCATCATGGACGTTTCTCCGGAAATTGAGTTTTCATCTCGATTGGGGTAGGATTTGAGGGAGCTTGCAGCAAAATCATTCCGGAGCGAGGGCATGCATGGCGTTTGGCTTTAAGAGCGCAATGGTTACCGGCGGGGCCGGGTTCATCGGGTCCCATTTGGTGGAAGCCCTGGTGGCCGGTGGTTGCCGGGTGACGGTGCTGGACGATCTTTCCAGCGGCCGGGAGTCGAACCTGGCGCCGGTCGCCGGCCGCATCACCTTCATGCGCGGCAGCATCTGCGACCACAGAATCGTTGAGAAAGCGGCCGCCGGCTGCGAGGTTGTGTTTCATTTGGCCGCGGTGGTCTCGGTGCCCAAGACCGTCGATGACCCCCTGGGGTCCGCGGCGGTGAACGAAATCGGCTCCTTGAACGTGCTCGAGGCGGCGCGGGGTGCCCAGGCGCGGCGGGTGGTCTTTGCCAGTTCGAGCGCCGTTTACGGGGATGCCCCCGGGCTGCCCAAACGCGAGGATATGCCGCCCACGCCACTGACCCCCTATGCCGTGCAAAAGCTTGTCGTGGAATACTACCTGCGCGTTTATCAGTCGCTTTATGGCCTGGATGCCGTGGGCCTGCGCTTTTTCAATGTGTTCGGTCCGCGGCAGGACCCCTCGTCGCCCTATTCGGGGGTCATTTCCATTTTCATGAGCAGGGCGTTGAAAGGCGAGTCTCCGTTGATTTACGGCGACGGCCGCCAGAGCCGGGATTTTGTTTTTGTGGGGGATGTGGTTCAGGCGTTGATCTCAGCCGCGAAATCCTCATCAGCCCCCGGCAAGGTGTTCAACGTGGGCACCGGGGTATCCCTGACGATAAACGGTTTATGGGAGATGATCGCGACGTTGTCCGGCTCCGGAGCCAAACCCGTTCACCATCCCCCGCGGCCCGGGGATATTCCTCATTCCGTATCCGCTATCGATTCAGCCGCCGCGGATCTGGGGTTCACGCCTCGGGTGAGCTTGGAAAATGGGCTGGGATCGACACTGGACTGGTACCGGGCGTCCTCTCCAAAAAAATGATAGCGTTCGGAGGAGATAAGGTGATGTTTGAATATAAAAATGTTCTCGTGACGGGCGCGGCCGGGTTCATCGGCTTTCACCTGTCGAAACGCTTGCTGGACAGCGGTATCAATGTGGTCGGGCTCGACAACCTGAACCCGTACTACAGCGTCAACCTGAAGGAGGACCGCCTGGCGCAGCTTGAAGGGCGTTCTCGCTTCACCTTCGCCCGCCTGGATCTGGCCGATCGTTCGGGCATGGATAGGCTTTTCGCCGCCAACCGTTTCGACGTGGTGGTCAACCTGGCCGCCCAGGCGGGCGTGCGCTATTCCCTCAAGAATCCCCAAGCATACATTGAAGCGAACATCGTCGGATTTACGAACATCCTGGAAGGCTGCCGGCATCACGGTGTGAAGCATCTGGTATTCGCCTCATCGAGTTCCGTCTACGGCGCCAACACGAAGATGCCGTTTTCGGTGCACCACAACGTGGATCACCCCGTTTCCTTATATGCCGCCAGCAAGAAGGCCAACGAGCTCATGGCTCATACCTACAGCCATCTCTACGGGCTGGCCTGCACCGGGCTGCGGTTCTTCACGGTCTACGGGCCCTGGGGACGGCCGGACATGGCGTTGTTCCTTTTCACCGATGCCATCGTGAAGGGACGACCGATCCAGGTCTTCAACCACGGCCGCATGCAGCGCGACTTCACCTACATCGACGACATCGTGGAGGGGGTTGTCCGCGTCATGGGCCGCCTGCCCGCGCCAAACCCGGCCTGGAGCGGCGAACGGCCTGATCCCGGTTCCTCCTATGCACCCTACAGGATCTACAACATCGGCAACAACCAGCCGGTGGAGCTCAATCATTTCATCGAGACGATCGAGGACGTCCTCGGAATCAAGGCCAGGAAAGACTACTTGGACTTGCAGCCGGGGGATGTGCCGGCCACCTATGCCGATGTCGATGACCTGATGGCCGATGTGGGGTTCAAGCCGGCCACTCTCATTCGGACGGGCATCGAACGGTTCATCGCCTGGTACAAGGGCTACTACGCGGTCGCCTGACGGTCGGTTTTCGAGTTTGACTCGCCGGCACCCGCGGCGGGGCCGAAGAATCGGGCTTTCCCCCAATGTTTGCGATTGACAGGAAATTTCCACTTCTACTATTATACCTATCTTGCATCTTGCCTCCGGCTCAGGCTGGAATCGTTGACGCGACATCACTAAAAAAGCAGAGGAGGATCATCGATGACTTCACAGGTGCCTAAAAACGGAATACGGCCGAACCCGGTCGGCGACTTGCCGAAAATAGATCCCACCGCATTCGTGGACCCCAGTGCGCAAATTATGGGAAACGTGGTCATCGGACCCCGCGTGTACGTGGGACCGCTTTCAGTCATCCGGGCCGACGAATTGGACGAAACGGGCAAGGTGCACCCGGTGATCATCGAGGAAGACGCCTGCGTCCAGGACGGGGTGGTCATCCACGGCCGTGCCGGCACCGTGCTCACGATCGGGCGACGCTGCAACATCTCGCACGGGGTCGTCGTACACGGGCCCGCCACCATTAAGGCGGATTCCTTCGTTGCCATCCGTGCGGTCGTTTACGATTCGATTCTCGAGGAATCCGTATGGGTGGGCGTCGGGTCGGTCGTCATGCGCACCACGGTGTCGGCGAACACATGGATTCCCGCAGGTTCCATTATTCGGTCGGACCACGACACCAAGCAGTTCCGGCTGATCGATCTGAAGGAAGAGAAATACAAGAAGGGCGTTTACGACGCCAGTGCCTCCCTGCGGGACGGCTACCTAACACTCTACAGTAAGTAAAAAAACCGGGCGCCTTTGCAGGCGCCCGGTTTTTTTATCTCGCTCCTGCCTGTCGAATCCTCAGGGGATAATCCCCATTCCTTGCAACACCGAGAGCATGATGGCCGCGGCCATGACCGAGCCGCACTGCCCGCCCGTGTTGGCGCCCACCGCGTGCATCAGCAGGAAGTTGAACTTGTTGTACTTCAATCCTTCCTTCTGAACGACCCGTGCCGCCATCGGGTACGCGGAAATCCCTGCCGCGCCGATCAGCGGGTTGATCTTGCCGCCGGTGGCGACATTCATGATCTTGCCGAACCCCACCCCGCATATCGTGTCAAGGCATATGGCCACAAAACCGAAAGCCAGAACCATAAGCGTCTGGGGGTTCAGGAAGGCTCGGCCTTCCATGGTGGCGCCGATGGAGATCCCGAGGAAGAGCGTCACCACGTTGGCGATCTCGTTCTCGGAGGCCTTGGTCAGCCGACTGACCACCCCGCACTCCTTCATCAGGTTGCCGAGCATGATCGTCGCCAGCAGCGGAAGCCCTTTCGGAGCGATGAGGCCCCCAAAAATGGTCACAACGATCGGGAAGACGATTTTGGTCTCCCGGGAGGCCGGGGTCGTGGTGGACAACTCCGACATGTTGATCTTGCGTTCCTTTTCGGTCGTCATCAGCTTCATGAGCGGCGGCTGGATGATCGGAACGAGCGACATGTATGAGTATGCCGCCACCGATACGGCCCCGAGAAGGTGGGGTGCGAATTTAGAGGTCACGTAAATAGCCGTCGGACCGTCGCAGGCCCCGATGACACCGATGGCCACGGCATCCAGCTTGTCGAAGCCGAAGAACAAAGCGAGGCCGATGGTGATGAAGATTCCGAACTGCCCGGCCGCGCCCAGCAGGAAGATTTTCGGGTTTTCCAGCAACGGCCCGAAATCCGTCATTGCGCCGATGCCGATGAAGATGAGCAGCGGGAAGAGTTCGTTCGCCACTCCCATGTTGTAGATGACCCTAAGGAAGCCATCTTCCGCCATTAACTCCGCCAGAGGGATGTTGGTGATGATGGCCCCGAACCCGATCGGAACCAACAGCAGAGGTTCAACGTCCTTCTGGATTCCCAGATAGAGAAAAAGACAACCGACGGCAATCATCACGGGGTTGGACCAGTGGAGATGGGCGAAACTCGCCGTCAGACCGCTCAACCCGTTCACAATCGCTTCGAACATGGTGTGACCTCGCTTTCAAGCACCCTTTATTTGGACTCTTCCTTGAGCGGAAAAATCTTTTTAAGAAGACCCATGATCAGTGCAAGCAGCGCCAAGGCTACCAGCGTGCCTCCCATTCCGACGACCAGCATGGTAATTCCAAACGTCCAGTTATCCACCGCTACCTCCCCGGAAAGCCGAAGTTGGTTCGAACTCCTAATTACGAAAAGGTCTCCTAATATCACCCCGAAAAGGGGGTTTCAACAAAAAAGTCGACATATCCTGAGTTTGTCGGAATTGACATCCGGTCGCGGGGCATATAGAAAACACCCAGGTGATCACGGATGCCGCCTCAACACTCTTGCGAAGGGAGCAGTGCGATGCAGCTGCGGCAAGCGGATCTTTTCGTGGGGCTGAACCCCGCCATTCTGAAGGCAATCATGGCGGCCGGGACTCGGCATGCATACGCGGCAGGGGAATTCGTCTACCATCGGCATGACCCGGCTGCTTTTCTCTACATTCTAATGGAGGGCGACATCCGGCTGCGATTGGGGGATGAGGGATCCGAGCTGTTCGCCATCGCCGCTCTCGGCGAGGTCTTCGGATGGTCGAGCCTGATCGGACGCGACTTCCACACGGTCTCGGCTGTCTGCCGCCGCTCGAGCGCCGTTTTAAAAATGAGCAGGCAACGCCTGATCGCGATTTTTGAAGACGACCCCGAGAGCGGCTTCATCTTCTACAAGCAATTGGCCCGGGCATTGGGGAACCGGTTGCTGCAAATCTACGACACCGTGTCCGAGTGCGGCCGGGCGGATGCAGGACTCTCAGCGTGAGGACCGGTATGGAGCTGTCCGACATTCAAAAGGTCTTGGCGGAGTGCGATTTTTTCAAGGGGCTCGATCGGCAACAGGTCGAGTGCATCGCTCCCATCTGCCGGGTCTGCCGGTACGAGGCCGGTGAGAGCATCTACCAGCAGGGTGGATCCGGCGAAGACCTTCACGTCGTGGCCGAGGGCCAGATCCTCCTTGAGCGGGCCGTCAGTGTCGGGCCTCGACACGGCAGTGTGACGGTCGCAATGCTGGGAAGGGGTAAAATTTTCGGGGGCTGGTCCACGTTGCTGAACGAACGGCACACCCTCATGCTTTCGGCCGTTTGCCGGAAACCCTCGGTGCTCGTGGTGCTCAAGGGGGCTGACCTCAGGCGCCTGATGACCGGCGATATCCGGCTCGGCTTCGCCGTTCTGGAGCGATTGTGTTTTCTGCTGCGGGAAAGGCTGCAGCTCGCCCTCGGTGCGATCGAGACGCTATAATGACTATGACCGATACCCAATATTCGCGTTTGGCTTTGTTTCGTTGACGCCGCCGGATGGATGTGCCCTTCATAAACGTCCAAGAGAGTCCGGGCCTGAGCCCAGAAGAGTCGGCCAGGCTTGATGAGTTGAAGTCCCGGCTCCATGCCATGGGCCAGGCGCGCGGAACGCTTATTCCGATGCTGCAGCACGTTCAAGACACCCTCTCTTATCTGCCGCCCGCGGCGATCGGGATGGTGGCCGAGCACCTGGGGTTATCCGCATCCGAGGTCTACGGGGTTGCCACGTTTTACAACCAGTTTCGCTTCAACCCCCCGGGCAGGAATCCCATCAAAGTGTGCCTGGGGACGGCCTGCCATGTGAAGGGCGGCGATATCATTCTTGAAAATTTCGAGCGCAAGCTGGAGATCAAGGAAGGCCAGACCACAGCCGATCGCGAATTCAGCATCGACCGGGTTGCGTGCGTGGGTTGCTGCGCCTTGGCGCCCGTGGCCCTGGTCGGGGAGACCCTCTACGGCAAGATGCAGCCCAGCAAGGTGGAGGGCATCGTCCTGAGGGTCCGGATCGAAAAGGAAAAACAGCAGCGCGCAAAAGACCCGCATGAGCCCAGCTCCCCATCAGATGTTCAGCCGCCTCAAGGATGAAGCGGACCGGCGGCGCAAGGAGTTCGCCGAAGCGCCGGTTCCGAAAATCCACATCGGCATGGCCACCTGCGGCATCGCCGCCGGCGCCCAGGAGACCAAGGCCGCCTTCGAGGAGGCCCTGGCCCGATTGGGAGTCGCAGCGCGGATCCGCACCGTGGGATGCTGCGGTCATTGCTATGCCGAGCCCGTGGTCATCATCGACCACCCCGAGTCCGGTTTCCCGCCCATCTTTTACCCCGAGGTCAGCGCCGGCAAAGCCGGCATGCTGGCCAACTTTTTTTTAAAGGAGGGGGATCCGCGGTTGGAGCACATCCTGGGGGCCACTGTCGCAAATGATCTCATTCCCTCGGTCATGGAGTTTCCGCGCTTCAACCTGGAAACACGCGTGATCATGGAGCGCTGCGGCCGCATCGACCCCGAGGACATCCACGACTACATCGCCGAGGGCGGCTATGCGACCCTGGCGGATGTGCTGGAGCGGAGCCCGGCCGGCATCATTGAGGACATCGCGGCCGCGGGCCTGCGCGGGCGCGGCGGGGCCGGCTTTCCGACGGGCCGCAAGTGGGCGCTTGCGCGCGAAGCAAAGGCACCCGGGAAGGTTGTCATCTGCAACGCCGACGAGGGCGACCCCGGCGCTTACATGGACCGTACCCTCCTAGAAAGCAATCCCCATCAGATCATCGAAGGGATGATAACCTGCGGGTACGCAATAGGCGCCGACACGGGCATCATCTATGTCCGGGCCGAATACCCACTGGCCGTGCGTACCGTCACCCGCGCCATCCAGGAGGCGAGGGGCCTTGGGCTGTTGGGCAAGGGGATTCTGGGGTCATCGCTTGATTTCGATATCGAGGTGTTCCAGGGGTCGGGAGCTTTTGTCTGTGGCGAGGAAACGGCCCTGATCCGATCGATCGAAGGATTCCGCGGGATGCCCGTG